>ERZ650304.192-NODE-192-length-38682-cov-23.425816_pt1 | contig 38682 bp, 49 predicted proteins | sample MGYA00376240_ERZ650304 | MGnify/ENA primary metagenome ERZ650304 (study PRJEB26733, sample SAMN07839271) | wastewater metagenome | biome: small river; feature: stream; material: water | place: USA: North Carolina | collected 2016-03-01 ... | reverse complement strand
GGCGTATGCAGCGGGGAAGCAATTCAAAAAGGAGCAGACACCATGACCACCATCAACATTAACAAGCTGCTGCTGGAGCAGGTCCAAGATTTACTGTATCGAGTCACGCGATGGAAGGGCGAGAACCACGAAGTGCTGACTGACCTGCACGACATAAAGGAGGCGGTAAAGGCCGCCCTGGCAGCGCCAGCGGCTGCGCCGGAGCCTGTGGCGTGGCTTGCTCATTACGTTGGCCGCTCTGGAATGGAGCAGGAGTACGTATCAACCGACAAGAACTTAGCAGATGAGAACGATGCGTCAGGAAAAGCGCTGCCACTCTACCTGCACCCACCAGCAACTGCGCCAGCCCATCCAGAGCGCAAGCCGATGACGGATGAAAAGAAAGAAGAGCTTGCTGGCGCATGGTTTGCAGAAGATTGGGCAAAGAAATCTGCGATTGGGATGCTGGATGACTACGAAAAATTCAACGGAATCAAGCCATGACCGACATCACTAATCCACCAGCGTTTCCGAACGAAAGCGGGGATGACCGTGATAACAACGGCATGACCCTGCGCGACTACTTTGCGGCGAAGATAGTCCAAGTGTCTCTTGCCGGAGACATTGAAGGCAACATTAAATCGGAAATTCATGCAGCGTGGTCCTACGAAATGGCCGACGCTATGCTGAAAGCGAGGGAAGCATGAAACCAGTCCTATACCGCTACAAAGACACCGAGAGCGTCATCGAAGTGATGGACGGCTACACACCCGGCGAAGGCTGGACGCCGCTCTACACAACCCCGCAGCCAGAGCGCAAGCACACCGAAGCGGAGGTGCAGGCGCTTCTTGACGCCGGGGAGAAACTTGCAACGATGCGCTATTCGGATGGTGAATTTGAACAGTATGTCCGCCGCATCCTTGGAGTGCCGAAGCCATGAACATCACAACAGTGGCATATCGACTGCCAACTGCATCTAGAGTGCGCACGCTGGTTCGGTCCCATCCCGGAGGACACGAAACGACCTTTTGGCCTATCGTTCCAGTCGGATAGATCGCCTTCATGGCGCTTGCATATTCCCAGGTAGGTGATGAAGATGAGCAAGGGCCTTTCGCCCTTGTCACCTTCGTCCCTGTTTTTCTTATGCTTCTTACTAAGGCTTTACCATGAATCAATACGCCAAAGAAAAAATCTTCAAAGCCCGTACTGGCCTTCTTCTTGCCCACCCTTTCTGGGGCCGACTCGCGCTGTACCTGCAGATGGTCGAGCGCCCGGACATCCCTACTCTTGCGGTGGACGGCAAGCACATTTTCTATAACCCAGACTTCATCCTCGGCCTCAACGATGATTTGGTGAAATCGGCCATCGTGCATGAGATCGGCCACTGCATGTTCGATCACATCGGCCGGCGCCTGAATCGTGACCCGCGGCTGTGGAACATCGCCGGTGACTACGCCATCAACTTGGTGATTCACGACACGGTTGACCAACATGGCAAGAAAGAATTCGTTCTTGACCCTGGCTGGCTGTTCGATGAACAGTACCGTGATATGTCGGCCGAGCATATCTACGATCTTTTGAAGAGCAAGGCCGACAAGAACAAAAGCAAGGACAAAGACGATGGTCTGGGTGACCCGCTTTGCGACATCTTGGACGGCGCACAATCCGCAGCTGAACAAGCTACTCAGGAACTCGAGTGGAAAGTTGCAGTCGCACAAGCCGCATATGAAGCGCAAAAGCAGGGCAAGTTGCCCACGAACATGCAACGCTTCGTCGACTCTCTTGTAGCACCGAAGGTGCCATGGCGCGAAGTATTGCAACGCTTCATCAATCAGGTCTCCAAGGATGACTATACCTGGGCCCGACCGAACCGCCGCTTCGTGGCCTCTGGTCTGTACGCCCCGAGCATGTACAGCGAACGCATGGGCCCTATGGTCGTCGCTATTGACACCTCGGGCTCAATCGACGAACCAACCCTTAGCGCATTTGGTGCCGAGGTCAAAGCGATTGCCAGTCAAGCTCGGCCTGAAAAGGTCACAGTCATTTACTGTGACGCCCAAGTCAATCATGTCGACGAGTTCGGCCCTGACGACGAAATGCATTTCGATATGCATGGCGGCGGTGGCACGGACTTCCGTCCGCCCTTCGAGCACATCAAGGAATCGGGTGAAAACCCGGTGGCCTTTGTGTATTTGACTGACATGTACGGCTCTTTCCCCGAAGGTACCGACTTTCCGGTGCTGTGGTGCGCGACCTCTGATGTGCAAGGTCCGTTCGGCGAAACCGTTCGTTTGGAGATCTGATGTTTTATAAGTACAAACAACTCGAGAAGTACCTCAACGGTAAGCTCGTGTGGGAACAAACCTACTCGATTTCTTTCTTGCGTTTGGGTGACGACTTCGTCGGAACTTATAACGGAAAAGAATGCATTCGGATTTTCCAAGATGACTCGTTCACCATGACCATGCCTGAGTGGCATGGGCAGCACTGGTTGTCACGCTATGGGCACTGCATGGGGATCACAAGTACAAGCACCCTTCCATGGCGCAATGGACTGGAAGCTCACAAGAAACTGTACTTTACTGAAGGGCCGAGCTCCAACCGACGCTGCGTTCGAATTCTTGGAACCAAAGGGCATATTCAAGGACGAATCGACAATCACAGTGTCGTAGGTCTATCCGTCCCCCAGGAAGATATTCCTCGGGAAAAAATTTTGATACCAGCGAGCAAGAAGCTACTCAACGAGCAAGTCAAAGAATGGACAGAATGGACCAGGAACGCTAAAGCAATTCAGACGTTGCGGGGTGAGCGCAAAGACAATGTCCCGTACTACCACCGGGTCTTGCGCCGGGAGCACGAATTCATTGCGGCGCTGAAAAATGGTTCATTGAAGGAAAAACTTCTTAGCCCGTTATGCAGCCCCGACTTCGTGAAAAACCTCAGTCGTTGGAAATACAGCGACGAGGTTGTGCAGATCCTTGGGTTGGAAACCGAGATTGTGGGGTAACTATGGGCTATCGAAGCGACGTCGCATACCGTATCACTGGGCCGACCGACAGCGTGATGCGTGAAATCGCGCTATTCTTGTTAAAGGGTGATATCCCCTGGGTCAAGGAAGCGCTTGAGGAATGCACCATAAACAAACACGAAGATGGCGCTATCCTTGGGTTTGAAGGTTATGGAAAGTGGTACGAAGGTTATGAAGACGTCGATGCTCATGAAGCAATCTGGGACCGGTTTTATTCTCTTGAATCAGACGGATTCTCTGGTGCGTTTATTCGCATCGGAGAAGACGATAATGACATCGAGACCAGATACTTCGGCGACGACCCGTATGACTTGATCACACTCTCACGTTCGTACGAGACTGTACCCCTCGACACCAAAGCAGATCTACGATCTACTTTAGAATCACAATCTGACCAACCTCAAGGACAGTGAAATGATTCAGTCATGGAGCCACAGCAAGCTGGGCGACTTCGAGAAATGCCGATTCCTCGCCTGGTTGAAGCATGACCAGAAGATCCCTGAGCCCGAACGTCCTCTTCCTCCTGGCAAGACCGAGCATGCCAATGATCGTGGCTCACGAATCCACGACAACTGCGAGCTCTATGTGTCCGGACAGATTGACGATCTGGCACCTGAGGCAGAACGCTTCTTTGGTCCTCAGATCGACCTTCTCCGTGTTCTTTACGACGAAGGCCTTGTTAGCCTGGAAGGTGAATGGGGCATGAACGAAGACTGGGAAGTCGCTGAATGGGCCGATGCCTGGCTCCGCCTCAAACTTGACGTCATTGTCTTCCCTGATCCCACCCACGCCATCGTCATTGACTACAAGACGGGGCGCAAATACGGCAACGAGGCAAAGCATGCCGAACAACTGCAGCTCTATCAACTGGTCTCGTTCCTGCGATACCCCAAGCTTGAGAAAGTTACTGCAGAGCTTTGGTACCTCGACCAGGACGAGGTGACTTCCCAAACCTTTACTCGCAAGCAAGGCCTTCTTTTCAAGAACGGCTTTCATCGTCGGGGCACGGCATTGACCAGTTGCGACGATTGGAAGCCAAACCCATCAGTCCACACATGCAAGTGGTGCCAGTATGGGCCCTGGAATGGTGGACAGTGCCAGGTTGGTGTTCAGGCACCAAAGAACGCTCCTCGCCGGTAGAGCGAGGTATGACTGTAGGGATTGCTGGGTGCGTCTAAGCCTTCTCTGCAGCGTGTAAGGAGCCTACCGACGTCTTCCCCCTACGTCGCCCCCCACGGCCTCCGCACCTTGCCCCGGCCAAGGAACGCACAAGCCGGGACCCCCTACGTCTGTGGCGCCTATGAACTCTTATCAACGACGTAAAGAAAAGAAGCGAATGCAGCCTTTTCGTGAGGAGGCCTATCGGTTAATAGCGATTGGCAAGCTGAAGGGGGCGCACTCTTTGTTTCTTCGCCCTTCATACGCAACGGAGGACTGGAGTGAGTTTTTTGTTGATCTCACTGACGAATCATATATAGCTGATCTTCCAAGACTTCTCAAATACCTTACTTCAAGATCGTTCAATGAAACCCTTCAAGCATCAAAGCAAAAGTCTAAAACATGCCGAGACGACTCCGAGAGTCTTCGATTGCTCCGATCCCGGTACCGGTAAGACCGCGGTCGCAATCTGGGCGTATGAACGCCGGCTCAAGCGCAAGCAAGTCCGTAAGGCTTTGGTACTGGCACCGAAATCCTTGCTTCGCTCAGTTTGGTTCAATGACTTCAAGAAGTTCGCCCCGGCGATCAGAGTGGTGGTTTCGACAGCCGGCAAGCACGAAGAGAATTTTTATCAAGATGCTGACGTCTACGTGACCAACATCGACGCGGTGAAGTGGTTGGCCAAGAAACCGAAGACGTTCTTCAAGGACTTCGATGAACTGATCATCGACGAATCGAGCGCTTACAAACACAGCAATAGCCAACGCAGCAAGGCGGTCGCAAAGATCGCCTCTCACTTCAAGTATCGCCGCGCTATGACGGGCACGCCGAATTCAAACACGATCACGGATGTGTGGCACCAGGTCAAAATCATTGACGACGGCAAACACCTCGGCCACAGCTTCTTTGCGTTCCGCAATGCAGTCTGTATTCCCACTCAGGTGGGTAAGAATGCAAACGCCATTGAGTGGACCGATAAGCCAGGCGCCGAGGAAGTTGTGTTTGGGATGCTGGCCGACATTGTGGTTCGTCATAAGTTTGCCGACTGTGTTGATATTCCTCCGAACCACAAGTACAACATCCCGTACCAGATGACCGCCAGACAACGGACCACGTACGATCAGATGCAGAACAACGCGATCATCGCGGTGTACGGCTCGCTCAATGCATACGCACTGGCAAAGCTACAAGGCGTCGCGCCGACTCCTGTCAGCACGGTCACCGCAATCAATGCGGCTGCGTTGGCTACCAAGCTGCAGCAAATCGCTTCTGGTGCTGTGTATGAGTTTCCGGACAAATACCATGTCATTGACACGGCTCGGTACGAAATGGTCTTGGACTTAATTGAGGAACGCAAACACAGCTTGACGTTCTTCCTTTGGAAACACCAGCGCGACCTGCTGCTCGAAGAAGCTGAACGACGAGGCATTACGTACGCGTTGATCGACGGCACAGTCAAAGACACCGAGCGCAATGAAATTGTTCGGGCCTACCAGAATGGAGCGTTCCAAACACTATTCGCCCACCCGAAATCTGCAGCCCATGGGCTGACACTCACGCGCGGTACGGCTACGATTTGGGCCTCGCCGACCTATGACCTGGAGATTTTTGCCCAGGGCAGTAAACGGCAGCATCGTCTTGGCCAAACTCAGAAGACTGAGACGATCGTCGTCACAGCCGAAGATTCCATCGAGCAGCGTGTGTGGGAGACCCTTCTCAAGAAGGAGACTCGCATGAACAACCTGCTTGATTTGTTTGCAACTCTCTAATGTCTATAGGAGATTTCAATGGGGTATGAATTTAACTTCACGAAGCTCAAAGCACGGTCGAAAAAAGAAGCTTTGGCAGAAGCTGAAACGATCATTGCGCAGGCCGCGTATGAGTATGGCCATGGGGGCTATACCGGCTCGTTTGCTGAAGCCCAAGGCGTTGAGTTTGTTGAGAGCGATATGGCCGACGAAGAACAAGCCGAAGAGTGGCTTAGCGATTACGCTGACAAGTGGGGGCCGGCGATCATCACTCTTACGAAGAACGGTAAGTTCTGCATGGGGGCGAATTGCTCATCATGAAGAAAAATACTCGCCAATTGATTCGTGAGCTTATGACGGATGGTGTACCACGAACTAACAAGATGGTTAGCGAACTTCTTGGAATACATACCTCGACGGTTGAAGACCACATGACCGCTCTTGTAGAGGAAGGATTTGTGACCATCACGAACATTAAAGAGACCACCGCACGCTGTATCCCGAAAATTTGGAGATATACCGCTGCCCAAGAAGGCACCAACCCTTTCGAGTGGAAAACCTACAAGCAGTGGGAACCATCATGACCGATAAAACTCATGACGGCGCGGCCGCAATTGATCGTGAGTATCACTGGCGTCGTGTCGACGAAAACACACCACTTGGTACCAAGTTGCAACTTATCAACAAACGCGCCGGCGTGGCAACGTACGGACGAATCTACAGTCAAGACCCATGGTGGACACATTGGGCGCCTTTGCCAACTTTCGCGAAAGAAAACGATGGCGCATAAGCTGTACGACAACCCGATTTATCGGGCGATCGCAAAGAAGAAACTGCATGAAGCGATCGTCAACCAAAAGATCCGTATCTACATGATGGCCCCTGGTGAGCCATGCAAGGATTTTTTATTGGGCCTTGCCATGAACCTCTCGGCCGTCGGCTATGCAGGATCGCTCGACCCTGATGTTGGCCGCGAGAACCCATTGGTGCGTATGGTCGAAGGCGGCATGTCCGCCTGCATGCAGATGCACGACCTGAATTGCTGGGACCCGACACAAGCTCGTGCGCTGGACGTTGCTTTGGACGCGGCCGAGAGGCTCAACAACACGATCGTCAAAGAGAAGTATCTTTGGCAGGCATACCGTAATTTGGGGGCATTGTGACATGGGGTGGAAAACTGCGATCAGACAAACGCTCAAACCTACGGTTGTTGAATTCAGTCGGCCGCAGATCACCACCGAGAAGATCGACCTGAATAAGGTCGTGACTGTGGACTTTGAAACGTTTTTTGACGTGGAGTACACCTTGCGCAAGTTGTCGACGTCTGAGTACGTGCGACATGAGATGTTCAAGACTCAGATGGTCGGCATCAAGATTGGTAAGCGCAAGACTCAGGTGTACTCAGGTGCACAGGCCAAGAGAGCGCTACAAGCAATTGATTGGAAGACGCACTCCTTGCTGTGTCACAACACAGCGTTCGACGGCTTCATCATGAGTCATCACTATGGGGTCATACCACACCGTTATTACGACACGCTGTCCATGGCACGCGGCTTGCATAGCAACGAGATTGGTGCCAGCCTGGACGATGTGGCCGGTTATTACGGCAAAGGCAGCAAGATCGAGGGCGTGCTGGAGCAGACCAAAGGGGTACGCGACTGGGACAAGAAGCTGTTCAGTCAAATGTCAGTCTATTGCGCTCAAGACGTCGACCTCACGTTTGAGATTTTCCAGGAGATGCACAAGAAGTATCCGGTCGATGAGCTCGACCTGATCAACTTGACCATCCGCATGTTCTGCGACCCAGTGCTCAAGGTCGACATCGACCGAGTGGCAGCAGAGCATGAACGTGAAGTTACTAAGCGTGAGCAGCTTTTCTACGCCGCGGTGAATCCGGACGATTACGATATTGATGGCAAATACCACGACCTGGTGTTCTTTAAGAAGAGCCTGCTGAAGACCGGTGCTGAACGCCAGTTGCAGGGCAGCGACCGTCGTATGCAGATCGTGAAGCGGCTGCTGGGCAACAATGAGTTCTTTGCGGGTTTGTTGCGTGCGGAAGGCATCGACCCGCCCATCAAAGTCAGTAAGGCCTGGATCAACGCGTCTGAGGAAGAGCGCGAAAAGAAAGAACAATTCGCCTATGCGTTTGCGAAAGACGACCTCGACTTCATCGGGCTACCCGACAACATTGACTTGTGGCGCGGTCCGCTAGACCCGAACAAAAAGAAAGACCTTCCCAGAATCGTCGCTAAACAAGACCGTTTGCGTGACTTAATCGATGCTCGCCTGGCGGTGAAGTCCACTACGAACATCACACGCGCAGCGCGGTTCTTAGAGGCTGGCAAAGACGGGATGTCATTGCCGGTCGGCTATGCCTACTACCGCGCTCACACGGGCCGGTGGGGCGGCAATAACAAGATGAATATGCAAAACCTCACCCGTGGTGGGGAGCTGCGTCTATCGATCCTTGCGCCCTACGGCCATCAGGTGGCTGTCCAGGATTCAGGACAGATTGAGGCGCGTGTGAACGGCTGGCTATGGGATCAGCATGACCTTATGGATGCGTTCCGCAAGGCAGATACCTGGGACAAGAAAAAAGGCGTGGCCCGAGGAGATGACCGGGATGCCTACTGCCGTTTCGGCGACCAAGTGTATGGCCGCGAAATCACGACCGAAGATAAGATGGAGCGCTTCGTCGGTAAGGTCTGTGTGCTGGGCCTGGGGTTCCAGATGGGTGCACCGAAGTTCCAAATGACGCTGGCCAAGGGCGCGCTTGGAGGCCCGCCTGTGTACTTCGAGTTGAACGAGTGCCATCGCATCGTCAACGCGTACCGAAACATGAACTACAAGATTCGCGAGGGATGGGCAAAATGTACCCAGATCATCGAGGACATGGCGATGGGCAAGTCCGGCACGTACAAGTGTTTGTCCTGGGAGAAAGAGACGCTCTGGCTACCGAACGGCATGTCGCTGAAGTACCCACAGTTACGCAAACAGGTCAACAAGGAAAAGGGTTGGGATGAGTGGACTTACCAGTCCGGCGATACCCGCTCCAAGATTTATGGAGGCTTGCTGTGCGAGAACATCGTCCAGGCGCTGGCCCGAATCATCGTGGCCACACAAATGCTCGAGATCAACAAGAAGTACCGCGTCGTGATGACCACACATGATGAAGTGGTTGCACTGCCAAAGACTCGTGATGCGGATAAATGCATCGCGTATATGGCGAAGTGCATGTCGACTGCGCCGACTTGGTGTAGCGACATTCCGCTGAACTGCGAGGGTGGGTATGCCGACAACTATTCTAAGTGATTACTACACGGCTGTTAGAGCACTTGAAAAAACTCTGCGCGTTTCTTACCCTGAAATTAAAGGGTGTGGATGGTACAACGCTTTCGGCTCACCCAAATACACCCTCACATTGGGTGATCAGATCATCGCAAGTGGTGGCGACAAAGTTACGGTTTACCGTGAGGCACTTGAGCATATGAAAGCACTTGACCGATTGCGAGGCACCCATGTATCCGTCCGTTGATGGTCATTGGGTACTTCGCGGAGATCTTCATAGCGTCGCCGTTTACGAAAATATTCTTGAGCTTGGCGCAATCCCCCGGTTCCAGGTGCGTGTGAACAACGTAGTTGTCGATACCGCCCCTACGTTCTTCAGAGCTCTCAACATCGGCACTGAATACAGAGCCGCCCTGGCCCGACTTAAAGGCCTTTGATCGTCTATTTTCTATTTGCGATCCGTCCAAGATAGTTGTATAATCTTTTCACCAAGGAGAAAACATGACCAGCAAGACTGCTGCGATTCCCAAAGCCAAGACCAAGCCCACTACGGGCGCCCTCATCGACCAACTCTGGGCAACGCGCGAAGAAAAGCGCCGCCTGGAAGAACAGGTCAAACAGGTGGAAGGCTCTCTTAAAGAATTCGAGGAACAGCTCATGGAGCGCCTCGGCGAAGAAGGCCTCGAGAAGGCCACAGGCACCAAGGCCTCTATCTCCATTTCTCACACCACCGTCGCTGATGTCCAAGACTGGGACGCGTTCTGGCCCTATGTGGCCAAGAACAAGTACTGGCACTTGGTGCAGCGGCGTGTCAGTGATCCGGCATACCGCGAGTTGCTCGAGGCCGGAAAGAAAGTGCCAGGCGTTCAGCCTTTCACCAAGAGCAAGTTGAACTTGCGCTCTCTCTAATCTCTACCGGAGAACTACACCATGGCAACCGCCAAGAAAACTGCGTCCCCCTCTACCGCTGTGGCCGTCAAGAAGTCCACCAGCGTCGTGTCCGTCAAGGAAATGATGGCTGCTCAACTGGCCGCGATGGCCGGCAAAACCGCTCCTGCCGGCGGCAACAAGATCCGTGTCACCCAGGACAAGCAGTTCATCCTGCCCGATGGCACGAAAACTCCGGGCCCGATCCAGGCTGTCGTGCTGGACTTCACCAGCATGAACACCTGGTACGAGAACGAGTTCGACAAGAACACGATCGTCCCTCCCAACTGCTTCGCCATCGGCGATATCCCCACCAAGCTGATGCCCTCGGCCAACAGCCCGGACAAGCAAGGTGATGAAGACGGCAATTGCGCCGGCTGTCCCATGAACGCCTGGGGCTCGGGCAAGAACGGCGGCAAGGCTTGCAAGAACAGCCGCGTGCTGGCCGTGATCGTCCCTGGCGAAGACACCACGCCCGAGGACGCTCCGATCTGGACGATCCAGACTTCACCCACCGCGATCAAGGGCTTCGATGGCTACGTGAAGAACGTGCAGCGCATGTTCGGCACGCCTCCGATCGGTGTGGTGACCTCGATCTCGTTCGACGAGAACCAAACCTACGCCACGCTGGTATTCAGCGACCCTGTGCCCAACGAAGACGTTGGCGCCTGCTTCGGCCGTCTGGAAGAAGCCCGGGAAGTCTTGGCCACCGAGCCGGACGTGTCCAGCTTTGGCCAAACCGCTCCGGCCAAGAAGGCTGCTCCGGCGCGTCGTCCCGCAACCGCACGCCGCTAAACCATGTCGGTCAGGAGAACCCTTATCGCTCAGGCGCTGGTGTCCTACGGCTCCTTGTGCGCCAACTTGGACTCCCTGACCGAAGAAGAAGTGTTGGCTGCGCTCGATCTCGAGCGTGCCACCAACCGCAGGCGGTCTGTTATGGACCGCCTGATTTCCCGAGCCGTTCGGCTCAATGAAGTCCGTTACGCAAGCCAACTCAAGGAGAAATACCATGGCACGCCCCAAGAAAGTTCTGACCCCCGCTGAAACCAAGGCCCTCGTGAAGGACCTGAAAGCCGCTCTGAAGGCCAACAACGATGGCCTGAAGCCCTACAAGGAAGCCGTGACCGCGGCCGTCAAAGCCTACGCTGTCAAGGCCAAGGAAGCCGGCAACGAGCTGAAAGCTCTGGACAAGGTGGTTGTGGGCGCCCAGAACAAGCTGGACAAGGCCACGAATGCCGCCGCCAAGGGCGCCACGAAGATCAGCGCTCGTTTGGCTGAACTGACCGGCGGCACCGAGCCGCTGTAATACATGGGTAAGGAAGTCAGACTAGGAATTTTCTTAGCCTGCCTTACTCCGTGTAAAGTACTGCGCTTTTTGGACCAACCCAGGAGTAATTCGTGAGCGACATCATGGTCGACCTTGAGACACTCGGCACCACTGCCGACGCCGTTATCCTCAGCATCGGAGCGGTCAAATTCGACCTCGCCTCCGGGCAAATTGATGACGAAGGCTTCTACGCCTCTGTGTCCATCGAATCCAACCTTCAGTGGAAACGACGGATCAACGAAGACACTCTCCTGTGGTGGTTCAAGCAAGACGCGGCCGCGCGCCAAGTCTTCTTTGAGCCCAAGGAAGTCCTGGATGATGCGCTTGTTCAGTTCAGCGACTGGATCGGTACGGGGGAACACATTATGTGGTCCAACGGGGCTGACTTCGACATCCCGATGCTTGCCCATGCTTTCACGGATTGCGGCATCGAAATCCCGTGGAAGTTCTATAACTCCCGGTGCTTCCGCACCTACAAGAACCTGCCAGGGGCGAAGAACATTCGTCTCCCGAGTGCAGGCGTTAAGCACAACGCTATGGCCGATGCATACACACAAGCCAAGACGCTGTGCGAAATTCATAAGCAACTCTTCGGCAAAGCCGAGAAAGTGAAAACATGAGCAACATCGACAAAACTCTGAAAGAGCGCGGCGCGCGCTACGGCGAATTCCCCGAGCACGCCTATGTCACGCAGGAGCTCAAACGCACCCTGCACGACAACGTGAACTGGGGCGGCCTGGCCGACGACCAGAAAGAAGCCCTCGACATGGTGATGCACAAGGTGGGCCGCATCATCAACGGCGATCCGAACTACATCGACTCATGGACCGACATCATCGGATACGCCCGCCTGGTCGAAAAGCGCCTGATCGACGAGCAGACCGATCCGGTCAAGAGCGTTGCCGAGAAGATCAAGGAAACCACCAAGGAAGTTCAGAGCTTCAGCGACTTGGTTCGTGTCCTGGACAAGATTCATCCGAAGGCCGACGCGGTCAAGAAAGCGCCGGCCGACGCGGTCAAGAAAGCGCCGACCGACGAGCTCGAAGACCAGCTCACGCGCAAGTTGCGCGAAATCTTCGGCCCGAACGTTGAAGTTCGCCGCGTCGACTGATGATGAAGCCCGAGAACACGTTCATCGGCAGTGTGCACAAACACCTGCCGGAGAACGTGTATCGCATGAAGAACAACAACCAGTACAACAGCGGCATCGCTGATGTCTGGTATAGCGGGCCCGCGGCGGATCTTTGGGTGGAGTACAAGTTCATCAAGATCCCCGCGCGCAAAGATACTGTCATCGACATTGCTCTTTCTGAGCTTCAGAAGAAGTGGTTGATCGATCGACACAACGAGGGCCGTAATGTCGCGGTCATCGTCGGCTCCAAAGACGGCGGTGTGTATTTCCCAGACATCAGCTGGTCGTTCCAACCGTACAACGCAAAGTTTTTTCGAGACGCAATGGTGCCTCGAAAAACTCTCGCCGAATTCATCGGTGAGTTTACAGGGGGGTAACAAGTGCTATGCTCGCTTTGCGAGTGCAATTGCCGCTTCGGCAAACAGGGTGTCAGACTACCTCGGTAACATCTGGCGTAAAGGGAGAGTGAGCAGAATCCCAGCCACGAATCCGGGCCGAGGCCCTCGTTGGAAGTATCAGTGGAAGACCAAGATCAAGATCGGGGGGACAACCTCCTTCGAGTATGCGCCCAAGATCATCGCAAGCCGCCCTACCTTGGTGATCTCTGAACAAGGCGAGCAAATCCAGATAGAGATGGCGGAGCTCACCATACTTATCCGACAAAAGAAACCTGCGAAATGAAAAGGCCCTTCAGCCTTTTTTACGCACTGACCATCTATTCTCTAATGTCGATCTATTCTTTATCCGCCGCAGAGGCCAACGAGGCCCATTCCTTGGGCTGGGGCTTGTACCAGGTGTATTGCTTGGATAAACAACAAATTTTGTTGACGGTGCTGCCGGCCAACAACGTGTACCGCAATGCTGACGAAGCCATGAAGGCCGTCGTCTGGCTCGCCAAAAGTCGCAACGAGACGGCTCTTAAGGCGCTCACCTTGATCTCGAAACACAACATTGCCAAAGGAAAGAAATGAAGCTCACCAAGAATCTACGCGAAGCTTTCGTACGGGCCGTGATGGCCGACGTGCCCAAAGTCGACTACCGCGAACAGATCCAGAAGGTCGCGACCACTGCTGCTGTTGCCATGCTGCCGTCTGCTGTCGCTGCAGCCTACAAGCTATTTCCGGAGTACATCGAGACCCGGCATGTTTATGTGGGGTCGATGTATGTCTACGTACCGGCGGCAGAAAGCCCTGTCTTCTCTGGTGACATCAAGCAAGAACTTTCCCAGCTGGAAGCACTTCATGAAGCGCAAGAAGAAAGTCGTAACGCTTTGAGGACCAAGCTCAATGCTGCCGCCAACAGTGTGACTACGCGCAAGGCCCTGGCTGAATTGCTGCCGGAGTTTGAAAAGTACCTGCCAGCAGACGAGCGTACTGCCACGCTCAATCTGCCGGCGGTGGCCAACATCGTGGCTGACTTTGTACAGGCCGGCTGGCCGAAAGGCCAGGTGTCCGCATGAAGCCGCAGCTTGCTGAAGACGCCATCCTTCTGGACGTAAAGTTTCCCTGCATCGTTCAGCCCAAGATCGACGGCGTACGCGCCCTCAACCTCAATGGTACGCTCACCGGCCGCAGTCTGGACCCATTTAAGGGGTTCGGTATCACCGAGTATTTCAGTGGCCCTATGTTTCGGCACTTAGACGGCGAGATGGTTTTGGGCAACAACCCAGCCTGTACCGAGCGTCTGTGCAGCCTGACAACCGGCGCCATGGGGCGTTTCAAAGGCGTCACTGAGATGCCTGACCTGACGTGGTGGGTGTTCGACTTTTTAGCTGAGCCGGAGCAGCCGTACCATCACAGATATAAAGAGCTTCGGTTCGTAGTCGAAGCGCTTGATGACCCTCGCGTCAAACTGGTGCCGATGTACGAAGTGAACGGCCCAAATGAGCTGCAGCGGTTCATTAACGAGTTCGCAGAAGCTGGCTATGAGGGCACCATCATCCGCAACCCAAACGCGCCCTACAAGGAGGGCCGGGCCACGCTCAAAGGCCAAGAGCTTTGGCGCGTCAAGCCGTGGGCCGACGCTGAAATCCTGGTGACTGGGATCACCGAAGGCCAGATCAACGGCAACGAAGCGAAGAAGAACACCCTGGGCCGCACGGAGCGCAGCAGTGCGAAGGACGGGATGATCCCCAACGGTCAAGTCGGCTCGATCCAGGGAACGATACTTGAAGACTTCGTCGTGAACGGTAAGGTGTTGTTCGCCAAGGGCCTGCCCATCACCGTGGGCAGTGGTGAGATGTCCGTGAAGGAAGCGGAGTACTACTTCAAGAATCCACACAAGATCGTCGGGCACATCGTGAAGTTCAAGCACATGACCCATGGCGTGAAGGACCTACCGCGGTTCCCGACGTACGTGTCACATCGCCTGAAGGAAGACATGTCGTGAACCCACCAAAGACCTGGATCGTGAAGATCCAGCATCCGGGGCTCTCCCCTTACTGGATCGGCAACTACTTCGCCGCCAACCGCGCGGCCGCGAAGAAGGAAGCTCGCAAGTTCGTGTCCGCGTTTGTGCCGACCGATTGCAAGATCGTCTGCATTGCCGAGGGCTACATCTCGATGCAACTCGACGGGCCTGAGATTCCTTATGAGGAGAACACTTCATGAGCATCACCACATTCGGAAGTAACGTATACAGCCCCATCTTGGTTTTCAACAAAACGGAAAACACGATCAAAGGTTACGACTATCCGCGTGATGTGTACTTGGAGTATGCCAGCAAGATGGCGCTCAATGAGTTGGTCTCTGAGTCCAACGTCGTTCTGTTCAACAACATCCAGCACGTCTTGAGCGTCACGCTTGAGGCACATCTGGAAGTTTGTCGTAAAGAGCTCGAGCGTCGAGCTCTCCAAGCCCTCAAGGGCAAACCTGTGCAACTCTAGGAGCAACTATGCGTCTTTACAAAATCATCGCCACTTCCCCAACTCCGGATGACCTGCCGAGTGAAAGTCTGTGGGTGGGCACCAAAGCTGAAGGCACGGCCGCGCGCAAGGCGCTGTACGAGAAGGGCTTTCGTCGCAAGGATGTGGTTGAAGCTGAGGTCGACGTTCCCACCAACAAGGAAGGCCTGTTGGCGTTCTTGAACGCGGGGAACGCATGAAGCTCAAGATCAAGAAATTGTCTGATGCGGCTATCACCCCTCGGTACGCCACGCCCGGGTCGGCATGCTTCGATCTACATGCTGTGCACAACGGGGTTGTGCCTGCCGGCAAGTCGATGGCATTCGCGACGGACCTCGCCTTCGAAGTCCCTGATGGCTGGGTGATGAAGCTCTACAGCCGCAGCGGTCATGGCTTCAGGCATGGGGTGCGTCTGGCCAACACGACGGGAATCATCGACAGCGACTACCGCGGCCATGTCCCGGTGATGCTGCAGAACGACGGCGTCGTTGACTTTCAGGTCGTGGCCGGTGATCGTGTTGCCCAGGCCATGCTCGAGCGAGTCGAACAAGTCGAGTTCGAGGTTGTCGACGAGCTGAGCACCACGTCTCGTGGTACCGGCGGGTTTGGATCTACAGGAGCATGACCGTGGGCGAGGCACTTGCGGTGCCTCTTTCTCAAGGAGCAATTGATGTTCTTAACGAAATTCACTCAGCCGAAAGACGGGGACCTGTATTTCAATTCCGAGGCCGACCGATTCGAAAAATACGAACGGGCTTCACAACGGCATGCATCCGTGCTGGAGTGGGAAGCTATGCGCAGACAGTTCGAAAGAGACCTGGAGATTCAGCGTCTCAAACTGCAGTACATGACCGCGTCGCAGTTCAAGATCGTAGCGCCCCGCGTTACGAAGGGTTTACGTGGCACGGCCTTCGTCACACTTGGGCAACCTGGCACGTTCAAAACGGAACGCCCCTCGACGTTCTTCAGAAACTTGGTGGATGGTCTGACACGCGAATGGTCATGACCTACGCCCACCATTCGCCGGGATACCTGGCTACGTTCGCAAACAACACGAGGAAGAAATGAGTACTCTGCAAAAACGCTTGGACGAACCTCAGAAGCCGTACATGACACGGGGCGACTACATCAGGGCTTTTTTGTTGGCCGGTGGAGGCAAGTTTATCAACGAGGCGACCAAGGAGCCTATTGATGATGTTCGTGAGGCGTACAACATCAACATAACGTTTGATGGCGGGGTCTGCAACGGATTCACTATTCCGCAAGGGACACAAGTCCAGTGCAGCGGGGAAGAATTTCTGTACGTGAAGTCACTCATGAAACTGAGAGGAGAGATCTGATGATCGTCGTCAAGAAGGACAACTGGGTTCTTGTGTCCATGAACGGCAAGCCGGTGCATGTCGGCGACACCGTATTGGATTTTCGCGGAGACGCGCACAAGGTTGAAGGCGGGCAACCGCCTCACAAGCCATCCAGCACTGGCCGTATCCATACTGACCTCGGAGAGTTCTTTCCGAGTGTTGTTGACTGCCGGTGGATTAAGCAGGAATAATTATCTACGATCTATTTTCGATCTAAGGAGCGCTATGCACAGAACCGCAAATTCGTCAGCCAGAGAGCTCGTGCAACACCGGGAGGAGTTCAGAGGGAGCAATCTTTTTGGTTGTTGGGACAAGGAGCTCGAGCAGTACGCCGTTTATTCCTATGGTTCCCACTGGCCGTTGTTCATCTGGGAAGACGGCGCCTGGTACGAGAACTCTGGCAAGTACTCCTTGACCACAACCAGACATCACAGTCAGTGCCACCCGTGCTGCGAGACCACCCTGCTCACTCCGGCCGAGATGTGTCGCATCAACACCGTTGGCGCGCGTAAATACATGCTCGCGAGGCTGAAAGGCGAGCCTGCCTATGCCTGAGCACCGCTATCACCTTACTCTGGCGAGTGCCAATGCCAAGACCGGTCCGATTCCTGTCACCACGACCAGCGCGTCAACCTGCCCAGAGGCATGCCCTCTCAAGGGCAATGGCTGCTATGCGGAGTATGGGCCGCTAGGCATGCACTGGTCGAAGGTCAGCCAAGGAGCACGTGGCGGTACGTTGGTCGAGCTGTGTGCCCAGATTCGCAAGTTCCCAAAGGAACAGCTCTGGCGCTGGGCCCAGGCCGGCGATCTGCCAGGAGACACGGTTCTGCTGGACCCTGCTGCCGTGGAGCAGCTGGTGATGGCCAATGACGGTCGGCGAGGGTTTGGGTTCACCCACTACGACGCCAGCATCCCACACAACGCGGCGGTGATCCGAGCGGCGAATCAAGAGGGGTTCACGATCAACCTCTCAGCTAACGATCTGCCCCACGCAGATGCCCTGGCGGACCTGGGTGTGGCCCCTGTGGTCACCCTGCTGCCGGAAGGCACCAGGAAGCCCCTAAAAACGCCCGCTGGGCGCCTCGTGGCGGTTTGCCCTGCCACCACTCACGACGACATCACTTGCGCCTCCTGCGGCATCTGCGCCAAGAACCGCAAGGCGATCATCGGCTTCCCGGCCCACGGTACGGGGGCCAGGAAAGCGCAGGCAGTGTTTTTCACGAAGGAGATGAGATGAAACCCACCTACACCGACCTCTATAAGTTTGTGCTCTCGTTGGCCAAAGACGAACCACGTAATGTTGAACCCGAAGTCGACGACATCATCGCCCGAGCGACAGCGGTGATCACGAAGGAAGTCGACGTTTACGTTATCGTCGAGGGCGGGGTCGTACAGAGCATCAGGAGCGCGAACTTCGGGCTGGTCGCGCAGGTTGTTGATCTGGACAACATGGCCGTTGAAAAATACCCCGACCGGCTCGCGGAGGCATATCTGGAGTTTTCGCGAACTCTCCCGGCGATCTGGTGAGCGCTATGACAAAGCTGTATGACATCGTATACGAGTCGTACGTTGTCGTAGACTGTTCTAACAAAGAGAAAGGGTTCACCATGTTCTAGCAAGCCCTTGATCTCGAAGGAAAATTTGGTAGGCGCGATTGGACTCGAACCAACGACCCCACCACGTCAAGGTGATCCGCGTCATGGAAAACACTATACCAGGCAACGACTTACGCGAGACTGTGACAAAAGAGTGTGACGCAATACTTCATGGGCTGAAGCGGCCGCTGCATGAATACTGCGGCGCATGGGTGTACAAACACGACAACACAGTCCGGTGGTCCGTGAATTTGGACATCGCGAACACCATGATTGACTGGGACAGAGTGCGTACTTTTCAGAACGTTCGCATCGCTCAGGCTGTGGCCGACGAGATGCGAGAACTGATTCGCGCTGCCCGACGATTGCGAGGATCGCCATGACTGCTGACGAAATGATCGCAGAGTTGCCGCGCCCAATGCACGAATACGTTATGGTGATCCCGACCCACAACAGAGTGGTTTTTCTTCATCGGAATTTGCATTTTGACCATACGCTCTGGGTCAAAAAAGCCTCTGAACGAGAGAGCATGCACCAAATTGCTAACGAAGTCTTCGAGATGATCCAGGCGATGCGGAGGTTGAGAGCATGATGACCGCAAGCGAAATTATCAACCAGTACAACATCACGACAGACGGCACTGCTGTCTGGGTGCGGATCGAACGAGATTCGGAGGAATGTACCGTCCTTATATACAGGACTATGGACAACCCAATCATCGTCCGTGGGTACAAGTGCATCAAGGATGCATATGCCGTTACCAAGACGATCAACAAACATGTTCAAGGCGTCCGTAGGCTGCGGGGGAGTTACATGACCTCAGCCGACGACATCATCCCTCTGGTTGAATGAGGCCGGCTAATAAATGTGGCCGTAGGAGACAGGTCAGGGCATTATGTGCTCGTCGCGTTCTTCAAAAACCCGTACGAGAAGACAGACTACGGAACGTTTGTCTATGACGACATTGGGTATAAAGCCGCACTTAAAGTAAGGCGCGAATTGCACGAGCATTTACGGGCCCTGGAACGGCTGAAAGGAATCAGATGACAGTTGAAGAAGCGATCCCACTCATCAAAGGGTGGCCGTTTGTGACGATCCACAGAAGTCTTTCCAACATCGTCACTGGGTACGACATAGACGCCCGCGTCGAGAAGGTGATCTGCACATGCTCGAGCGAACAAGAGGCCTCGAAGCTTGCTAGTGAGCTTCGTGAACATCGTGAGATTCTGTTCAGATTGAGGGGAGACATATGACGTTGGATGAAGCGGTCAGCAGCATCAGCGGGTGGCCGAAGGTGCACATCATCTGTATCCCCGTCGGTGACTGCTGGAGGGTGCTAGTCCGAAGCCCTCCCGACGACTATAAAATACTCTGTGAGTCTCAGAACCATAGTGCTTTGCTGGCGCTTACTACAGGACTACGAGAACACCGTGCTATTTTGCGCAAGCTAAAAGGAGACTAATGCACTCAAACTTTCTCCTCGGTACCCTAAAAGTCACAGAAGCCGCTCAAGTCAAACTCAAACGCGTTCCACTTGACCTGATCGCACGGCATGCTGTCAACGACTACGGCCAGGTACCGCTGCGTGTGCAACGACAGAACGACATGAATATGAAGCGCGTCGGCGTGATCATGTCGTGCTACCTGATAGACCCGACGGACCCAGCGCAAGGTCGGGTGCTCGTCATCACTGACGAGAACTGGGAGTCCACCACCGTAAAACTAGAAAGCGAAGCATGATCCTTTTCTTCACCATCGCCCGGGCTATTCGTGCCGCGTACAAGGCCGTCCGGGCAGCAGTCGGCATCATGCTGGTTGCTCATGGGACGTACCAGTGGGTGAAGGCACGTCAGCGTCAGAGGGCTCTTCCGAACTGACCGAATTTTCGGAGCCAGCTTTGTATATAGAGAGTTGCACTGTAGCTATCTATATAGTAAGTATTTTTATTTTTCTATTAAAAAGTAAGTAGAAGAATAGAAGAATAGAATACATAGTACATACCACATAGGCCCTCACAGGGCCTTATTTTTTGTGGTCTCAGTATGGGGCGCGGCTTACCGTACAGCCTCAGCGAACACCGCGTGGGCCGGGAGAGCGTTCAACGTCGTCTTGCGTAGCGGTTCCGTAAACGAGTCCATCAACTGCTCAACTGCAGGCCCGCCGAGCGACCAGATGTCTTGTCGTGCGTCCACGCCGATCTGTCCCATGCCCAAAAGCCCTGCCCGTTCCACTCCGCGCGACATCCAGTCGCCCAGAGTCATGCCCTTCATGTATGAGGGCAACTCGCCACCACCCTGCAGCAGGCCCTTCGTGACGTCGCTTGCGATCATCACCGGCACGTACCAGAGGAACGCACCCATCGGCGCCATGTTACCGTAGTTCATCTCGTTCACTGCACGCTTCAGGATCGTCTGGTGGAAGCTGTAGGTGAACTGCTTCAGGTGGAAGAACATGCTCCAATGCGGGTCGCTCGCCCAGCTCGGCCGCTGCGCTGCGTTCGGGGTGATGATCGCGCCTTCCACCCAGCGGTTGATCGCGTAGTAGAGCTTTTCGATCTCCTGCTCGGCCTGACGCTGACCGATGCCTTTCTGGGCCATCAGGGTCTGCTTGTCGGTGATCAGGTGCCCTTCGGGGTTCAGCGTGATGTCCGCTGCGGTCAGCCCCAACTCCTTCAGCCAACGCTCGCTGTGCACCTCAGGAAGCTTGCTGTGGCGCTCAATGAACAGGGCGGCAGACTTCGTGGCGCCCACCCGAGTGCCGCGGTTCCACGCCTCCATACCGTTCGCCTTGAAGAAGATGTCGTTCCACTTCTTCGCGCGCGGGCCGAGGTATTCCGACGAGTATTCCTCGGACACATGGTGCGAGAACATCGCCGCGTCCACCGAGCCTGAGGCCAGGGCCAGTCGCTCCCACTCATCCTGCTGCCGTTTTTTCGGCTTGTCGTTGACCAGGTCTTTCCAGTCGCGCACAACCTCGCGCATGCCCCGCATGAACGTGTCGAACGCCTCGCTCATCGACGCGCCGCGTGCCACCATGCCCAGCGGGTCAACCACAGAGGCGAACAGCGCCAGCGGCAGCAGGCGGATGTTCTGGTACACAGTCATCCAGGCAGTGGTGGTACGCCAACCGTCAGAGATGTCCTTGCCCAGCGAGCCCTCCATCGCGCCGATCGCTTGCGTGACCTGCTCATACTGCCTGGCCACCCACTTATCGCGCGCGGGGCGGTCAGCCAACTCACCAGAGCTGACCTTGCGGTTCCCCGCCTCGAGCAGCTCGTTCTTGACGATCTGCAGTTGCTGGGCCAGGCCCGAGCCGTCGCTGCCGAACCGGGAAGCGTACTCAGCGTGCCGCGCGCCGTTGTGGAAATACGTGGTGAGGGTTTTCACGAGGTCTTTGCTCATGAAGTCCTTGGCATGCTCGCCACGAATCCAGCCCAGCTCCCGGCCTTCCTTGCTGGCGAAGAACGGAGCCAGCACGCCGTCGTCGCGCTGCGGCGGAAGGTGATCGCCTACCGAGTTGCTCAGCAGCTTCGAATAGATGCGCTCGGCAACCTGCCCACGGGTCACAGCACCTTTCGATGCGGTCACCGCGCTGTCCAGCACGGGGGTGTAGTGGGTGGTCAGCATGTTGATGAACTCGGCGTGCTTCGCGCTCAGCGCTGTCGTGCTCCACGCGCGCGGAAAGTAGAACTGCCCACGGTCACCGATCTTCATACCCCGCTCGAGGGTCATGTATTTGTAGAACCGGTTCAGCAGCTTGCGGATGTTCTCGGCCGCTTCGCGCTGCGGGGCGTACGCCAGGTCGCCGAGGTTGTCATCTTCTTCCTGCAGCTTGTCGAGTACGACGCGCACGTCCCGCTCAGACAGCCCTTGCACGTATTTGCTGAACAGGTTGGTGTAGCGCCGTGCCTCAGCCATCCTCGCGTTCAGGTAGCCCTCTTCCTCACCACCGTGGGTTCCGTCGCCCGGGTTCGTCCAGAAGATCTTGCCCAGAGCCTGCGCCGCTGGGCTGTCGCTTTCGGCCAGGATCGTGCTGGCGGACATGGTCAGCGTGCGCACCTTCTGCACGGCCGCATCCCACCGGCGCAGCTGCTTCGTGGTCAGCGTGCCCTCGCTCAGGGCTTTCTGGATCGCGCGACCAGCGTCGGACGGGTCCTTGGCGAACTCACCACGGTGGAAGGCCTCGTAGATCGCCGTGGCACGCTCCATGTCCGTGATCCGGCCCAGCACCCGACGGAAGAACCGTGTGATCTTTTGGAACACGGTCTTGGGCTCCCCGGGCAGGTCCAGCATGCCTGCGGCCCAGAACTGGTAGATGTAGGCGAGGCGCTCCTCACCGCCGCCGTTCGCGTCGAGCTGAGCCTGGGCTTCAGGGTAGCCGTGCAGCAGCGCACGCACTCGCGCGACGATCTCAGCATCCTCGGCCAACGTGCGCAGGACGTTGAACACCTTGGGGTCGTTCTTGACGAACTTGCTGAAGAACGCATGCAGCGCTTCGTGGTACGCGGTCTGCATCGCGCCGGCAGCAGAGGCCGTGGCGATCTCGATGACGTTCTCAGCATCCAGCCATTCACCCGAATAGCCGGTGAGGTTTTTGAAGTCGACGCGGATCAGTGGGCCCAGGACTTTCTTCACATACTCCTTGGCCTCAGCCATCTGCTCGGGCGTAGAGGGCTGGCCAGCAGAGCGGCGTGCGTCCTGTTTGTTGAAGTGGACGTAGTTCGTGATGATCTTGCTGTCGTCATAGATCACGTAGTTCGGATGGGCGTCGTTCGTACCGCCCGCTGCTGCGTACTTGTGGCCCAGGATGCCGAGGCTTTGGAGGTAGTCGGAGGCCTTGGCTTGAGAGCCGAAGAGCTCAGCCAGCGCGCTATACATCGTGGCGCCATGGGCCGTGCCATCCTCGACCTGCTCCATGTAGCGGTCATACCCCGCGTCGAACGCACCCATCCCTCGCCACAGCTTGTTAAGGATTTCGCCTTTGGCTTTCTTCACGAGTGCACTCTGTTCCTCCATCGGCGCATCCCAGTCCAGCAGTTGCTCGGGCTTGATGTTCACTGAGACTTCGTAGGTGGGGGATGGCCCCTCAAGTAGGCGTTCGTCGGTCAACGTCCTCAGTTCCTGTAGCGCGTCTCGGATCTCCATGTCGAGCCAACCATCGCTGCCGTCTAAATACTCTCGCAAGTTCTCTTCCACGTACTCACGTACTTCCTTGGCGGTAGGTTTCGGGTGAGTGTCTCGTAACTGGTCGTTGACTTCTTTCAGCGCTCGCTGCAAATACTCCGTTTCAGCGCGACCGCCACTGAACTGTTTCTTGTAGCTCCGATGCACACCGTCCGCCGTCGACAAGTACGTGCCCGCGCCGAACGAGGCATTGCCCTCACCCTTGCCCTTGTGGGCGCGCCAATCGAACTTGCCCTCATGTTTGATGGGGCTGTCGTGTGTCGCGGCAAAGCCCTCACGACCGAGGTCGCGGTGGATATCCGCCGCCATTGCGTTCAGCTTGCGCTTGCCGTCGGTCCAGAGGGTGTCACCAGCGAGTTTCTTGGCGCCGTCCTCAATCTGCCGCTCCACAACTGCCTTGCCGACCCTCTGGTCAACGCCCTGCGCGTCCTGCTTGTTGAACGGTGTGTTGTCGTCCAGGCGTGACGAGCTCTCCATTGCTTGCTTCGGCGTGCTGGGGCTGAACCCTTGCTGCCTGGCGTACTGCTGCACTTCAGCTACTGAGTCAAGCCAGCCGGACTGTTGGTCTCCGTCCTCGGTGAAGAATTCGAAGTAGACCTTGCCTTCCGGGATGGCGACCGGGTCTTCATATTGTTGCTGTGCCCACGTCGCTTCTACGGCGGTGAGCCCTTTGCCCAGGTCCCACACCTTGCCCGACACACTTATCTCGTCGATTTGGCTCGAGTAGTAGAACTTCCGTCCTTCGTCGATATCGGCCTTAGCCTGCTCGGCGTCGGCCAAGGTTTTGAAGTTGCCCATCGGATGCTGTTCGAGCGGATGACTGTAGCTCAGCCGTTCACCAGTACGCCCATCCATCAGACTGTACCCGTCGTAGCGGTCGCCGTCATTGTCCGGTTCGCGGATGACGAGAGGGCGCTTGTTGCTTTGAGCGTTCAGCTTGCGCTTGCCGTCGGCCCAGAGGTTATCCCCACCTCGCGGGGACTGAGGCTTTCCCAGGCTGGCACCGGCCTCCTTGGCCGGGGCGTCCTTGATGCCATCGTAAAAGCTTTCGAGGTCGGCGGTGCTATTCTTTCCGAACAGACTTTCCAACGTACCGTAGGCTTTGCGCTGAGTGAGGGTCAGGTCGTCCCTGCTCTTGAGCTCTTTGTACCGTGCCCGGGCTTCTTCCAGGAACTCGTCGACCTTGGCCTTCGTATCCAGTGACCGGTAGTCCTCTTTGGCGAGCATCTGGTCGGTGGTGAGGTTCTGTCCTTTCTTCGCCGTCGGCGTACCCTTGTCCGTGGCCTTCCACCCGGGCATCGTGTTCGCCAGCATCTTCTTGTCGATCGGCCCGCCCTGGCTCTCCAGCAGCGCTTGGAGGTTGCCTCGGAAGTTCGCAGCGGTCACCTTGCTCGGGTCGCGCGCGAGCAGGCGGGTCAAGGCGACGCGGTTCGCCACGGTCAGCGAGCTGCTCTCTTTCAGCAGCGCCTCAGCGACGACCTTGTACATGTCCTTGACCATCTCGGGGCTGGTCAGCTCAGTGGTCTGTTGCAGCGCTGAGGGCTTCGTGCCGTCCACCCGGCGCGACAGCATCTCCGCCAGCGGGGCAGCGTAGTGCGCGCCACCGACCACCAGCTGGCCTTCTTTACCGAAGTTCTCGGGGCGCAGGGCGCTGCGCATGCGGGACAACACAGCAGCCGTGCCTGCCTCCGGGTCCTCGATCAGCTGGGCGACGAGCTTGTCGGCGCGGAAGCGAGCGCTGGTCACGGCAGTGCTCTTGGGCTCAGGACCGATGTCGGCGCTCTTGCCCGAGTTGCGGGTCTGGTACTGCTGGTCAGCAAACTCGTCAGGAACCGCGCCTTCCTTCTGGCCCGGGAAGAAGTCGAGCGGAGAGGCGCTCTCGCTTTCGGTTTTCGGGGGCGCGGCATTGATGGTGCGAGCCGTGTCCCCTGCATACTCCATCACCTCTCGCCCAGCTTGCGGGCCGTTGGTGCGGGTGTGGTTCTCGCCGCTGGTGGTAGGGCGAGCACGAGCGCCAGTGGCGGAGGTCGGGCTCGTTGAGAACTGTCCGCCCGCAGCGATCTTCCGGGAAGCGGCCATGCGGGGAGCGAGCGGAATCCGAACCTCCTCAGGAGCTTCAAAGTACAGCGACTCGGGGTCCTCTTCGCGCAGCGGCTCCACTGTCGGCTCAACCTCCTGTGCTTCACTCTCCGGCGTGAACCACTCATCGCGCAGGTCCGCTTCACCGATCTCTTGACGGGTAGCATCCTTGAGGCCTTTGCGCTCAGCGATCCGTGCGGCCCGCGCCAGCTTCTGCATGTACTCGCTGTTCGGTTTCGTGTCGCGCGCGGCCATGGCTCGCTCGGCCACGTCCTCGTCGTAGGCAGTCCGGAAGATCTCGACCTCACGCTCGATGGTCTTGGCGCGAGCTTCCCGTACCATCGCCTCGTGCGCCGCCTGGCGTTCGCCGGCCGTGCCGCTCACCAGCCGCAGGCTGGGAGGGATCACCCCTTTGCGGAATTTCTCAGGCTGGCCGTCGGCGTTCATCTTGAACGGCAGCGCGTCTTTGCGCACCAGCCCGCTGTCCGCCATCATGGCGATACCATCCAGGACGTCACGCAGGAACGCCTTGTCCTTGCCCTCGGGCGTACGGTCGGGCTCTTTCTCTTTGCTGACGTCCTTCTCCGCCTTGTGTGCCCGGACCCAACGTACCAGGTCGCTGGCCTTCAGCACCAACTGCGGAGCAGGCTGGCCGTCCTTGTGCACGCCCGGCTTGAAGAAGTGGATCAGGTTCGCGTCGGAGATCGCTTGTTTCTCGGCTGCATGCTTCGCGTCGGCTTGCTCTTCTTTGCTGCCCCCACGGTTGCGGGCGTCCGCAGCCGCTTGACCGCCGGACTGACGTGCCTTGTTCAGCGCCCCGTGGCCAGCCCGATCCATCTCAGTGACTTCGCCCACAGAGATGCGGGTGCCCTCACGATCGCCGGGCTGCGTGGCCGCGGCAAGGAAACGCTCGGAGAAGAACTTCCGTGCCGCGACCACTGCACGACGACGGCCAGCGCTGTCGGATAGGTCCTCGGTCTTCGGTGCTTCCCACCCAGCACGCACATCGCCAATCAGGTCGTTGTGGGCCGGTTCGTGGTCGGCGATCTCCTTGCGCAGAGCCTCGGCCTCAGCCATCATTGCTTTCGACTCAGCACGCAGGGCAGCGACTTTGCGCCGGCCCTCCAGTGCAACGCCTGGGTATGTCTTGCTGTCGACTTGCGTGGACAGCTCAGCGGCTTTGTCCAGCCGAGCCTTCGACTGGACCTCGAGGTCGTTTGCTTCCTGCAGTGCGTAGTCGCGGTGCGCGCTCACCAGAGCCGCGCCGGTGCGCTGATCGCCGACGACAGAGGTCTTGGCTGCGTCGTCCCAGCCCAAGTCCGCCATGACGTGCAGCGCGGGCTTCGCGCCGATCACGTACTGCTTGCTCTGCCCTCCCAGCGACTTCGTCAGCGAGCGCTGGCGTTCGGCCAGGGCGTTCTTGCCGTTGGAGAGGGTGGTGTCTTTCTTGAACAGGCGCGGCCGCTTGCCCTCTTTGTCCGGAGCGAACGGTCCCTGCGTGTTGCGTTGGTTGTCGCCCATCGCCGGGTTCTTCGTCTTGTACGCGCCGTACAGAGGCGTCACCGCGCCGCGCCGAGCTTCCTTCTCGCCTTGGCGCTGCACATAGTCCGAAGTCTGCGCACGCTCGTCCGCGTAGCCCATCTCGCCATCGTCGTTGTAGACAAGGTCGTCACTCTCCTCGCCCTGGCCGCGATCGTCAACGACCTCACCACCGAGCGACTGCTTCTCCTCATCAGCGCCGTTGACGAGCTTGATCATCTCCTTCACGGCGTCTTTACCGAAGTGCTGCTCCACTGCGGCGCGGTATTGTGCCGTCGTCGTGCCGTGGTAGCCGCTGACCAGTCGTTCGACAGTAGACAGTAGATGATCAGCCGCGCCGGGAGTGCGCAGGTTGATCTCCTGGTCCATCAGCGCCTGTGCGCGATCGGTCGGCACCAGGTCCACCAGTTGGCGGGCCAATTCTGCGCGCTGCTGTTCCTCGCGACGCTTGTTCTCAGGCTTGGCCTGCTCCACCAGCTCGTTCTTCAGGTACCGCACCACATCGTTGTGGGTCGGGCCGAGGATGCCGCCCAGCTGGTTGATGACTTCGTCCGCCTGCGGGCCGTACACACGGCGCACGTCGCTGGCGATGCGGTTCAGACGGGCTTCGCGGCCCACCGGCGCGGCGCGCACAGAGCGTTCGGCACTGCTGGCCTTGAACCCCTCGTTCATGTCCGCGATCTCAAACGCCAGACGACGCCCCATGTTCGGCACCGCGCTGCCCTTGGCGCGATTGCGAGCGGCCATGTCGGCGGCGTAGTCTGCTGCGAGCTTCGCCTTCTGGGCGAACGCCACAGAGCGGTTGTACGACGCTCCTTCGGCCAACGGCTTCTGGGACAGGCTGTCCTGTAGCTTGCGCCAATCGGAGTACGTGAAGTTGTCCCCGTCGTCGGCGACCTGGGCGTTTTTCTTGCGGGCACCCTCGACGACACCTTTGAACAGGTCTTTGCCGACGCCCGCAGCTGCTTTGCCCGCGCGCATCGCCAGCCCACCGACCTTGCGGCCTACGTCGCCCGCGATCCGCCCTGCGTTCGCCGCGTGCTGCTCGAGTGCGTTCTCGGCATGCTGGTCAAGGATATGCTGCACGCCCTCGTTCAGGGACTGGTCCAGCGCGACGTTATCCGGCGCGTTGTCGATGTTGCGCAGGAGCTCACCAGCTTTTTGGTCGCCGTCCGCGGCAAGTTTCTCCAGGTGCTCAGCGGCGAGGTTCGTCCGCTCTTGCATGTTCTGGCGCAGCCATGCCTCGCCCTCGGCGGAGTTCACGTCGAGCCCTTGGGGCGGCACGACAGTGAGCGTGTTGACTGTGTCCTCGTCGAGCCCGTTGCGAGGCTTCGGCTTCAGGTCCTGGGCTGCGGTCTTCAGGCCTTCCAGCACAGACTCTGGGGTGATCTTGCCGTCGTCGCCCTTTGCGAGGTCAACGACCTTGTCCTTCGCCTTGCCGAACAGCCCGCCGGCTTTCTCGATGGCCGCGTCGACCGCCGGCGCGGCGTTCTGGTTGTACAGGTCAACCACGCCGCCTGCGGTTTCCTTCACAAGGTTACTGCCCTCGCGGCCGGCTTCGCCCACACGACGGAAACCGCCGTCGGCGAAGTGGCTGGCACCGGAGATCGGGCTTGCGCCGGCCATCGCGCCGAGGCCGGCGTTCAGCAGGTCGGAGGCATCGCCGGTTGTGTCGCGGTCCGGGTTCAGGTAGCCCAGGGTCTGCTGCTTGCCAGCTTCCTGGAACACTTCGCCTGCGCCCTCGCCCAGCAGATCGCCGGCGAATTTGGCGCGCGTCGGGATCTTCGACAACCCCTGGCGCAGGCCGTTGCCAGCCAGACGACCGCCCACCATGGCCGGCAGGAACGTGTCGGGGATTGCCTGGATCGCACCGGAGAAGTTCGCCGAGTCAGCGCGCTGCGCGGCGGTGGTGCGGGCCATCAGCTCAGGGTCTTCCAGCATCGACCCGTAGGTCTCACCGGCCTGCTGGCGCTGGCTCATGTACGCCGGCACTGCGTAAGACAGCCCACGCGCTGCCAGGCTCGCTGCCTGAGCGATCGGGTTCTTCGACATGCCGACCACGTTGGCTGCTGCGTTCAGGCCAGCGCTGGCGGCGATCGGATCCATCATCGAGGCGACACCTTGACCGACCTGGCCTGCACCCCAGTCAAGCAGTCGCCCCGGCTCCCAGTTGATGTCCTCGACGCGCCCCACGGCGGGGGCATAGGCCTGGCGCCGGGCCTGCAGACCGGTGATCTGTTGGCGTAGAGCGTCGGCCTGCGCAGCCGCGTTGCTGTCGCCCTGCTCCGCAGCTTTGCGCAACCCAGCCTCTTGGGCCAGGAGCGGGTTCATCTCGCTGGTGATGCGCCCACCGACGAAGCTCTTGCGGAGTTCGCCCATGCTGGCGATGTTCGCCGCGTTGAAGTCGGCGTCGGTGCTGAGCGGGTCGCGAAAGACGTTGTCGCGTAGGGAGGGTGGCATCTATGGCTCCGATCAGTTCTTGTTGCCGCTGTGGCGCTTGACGATGTCCATCTCGTTCGCGTTGTAGTGCTCGCGGGGGATATACCGCGTACCGTCGCGCAACTGCACACGGACGTCGCCTCGACGGATGTTGTTCCCGGGGATGAGGCTCTCGTGGTCGAGTGCCCCGACGTAGTCCACCTTCGCATCGCGGAGATCAGGAACAGTGGTGAGCTGCGGGCTCGGCCCATCCCAGCGGATCATCTGGGCAAACGTCGGTCGGTCAACCTTGTTCATCCCCATGACGATGTTCTGGCCGGCGTCCACCACCGGCTTGTCCTTCGCCCGTTGGGCTTCGCTCGCCAGGTCATAGCCCGGGGCGATGTTCTGCCGCAGGGTACGCGCCGTAGCCAGTTTGGCCGGGTCGATGTACCCCTTGTTGTCTTTGTCCACTGCGGTTGCGAAGGATTCAGAGGCCCTGTCCGCGTTGGTGCTCGCGTTGTGGCCGAGCGTCTGGGTGTCCTTTGCCTGCGCAAGCAACGTAGTCGCCAGCTCAGTGTCGCCGGTCTGAGCAGCCAGTGCCGCCGCCCTGCCCATGTCGCCTGCCACACTCGGGTGGCTCAGGATCATCCGCGCCCGCTGCATCTGCGCCTTCTTCATCTCGATCGGAGCCATCTTGCCCTGCAGGTCGACGTTGTGGCCGTACATCGCCGCGTTGTAAGTCATGTCCTGACCGCGTCCGGTAATGTTCTGACCGCGCAAGGTAGCAGAGTGCTGGAGCTCCTGGCCTCGTCCGGTGATGTCTTGGCCCCGACGCAGGGTATCGTTGTTCTGGTCGTTGCGCCGTGCTTCGAGAAGCATTCGCGCATCTTCGCGCTTCAACCGCGCTGCCTCGCGGCTGCTGATCCCTTGGGTGTTGGTGATGCTCGATGCACTCACCGCAGCGTCGCGAGCGAGCTGCTCAGGGGTACGCGCACCGCCGTAACCACCTGAGCCGATCAACCCGGAAACACCGGCCATCGGGTTCGCCCCGTCAGAGAGTTGCTGGCGCATGGCGTTCATCTCCGCCATATGGGCGGAGTCGCGGTGGATCTGGGCCAGCCGCTGCTCGGGCGTCGCGTCTCCAGGCTGACCACCCATCATGCTGACAGTACCGCCGCCTGGGCGGTTGTTGACCTGGATGTCGCCGCTGATACCCTCCGGGCCGCTGTAGCTGTTGCCGACGCGCAGTACATTGTTCGGTGCGACAGGGGCTGCATTGCCTCCGCCTCGCTGGACGTCGGTCAGCGCTGGCGTAGTGGCAGAGGTCGCAGGCGCAACTGCGCGAGGACTGACCGGAGTCCTGAGCATCCGTTCTGCGTTCGTCGTGGGGTCTGCGTCGGCGTACCGCTGTAGCGTGGAGCCTGAAGGGGTCAACGAGGCGAGTCTGGAGACAGGGCTCGGCCCCACTGCCCCGGCGATCATCGGGCCGATGATCGGGAACTTCTTGGTGAATGAAAGGGCTGTTTCGGTGGCGACGTTGCCGAGACCCTCAGCGGTACCAACTACCTTGTCGAGCACGCCTGCTTTGTCGTTGGCCCACAGTCGCCCCATCGCCTCGCCGTTCTGTACAGCGGAGTCGCCAACAGTGACGCCCCCAATGACTTTGCCGGTAAGGTTCGCTCCTTGCCCTGCGAGGTCCTTGTATCGGGCGACGCCAGAGAGCGGTTGTTGGGGTCCGACGTTAGGACGGCCACGCATGCCGTCCCACGCGGTCTGGGCGCCAGCTCGCAGTCGGTCGGCCACGGAATTTGGGTTCGCCGGTCCTGCAGGGGCAGGCCCAAAGAGGCTTCCAGTACCGGGGCTGACGAAGTTGCTTCGCGCAGGCCCGGGGTTCACTCGCTCCCCGTGCAAAGCCTCGGCTTCAGCGGCAATGCCCGGCGCCTTCGGGAACAGTTTTGCGTCACCGGCGGCTATCGGGCGCTCGGACACTTCGACTCCCGGCATGCCTCCACCCCCGTTACGGAGGAGGGTGTCCCTCATGCTGGGGACCGGCCCTTGCGGGGGTAGAGGATTTTGCCCCCGGAGGTCCCGGGTCATGCGATCAAAGGCGTCGAATTCAGCCATGGGTGTTCCTTCTGTGGAACACCTTCATAGCCTCGGCTCCGGTGAAATGTGGGCGTATTTTACTCTGCTACTGCCCGAGAGTCACCTTAGACGCCGGTCTTAGAGGGCGGGGAGTCCAGGGTCTCGTTGTTGTAGTTGTAGCTCACGGAGTTTCCGTCGGTCTGGCTGATAGACGCGTTGGCGTGGATGATGTTGTACGCGCTGGAAGTCAGCTGGGCGTAGACCTGCGCACCCACCTTGCTGGCGTCGAGAACACTGGCGTAGGTGAACTGCATCGCGTCGTTAGTGAGCTTTGCGTTCTGCAGCGCGATCTGCTGCCCCGCTTCATACTCTTTGATCTGCCCTTCCCAGACGCGAGTGTGCATGCCTGCCTCAGCTTCGATCGCAGCAGCTTCCGCTTTGAAGCTGTCCGCCAGAGCGGAGCTTTGGGCAGCAAGGGCCTGCATCCGGTTCTTCTCGGCCTCCGCGGTGGCGCGGTACCCGTCCCATTCCAGGCTCTTGGCCTTGATGATCGAGTCGTATCGCCCAAGCTCCAAGCGCGCCACCTCGGCCTGCGCCCCGACCTTAGCGGCGAACACATCGGCCTTGACCTTATAGACGCCGACCTTCGCGGTCTCTGCCTCGACCCCAGCCTTGTAAGCCTCGACCTTGGCAGTCTCGGCGTTGATCTGGGCGGTGTAGGCCTTGACCTGTTCGCTGGCGGCGCTGATCTTTAGGCCTTCGATCTCCACCAGCACCTTGGCCGCTCCGACCTCAGCGGTGTAGATCTGGACTTGGGACATCGCGGCGTCGATGGTCGCTTTGTATTGCTCGACCAGTGTCTTGTTGATGTCGGCCTTGGTTTGCTCTGCGGAGAGCAGCGCCTTGAAGACGTCGACCTTAGCCAGCTCCGCGCTGATGATTGTCTTGTACGCCTCTGAGTACACCTGGTAGGCGCTCATCAACGCCTTGTACTGTTCGACCTGGGCGTTGTAGATGGCGACCGCGTTTTCCGCCGTGGCCTTTGCAGCCTCGAACGCCATCTGCTCCAGCTTCCAACTGTAGTCGACCAGCTTACCCTCAAGGTCGATACCGGCGATGATGGTCTGCTTGAGGTTCTCCTGCTCAAGCTCGGCCTGCTTGATCATGACGTCGCGGCTCAGCCCTGACAGCTTGTCGTAGTAGTTCTGCTGCGCCTCGCGCAGTTGCGCGGCCAGCACGCCAGACGGCAACTGGAACCCAAGCGCTTCGCTGTTGCGCATGATCTCGGCCTCGTTGGCCAGCCCGAGCTGTGTCTCGCGGCTGCGGCCTCGGTCCCAAATCGCCTGCTCCACCGCTGGCGACAACCCTGTGCCGCCAGCCAGGCGAGTATTGAGCGTCGCTTTTAGATTGTCGAGCAGCGCAGAGGCATATTCCGGACCGCGCGAATAGCTGTACGGGGTGGGAGCTACCAGGCTCAGCGTCGGGATGTTGTCGAACTTCGTCAGCCACGCCTCGTGGAGGTCTACGCCCGCAAAGGTCGGGATGTCCAGTGCGAGGTACGTCGGCGCTGCTGGCATTGACAGCGTCGGCGCAGCGGGCATGCTGACGGAGCCGACAGCCGGAATCGAAGGCGTCGTACCGTACGACACTGTCGGGGCAGTTGGGAATGCCGTAGTCGGCGCCGCCTCAGTGAAGCTGTCAACAGTAAGCGTTACCTCGGGCAGCGTAGCCGCCACCGGCGCAGTCGGCGCAGCGTAGTTGATGGTCGGCATCGTCGGGAGCGACGGCATCGAAGGCAGTGTGGGGGCCGCAACACCGGCCCACGTAGGGGTAAACGTAGGCGGCGTGTAGAGCGAGTCCTGAAGTGCGGCGGTGAAGCTGCTTAGGCTGGACGTCGCCGCGCTGGCGTAGGATGCCGCTTGGGAGAATGCCCAGTCGACCTGGTTTGATGCGGAAACTGCCATTTTTATACCCTCCGGGTGTTGGCCGTGCCGACAGCCGCTTCGATCCGATCCAGCCGGAAGTCAGCGCCATCAGTGTTGCTGTAGCTGAACGACATATAGTTTTCTCGGATTCCCCTGCCTGGTTTCGCCCGCGACTCACCTGAGCTGCGGACGGGGAATGTGTAGGCGTAGGTGTTATTTTCGCAGATAACTGTCGCAGTGCTTGTGCCGCTACCCTTCATTGAGTAGTACAGCATGTCGAGGAACTTCTTGAGCGTGTCGCCCCACGTCGTCTTGCCTGTCGTCACCACGGCGACGATGGGCTGGTCGACATCGAGGTTACCGCCCAGACTGAACAGCCCAGTAGCGGAGCCAGCAAGCGTCGGCGTGATTGACTGAAATCCAAACCCGGTGTACTCGGTCACTGCGCCGGTCAAAGTGTTCATCACGATAGCGTTCGTCATGGTCAGATCCTATAAAGTTTGATGTCTCGGTCAGCAGGCGGTGGAGACGGTGGGACTGTCGGCGGGTACCCGGTAGCTGGGGCCTTGATATTGTCCGACCACTGAACGATCCCGCCATCACGGACCTCGATATGTCGGTCGACATTGAGCGCCGCCTTGATGAGCGGGTGGTAGTACCACGTTGGCCGGTCAGGGTCCCATTCCGGTGTGAAGTTATCCTGTACCGCGTCACACTTCAGTGCCCGCAGAAGCCAGAAAGCTTCGTAGAGGTCACTTAGCTTGAACGTACGCGCATAGAGCTGCCCGGTCACGTACCTGGTGTGCGGGACGACGCTCCCGCCCTCCACGGTCGAATACTCGATGCCTTCGACGCTCTCAGCGGCCACCTTGTCGTCACCCGTGATATCAGGCCGCACATCGGCACAGCACAGGTTGGTGTTCACGCCTTGGTGGCTGGCTAGGTTTTTGAACATCATCATAAAGTCTTCGTCGGGTTTTGGCTCCGGGGGGACACGGACGGTGCAGTTTCGGTCAGAGTACGCCGGGAATGGCCAGTACCAAGGGCTCCACTTCTGGATGGCGATGATTTCAAATCCCGGCCGGGTGACGGTTTCCTCAACCAGCAGCAGTTCGTTCACTGTTCCTGCTGGCGGGCTTTGGTTGTTCCAGTTGCACTCGAACCAGATTTTGACGGTGTAGGTCGGCGCGGAATCCTCTTTCATGTGCCCCTCGTACACCGTGGCGTCCTCGTTCCATGCCGCACCAGAGCAAACGACCTCGCACCGGATGGCGGCATAGAAACGGCCTTTGTGATCGTAGTCAATGACGTACCGGCTGGTCAGGCTGTAGGAGACACTGTTGGTCGGGCGTTCGTTATAGAGGGTGGTGCTTTTTGTTGTTGGGTTCGGGCCGCTGAACGGAAGGACGCCATGTGCAAGGCGCAAGTCCTCGTAGTACGTATTTCGGATGTTGCGGGCCGCAAGCCAGGTGCCTAGTGCAGAGGGGGAAACATATCCAGCGCCAGCCGGATTGGTGCTCTGGTAGGTTTCCTGGACGATAAATGTCCGCCCCATGTAGTTTTGGAACTTCCCGTAGATCGTTTCCACGTTCTCGTAGACCCTACCGCTCATGCGGCCGGTTGTTGTGCCTTCAAACAGCATGAGGTCTTTCCAGCCGAGCTTGGCCGTGACCTTTGGCGTTCCATCGACGTTGTATTTCGTGTCCTTGCGCTTGATGATGGCGTTGCTGGTTCCGTACCCATCCCCAGAGAACGATGTGCCGAAGATGTCGGAAGTCCAGTATCCAATCCCAGCCTCCCCTCCGCGCCAAAAAATATCGGCCGGATAGTTCAGTTCGCTCAGAATGTCGATGTAGCTGACGACGTTGTGGACCCCTGCGGCCAGCAACTTGGACAGCGTGGCCGATCCAGCCGTTTGGGTGACGATCTGGCGCATAGCCAAGAGATAGCTGTTTCTCCTGATGACGCCGCTTATGTCCAAAGGCGGATCCCACCATCCAGTGACCCACGAAGCGGTTATCCCAAGGTCGGACAACCATCCGGATCCGCCGACGGCACCTACACCGTCGACTGCGCGCAGCCCCATCCCAACGGCATACAGCAGATCATCTGGGTTTTCACCTAGCGACCCATCGTTGACGTTTGTCACTCCGACGGTCTGGGACGACCAAGGCGTGATGATGTCCTGGACGTTCCGCTCCAGCGCCTCGTACTCCGTGTCCGAGATACGCTGCAGGCGTTCGTTGGCGAACCGAAACTTCCATATGTTTGCTGTTGGCGACAGGACCGCGTAGCGGACTTGGTTCAGCGCGATCTGGTTCCCTTGAGCGTCAGTCTGCGAAGGGAGATAGTGGACTGGCTCAGGATATTCCATTGCTGTCGGCGCCAGAATGATGGGTGCGTCGGTCATCGTGTAGAGCACTGTCCCGTCGCTCTTCAGCACCTTGTTATCCACCGCATAGTGGGCAGGAAATAAGGAGAATTTACCGGTGGTGGAGTCTTTGAGTCTGAACGCGACGCCGAGATTCGACGACACCAGATATAGCCCCGCGCGCCGCGCGTAGTCCCAGAGCGTGCGTTTGACGCGCTGAAACACCATCGGCAAGTTGAAGAAGGGCTTGCCCGCCGGTTTACGGAACACCTGGTTGTCGTAGATGTAGTTGTCGTTGTTGACCTGCTGGACGTGGTCTGCCGCCACCTCCCACTGCGTTTCCTCCGGGGGCCATGCAAGCCGGCGCTTGTATATCCTCGGGGAACGCCAGTTAGTCACCACAGCAAAGCCGTGGGGCAGCTTAACCTTTCCGCCTCCTCCGACAGGCCACACATGTACGTAGTCGTGGTCCTGTATCGACACCATGCGGACCTTCGTGCCATCCTTCAGCACTTTGTTCTGGACGAGGTACTCAGCTTTCGAGCCGCGCACGCTGTCCTTGAAACGCCTGAACGCATGCGCCACCGCTCCATACTGCCCCTGCGACAGAGGCCCGCCATGCACGGTCAGCTTTGGCGGCACACGCCCTGGAATCGGCGTGCCGTCAAAGTCGATGAAGACCGGGTCGTTCAGCTGGCTCATTGCGGTAGCGCGATGTATTGCGGGATGCCGTCGGTCATCCGGAAAGTAGCCACGACCTCAGTGGTATTGGTGGTGTACCGGCCCTCGGTCATCCGGGTGACGTTACCTCCTGAGAAGCCCGCCACAATGCCTTTGTCTGCTATACAAATCATAGCACCGCCGAGCGCGGCACCCTCACCCTGCTGGATTAACTCGCCCCTCACCGCAACTCCGGAGCCCAGCACGACCGGGCCCTTCACCTTTTGGGTGTACACGAGTTTGTCGAACTCGGTGCCGGCCAGGAACGCGAGTTCCGTCGTCGTGCCGACGAAGAGGCCGTCGTCCACCGGTTGGACCAACGTGATGTTGTCGGAGAACTGCTTGAAGTCTCGGCGGAAGTCGAACAGCTCCCATGCGTTGGTCTTCGACGCGTACAGGACGTTGTCTACCGCGGTGAGCACCCTGCCCCGCCAAAACGCCGACAGCTTGCCCGCCGGCGCCGGGAACATATTCCCGGTACGGCAGGGGAGGGTCAGCGCGTCGTTCTTGCCGATGTAGCTAAACATGCTGCCTGTCGTGCTGCCCGCGAAGTAGCCCTCGTCCCCATGAGCGCCGGTGATGTAGACGTTGATCGCGTGCCCGGCCAAGGTCGGCAGTCCAGACAGGAAGATGCCTCCGCTGGTCACCGGAATTGGGTTGCTGTAGATCGGCCCACCTTCAAGCCCGTCGCTCAGCCGCACGTAGGTCAGCTGATACTGGTAGTCACCGGGATGTAGTTCGCCTGAGAGTTCTGTGAGTGAGCCCAAGCTGATCGGGACAGGAACACCCCAACCGGTCGCGGTTGCGCCGTCCGTGATGCCGCAGATCAGCCCGTTGCTGAATGTCGTGCGCCCATCAGGAAGATTGCAGTACCAGACCCGGCTGGCCCCAAGCGACGGGTACAGCGTGACGCGACTCCCGCCCGAAGCGTTCATGGAGATCAGGTCGCCGCCGTCCACCGTTGCCAACACAAAGCCGTCGGCCTGGTGCAGGTTCTTGTGGCAGGTCGCGAGCAGTTCTGCGTACCCGCTGCGCCGGCGCAGCTCGCCGTCGAGGCCGGCGTTGACGTTGGTCGCCACAGCAAGCGGTGTGGCCCCGGTCTTCCGGTCCGGGGTGAGCCGCTCCGAAGGCAGTACATTGTTGATGCCGGAGAACTTTTCGAATTTCAGCATTGGGTGTTCCTTCGCAAGAGAGGGCGTCCGAAACCGGCGCCTGGCGGCGCAGAGCGAGCCCGATGCCGCTCGAAGCAGGCAGGGTTGCCGACGTATCCCGAGGAGAACCCCGCCGGCGAGTAATTGAACCGACAGGCGCCCGTTGGGTGTCCGACCCGGCCCGACGCGTTGATGCTGTAGACCTTGTAGGTGTTGCTGCGGTCCGAGGAGGGCAGGCCATACTTCTGCGGAAACGCGGGCCCGCTTGCTTTCTGCACACAAGAGGCGGTTGGGTGACCAGTACGCAGCGGCGTGGCCCCCGCGACGGAGTGCATCGTGCGCAGGGCGGGCGACCCCAACACGGCGGCGGCAAACCCCGCTACGCCCCCCGACATCATGCTCGTCGGTAAGCCGACCGCAGTCGTCGCGCTGCCAGCCGGCAGGCCAGTCTGTGGCCATGCAGCTTTCGGGGCGCCAAAGACGGTGCCGTTGGAGCCAAAAGCACGGCACGCCCATCCCGGTCCGACATGTATGGCGGAGGGGATGTAGTAAGCGAGCCCGAACCGCGTAACTTGGCTCCCATGCGCCGCCGCGCTCCTGTTGGTGGGCGTCGACGGCGTGCCGAACAGGGTTTTGGGAAGGCCCCACACTTGCCGCCAGGATTGCCAGCCAATGACCGATCCGAAGCCAGTCGCGTTGATGCCGGGCGCAACGTGGTACGGGAACAGTCGTCCTGTCCCGAACTGCGTCGAATTGATCG
>ERZ650304.191-NODE-191-length-38770-cov-98.134082_pt1 | contig 38770 bp, 61 predicted proteins | sample MGYA00376240_ERZ650304 | MGnify/ENA primary metagenome ERZ650304 (study PRJEB26733, sample SAMN07839271) | wastewater metagenome | biome: small river; feature: stream; material: water | place: USA: North Carolina | collected 2016-03-01 ... | reverse complement strand
GTAGCCGGAGCCGTAGCCGGAGCCGTAGCCGGAGCCGGAGCCGGAGCCGTAGCCGGAGCCGTAGCCGGAGCCGGAGCCGGAGCCGGAGCCGTAGCCGTAGCCGTCGCCGTAGCCGTAGCCGGAGCCGGAGCCGTAGCCGTCGCCGGAGCCGTAGCCGGAGCCGGAGCCGGAGCCGTAGCCGTAGCCGTCGCCGGTAACAAACACTTTATTTTTTGCCATTGATGCTCTCCTGCGCTTTATCGGTGGTAGGAATAAGCTCGCAAACGCCAGTAATGTAATGCAGCGGATTCACCATATCGACCTTGCTATCGCTTTTGATTCCTGTCTGAGCAACACCAGACAGCGCGATACCGTCATTTGCTTTCCACGACCATAAGCGGCGGCTGTCTTTGAGGATGACGTTTTCACCGTCCACGCTCACCACTTCCCCGGCATGAACACCAGCCGAGTAGGCACGCACGATGCAATACTTGCCGATGAACGGATGAGGCGTACTCGATACCGGACTGCCAGAAACGCCAGCAGCAAGCCGTGAAATTTCCTTGATTTCGCCCAAGGTCAGATTGTCGATATTACATTTAGTCATTTTACTTACTCCTTTGGTTGGTTAAATTCATGCTAACAAATCCGTCTTGCTCAACTACCTGCACCACATTCAGCGGTGGATGCCCCAGTTCCACGTCGTAAACCTTCTTAAAATAACGCTGAACTGCACTATAGGCATCTTTGGCCATACTCATATTCTCAAGCATGAACCGCTGTTCGTGGACGATGCGCAGGTCGTTTTCCAGTTTCTCGATGGGTTTCATGACACTGCCTGCGCGCGGTGTGCTTCCAGCGTCCCCACATAGTTCACCAGGTCAGCCACCGTTGTAAATGTCCTGGCGTGGTCGTCTTCGATGCTGACTTCGAAAGCGTCTTCGACTTCCATCGCCATTTCGATCATGTCCAGGCTGTCGCAGCCCAGTTCTTCCACAAACCTGGTTTGCAGGGTGATGCCGCTGATGTCGACGCCCATGCTGGCGGCGACGATCTGGCAGATTCGTTCTTCGGTTTTCATTGATTTACCTTTCTATGCGTTGTGGACCATTTGCGCGATGGTTACCTGGGTTCCACCTTCGCGCCATGCGGTGGCCAGTTTTTCGGCGAAGCTGTTGTCCCGGCAAACGACGTCGAACTGATAATTATCGTTCCGGTAAAACGTCACTCGGTGGCTGCGCCTGTAAACGCTGCTGCCCTGTTCCAGCTTGATCTGTGCTTCTTGTCTCGGCTTATTCATTGTCGGCGGCTCCTAAATCCACGGGTTCGTCATCGTCCAGCATGTCTTTCATGCTTTTGCGCATCGCTGCCTTGCCTGGGCTGTCCTTTTTCTTGCGGATTTTTTCTTCGGCAGCATCGGTCGCAGGCGTCTTTGTTTTTGGCGGCGGCGGCGCTTCGGCATGGCTGAACTTCTTGCTGTCCCGATCATAGTGCAGCCAGTAGTCTCCAGGTTCGCCATGGGCGTCACGGTAGCGGGCTTTTTGCAGGCGGCAAAGCGTCAGGCCCTGCTTTTGATGCACCACGATACCCACGTCCGCCTTGTTCGCCCAGTGGGCTGAATCGGCGATGTCGTACATATTCGGGATGGGTGTGTCGCCGTTGCGCTCTTTCTTCATTTTCGCCGGATGTGCCACCACGACGATGGCGACACGATAGCGGCGGGCGAATTTCTTCAACTGCTTCACCGCGAACCCGGTGTAATCGGTTTGCGACATCGTCCGCCGGTCGAACATGTGGTCGATCTCGTTCCATGGGTCGATGACCAGGACGCTGGCGCCATAGCGGGACACAGCGACGGCCATCTTTTCCATCAGCCAGGTCAGATCCACGTCATCGTCGCTGTTGTCATCGGGAACGATGAACACGAAATGGCGATCAATCCAGGCATCAGCCTTGTCCAGTTCCGCAGGTGATGCCAGGGACGGCGAATGCCCAAGGAAAAGGGTGCGCAGGCTGCGGCGGTGTTCCGTCGTAGGGCTTTGCTCAAAACTGGCGATGGCGATCACGCGCTGGTCATTTTCCGCGACCTCTTTCAGGGCATGGTTTAGCAGCGTGGTTTTGCCGTGGCCGGGAATGCCGGTCAGGATGACCATTTCGCTGGTGCGGATGGTGATGGGGACAATGCGCAGCGGGATTTCGTCATGTGCAGGCAGCGGCGGCAGTTCGCCCATCTTGTAAACGCCATCGACGTGAATCCACTTCGCCCGTTTCAGGGTTTCAGTGACGCCCTTTTCCCCGTATTTAACCAGGACTTCGTTCAGGTCCTTGGTGCCCTTCGGATAGGTCAGCCACTTGCAGCGATGGCGGCCGATGCGGTCGGCCAGGTCGTGCATCAGGTTGCGGCCTGGGTCGTCGCCGTCCGTCGCCAGGATGACCGTTCCAGTCTTCGGGAATTCGTCCAGGTAGGAATATTTGACGCTGCGATCATTATCACCGGCAGGGTCGGCGGGGGCACCGTCCGGGACAGAAACAGCGAAATAGCCCATTTGCATGGCGGTGATGGCATCGAATTCACCTTCGCAGATGATCAAGTCGTCCTTGGTTTCTTGCCAGGCTGCGATGGCCTGGTGGTTATAAAATACCTTGGCACCACCCTTCACCTGGAAGAACTTTTTTTCGCCGGTGATCGTGCGGCTTTTCGTGTTTACTTCGACCGCCCGTTCGTCCCCGGTCTTCGGGTCCTTTTCCGTGACGTAGTATGGAATTTCGATAAAAATATCACCACTTTTGCCGCTTTTTCCAGTCCTCACGCCAAGCCGGTCGATCATTTCTAGGTCTAGCCCCCTGGCTTCCAGAATTTCCGCCGCTTCGGGAATTATTTCCCGTGCCCCCCGATGCGCCACAGTTATGGCAGTGATAGACGAAGCGGCCGTCGGATTCGATGGTGATGCTGAGACATTTGTCATGTTTCTTTTTCCTTGTGTGCGAACAGTGTGGGCAGGTTGTTTTTTGGTTTCCGGGTGCCTGGCTGCGCAGGCGAAAATCCGACAGCGAAAGCGTGGTCGTCATGGCGTCCAGCTTTGCAGTCGGTCTTCGTTTGCCTTCATTGCCGCCTGCACCCACCGCGCTGGAAGCTCCCCGCCGCGCGTGGTGCAGAATTGAGCCGCAACGCGCCGATGGCTGTCGCCTTCGATGCGGGTTTCCAGAAAGACTTTGGGGAAAACTTCGACGATGATGTGATTGAACTGGATCATAGCATCACCTGCGCGTCGCGGCCTTCAAGAACAGGGATGCCCTTGTCGGTGGTTTGTGGCTTCCCTGGTCCCCGGCGATAGTTCACCGTCCAGCGATCGTCGTTCAGCCAGGCGGCCGCACCCTTGGCATATCCGCGCGCCACTTCGTCGCTTGCTGCGTATGCGATGACGCCCTGGATTATTTCCTGGGGGTCTGTGCCCTCGGTGATGATTCGAAGCCACACCGTTTTCGCCTTGTCCTTTTTGCCTGCCCGCTGTTTTGGGAAGTGCTGCCAGAATTCATCGAACCTGCTTTGTGAAGCGTTAGCTTCTTTTCTCTTACTTACGGTTCCATGACGGTTAGGGTGCGGCTGATGCACGTCCAGGGGTGCGGCTGATGCACCAGGTCCAGAATGAAGTGCGGGAAATGCACCAGCACTGGAAATAAAGCATTTTCCTGTAAGCTGATAGACAGTGGAATCATTCCAACGGCGTTTGCGGTCAATATAACCCGAAGCCTCTAAACGACCCAGGGCATCGAACACAGTCCGGCGCTTTAGCCCAGTCTTTTGCGTGATGCGATCAATGGACGGGAAACACTGCCCATAGACACGTTCTTCGTCGCTGGCATTATCGGCCAAGCACAGCAGGACGAATTTTTCGGTGGATGGAAGTTCCAGCTTCCAGACTGCGGTCATAATTTCGACGGCCATGATGTCCCCCTATGCCTTGATGTAAAGCTGAAAGACAGAAACGTCGGCCGGGTTTGTTCCGAACACATGGCTGTCGCGCGAAAGGTATCCTTTGCGCCAGGCTTTCATCATAGCCTTACGCACTTGTTCGCGGGTTAACCCTGTGGCCGATGACATGGATTCGGTGGTCATGCGTAAGCCATAACCACCGCCCTGGTCACAATGATTTGACAAGGCAATAAGGCAAAGCCGAACTGGCTGGCTTACTTCCAGTTGCGCAATTACAGCGTTTAATGGGTTCTTTGGCATAATGTTTTCCCTCCATACTGGGCCATAGTTTGAAAAGTGCCAGGCTGGTCGCCTATGGAAACGACCCCCATGCCTGGGTGCCTGGCACTACGTTCGAAAACGCTGTCACAAGAATGCAGATTTTTAAGAAACCCGCAAGCTGTTTTTTATTGTGGCTTTATTTTGACTTCCACTCTGGGGTCCTGGCCGTATTGTTTCCGCGCCAGGATGCCGACCACTTGCTTGTCATCGGTGTAAACGATCTTATTCAGGGCATCCAGGACCAGCTTCACCACATTGTCCAGGTCGGGCTTTGCCATGCACGCTGTTTCCCCATCCAGGGCTGCCTGGCGGTCTTTCTTCGACCAGGATGCGGGGATGGGGTGGTGGACCAGCAGTTCCATCACCAGCGGGCCGGAAAATGGGGTGCGCGGACCCATCACCAGGCGGGCAAGCTGTGCCACGACCTTTTCAGTGTCGACGGTTTCCTTGTCGGTGTAAAGATGCACAAACTGCTTTCCGTTGGCGGTCATGATGCGGGCGCGCGGTCGCCCCTTGCCGACGGGGCTGCCTGGGATGGTGAATTCGATCTGTGAGGTCATGTTCTTTTCCTTTCGTGTGTGTTCACAAAAAAGGCGACACCGTTTCCAGTGCCGCCTTTTCACTTGCCAGGCGCTTGGGCCTATTTTTCTTCACTGCCGACATCAGCGAACAGCGGCAGTTCGATTTCCGTCGCCAAGGCATAGCGGTTCCAGCGCACTGTGAAGTTATGGTCGAACTTCATGCCCTTTTTGTGCTGCATCTTGATCACGTCGCTGTCGTAACCCTTCTTGCGAAGTTCGGCATAGACTGCGGCGATCTCGGCCTGCTTCTTGTTCACCGGCTCGCGCAGGTCCACCAGGTCGTCGTCCAGTTTCTTAAGACGCTTGCGCACCATTTTCAGGTAGGCGGCTTCCTCTGGCCCGATGTGGGGTTCGTGGACGTCTTCCTGTTCTTCGAATTCGTTATCGTTCACCGGCTTTTTCTTAGCGTTCGGCATGTCAGTTTCCTTTGTTGATGGGTTTTCCGAAATCAACACCGCGAACCTTCCCGCGACTAATTTCCCGGTAAGCATCGCCGACCAGGGCGTCAGCCATAGCGCCATTCTCCCAGCCCGAAACATGGGACTGGCGATAGAGCCTTCCCGTCTTCTGGGTTATCTTGGCAGCTACTTCGCCTTGCGAAAGTTTTTCGCTTTCGCGCCATTCTCTGGGATTCATGTCGTGGGCCTTTCGTGTTGTTGACCGGCACAATATACGGGGAAAACGAAAAACAGTCCACCGTTGATTTTATCGCTTGACCTAAACAACAGTTTGCCGTTATACAGGACGGGCCACATCAGTGGACCAGTAACCGAATCGAAAGGATGACAACGTGACCAGCAAGATGATCTATGACTATCTGCCCACTTCCATAATCAATCGGGCGAACTTTATTACCCTGGATGGCATCGTCGTAAAAAACCGCTACGAACGGACCTGCGGAACCATGCACACCTGGAACAGCGAACATGTCGCAATTCATTTCCCTGATGGAACTGTCGTTTGTCTTCCTGGGAAAAAATTGCCAGCGTTTGGGGCCTAGCCATGCGCGCAGCACCAGAAATAAACAAAGCCGGGCTGCATCCACATCGCAAAGGGTTCTGCGATGGCATCTTCGGCAGGCCAGCGGAATCGCCGTGGAAGGATGACGGGTTCACGGCGATGGGTAAAAACCGCCTCTATTTGAACGGATACCTGGAAGGCCAGGAAGCGAAACGCCGAATGGAAGCGAACCTGTTCGTTCGGCCCAAGCCGCAGATTTCAGCACAGGAAGGGGCATAGCCATGGGTGACTATGAAATGCACCGCCAGGCGCTTAGTGACCTGTGTAAGAAGCAAATTCGCAAAGCCATGGAACAGGTCTGCCAAGACGGCATCACCATTGAGAGGGTGGACCTAGTCGACGAAGCCCCGGTGGTCATCGACGTTACTTCCCGCCTGGATACACAGGCGACAATGATTCCTACGGGCGAATTCACGATGCAGTTAAGCGTCACCTACCGAAAGGAGTCATAGCCATGTCATTCCTAACCTGGTTCCTAAACCGTGGACGTTCCTATTCCCAGGCCAGCACAGTGGTGAAACAGCGCGACGGCACCTGGACCGCCCGCGTGGACGTGAACGGCTTCCCATGCAAGAAAAGCGCCCTGATGGCATCCGGTGCCATGTTCGACGGGGTGGCGCTGCTGCGGAACTATGGGCAGCCCGCCACGCAAGTGGATGATGCGCCGGTCGCTGAAAACCCGAACGTGATCATGTTCCCTGTGAAAGGCGGCCGCAAATGAGCCTGAACGCAATCCAACTTGCCATCCTGGCTGCCCTGGCATTTGCCGCCTGCGCATGGGCAGTCCCGTGGAACCTGTATCCATTCGGTGCTGCCATGAACATTTGCAAGGGATTCTCGACGATCCAGCACACAGGTGAGGTTCGGCCATGCAAGCGAAAGGCATCCGCTGGCGAATTCTGCTGGCAGCATAACGGCAGCTATACCCATGAAAGAAAGCCGAACGCTTACCTGGTTGGCGCCCAGCGTGCCCTACTGCTGGAAGACTGCTATGTCGCCATGAAGAAAATCGCCGCAGGACATGGCGACCCGATGGTCCTGGCTAAAAGCGTGCTGAACCGGTTTTCGAAGGTCCAGTCATGAATTCTATGTGCGAACATGGTCGACCTGATGGGGTAAAGTGCCCTGTTTGTGGTTGGGTGAAACCCCTGCCATTAGCAGGACACACTGCATTCCAGATGTCTCTGGAAATCATTAGAAGGATAGTCGTCGAATCCGGGAATTACCAGCCTGTTAAAACGATATTGGATGACTATGATTTAAAGGATTTAGTTCCATTTTTTAGTTCTAATCCTCTGCCGCTGAATACCGAACACACCACATTTCAGGCTGACCACCCGCAAGTGACGACCGACGGAACCGAAATATGGGTCCGCAACCGGGACCTTGATCACGACGTCACATTCTTATCGCCAGCCGAAGCCATTGCCCTGGGCTACGCGCTATTTTCAATCGGGCTTACACTGAAAGGTTCATAATATGTCGCTACTCACTGACCCCGCCAAGCTGGAAACACCGAAAAGCATCATAGGCATGCTTTACGGGCAGCCTGGTTCGCAAAAGACGACCACCGCCCTGTCAGCGCCGAACTGCGTGCTTCTGGACTTCGACCGCGGCCTGCACCGCATCAAGCCCCAGTATCGCGTCCCATCCTTGCAGGTGGAACGCTACGAGGAAGTGCTCGAGCTTATCGAAAGCGGCGAACTGTCGGCATTCGACACCATCGTGATCGACACCGGCGGCAAGCTGGTCGACCGCATCGCCGAATATGTCATCCGCCAGAACCCGAAGAACGGCCGCCCTGGTCATGGGCCATCGCAGCAGGGCTGGGGTGAAGTCAAAACGGTGTTTGGTGCGTTCGTCAAGCGCGTGCGCAGCCTGGGCAAGTCGGTCATTTTCGTGTGCCATGAATCAGAAGAAAAGAACGGCGACGAAACGATCAAGCGTCCCGACATGGCGGGCAGCAGCCGCAAGGATGTGGTGAAGGAAATGGACTTCATGGGCTATATGCAGCTTATCGGTGCCCAGCCGGTGATCAACTTCAACCCCACCGCCACGTTCTACGCAAAGAACAGCCTGGAACTGGACGCCAGCATCGAAGTGCCGCAGCTTAAAGACAACATGCCGAACGACTTCCTTTCCCGGTATCTGTTCAAAGCCAGCGACGCGAAGCTGGTGGCGGACAATAAGCTGCGCCAGGAATACGACGCGCTTATCGCTAAAATCGACGCCGACATCGCGGCGATCAAAACCCCGGCCGACGCGAACACATTCTACACGGCCGAACGCCCTGTCCTGTGGGCGTCACACTTCCACGTTCGCAAGGCCCTGAAAGCCCGCACCGATGCCCTGGGGATTGAGTTCGACCGGGACAATAAAAAGTTCGTGGCAGGCACGAAGGCAGAAAAGGCGGCTGGGGAAGCGAAAGACACCCAGGACGATGCCAAGGCCGCGAAGAAAGCGGACAAGGCCCCAGTGGCTAAAAAACCGGGCCGCCCTGCGAAGGTTGCCGCCAAGCCGGTCGAGGAAATTACCGACGAAGCGTTCGCAGTAGGTGGTGACGATGCTACAGCGTAACGATGATGTGAAGTTCGTGCGCGATGGGCGGCTGTGTTTCGGCATTGTTCGAAGCATGGTCGGCGTCATGGCGGTTGTGGAAACTGGACCGAAGCCTGTCCTGGGGTCCTTCATGGCTGTGCCGATCAGCCATGTTGTCCAGGCTGAAAGCGGGGTGCCATGACCTGGCTGATAACCGCATCCCTTATCGGTGGGTTTGAATATTACCTGGACCCCAGCGAGTACAGGACCGACGATCAAAAGCGGGATGACTTCCTGCGGATGCTTTCGCGTGAACGCCGTGAAGCCGACAGCCAGGCCGCACAGAACGGCCGCGACCTGGAAGCGAACGTCATGGCATATTGCGAGGTAGGTGGGTATCAGGACGCCCCGCTGCACATCCAGCAGATTGGCGACCAGTGCATGGGCGGCGTGTGGCAGCAGTCCACCCAGCGCAAGCTGGATGACTTCCTGTTCTACGGGAAAATGGACGTGGTGGGTGCCACTGCCAAGCCGGGCCGCATGATCGACATCAAGTGGACCGGTCACTATGACCTGGGCAAGTTCCTGGATAGTGCCCAGCACCTGCTGTATTTGTTCTGCGAAGACAGGGCAGATAACCCTGGCGATGCACCCATCCGGGATTTCCGTTACCTCATTTGCGAAGAAAAATACGGCAAGTGCGAGGTGTTCCCGGAAGACTATTCGTTCACGCCTGACACCGAATCTAAGCTGTTAGGCAAAACCCATGAACTTATGTCCTGGCTTGATTTCGACAAGGAAGCCGGGGCGCTGTTCCGTAAAAACTGGAAGGCTTTATCATGACCGGGGAAATGATTATCAGCCCGCCCAAGGCCCCAGCAAAGGACGTCCTGGCAGGGCTGCAGCTTATCGGCGTGATGTGCTGCCAGTTGGTGAACGTCACGGGTCCGATCACGCAAAGCCTGGCTGTCATCCAGTGCGCGAAGTTCATGGGTCAGCACGGCTTCCTGGTGAACATATACCAGCACGAAGACATGAAGGGCCACCGCCTGGCGATGATTGAATCGCCCGTCTTCGGAATTCCCAAGATGTGGGCGCGCAAGTTTGTGTTCCACGCTGGCAAGGGCGGCGACTTCGCGCACATCGGCTGCCACATCGACGGCGCCGACATGATCTTCGTGGCAGGCAAGCGGTGAAGGGGCGCGAATACATCGGCCCCGTCGCCAGCAATGGGCTGCTGCCCCGTGCGACTGCCCTGGCCATCCAGGCGATGCTGAAAGATTGCGCAGGGAAAACGGTTAAAGTCACCTTGGCCGTCTTCCATGCCAAGCGCAGCCAGTCGCAAAATGGCTACTACTGGGCTGTGGTGATTCCGGCATGGCGCGAGATATTCCGCCAGGCAGGGGAAATCCTGACCGACGACGAAGTCCACAGCTTCCTGGTTCAGCATGTCGGCAAGCTGATTAAAACGGTCGTGCATCCCGACGGTAGCATCAAGAAAATCATCCGTTCTACCTGCGACCTGGACACGAAAGAGTTCACCGAATTCCTGGAACTGTGCCGCATGGTCGCTTCAGAATACGGCGGCGACATTCCACCACCTACAAAGGAACATAAAAATGCGTGATGTTATCTGCGAATATTGCAAACAGCCTGCGGAAATATCTGCCACTGCGCGCGGGCCGATATGGCTGTGCGTCCCGTGCGACGCCTGGATCCCCATCCATGCGAATTCGAAAACCGCCATGCCTATGGGGAGGCTGGCGAACGCCGAACTGCGCGAGGCAAAGCGTCTATTTAACCAGGCAATGCGGCCGATCATCGACATGACCGGGCGGCGCCGGGCCTATGAATGGCTGGCGAAGGCGATGGGCCTGTCGGCGCATGACTGTGACCACCACCGTTTCGACCTGGCACAGGCGACGCAGGCGACCCAGCTTTGCATCCAGCACCTGCCGCCCTTCGCAAGAGAGGCGTAGCGATGCGCTGGGGCGAAATGATCCAGGCCGCAGCGGTGGCCTTTTCCTGCACTGTGGTGGGTATCGGCCTGCTGCGCGCGGGCAAGCATGTCCAGGTGCGAAAGGTCTTCCTCGGATTCCAGCGGCATCTGTATGTGTCGGCTACTTCGGCCACACCGCACTCCTAGGTTTCATCTGCCCCAGCACTGACAAACTTCTTGTTTTTCTCCCTCAAGTATGGTAAAAAAACCGGAAGTTGAATGTTGGCCAAAGGCCAGGATGGTGCTGCATGAACACGACGGTCCGAGTCTTAACCCCTGAAGTGCACGGTCGACTTGAGGAGCTGGGGCTAACCGCCGCCATGCTGGCCGATGTTGTGCGGCAAGGCTGCTTTTACGAATATCGACACAGCGCATGCACTTAGACGAAAGATCGCAACACAGAACGCAAAAGCGGGGCTTTTGTATATACATCCGCTGAATGTGTATACTTGCCCGCACTGCGGCGCCTATCACGTCGGGCACGACAAGAAAGCGCTGGCCACTTCACAGGCTGAATAAAAAAGCCCCGCCCGAATTAAATGGGCAGGGCTGAGTGGGGGCAAACAAGCGATAATTCCTTGATCAGGCCGCCGGATTGGCCAGGGCGTCCTTTAAATGCTGGATTTCCATCCCGCGCTGGACGGCGATGGCGCGCATGTTCATGCACATTTGTTCCGAATCTGCGTAAGCATCTTGCAGCACCTGCGCGCGGATGGTCAATTCCTTGACCTGTTCCGACAGGATCTTGTTCGCAGATTCCAGTGCCTCGGCGCGCTGCTGCAAAATCGTCGTGTCGATCAGTGCGTCGATTTCCTTCGAATTTTCTATCGGCTTGGCTTTCATATGGTGGTCCTTAAATCATCCAGTGAATCAGCAGTGGGGCATAGTATACCAGCCCGCTGACGATAATCAACTGAACGAACGCCCTGATGCCAGCAGCCGGTTCGGTGTCGATGTCATTCAGCGCCTTTTCGCAGTGGCCGCGTTCGACCGTCCAGCTTAACCAGCGGCACAGTATGCAGCCCCATGCCTTGCCGTCACGCCTGGCTATGGCGGCGCTGATGCTGACGGTCTGTTCTGACGTCCCGCCTAACAGCAGAACGTTCAGGAACCTATCGAGTGCAAGGGCAAGTCGGCGGATGTAGGACTGCATGCGCTAGATCAGCGAATCGATCTGCGCATTGACTTCGCTGCGCCGTTCTTCCCCTGCCAGTTCCGCCATCAGGCGCAGGCCGTTCACCGACTGCTGTTTCCACCAGTTTTCCATGAATACCATCGGATTGTCTTCACCAAGCCAGCCCAGCGACGTGGCGACGATTTCGATGCCACCCATGGCGAAGATCGTATTGTCGACGCTCATGGTGAAGGTGATGATTGACCGCGCAGCATCGTTCGGGTCAGGGGTGACGTGGTCCGGGTAGTCTTCTGGCTTACTCATAAAATCCCCTGTTTTAAATTATCCTACAATCCACGATGTGCCGTCCGAATATACCGGCACGACTACAGCACCACCACCGGCAACGGCAGTACCAAACACAGGCGCCAGGGCATCGGAAACAATCGACCTGGCGCCTGCCCCAGCAGTGGCGGCGGCTATAAGCGCGGCGACCGTCGTGGTTGCATGCTGGATAACACCCGCGCCGAACCTGGCTACATAGTTGTTTGTTGCGCCGGTGTTCGCGCTGATGTTCAGCCCATAGCTGTTCGTGACGCCGGAACCGACTGCCCCGCCTGCGCTGTATATCGCACTGCTGTTCGTTATCGAACAGTTTGTCCCGGCGATGGTTGCCCCATCAACTGCAAAGGCTGCCGCGTTTGTGATGGTGCTGGCCGCGACGAATGAGTGAGTGCAGGCGGAAATGCGGTATTCGCGTTGCAGGGTCAGCGCGCCGGTAGCGTGCTGCCTGTTCGCGGCCAGATCAAAGAACACGTTCGTGGCTTCTGTGCTGGCCGTGATTCCCGAGTCAGCAGGAGAAACTACGTTGAATTTTGCATTTACGGACGATGTGGCCGTCAATCCTGAAAACAGCCACCGGGAAGCCGAAATCGACATCCGCGTCACGTTCAGCAGCTTGACCAGGACGAAGTTACTGCCGTTCACCGTAAGGTCAGCGGTCCCCTTCGTGCTGATGGTAATCGGCTCGTTCGCAAAACTGCTGATGGGCGCCAGCGTTATCCCTGCACCGGCCACGCTTGATTTGATGCTTAAGCCCGTGACGCTGCTGGCAGTCGAGCAATCCACCAGCAGCGCGGGGTTCGTGGCCCCATTCGCGCCGACGGTCAGCGCAGCGGCGCTTGACGAAGCGATGACCTGCGTGCCGGTTATCGTCTGGTTTCCGCTGGCGAAAGTCCCCACGCCGGTGACGTTGTTGCTGGCATCGACCAGGATACCCGAATCCGATACGGCGGCGCCGGTGGTGCTGTTCCACCGCACAAGCGCAGTCGCGGTCGTAGTCCCCGGCGCAGTGATGCCTCCGCCGCCACCTGGGGGAGCCGCATAGGTCCCATCAGCGCGAAGGAAATTCGTCGTGCCGCCGCCGGTCGTGAGCGTGACGCCGTTGACCGATGCGCCGGTCAGTGTAGCGCCTGAGTTCGGGGCATAGCCGGACAGTGCTGACGCGGTAATGAACCCGGTGTCATTCGTTAGCTGGCTGACCAATGTGGGGATTGTCGGCTTACCAGAAAGGTCGGCATAAGCGCCAGAAGTGGCAACGGATGCAAGTGTACTTGTATTAACCTTCGCATTTAGTGCGGTTTGCAGGTCAGTCTGGTCCGAAAGCGTGCCAGTGATGTCGCCCCAGGCCGATGCCCCTGATGTGGCGACGAAAGCTTCAAGCGTCGCCAGACTAAGCCGGAAATATTGTCCAGGCGTGGTCCCGCGTTGCAGCAGCAGCACATCCCCGTCCGCCGGGTCATCCATGACCGGATAGGAACCTATCGTCTGCGTGTAGGGGGAAGCGACCATTTACACCGCCGGGGCAACTTGGTTGATCTTGTAGGCATAGATCCGCGCAAAGCGATCATATCCACCATCGTAAGGGTGGACCCCATCCTTGTCGAACAGGCTGCGGTCCAGCAGGTTGTTCAGGATGGCATCGCCTGCCGTGTCGATGATGCCATCAGCAGCGGCGGCATTCGCACGTTGCAGGGCGACCAGGTTCGCGGCAGCCGTCATCATGTACTGGTCGCGGTCGACACGCGGATGGCACGTTACCACCAGCGTTTTATTGTAGCCGGACGCACGCGCCAGATCCAGGAGCGTCACAAGGCGGGCATAGATGATCGACTCCGGCGAACTGGCCAGGTAATCCATCACCGCCGCCCCGCTGACGATGCCGGTGCCGGTCGTGGTCGGGCCAGTGTCATAGGCGGCCACACCACCGGTCGTCGCGCCGTAAAGTTTCCCGAAGTTGTAGTAATATGTCGCTGTCGATGCCAGGGACATGTTAATGCCGGGGCGCCACTGCACCAGGAAGGCGATGTCGTTCGTCCCGGCCTGCGAAACGAAAACGTTCGTGGCACCGGTTTGCACGACAAGCCCAGCCATTTGTGGGTAGCGCGTGTTCCGGTTATAGAGCCGGTCGCCACTGACGCCGGTGTTATAGACGCGGAACGGGCGGGCAGTCAGCCCAGCTTCCAGGCGGCGGCCGATATTGCGGCCGAACCCTGCAACAGCACCGTCGATAAAGCTGTCGCCGTCGAGCGTCAGCACGTCACGCACCTGCGGGGTGATTCCGAACAGAAACACCGCCGCACGTTCTGCCGCATCCCATTGTGCTTGCGTCCACGCGGTCGAAGCCGCCATCGCGCAGCCCAGTTCAACGTTTCCGCGGGTGGCCGCTGCCGTCCCTACTGCGCCAAGATACCCGCCCACGCACGCGGTGGTGCCGGTCAATGTCCCGGATGTGATCGAGCCGTCATAGTAGAGTTTGCTGTTGCTGGCGCCCGATGCGGCGACAATGCCGCCCACGACGGCGTTCTGTAGCGGCAGGCGCGTGCCCATGATACTGGCGGAACCGTTCAGGCGCACCGCATAATCCGTCGATCCATTGAATGACTGGAACGCGATGGATGCGGACGTCGCCGTGACACCGATCTGGCCGAATGCGGCGGTGCGGTTGATGGCCGTCGCGCGCCCCAGGACGAACAGCGTGCCCGATGTTTGCGTGGCGGTGATGCCAGCAGGCAGCAGCAGATAATTGTTCAGCTTTTCATATTGGCCATTGCCCGTCCGGCCTTCGAAGAACACCGACGGGGCCTTGCCAGTCTTCTGTTCGACGTGAATCCGGGGCCATTGTGCTGTCGCCGTTTCGGTCGGTGCCACCGCATGGTTCGCGCCAGCAGTCTGGTCATACCAGGTTTTGATGCTTCCCAGGCTTGGGCCGATGAACGGCGGGGTGACGGTGCCCAGGAATGTGATCAGGGCCGCGACATCCACGACACCATTCGCATCGAAGCCGATGTCCTGTTCCGTCTTATCGTTATCGCGGCGAACGCGGATGCATGGTCCGGAATAGGCGGCGCGCATCTTGATCATGCCATAAACGCCCTGCGCTGCACCGCCCGCCGTCACCAGGGCGTCGTATGGCAGTTCTGTGGGCGTAACCGTATCCCATACCGCCGCGCCAGTCGTGGCATCGCTGCACCGCTTGAGAACGTTCAGCGTCAGGTTCATCCATAGGTCGCCGACGGCATAGCCCTTGCTGGCATCATCGGTCGCAAGCGGGTTGCGGTAGCGCACATCCCCTGCACCAGGCGATGGGTTGGACGATACGACGCCGGGCTGGTTCGGCCATTGCCCATAAAGCTCGGCCGTCATCGCGTTCACCTTCGTGAAGGCGTCGCGCAGCGTGTCGCCGGTCCCGTCATTTGCTGCCGCCCCTACCCCGATAACCTGCCGCGTCATGCCAGCCCCCTCACCGCGTAAAGCGCGGCCATGTCTACATTGATCTGTGCGAACCTATTCCGCACCGTTTCCCCATCGACTGAATTCCCCGTGTCAGCGGTGATCGAAGTCGTGTCGACCGTCGCCATGCTAACATAATCTTGCGGGTCGACGATGAAAATCTTGTCCGAATCAAAGCTGCCGCCGCTACCAGAACCCGATGGACCGACCGCGCCGGGCATTTTTACCACTGCCACGACCTGATTCACAACTCTGACTGTGACGTTATCGGCCATTAGAACCCCGCAATGGTTAGGTGTCCGGTGACATAGGTTTCCGAAAAGTCTGCAACTGATCCGGACCCTGGCGTGATGACCACAATGCGCAGGCGAGTGTCCTGGCAGTCAAGGTCGCCCGTCAGCAGGATGCCGTCGGTGTTGTTCGGGTCATCCGGCGGGGCGACGCCGGGGATGGTAACGCGGAAGTTTCCCTGGTAGGCCGGGCTGACGCCGCCGATGGCGAAGGTCGTCAGGTCGATTTCGTCGTCTTCGCTGGAAAGGTCGACGATCAGCTTTTCGTCGCAGCAGTCAGCATTCGGGTCGGAATTGTCCACGACCTGGAACCGGACTTCCTTGCCGGTAAAGTCCAGCAGCGCGCCGGTCGCATCTTCAATGCGCAGCGGCATATAGAACGAAATGCCACGCTTCATTTGCACGGTGTCTGGAAGCTGTCCGGGTGTGATCATGGTGGGCCGTCCTTTGTTGAACCCACACTACACAAAACTGGCCGAAAAGGGAAATGGCGATTTTAACAGGGCACGAACACGCCGTCCGTCAGATAGCCGTGCCAGTTGCAGTTCTTTTTCTGGATGCTTGGCGACAGCGTCGGCTTTTCCACGTCGCCGTTCCATTGCCATGAACCTTGCACCTTCTCGCCCAGGCGCACGGGGATGGCAGAAACATTGCCACAGCCGCATGGGCAAACGTAAATCAGGCCAGCGTTTTCGTTCCCGTAGGCGTTGGCATACCATTCGGCCGTCCCTGGCTTGGCAAATGCGAACGCTTCGATGTCTTCGACCAGGATAATGGGGACTGACGTCACGACGCTGCCTTGCAGGACTGCCATCCGTACAGCTTCGCGCCGATCTCGTTATGGTCCAGGACCTGGCGGCCGGTGAAGTCCGTCAGCTTGTCGTCCTTGCTGATGCAAATGCGATTGAACACGAACCCGCCGGTGTCAGTCACGCTGCCAGGTCTGTCGCAGGCGGATAACAGCAGCGCCATCAGGCAAAGCACGATTTTGGTTGCGGACATTTGTGGCATCCTTTCCTTTTTCGATTATGACGTCTTTCACGGCCGACTTATCCAGGGTGCAAAGCGCATCCGCCCGGTCATACCCCACCACATACGCCCCGCGCAGCACAAGTGCAACAGCTACAGCCATGGCGACCCACTTCACCCAGGGCGGAATGATCAGGCTGGTAAGGTCGAGATTCATGGCGACGGGTCCTTGTTCGTGTTCACCACGTTTGCATTCTGCACCGTTGTCACCGGCGCGGGTGGCGGGGTGCTGTCGATCTGGAACCGCTGGGTTTTCTCGTCCTGCCACTTTCCGAACTGATAAACGCCGCCGCCTGCCAGCAAGTACGCAATGAACATTTCGGCAGGCAGCCTTGTTTCTCCTGCGCTATTAACGCAAATCGCCAAGTAAAGGACGACGAGGCTTGCCACCACAATGGTAATGAAAACGGTCAGGTTCCTGATGGCATATTCGCCTTTTACTTCCAGGAACTCGCGGACACTACGATCAGCCATGGTCATGCCATCTGGAAATGTGGGCCATCCAGGAAGTCATGCCCTGGGTGGCGGATGCAATATTCGGCAACGGCGGCGCGGATGGCATCGATCCCGTCGTCCGCATAATCGTTCAGTTCGCGGTCCCATACGCCACCCCATACCAGGCGGACACCCATCGACCCGGCAGCCTGCGCCATTGCGGCGGCGATGCTGTAAATCGGTTCCCATTCCCAGCGCAGCTTGCCGTCGATATACGGCACCAGGTCGACCGCGTTTCCGGTCAGGTGCTTGCTGTTCATGGTTTTGCTGACGCCGGTGCGGAAATACTCGCGCTGTGTTTCGATGGTGCGGATGCCTTCATGCACACCGAAGTCGACCGGCGACAGTACAATGGCCTGCTTTACGACCGCCACCAGGTCACGGTTCACGCCGACAAGGTTTGCAAGTGATGTGTTTCCAAGGACGAATGTCATGTGGGGAATGTAACACAGCCCGACGCCATGGTCTAGCGTCCGATGGCCATGCGGTTTTCGCGGCGCTCGGCTTTCATTTCGCCTACCAGGGCCGGGGAACATTCGTCGAGCGTGCAAAGTATGCGCGCCGCTGCATCGCGGTTATGGTTGGCAGCGCGGTGCAGTTGGTGTTTGCATGTGTCCGGCATGAATAGTCGCAGAATGCTTTCCATTGTTGCCTTCATTTCGAAACCGTTGCACGGATCAGTTCTTCCAGGCGGGCAAGCACGGCGGTGTTGGCGACCAGGGCGTCACGCATTACCTTGCGTTCCTCTTTCGCATCCAGCAGTAGCCCCCGGATAAAATACAGCAGCACCATGATTGCCAGGACAAGAACAGAAACGACTGGGGCGATGTGCCATAAGCCATTCACACCATTGGCCGCCGCCCCCTGTAGCTCACCCATGCCCTTTAGCCCTTCCAGCGTAAGTTTTCTGTTCGATTACCACACTTGCAATCGGGCGCGGCTGCGTAGCGTCCCGATAACGGAAAGCTGCGAGCCGCTATACTGCAAGCGCAGGGAATGAGTGCCTGCGGTCGGAATGATATATTTTAGTGTTGATGTCAGCGCGCCGTCCTGGATCTTCGTATCATAGCACCAGCGGCCTTCGTTCGTGATTATGTCGCCGTTCCATTGCTTCGCGGTAACAGGCTGGCCGAAATTGTCCTTAATGCTTATCGAGGTGTATCCGTTACCATCCAGGTAAAGGCGCCAAGCTGCGACGGCCGGGAACGTTCCGCCTGCCTGGTTGATCGTGAACGGGATGGCGACGGCGATGGTCACTTCCTGGTTGTCGACCGTCGTCGTGAAGTCATACTGGCGGGCCGTCACTTCCTGGTAGCGGACATTCGACGAGATCGCCAGTTCGGTGTCGCTTCGGCTGTCGAGCAGAAACGCGGCGTTTGCTGTGGACGCGAACAGTAAGGCGGCGATTAAAATGAATTTATGCATTAGCGGCGTCTCCTTGCAGTTATATGCCCATAAGCAGACATGGTTGATGTGGCGAATGTGCTATTTGCACAAAGATACACAGTGGCAGGTGCGCTTAAGGAAACGCGACATGCACCAACTGGCATCCAGTGTCCGGGGTTGGTTCCTAGCCCGGTGGAATTTAACCTGGCACTGCCATTTTTCCCGGCGGCCGTGACGCTATTTGCCGAAAGGCTGATGGCCGCTTCCATAAGTGTCGATGTGGTCGTCCCGCCAGATGTAAATTGTGCCAGGCCGCTGACGTCCCAGTCCCCCGCCGTGAGTGCAAGGCTTATGACTGTCTTCGCTGTGTTGCTGACGAGCGACGTGGCGGAACCGAAAGCCAGTTCGGCTTCCAGATATTCACCGATCTTGCCCGTGTTCGCGCTGTCATTGGTTGCGGTGCCGGGAAGCTGGCTGGTGGCCAGGGCGACGATGTTCCCAGACGAGTCGCGGCCCAGGACGGTCGACGCCGTCAATGCGACATCCGTCGGCGTCGCGCTTCCAGCCGTTGCGTTCGCTTTCACCGTATTGGCTGCCATAGCGGCAAGGTTCGCGTTCGCCAGTGTTTGGCCAAGATCGAAGACGCGAACCCACACAGCAGCGCCGGTGCCGACGCCGGTGGCGAAGTATTGCGCGCCGGTCGTGGTGTTTATCCATATCGACCCGATGGCATAGCCCTGGGTGCCGTCGTTCGACACGGTGGGGTTCGTCGTAGCGGTGACGTTGTTCAGGGTGCCGTTCGCGGGCACGAAGATATTCAGCGAGGTGTTCAGCTTGCCCATGACGATGTCGGCCGAACCGGTGAACCACTTGATGGACCAGGGGTTCGTCGTGGTATCAAGCCACGCTAACCCAGCCGCAGCATAGGACGGACGGCTGCTGCCGGAATGGTTGCTGTGGACGGCATCGCGCCACGGTTCCAGCTTGTTGTCGAAGAAATCAGGCCCGTTCAGCGGGCTGGATAGGTTTCCGAAGTCACTCTGGGACATGATGCGCCTCTTTATGGATTATGCAGGTTTAGCATAATCCCGCTTTCACGTCGACGATATTCATGGGACAAGCTGGCCATAGCCCTTCGCCACATAATCGAAGCTGCGCGCGACGGCTGCGTTGCTGCTGTTCCAGAAATAGATTTCGAAGCCGGTTTCGTCCTTGGCACCGAATGTGTAGTAATCGCCGCTTGCAAGGCCCTGCGCTGCAATCGCCAGCCCGTCCAGGTACAGGAACACAGGATCGAAGTCGACGCGAAGGCCGGATGTGCCCACGGCAAGGTTATTGTCGGCGATGACGCGGTCAGGCATGTCGATTGTCACTTCCAGTTTCGTGATTTCTGGTGACACGTTCGCGCGAAGGCTCGTCAGCACAGCCATGAACTGGATGCCGCGGAACAGTACGGACCCGGCAGTGAATGGAATCCAGTCCGACCAGGCGACCGGGCTGACTCCTGTCGAACCCTGCGTCGTCCTGTAAAACAGTTCTGCCTTCCACGCCCCTTCGCCGATGCCGAATAGGTCGGTTTCCGCGAACAGGTCGTCGATGCCGAACAGGTCGAACCCGGTCGTTTCACCATAAAGATCGGCGACAGCGAACAGGTCGGAATAGGAGTACAGGTTATTGATGTAGGTTCCGTTCGCTATGAGCGACGCCGACAGGAACGACGGATAAACTGCACCCAGGTCCAGCGTGTTCTGGAAATAATAATATCCGACACTGATGGCATCATCGGCCAGCTTCAAGCTGCCGCCGCTGGCCGCCGTGTTCACTTTCGTGCCTGCGAATGTCGGTTCCTCGTTATAGGTCTGGACCACGTTGCGCAGGTTCCCATAGCTGACGGTTTCGACAAGGGTGGCAGTCGCGCTGTAGTTTCCGGCGATGTCGACGTGCTTGATCAAATACGTTCCGCGCTGCAAGGCGGTCGTGATGTGGTTCGTCTGCGCAATGGGGATCAGCACCTGCGAAGTTTCCCAGGTCGCCAGTCCTGCGGCGGTGCTGGTGAATCGGATTTCGGAATGATGGTGGTCGATGTCGGTGGACGGTTCCCAGGAATGGTTTGCCTGGTCGCCGACGATAGCGATTTCGTAGCCCACTACATCGCCCGGTGTGCCGCTGGCCCCTATGAATTTGTAGCTGTTAATCAGCAGCGGAAGCGATAGGACGCGACCACCAGGGCGACGGTAAAGGATCGAAACATCATAATAGATCGCATCTTGCAATCCTGCCAGGACGACGCGCTGCGGGCTGGCTTGCAGAACGTTCGCCGTCGTGTAAACGCTGGAACCACTCGCGCGGATGCTGACCGCCACTTCCATGTCGCTTTCATTGTCATTGCGCAGGTCGATGACCATGCGGGACATGATGCTGCCGTCCGAACTGCGTACCATCGCCGATTCGTCCGACGTGATGTTCACCAGGACGGGAGGCGCGGGGCGCATCAGTTCCAGCGGCGATGACAGGTTGCTCTGGAATGGCGGGATGGGTGCCAGTTCGGCATCGAAGATTTCCGGCGCATAATTCAGCGCGGTGATGCGGACGGAAAGGTCCGACTGTGGTTCGATGCGGCTGATGATCAGGTCCGTTTCCTTACCTGCTTCCACCACATAGCATAAATCACCCACGGCCGGGGCGGATGCCAGGGCCAGCGGTGTCCGGAACGTCAGCGTTTGCGTGTAGCCGGTCGATTCTGTTATCGACGTGTAAAGGCTTGTCATGTCGGCCAGGCGGATGCGGACATAATAGTCGCCTGCGGCCGGGATTCCTATCGTGTCGTCCAGGGTGATTCCCAGGACAGTCTGGGGCGATGTGCCCGAAAGAATCAGCGACTTGATGCGGCCGTCGCCGACACCGATCTGTGGCACGTCGCTGGCGAACTTGATGCGCTGCCCTCGCAGGGCGACCATGCCTTCCACGTCCATCATGAACGTGTGCGTTTCTGGGCGCAGGCGGGCAGTGGCGAAGTGGCGGCTGGCTGTCTTATAGGCAAGGTCGCTGTTTGTGCAGGACACAAGTTCCATTTGCTCGTAAATCGTCGCGTTCGTTTCGTCATAGCCATCATTGAACACGATCAGTTCGTCCTGCTGATAACCCCGCCCAGGGTTGCGGAATGACACGCGCAGGGCGTGCGGCAGGTTCGGGTAGGTCATGGTGCCGCTGTAGTTCCACGAATTGCGCGGCGTTACCACCTGGACGATGTCCGGCTTTTCCAGATCCACCACGACCGTCCGCTTGCCGTCGATGATGGCAGGCGATGCGGCACCGGCGGCAGCGACATCGGCCAGGACTTCCAGGACGCTGGTTTCATAATCAATCACCCGGTTATAGCTGTAACCGCGCACGGCACATTGCGTGTGCCAGGCTTCCAGGTCTTCGATGTTCACCTGGGCATCCGGCAGGGGCTTCGCGTTAGCAGGGCCTTGCAGCACATAGCGATAGATCGACGCCGGGTTACTGGTGGCACGCACAATCCAGGAATCGGTGCCAGCATCGTAGTCCGGGATCAGCGTCGAGCAAATGGCATTGAACATGTCCACGACGCCATTAAGCTGGTCGGTTGCCTTGATCCGCAGGGCGCTGCCGCTGACATCCGGCTGAATCCAGGGATTCCTGAAAGCGACCGATCGAACGGCCGTCAGGTACACCTTATCGAATATCCGGTCGCTAACGCTGTCCGTCGTCAGTCGGCGCACGCGGACATCATACTGACCACGCGACGGCAGGGTTATGGTTACGCTTTTGCGCAGGGCTTCACCCTGGGCGCCAGTAAGGTCCAGCGGGTTGAACAGCAGGCCGCCGGTGCTGATTTGCAGCGTAGCGCCGACGACAGTGGGCACGAACGACGACGAGTTCTGCAAGGTGGTGCCGACCAGGGCTGGTGCGCGGTCGTCAGACATAGTTTCGATGGTATTCGTCAGCGTATAGCCGGAATAGGGCCGGGTCGTTTTCACCAGCACGGTAGCCAGGCGGATGGAATTCGCAGGCAAGGCAGGCTCGAGCGCAAGGGCCGCAGTCAGTACCTGGCCCGAACCCTTCACCAGGCTGATGATGCCGGTCAGGTTATTGACCACGGCGATGTCGCGGCGATAGGCGACGAATGAGCCGCTGAACCCGCCGACCTGGTTCTGGTTCGGCGGCATGTCGGCGGCCGGGGTGAGTGTCAGTCCGGAAAATGCTTTGTAGGCCGTGGCGGCTGGCGACCACACCTGCGGGCTGACTCCCGACTGTGCGTATTGCAATTCTAGCTGGACCTTCATGGCGACGCGGGCGCCGTTGGTGTCGAACTGCGACAGGCCCTGCGGGAACGTCACGTCCACGATCAGTTCGTCAGTTTCGGGGGCGCTGGTGCGCACGGTGTACCCGTCGACCTGGCGCAGCAGCACATTGTAGTCGTCCTGGCTGACGTCGTCGGAATACAGTGTCACGCCGGAATCCAGATCCGCGTCCAGCTTGTGTTCGATTTCCACATTGTCGAATTCGTCCAGGTCGGTGTCGCCGATCTTGAACTGGTCCAGAACTACAGGGCCATAGGACCAGACGAACAGGTCGCGGCAATACTGTGCGCTGTCGATGCTTTCGGTGTACGTCTTCGCGCCCTTGTTTGGAAACACCCGGTTTGTGCCCAGGCAAATGGGAATAACACCATAAGGGTTCAGCTTGTTGCTGGCGCCTTCAATGAACTGGGTCGGCGATTCGGATGGGTTGCTGACCTGGCTGCCGATGTTCGATGGCTTCGGTGGTGGGGCGATGGCGTTCACCAGCATGGTGCCGACCATTCCAAGGCCAGCAGCGACCGCGCGACCGGCGAGCGTCAGGGCGTTGGCACTTACGCCCAGGCTGGTGTAGCCCAAGCCAGCGACCGCATATGGCGCGGCCACCATGATGGCAATCGACAGGATTGAAGCCAGCGGGTTTTTCTTCCCACCGCCGCCCATAGGGACGACTCTCACGATGGTGATCGACCCTTCCTTGGGCCGCACCCGCGACCAGTGCTTGCGCGGTATCTTGTGCCCGCTGATTTCCACGCGCGCGCCGCAGGCATTTGCCAGGCGCTCCGGGATGACATTGTCGACGATTTCCTGGATGGTCGACCCCGGCAGCGCCAGGACCTTGATCTGCCTATCGCTGAACGGCAGCGGGGCTGCGTAAACTTCCAGGTGTTCCATGCCGCGCGAATCCCATCACGTTACTGCGCCATTTGCTGGAATTGTAGCTTTCGTGGACGGCGCCGACCCCACGCGCGCAATGTAGCATATAACCCGGCCTTGTCACTAGCCCGACGTGCATAGGGACGCCCCGCAGGCGCAAGATGATGACGTCGAAGGGTTCAGGGGTGGCCGGTTCGTGCCAGTTTTCTCGGCTGACATTGCCGATGTGTTCGCCGATGGTGTCGCGGTCGTCGGTCGTTTCGTAGTCTTCCAGGTAATCCGGCAGCGCAATGCCAAGGCGTTCGGCATAAACCAACTGGACCAGTCCCCAGCAGTCGACGGGGTTTCCTTTGCCACGGCCCTTTTCAGCAAACTGAATGCCCACATAGTCGTTATGCCAGGACACTAGAACACGCCCGGCGCTGTGCTGGGTGTGTAGCGGCCCGATGGGTAGGGTTCCAGTTCGAACCATTCCATGCCCAGGCTGCCCGACACATTCAATGCGTCATAGTTCACCACTTGCAGTTGCAGGTTGTCATATTCCTTTTCGATGTGGTCCGGAGTGGATGCCAGGATGATCTGCACCTTGACGTCCACGGCGCTGTCGGCCTCGCGGATCGGCCTCATAAGTTCTTCGCCGACGTTGTCCACGCTGATTTCGGCCTGGGCGACACCGGTTTCGTTCTGCGGCGGTAACTGGATGGTGAACGGACAGAACACATATTCCAGGCCGTTCGATACCGTGCCGCGCACGCCTGCGATAGGAAGCACGCCAGTCGGGTCGTCGCTGATGCGCACGTCGTCAGTGAATGACGGATGGCTGATGGTCAGCAGAGTGATCCACACTTCACTGGTAGTTTGCTTCGACGCCTCGACCTTGAAGGCGTTGCTGATAAATGGCCCGGTCATGGCAGGATTTCCAGCGAAATGGATGCGTTATAGATCACTCCTTCCTGTTCCCCATACTGGGGCACCGCGCCAGGCGAGAATTGCGCGCGGCACGCGGCGCCGGTGCGCGGGTGCGTATAGTCGAACGGGTCGGCCCCGGAAAATGTCGTGTTGACGAAAAAGTCGTCCAGGATGGCCACCTGTGCCGGGGTGATGCGCAGGATGAACGAAATGGGACGCACGCCTGCCGTGGACCGGCGGCGGATTTTCTTCGGCCCCTTGTCCATGCCGGTGGCAAGCCTGTTTTCAGGCGGCGTTTCGTTCAACGTCGACAAGGCGGGCGGTGGTAAGGTTGCGGGCCAGGATGCCATGGTCTACCTGCGGATAAGGGTTCGGTTTTCGCGGGCCTGTAGCGCCTGGGATGTCGCGCTGCCCTTCTCGTTCACTTTCTGCGCGACAAGCTGGTCGATCTGCAAGATCAGGTCGGTGGTGTCGCCATTCTTTTGCGACTGTGCAGATACTTTCGCGTCGGTGTTATTGATCACAGTAAGGTTGACCTGTCCACCACCGCCACCCAGGGCATGGTTCGGAATGATCTGCCCGGCCGCACCGTCGACGCGGATTTCTGGGCCATTCTCGCCGACCATGTAGGGCCTGCCTGGGACTGGATTGCCGCCGGATGCGTAGCCGAAGATGCTTTTTATTCCCTTGCCTATTGACGAGAACACCGAACCAATGCCACCGCCGCCCGATCCGCCGCTGGAATTGAACAGGTCGCTGAAATAGTTTTCCAGGGGCTTGGCCACGACGGCGTTATAAAGGGCTTTCTGGATGCGCTTGCCCAGGTCGTCGATGATGTCGCCGAATGACTTGGCACCGTCGGCCGCCTGTTCGAATGCGGCGCTGAATGCGCTGCCGATGTCGCTGGCCAGTTCCCGGTTGATCTTCGTTTGCCTCTCGATGTCGGCCAGGGCCCGAACGTGCATTTTTTCCACCTCGATCATGCCGCGCATCGCAGGCGTCAGCTTCGTGTCGTATTGCGTCGCAAGCTGTTCTGCCCGGAAATCGACGTCCGCCAGTTTCTTGTCCAGTTCGGACATGTTCGCCGTCAGGATGTTCTGTTCCGACTCGGCATTCATTTTTCGCAGTGCTTTTTCCAGCCGTTCGACGTTCTTCGCGGCGGTTTCTGCACTGTTTCCCGCTTCTGGATTGAAGTCCACCGGGTCCACAGCAGTCTTAACCTTGACCTCCGGCGGCTTGAATGCGCCGTCGATTTTATCCGCGACGTCTTTCAGGGCGTCGTTTGCGATTTCCCTATCGATCATCCCGGTGCCACGCCCCACGATCAGCGCGAACTGGGCTGCCTGTAGGTTCAGCGTGCGCATCGTTTGCACGACGTTCACCAGGCCCTTGGCGGCCAGGTTGGTGGCGCGGATGGAAAGCGTGTTAAGGGCATCGCCATATTCGTCTAGGCGCTGGACCTGCTGCGGGCCCATGGCGCTGGTCAGTTCATCAAGCCATCCGACCGATGACTGTGCGGCGAAATCGAAGTCGCGCAAGAATGGCAGATTATCCGCCACGCCTTTGCCGAAGATTGCGAAGGCGGCGGCGGCCTGCTGCGCGGGGTCCTTGATGCCCTGGATCTTCTCGGCCAGGAACTCGACCTGCTGCTGCGGGTTCTTGCCTTTCAGGTCGTCGGCGCTGACGCCTATCGTTTTGAATATCTTCGCAGCCTCGGCGCCGCCCGCGGTTAGCTGGCCGATCTTCACCTGCATTTTTATGATGGAATTCGAAAACGAATCAAGCGACCCGCCGCTGTTTTCAATGTCGGCCTGCCAGGAACGGAACGCCTGCGACGACACGCCGGTGCGGTCTTCCAGGGTTTGCAGCTTGTCGCCGACTTCCAGGATTTGCTTGCCCATCGTCACGACGGCAGAAATCCCCAGGGTGATGCCGAACGTTTTGGCCAGGCTGTTCATCGAATTAGTGACGCCGCCGATGCCGGTTTGCATGTTCTGCGTCGATGCTTTGAACTTGCCTTCTGCCTGTTTCAGGGTGTTCGCAGCCCGGCGGATGCCCGCTTCGAATTCGTTCGAATCCGCGGTCAGAATCGTTTTTATCCTGGTGTCAGCCGTCGCTGCGCTCATTGTGTTTCCCCGCCTTTGCTTTCAGCATTGCCAATATACCAGCCTCGTCGATCACTTGCACCTGTTCGTTTTCTTCGCCCATCAGCTTGGCCAGGGTGATCATCTTTTCGGTGCTTCGCATCATGGCCGCCTGGTGCCATATCAGCCAGCAGCCGCGCTTAAATTCCATGCCCATCTTTTCGTTCAGTGCCTCAATGGAAACGGCAAGCTGCCAGGGTGTCATCGTCCAGAATTCGGACATGGGGATGCCGCACATGGCCGCCTGGTGTATGGCGTGGCGGATTTCGTTTACTTTTTTTTTGGGTTCTTCGCCTGCGCGACGGCATCCTTTTTCGCGGCTTCCTCGGCTTCCTTGATGCCGTCGGCGCCCACATAGGCGAACAGAATCGCCTTGTTCAGGGCTTCCATGGTCGGGATGATGGCCGGGGATTGTTCGCGCACCCACTCGGCAGTCGTGCCTTTATGGTGCTTCTGCATCAGCGCCGCAATCACTTCGGAAAGCTGCGTTGTCGTCAGGCTGTAAAGCGACCGCAGGGCGTTCGGGTTGGCGCAGGCTTCCTGTGCAAGCGCCATAGCATCCCAGTCAGCGCGCAGGGTGTAGGTTTTACCACCCAGGACGATGTCGGTGTCGCCGTTGTAACGATTATCGGTCATTATGCGAACGACGGTGCGCCGCTGACTTCGATGTCGAAGCTGGCATCGACCTTGCTGTCGACACCCAGGTTGATCGGCGAGGACATGACGTAGCCCGTAAAGATGGCGATGGTGCCATTGCTGAACGTGGCCTTGAAAGTTTGCAGTCCTGCGCTGGCCCGCGCCATCCGCATGATGCTTTGCCCAGCATCGCTTGGCAGGTAGTTCACATCGATGGAACAGCCGCCGAAATCTTGCAGGCCGACGCGCTTTTCTTTCGCTGGCGATTGCAGGTGTGTCACGTCAATGATGGCACCCTTGCCATCGAACAGTCGCGCGTTCACGATTTCGGAAATGTCTGTGAAGCTGGTCGGCGAAACACCAGCGGGGACGCCCACCTGAAGTTTAAAACCCTGTGAAGCAAGTGCGTTTGCCATGACTCAGAACCCCTTACGTTTGTTCGTATGTGACCAGGTAATCGGACGACACGCGATGCAGGTGCGGTTCGTCTGTCTCGTCGAATAGGTCTACATCGTTTTGGCAGGAAATGCCAGCGAATTTGCAAACGGTCGTCGGACTTGTGCCTGTGATGGTCACGTCGCCCTTGTATCCGTCCAGCGCCTGTTCGATAAGTATGGCCGTTCCCCTGACAGCGTAGCGGCTCTGTCCGTACACGTCGACCTGGATGGTTGCCTGCACCATACCGCTGGGCCCGTTGACATCGCGCCAGCGGGACGAATCGACGCGCTGAATGATGACATAGGGGTCCTGGGCGTTCTGTGGCGCAATGGTGTGGTAAATGCGCGCGGCAGCACCGGAACCAATGCCCAGGCCGGGGATGGCGGCGATCAATTGCCACAATGCTTTTTCCATGATCATCATTTTTTGTTCGCCCCATATTGATCGATTGCCCGCAGCGAAACCTGCGTTACCTTGGCGACCATATAGCGTTTCATGGTATCCAGGGCCGTCGGAATTCCCTGGGCCAGTGTCGCATCATACCACCGATTTGCGGCGATGTAACGTGTGCCGCGGTTCACGAAGTCGCCCCAGAACGCCCCGCCCCTGGTCACGATGGCGCTGCGCACGTTCTTGATGCGCTTGCGCAGAAGCTTGGCCTTTATCGCCTTGTTCAGGTCGCCGAATTTCGCGTGTGCCGCTTCGGCAGTGGGCGAAAGTTTCGTCTTTCTGCGTGGGGCATCTTTCTTTGCCGCTGCCGCCAGGACACGCGCGCCAGCCAGCGCACCGGTAGCCAGGACCTGGTCCGACACCTGGGCAGGCAGGTTTTTGAACAGGTTTCCCAGTTCATTGAACCCCTGCGTGGTAATCTTGACGTTCGGCATCTACAGGATTTCCTTTCCCTGGGCCGTGATCCACAGTTCCCCTTCGCGCGACATGCTGCGGTCGACGGCCTGGACGTAGTAAACCTGGCCGTTCCAGGTCAGGCGCCAGGTATTATCGACGTCAGCGCGGTAACGGGTGCGCAGGCGGATGACCTCGCGGGCGTTGTCTTTCGCGCTTGCTAGGGCTTCGTTCCCGCGCGCCGTCAGTATTTCTGCCCATTCAGAACCTTGCGACGACCAGGTGGATGATATTTCGCCGTGGTCATTCGTCACCACCTTGCTTTCAAATGTCACCTTTTGATTCTGGCGGCCCTGGTGTTTCACGCGATGCGCTCCTGAATTTCCCGCCATTCGTCAGCGAACGGCAAGTCGTATCCTATCACATCCGGCGTGCCGCGGGTATAGTGAACCGCGCAGGGGTCGATGGCGGGGTCGCTGTGACCTTCCAGCCAGTTCCATTCTGGCGGGATTTCCTGGATGTCGCCATCATTCAGCCAGGCAAATGCGTGCAGGTATCGGCCGGGCACAGCATTGATGTGCTGCGGGGACAGTGCGGCATTCGCCGGGTGTTCGCAGTTGAACACGATCAGGCTGGACCAGTTCTTGCGGTGGTAATTCGTTTGCGGCTGCCCATCCATTTTCGTTTCGGACGGGTCGACGTGGTCATGCTTCACAACGGCGACCGCTGCATCCGGGCGAATAAGTTCCAGAAGGACGGACGGGTCGGTGCGGAATAGGAAGTCGCCATCCACGAACACCGCCTTGCCCTTGTAGCCGCACAGATAAGGCACCAGGAAGCGCGAAATGGCGAATTCGGTGGCCATGGGTGCGCCGCTGATTTCGTCGAACAGCACGCCCTTATTTTCGCTGGTCGGCCGGGTGTATGACCCAAGCGCCCGGAAATGTGGCAGCAGCAGCGGCGTGATCTGTGCGCCTGGGCAGTGGTCCAGGATGGAACGTACGGTCCCGGCATAGTCGGTCGGGCGGCGACGGTCGAAACCCACGAAAAATTTAATGGCGTCCATGCAAAATCCCCTTTGCCGCATGTTTTACCATGGCAGGGGTGATTTTATCCAGCGAATTTCGGCAAGCTGGGCATGGCTCATATTTGCCACAGCCGACATGCATCGGGTCGCCGATCAGGTTTGAGTGCTGCGGGTAGCCCGTCACCTTCGGGTGCATGAACCCGCCGAAAACGACCACTGCACCGGTTCCCATGCTTGCCGCCAGGTGGTGCGAACCGCCTTCGTTCGTCAGTACAATCTTTGCAAGTGCAATCACTGCCGCAGCGTGGCGCATGGTTGGCGTTTCGAAATATTGCGCGCCAGGAATGATGTCGATGGGCGATGGCCCTAGCTGCAACACTGGCAGCGGGAAATCCTTGATGGCTTCGGTCCAGCGACCAGCGCCCCAGGACTTGTTTATGCTGGCGTTCCCCTTGATGTGTGGGGAAACCACCGCGAAGCCCCGTTCTAATAGATCGTCAGGCAAATAAAAATCAGCCCAGTAGCGTTCTTCTTGCGTCAGCATCACGCGACCGGCGCGCGGGCGGTGCTTCATGTTCAGGATGATGCGCGAACCTTCCCAGCGTTCGATATATGGCCGCGCGTTTGGGCCGTCGGTGATGGTAGCATCCGCCCCTGGGTCCACGGCCGGATTTCCGTCCCATAGCAGGTTTGCCCTGCGCTGCCCGTCCAGGCCGATGATGGCCACGGGGCGACCGGTGCGCATGAACTCGCGTTCCGCGCGTCCCAGTGCAAGGACCTCGTCCCCCCAGCCCATTATTCTGCCCAGTCCATGATGAAGTCCCCACTGATTATGTCCCTGCGCTTCATGCCAAGCGATTCCAGGAACGTGACAGCATCCAGCAGGCCGATGCCATAGCGGCCGCACATGGCGCCCTTTTGTTCCACGATGATGATGGGCTTATGGATGACGATTGTGTCGCGCGCACCCTTGACGACGTTCGCTTCGTATCCCTCGCAGTCGATCTTGATAAGCCCCACCCGTTCGAAGGTCATATCGTCCAGGCGGATCATCGGCGTGTCACCTTCGACATCAGGGTCGACGCCGGTGTCGCCGCTGCTGCCTTCGGTCCAGGTCCGCATTTGAACATGCCCGTGTGTTTCGCCCAGGGCATACGGGTGCAGTATCACGTTCTTGCACTCGGCCGTGTTCGCTTCGAAGCATTTGCGATGCAGCGCCACCGGTTCGAAGGCGATGACCTGGCCGAAGTCCTTGGCCATCAGCCAGGACCACATCCCGGTGTGGCCGCCGACATCGATGGCCGTCGTGCGTTCGGTGACGCGCTTCATAGCGGCATCATATTTGTGGGCCTGGTAGGTCAGCCGCCCATCACGCCGGTCATTGTTCGATGCCATCCATATCGGCAGATGCACTTCGTTTTCTGGCAAGGTCCAGCCGTCGAATAGCTTGGTTTTCATTTTCATATCAGCTTCCCTGTAGTTTGCGCCAGGCGGCGCCGGTGGCAATCTCGTGCATGGTCCATTGTGAAGCCGCCAGCACTCCGGCCCATTCGTCCCTGTCGGGAGCATAAAGCGGGTTCTCGATTTCCGCCAGCGACGATTTCGCCACCCGGCTGGCTGCACATGGTGCCGTGACAAAGGCCGGAACGCCAGCGATCACAGCATCCACGGCTGCGTTACTGGTATGGGCGACAACAGCCCAGGCATGCGACAGGTGGTGTCCCAGGGCGGCATTTCCACGCTTTTCCCGGACAATCATGGGCCGGTCGGTGTGTTTCGCCAGTTCGCGGCAGGTATCCGCCACCCAGTTCGGGACCCCATGCCGGTCATAATGGCTTTGCGACTGCGCGCAAATGACGATGTGCTGGCCATGACGCCGCCAGGGCCTGATGGGCATAATGAACCGGCGGAATCGGTCGATGTCGGATTCGCCGAACCCGTCCGTTTGATAAGCGTTTTTTGTGATGCGGAAAAAGTGACGGCGGCCGAAATAGGCGTGGTCGGCATAGTACCAGGTTTCCCCGGCCTGAATCGCGGCCTGCAATGCGCGCCAGTTGAATGGGCTGCCGAACCCCGCCCAGGTCCCCGGCCGCGGGTCACTGTCGGTGATGATGGTCCCGCCGCAGGTAGGCGCGAAATTCTGCGCGAACATGGGCGACGTCAGTTCGTGCGGCGCTGCATAGACGTTTATCACCGCAGGATGTCCGCCAGGTCAGCGCGCGGGAAGGCTTCCAGGCTGCCGCCACGGGTGCAATTCCACACCGGCACCTTGATCAGCGGGGCCGCCTTGTGCGCGAGTTCATGCCACAGCTTGAAGTCGGACCACCAGGACACACGTTTCAGGTCGTCTACGTCATCAAACCAGTGTTTTTTCGGCCCCCCCTCAGTTCCATAATCGAAGCCCAGCAGCACGATTTCGGTGGCGCCCTGCAAATAGGCCAGGTTCATGGCCTGAAACCCACTATTTCCCCCGTTGGCGACGACACCCTGCTGTTCCGACCAGGGCGCGAAGCAATCGCCCAGCGGCAGGACCTGGACGGGGTACACGCCGAACATGTTCCAGCAGTTTGCGGCGCAGGACCAGCGTTCGCCCTGGAATTCTTTCGCGCCTTTCTTGATCTGCCACCATTCGATGTCGGCGCAATACAGCACATCGGCCCAGGGCGCCATGTGCATGGCTTCCTTGACGGCATAAACCATCCCCTGGCCGCGGCACATGTCCACGTCGGCCTGGGTCAGGCTTGGCCCGTTGGCGATGATAATGGCGCGCGTCACACGCCGATGCGCTTGCGGTATGGTTGCAGCATTTGCATATAAAGCGGGTTCTTTTGCAGGGTGCCGTCGATCGTGGTGGCGCGATTCGCATCCAGTTCACCGATCAGCAGCAGAATGGCGCCCTTGATGGGCTTCGCGGGCGGTGGGTTGCTGTCGTCCAGGATCTTGCAAACGTGTTCGGTGGCAATCTCGATCAGCGTTTGCACCCGCACATCCTCGTCGCTGTTGAGTATTTGAAGCTGTGCCTTCGCTTCGTCCAGTGTGACAATGTCAGCCATCGGTTCGCCCTTTCTGTCCTGGGACATTACCACGGGACCGGGCAGAAAAAAAGCCCGCAGTTTTTACACCGCGGGCCTAGCCTTCCTCGCACAGAAGAAACTGATTATTTGTTCGACGCCTTGATGTCGCGCTTTTTATTCTCAGGCGCGCCATTTACGGCTTTGGCTGCGACGTTCACGGCGTCGCTGATGATGGTGCCGACAGCTTTCACGGCTTTGCTGCCTTTATCGGGAAGCGCAGCATTCAGCTTGCGGTCGCCGACTTCCTTGACCAGGCCGCGTTCCAGCAGGACCTTCGCGTCGTGGTCTTCCAGGACGAAGCTGCCCGATGCAGGTCCGACAGTGCCAAGCCCAGTTTTGTGGAAGTGGTCCAGGGCGATATATTTCTTTTCGTTAGCCATTTTCGCAACTCCTTAACAGGTGGAAAATACAAACGGGCCGAACAGTTTCCTGTGCGGCCCGCCTGTTGTTAAATTAACCGTTCACCGGCTAGACGCCCGCTTGTGTCAGCGTGGCTTTGATGAACGCTTCGGGGCGGAACACCGCCGACGCAAGACGTTCCTCGGCCAGGATGGTCACAAGGTTGGTCGTGAAGTTGGTCGCGTCTTCGGTCGAAACCTGGACGTTCGCATCTTCGCGGTCGAACACTTGGCTGGCGAGCTTGAACGCGCCGACCAGTGCAGTGCCGTTTGCCATCGTGAGCGACGGAACGACCGGGCGACCCCACAGCGACGGCTGAATCGGGTTTTTCGGGTCGCCGACGATGTAGCGGCCTTGCGTGTCCTTGATGGTTTCAATGAACGCCCAGGTGGCGTTGTTGATGACCATGCCGTCCACCGGATAAAGCGCGATCTCGGCCTGCAACACCATCAGGCGAAGCTGGTCGATCACGTTCTGGGCGATTGCGCCGCCGCCGTAACCACCCGATGGCATCGCGTAGGCGGTCGCCTGCGTGTAAATGCCGTTCAGGTTGTTGGTGGTGCCAGCGCCCAGCAGAAGCTGTTGCTCCTCGACCAGTGCCAGGCCGTAGCGCAGGCGCGTGTCGATGTAGCTTTCCAGCATCGGCGTGTCGTTCAGGATTTGCTTCGATGCGCGGACATAGTGCGCAATCGTCACAACGGCCTGTTGAACGAGGCTGAACGCGATGTCCGACTGCGCTTTCGCAGCGGCTTCACCCGCTTGCGTTGCAGCCATGTTCTGGTAGCCAGATTCCTTCACGAATTCGATAAGGTTCGAATTTGTGCGGCCCGGGGCCATCAGATCACGAACGCGAAGCTGGCGCAGGCCAGGCTGCATCAGCCCGTCCACACGGTCAGGGCGAACGGTTGCACCAGCAGCGCCGGTGCCCGACGTTGCGCTGGTGATGTTCGTCACGGCCTTGACGTCCATTTTCATGGACCCGCGGCCTTTTTGTGCAAGCGCCTGGAAGTCGGCATTTGCGACAAGCTGTTCACCCAGCGACTTTTCAGCATCGACGCCTTTTTCGCGGCGGGCTGCTTTCTGTTCCAGTTCTTCCTGGCGGGCCATCAGTTCGCCTTGCTTAACAAGCATTGCGTCGATGCGCTCCTTTTGGGTTTCCGCGATGTCCTTGCCTTCACTGGCAAGTTTCAGGGCCTTTTCGCCTTCGGTTTTCACGTCGGCACCGATTTTGTCGAGCGCGGCCTTGATTTCCGCGGGGTCGAACTCTTTTGCTTCTTTCGTCATGATAAAATCCTATTGTGTGAGTTTGAAAGATTGCAGGACATCCGCAATCTGTTTCGCCTGGCTTGCACCGGCGGACTCACTCCGCAGGAATTCACGATAACCCTTGCTGGCGATCAGGGTTCGTTCGTTCTTCGAAAACCCTAATTCTCTCAGGGCTGCTTCGAATTCTTTCAGCGACGGGCGATGTGTGCCGCGCTTTACGCCCGACACGCGGGCTTCGTCATTCATGGGGAACGTCACCGGCGAAATCTCGTAAAGGTCCAACTCGCGAAGGGTGCGGACGCCGGTGTCGGCATCGTATTCGAATTCCTTCACGCCGTAGCCGATCGACATGCCGGACAAGGCGCCGTCTTTCATCAGCGCATGGGCTTCGGCAGCGCGACGAACGGGCAGCGTCAGCTTGCCCTTAAACTTCAGGCCATAGTCATCTTCGGCCAGTTCGGGATAGACGCCGATGGGCTGGTCGGTGTTATGCTGCCACAACGCGGGCAACAGGCGGCCGGATTCCTTGATCTGCTGGATCGACTTGGCAAATGCGCCCGGCATGATGATATCCCCGCCGAAGTCGACATTTCCGAAAACAGCGCCATAGCCTTCGAACGTGCCCTGTTCGTCGACTGCTTTCAATTCCATGCGGCAGATTTTGCGTTCCATGTGCAGAACCTACACTAAACGGCGTTGCCAGTAAAACAATTATTGCGCGATGGCCGGTTCAGCACCTGGCCCTGCATTCCCCGCATCGGTCGCGCGGCGGGTCTGCGGTGCATTTGCAACAGTCCCCAGCATATCCAGCGGCACCAGGTTCGACTGTGCCGTCAGCACGTCGGTGTCCGGCCCTGCATAGGAATAATTTTCCTTGCGACGGATTTCCGAACGGCGCAGCCATCCGTTCTGAGCGCCCGACGAATAAAGCGCGGCACGTCCCGCAGCATCCGCGCGCAGGAACCCGTCCATGTTCATTTCTGTGATGGTGTTGTCCTGGTCAGCCAGGGGCACCAGGCGGCGCCACACTTCGGCTTCCAGTGACTTCGCCAGGGGTTGCAAGGTGTAGGTGACGAATTGCAGGTTGATCTGTTCGATTCCGCTGCCCCAGGTCGTGGTGTCGGCATTGTGCCCGATCAGGATGGGGTTCACGCCGAACCAGCGGCAGATTTCGGAAATGCCGAACGACCGCGATTCCAGTAACTGCGCGTCTTCGGGTGAAAGCGAAATGGCTTCGAACGACATGCCGCCTTCCAGGACGATGCCGCTGGTGGCGCTGTCGCCCTGCTGTAGGTTCGAAAATTGCTTGGCGATGTTATTCTTGAATTCCTCGCGCTGTTCCTTATTCAGCACTCCTTCGACTTTCAGCACGCCGGTTTTCGACATGCCGCGCGCGTACATGCGGCCGCTGCTTTCTTCGATGGCCTGGGTGTCGCCCAGGGAATAGGCCCCGTAAGCCACGACGGACAAGCCGATGCGCCCGTCCAGGCTGAAACCTTTGCTGTGGAAAATGTCTTCTTCGCTGAATTCCGTCCGGCCGCGCGCCGCATCATTGTAAATGTAGGTGATGGAATCGTCGCTGTTCAGGCGCAGGGTCATCCAGTCCGGGCGCAGCAGTTCCAGCGCGACCACTTCCCGTTTGCTGCCAGTTCCGCGCCATGTGATATAGCAGAACGCATTGCCCCACAGCATGCGGCAGGCGATCATTGCCTGGCGGAAATCGAACGCCGACATGTTCGCGTTCGGTTTGCGGTTCAGGATTTTATAGATTGCCCGATCACGCGCAGCTGTTTTCTCGCCATCCTTGTCGACCGCGTAAACTTCCCAGGGCAGGCAGGCCATAGCCGTCGACAGCAGGCGGACACACGACCAAACCGTCGATATTTGCAGGGCCGCGTCGCCACTGGTGCATTTGCGGCGCTTAGAATCGGTAAGCGGGATGTAGCCGGTGCCATCCAGTCGGAATGTGCGCTTGATCCACGATGTCAGGCTGAACGTCGCCACTTAAATCCCCGCGTGTTGCTTATCCCCTGCATTGATACATGAACCAGCCCTAGAAGACAAGGGGTTCGGCCAAGAACGCATCCAGGGATTCCTTTTTCTCGCTGTCCCTTTTGGCAATTCCGGCCGCCATTGCAGCCGCCACGATGCCATCGATGCGCCCCGTCGACTTGGCCTTGTCCAGTTTCCGGTTGCCGGATGGGTCCTTGATCAGCTTCGCGTTCGCCGCGCACATGTTCATGACTGGATTGTTACCGTGGCACAGGTCGCCGTCGAGTAGCGCCGATTCGATTTCGTCGATGGCCGGGGTCATATCCTTGAAACCTTGTCCCCATTCCACCAGGGGAAGTTCCAGGCCGATGGCTTTCATTTCCTTTTTTAGGTACTCGATGCGCCACCTGTCGAACGCGATTGCCTCGATGGGCAGGCCGTCGATGATCTCGGCCAGGTCCTTGGCCACCACTTCGAAGTCGACCGACGACCCAGCGACTGGGCGCAGGTGGCCCTTCTTCACCCATATGTCATATGGCGCGCGGTCGGCCTTGGCGCGGGCCAGAAGGGTGGCCGCCGGTGTCCAGAACCAGGCATAAAGGTTCCACTTCCCACGGGCTTTTCCCCACAGAACGAACGCCGTTAAGTCGAATTTGCTGGATAGATCAAGGGCGCCGAACAGGACATCACATTCGGAAATGGGTGCCTGCTTTGCCCCACACTTTTCCCAGGTCGATTTGCTGATGAACGGCGACAGCGCCGACACCCGCTGGTTCAGGACCAGGTTGCGGAATGCGTTTTCCTGGCTGGGCATACGGGCCGCCCGGTTGGCCAGCTTGCGGACGTCGGAACGGCTGCGGATGGTGCCCAGTCCAGGGTTCGCTGCGGCCCAGGCTTTTTCGTCCAGGACCCCACAATCCTCCGGCGCGGCATACAGGTGGATGACCGTGTGCTTGTCTTTGCTGCGCAGGGCGTCGTCGATCTTGATGGAAAGCAGGTCGGCGTCGCTGGCGGCCTGGGTGCTGATGATAATTTCCAGCGGCGATTCATGCGCGCCCTGGGACGTTTCCACTGCGTCGACGAAGTCCGACCTGGGACCACGTATCTGGCCCAGTTCGTCCAGGACCGCCAGGACAGGGGAACCGCCCATCGCCGTGGCAGCATCCGCCGACCATGCCTGGTAAGTCGTGCCCCAGTGGACGCCTATCAGCTTTTTCTGCGATGGGATTTTCTTAATGCGTTTGCGCAGTTCCGGGTTCAGGTCGATCATTTTCGAACAGTAATTGTAAACCTTCGAAGCCTGGTCGCGTGACATGGCGCCGGACATCAGTTCGCTGTTCCGCTTCGCTTCGGGTCCGATCAGGTGCAGCAGAACGATGCAGGCGATGATGGCGGTTTTCGCATTCTTGCGCGCGATCGACAGGATGGCCAGTTCGGTGCCGTGCGGGTTGTCGTAAATGTCGATGATGAACTTGCGCTGGAACGGTTCAAGTTTCAGGCGCTTGCCGACGCTGTTGCCTTCGGGAATGAAGCACATGCGTTCGATAAAGCGGCAGTTCCGCTGCCCACGGGTTTCGACATGCGGGGCGGTCAGGCGGTGGCGGCGGCCAGCATGATCGACGACGGGTAAGGCTTTCGATGCTGGCGACTTGGCTTTGCGCGCGGATTTCTTCGCGGTGGTTTTCATGGTGCCCTAGTGCAGCAGGTCGGGCGACGGCAGCAGGTCCGCATCCTCCGGGCTTAGTCCGTCGTTCGCCAGGGTTTCTTCGGCTTCGCGTTCGGCGCGCATCGCGTTGCCTTCGTCGGCGGAACGGCCAGCGGTGGCGGCCGGGTGGACATGCAGCAGGCGCATCAAGCGCATCATCCTGTCGGTCAGTTGCGTGATGGCTGCAAATTTCGGGTTGGCGATCGATGTGCCTTTCTGGTTCTTCACCGTCGGGCCTTCCTTGTCCAGTTCGCCCTGCAACTTTTCGACGTCGGCCAGGCAGCGCGCCAGGTTCGCCGCCATGACCAGGTCGATGTCGGTCCACATCTCACGTGCGCGGGCGCGAATGATGTCGTTCCAGAATGGCATGTCGGTGGGTCGCATGGTCACATGGGCGGGCGGTTTGATTACCCCGGCAAGTGCGGCCTGCGCGGTTGCGATGGCCCCGGCCGTCGTGTCGGTTTTTGTTTTCCGTTTGCGGGCTGGTGCGGATTTCGGTTTCGGCGCGGGCGATTTCGATGCAGTGCGCGCGGCGGGCTTGGATTTCGATTTCTGTTTCGTTTTCATGGGTTCATCATACCCGCTTGTTTTGCTCAAAGCAAAAAAAGAAAGAAGATCGGAAGAGCGTCGTGTAGGGAAAGAGTGTCTTCGCCTGTGTAGA
>ERZ650304.190-NODE-190-length-38845-cov-36.909874_pt1 | contig 38845 bp, 53 predicted proteins | sample MGYA00376240_ERZ650304 | MGnify/ENA primary metagenome ERZ650304 (study PRJEB26733, sample SAMN07839271) | wastewater metagenome | biome: small river; feature: stream; material: water | place: USA: North Carolina | collected 2016-03-01 ... | reverse complement strand
TGACCTCAGTAGCTTGACTTCAATTCCTGAAGGCTTTAATCCGACTGTGGGTGGAGACCTTGCTTATAATGGTAGATGGCACGAAAGCAAAAATAAACCTACAAAAAAAATCATCACTCCAAAGAACAAATTACTATTCTGGCAAGATGGAAAATATGTGAGTGCTGATAGAATTTTCACTGAGGTAATAAGTAAAAAGGGGAATGTATATCGTGTGAAAAAAGTGCATTCCCAAAAAGAGTTCTACTTGGTTACGAATGGTGAATTTCATGCGCATGGAGATACAGCAGAAAAAGCAAAAGATGATTTTAGATTTAAGCTAATGGCTGACAAGTTGAAGAATGAGCCAATTAATGCAGATACGATTGTTTCAATTAAACACTTCAGACTTATTACAGGTGCATGTGAATTTGGGACTAAGTCTTGGCTAGAACAAAACAATATTACAGTAGATGCAATGAAAGCTTCAGAGTTATTGCCTTTGCTTGAAAAGACTAATGCGTATGGGATTGAAAAATTCAAAAAGCTAATCACATTTTAAAATTTCGCGCCGTAGAGCAGCGGTAGCTCGATGGGCTCATAACCCATAGGTCGCAGGTTCGATTCCTGCCGGCGCAACACAAGTCAAGCGAATAAAGTTGGATGGTTTGCCATCTGCGGTTAATTGGATTCCAGACCGTTCGCCTCTGCAGATGTTCCTAATCAACATATAAGATTGGGTTTGAGTCGCACTCTATAATACAAACTTGTTGTAGCACATCAAGCGGTATGAGGTATCATTTGAATACAACTTAAGCAAGCGTGTTGCTTTGGTATACAGGCTGGAAAGACAGCCACTTTTTAAGTCATCATTAAACTTTAAATAAAACATGGCAAAAGCAAACAGACAAAGATTAGGCGCTCAGGATAATCCTGTCACTGAGCAAGACAAGGCAGAACTCGACATACCTGAGTATGTGATTATTGCTGCTAAATTAAATGATGGGAAAGTTGATTTCTCATTCAGAATTCAAAAAGGAGTTCATGAAGGTGATGTCAATAATACCAAAGGAGCTGGTATATTTTATGATACCCTACAGGACGCATTCAACAAATTTGCTGTGCATCTTGCAGTTATTGACCAAGTGTATAAACACAAAGGTGTCGAGATAGATGACATTGATACCATGCATACTGATGGGGAAGTGCTGAATTATACCGTATCATCATTTAAGATTGTTGGTGAAAATGACAGTGAGTCTATTCAAGTATTTGGGAGTAAATACACACCACTAGGAGATATGCCAGTTCAAACTCCTAAGATTCCATTGGATGGCTTGTCATCTTACAAATGGTATAATGAATTGAAAGCTGCTAGTGACGAAGTTCGTCGTGAAGTTGCTGAGTATAAGGAAGGAAACTTTGAGGTACCTGAAAAAGAAGAGCCAACATCCAAACAGTTGAAAATAACTGACATGGAAAAGGCTAACGCATTTGATGATGAACTAGAAAAAGCTTCAGTGTAATCATGTCATTCATTCCACGTCCATATCAACAAGAAGCTGTAGATGCAGGGATTAATTTCTTTCATTCGAAAACGAAAAAGAACGGAATAATCATTGCACCAACCGGCAGTGGTAAGTCCTTGATCATAGCTTTGATTGCTATGGGCTTGGAAGGGAAGACAATTATTTTCCAGCCATCACTTGAAATCCTTCAACAGAACTATGCGAAGTTCATATCCTATGGTTATCGAGCTGCAGTATACTCCGCATCTGCTGGACAAAAGACAATTCACAATGTCACATTCGCAACCATTGGATCGGTGGCCAACAAACACCATCTTTTCCGAGACGTTAAAAATATCATCATTGATGAATGTCATCTTGTATCAGCAGATGCTGGAATGTATAACGACTTCATTGAATCGTTTGCTCAAGGTAAAAAGAAGGGCAAGGAGGTTGTAAAAGTGTTAGGGCTTACTGCCACTCCATACAGATTAGTATCTGGTTCAGGAGGTGCAGAATTACGGTTCCTTACTCGATCTGTTCCAAGGATATTTAATGAAGTATTGTACTACATTCAGAATGACTTGTTATTCAATAATGGCTATCTGGCTAAACTTGAGTACTATAGTTTCGACTATGTTGATCGTACACAACTTCAAATGAATAAGTCAGGTACCGACTTCACAGAACAATCAATTCAAAAACTGTATAGCAGAATTGATATGATCGGACAAACTGCAAGCACAGCAAACCGATTATTGGCGAAGAGAAAGAACCTACTTGTTTTCTGTTCATTGATTTCTGAAGCTGAAAAAGTTGCACATCGTGTTCCTGGAGCTGTGGTCCTCACTGGTAAAACAGATAAGTCAAAACGAGAGAAAATCTTAAGACAGTTCAAGGCCGGAGTCATTAAATGTGTAATCAATGTTGGAGTTCTCACAACCGGATTTGACTATCCAGAACTTGAATGTGTATTGATGGCACGATCTACAATGTCACTTGCAATTTATTATCAAATTGTTGGACGAGCTATGCGGCCACATCCGGACAAGGAGTCGGCATGGATAGTTGATCTTGGAGGTAATGTGAAATTCTTCGGGAAAATCGAGACAATGAGAATTCAACAAACAAACACCGGGCTTTATTACATATCAAATAATGGGCGACAGCTCACAAACGTAGCATTCACAAAAAAATAAAATATGAAATTAATTATCTCAAACAAACAACTACAACGAGCACTTAAGAAGCTCGGAACCATCGTTCCTAAACGATCAATTTTGCCAGCCTTGGAACACATCCTTGTTGAAGCTGCTGGCAATAAAGCATTACTCAAAGTAACCGATACTGAAGCTACAATCATTTATGAAATTCAAATGAATGAAAATGTATCGAAAGAAGATACAGCATTGATTGAACTTCATTGGTTGAAAGGTATTTGTGATTTGCATGAAGATGAACCAATTCTAATCGATGCATTGAAAACAAAAACAACAGTTACTACAAGCTCTGGAGTGTATACTCAAGAGGTAAGTGTTAAAATGAAAGACTTTCCACCACTTCCAGAGAAGCCAACTGGCAGCCAAACCGAAATGATGCAAGGATTTGTGAAGTGGATGCATTCAGCAGCAGTCCTTTGTGATGGGAAAGATTTAGTTCGAGTATGGCGTGGATGTGTCTATTTGGAACTCATCAACAATCAAATGATTGTAACAACCACAGATTCTAATTCATTATTCACACACACATTTGAAATCGAATCGGCACTAAACAAATCGTTCATGATTTCTCAAAAGGTTGTGAATACCTTGAATGGTTTTAATGAAACAACATTGTTCCTTAATGATGATTCATATGCATTTCAATCTGAAGAAATGACTGTGATTACAAAAATTCCAGAACATAAGTTCCCGGACTACAACAAAATCATTCCAAATTCAGATGTAACAAATATTGTGGTTGACCGTGAAATGATGAAGGCGGTATTAGATAAGATTAAATTCATCAATCCTGATTTGGTTACGATTACACCTTCAGAGAATGAGGTAGTATTTCATGCAGAAAATGAAAAAGGAGCTACGGCCACCTTGACACTTTCACCAAGCAAACCATATTCAGGTGAAGCAATGGATATCAAAGTAAATCCTTCGAAGCTTCACTTATTGCTTTCACAAACTTCATACGAATTGATTGGACTTGGATTTCAGGCACCAGCAAAAGCACTGGTCATTACAAACACTACCTCACTTTCTTACATCGGACTTATCATGCCATTGATGGCTTAACCTTTTAAATCAAAATACAATCATGCAATTTTTTCAAACATTAGAATCTCAGTTCCCGGATGCTGATTTAACTATCCGAATCAAATCGAAAGGTGGAGTTCAATCCATCAGTGTACTTCCTGTTTCAACAGAAGAAAATGACATACAGCCATTAATTGTGTCTGGTACTCCACAAGAGTTGGATGAACAATTTTTCGAGCTTATTAAAAAGCCTCTGGAGACAACAATAACAGCTATTGTAAATCTTGAAGAGCAGGAGAAAATTGTGAAAGCATCAACAGAAAAACCAGCTCCGGCACCTGCAAAGAAAAGTTCAGAGCCTGCAAAAAAGGAAGCAAAGAAAGCGCCAGTAAAAAAAGAAGCTATACCAGCTCCAGCAGAAGGATCATTATTTGAAGAGCCGGAAACAGTTGCGCCAGCTCAAGAATCAACTGATGATAACGAGGATAGTTTAGAAGACGAACCAACAGCAGAATAATTCAATCACTATTTAAACAACAATTAATAAAATGGCTTTACAAGTAACAAATTTGAAACGAGTATTCAAACTCAAAAAAGATGGTAAGGATGTAATCCTAAAAGATGTGAATAAGAACTTCACTCCGGAGGATACTATGAAATTCTACGCAACCTCCTACCCTGAATTAACTACATGCACCATCAGTGGACCAACCATTGAGGACGAGCAAGCGGTGTATGAATTCAAAACAACTGTTGGTACAAAAGGCTAATCATGGCAAAGAAAAAGAAATCATGCAAGCAACCCATCGAACAAAAAAAGCTCCACAACGATCTCGCAAGAATCCTAAGCAGAAACAGCGACAAAAGTCTATACGCAATATCAAAGCGGGAAAAGCGAATTATACTTCCCGCTCAAGCACTAGATTTTATCCTATAGTTCCAAAAGGATTCTTTCAAATAGATGTCGTTGAAACTCATGATCATGATTATGATCTGATGGTTGAAAATCTCAAACCATCTTATTTGAAGTATTGTGAACTCTCTGGAGTTGGGAGTAATGAATTCTCTGGAGTACCAACAAAAGATGTGCGAATGATGACTGAGCACTTAAAATCAATCCTTCATTCTCAATACAAAAAGGCTCGATTACGTATCCAAGAAGTTGATACTGGTTATCAGTTTGAAGTGTATTCTCATATTGAAGCTGCCAGGAGTGATACTGTTTACATTTTCTCTATGATGCTATTCGAACGAATAAACTTCATGAGTAAGTATTTCAGTGAAGTATTTGAGAAGTTCATGGCCAGCATGTTCAATAAAATGCACATCAATTACTACGTTGATAATTACAGATTCGATGCTCTTCTAACGGAAATTGATCAACGTGAAAATTATGAAGATGATGAAGAGGGTGAGAGACAATGGCAAAGTGATATGGCATGTTATTTAAAATTCGCACCACTATATGTGAAACGCATGCGCAAGGTTGGTGATCAGTTCCTAAACTCAAAATTCAAAGTTGATATTAATGAATTGAATACTCATGGTTATACAGAATTGGATGAACTACGCGAATGGATGTTAAAAGGTTATGATATACTTTCTGATTCTGAATTTCAAGATATCCATGCATTTCAATATGACAATGAAATCAGAGAAGATTATTCGGATGATGATGCTCCAGAGGATGCTGTGAAACTTGGTGACACATTCGTTGTTTCATGGGATAATGATGATGGAATTACATATCAGTTCATTGAGTGGCTCAATGGCGACTCCGGAGAGTATGGAAGCTTTAGCCCTTGTGAGTGGATGATTCTTACTCCCAATACCTCAAAAATATATAAGCATTCAGAATGGGGAGAGAAATACTTCAAATGGCTGAATGATGGATTCACAATTTTTAATCAATTCGAAAAACGATGAGTATAATATCAGATTTAGAAAACAAGTTTGAACCGGTGCAATTAATCACCGTGTATCAAGATAGTAATCGGAGATACTATTTAGAAAGTTCCGAAATTAATAAAGGTAAGCTTGGTGAAGCTTCACCACTCAAAGAGGATGTGTTATCAGAAATCGTTGATTATTTCAGTGACTTAAAGAAGGATGAAGATACAATCAGAGGTGTTATTCCTGAGACAGTTCTTTACTGTGAATGGACAATTGAGAGTAAGGTGTTAGTCTGGTATGACAAACCGATGCCTCGTCACATGTACTTCACCGACAATCTGAAAATTCCTTCAGGTGTAGCCAATCAACCAACGATTATTTATGTCGCATCAAACAATGAGTTGGATGTATTTGTTGCCAAAACTTCAAAGGTGACAGGAAAGACACCATTATTCATGGCACCATTTCATAACACGGCTTCAGATGGTGGTGTATGCCTTGGTTCATCTTCAGTTCGTAAGCCATCTAAACCAACGTTTATCAACATGATTGAATATTGGGAGAAGAAATTCTGGAATTCAGAATTCTCACACCTTGCTGGTAATGAGATATTGATGAAAGGAAATATTAACCTATTCTGGAAGGATATGATTAAAAAGAAATTAGCATTTGATCATTCAGTTCTCATCCCTTCGAAGTACAAAACATTTGATCACCTTCTTAAACAAGTATTAAAAAATGCATAGAACATCATCCTATTTATTAAATCCAGAGCATCTAGTAACTGTGACATTGATTGGATGCGGTGGTACAGGTTCGCAAGTTCTTACTTGCTTAGCCAGACTCAACGAGGCATTAATTGGTATCGGTCATCCCGGATTACATGTTACAGTTTATGATGGAGATATCATTGATGAAACGAATGTTGGACGCCAGCTCTATTCACCTGCAGATATCGGTCAAAATAAAGCATTGATTTCAGTATCAAGAATCAACAGGTATTTTGGTTACAATTGGACTGCGGTACCAGAAGCCATCACTAAAGGATTGAAAGGTAATATTATAATTACCTGCATTGATTCAGCTCCTGGACGTGTTGAAATTTTCGAAGACATTAGTCCATACAAAGAAGTTAAGAAGCAAAAGAATTTAGCGATAGAATACCAACATTACTATTGGCTTGACTTCGGTAATGATTTAAAAACTGGTCAAGTTGTACTTGGTAATATTGAAAAGTCTGTTTTGCCGCCAAGATTTAATACGCTACCAACTCTAATTGATCGGTTCCCGCAACTCAAAAAAATGAGAGCGAAAAAATCAGAGCCTAGTTGCTCAGTTGCTCAAGCCCTTGGTAAGCAAGATCTATTCATTAATTCAACATTGGCTCAACTTGGAATGAATCTAATCTGGAAGCTATTCAGAGAAGGTGGTGTGAAGTATGGTGGATTGTATTTAAACCTTGACACATTAACCGTTAATCCAATCGCAATATAATGGGAGCACATTTAAAGAACAGAACCATGATGAAGGAGCTGGATGCAGTTGGAATAAGCACAGCAATTCTTAAACAAGGCGAGTACAGGTGGAAAGTAATTGCCGGTGGTAATCACAAAACTTTTCGCCACCGAATAACCTGCAATAAATTCCTTCAACGCATACATCAAAAAGAAATCGGACAAACACTACTAATTAAAGAATGAATTATATCGAATTGATAAACAACTTTTGGTTACAAAGACGAAGCAAGCGAATAACTAGTATGCAGGCTGATTTGTATTTCTTTTTACTACAAGAAAGCAATAGCCGCAATTGGGAGAATCCTTTCCAGTGTGCCAACGGGATAATCTGCACGTCTATCGGTATAAGTGAGAATTCACTAACAGATGCACGTAATGTATTACAGCAAAGAGGGTTAATCGATTTCGAATCAGGAATTAAGAATAAAAAATCTCCGGTTTATTACCTCAAAAATTGCGGTAACAACAGGGGTAACTTGGGGGGTAACATCAGGGGTAACATGGATGGTAAACAGCCAAACACTAATACAATAAACGAAACCAAATCAAACCAAACAATCAAATTAAAATTTGATTATAGAAAAAATCTGTTAGAAAAAATTCAAGATGAAAAATTGGTTGATGACTTCATGCTGGTTCGTAAAAATAAAAAAGCGACAAACAGCGAAACAGCGTTTAATCTTCTGATTGATGAATGCGAGAAAAACAATTTTAGTTTAATTGATGCAGTTCGGATTTGCGTTGAAAAGGATTGGAAAGGCTTTAAAGTACAATGGGTAAAAAATTCACAACAAACATTTAATCAAAATGGAAATACAAACAATTCAGGAACAAACGAAAAACCTCGGACTATCGGTGGTATACCAGAATCCCAGATTAGTAGCTTGCTTTCCAACTTCCCAAAAGGAGATAATTGATTCAGTTGAAAATGAATCGCCAGGTGCCCGAATGGTAATAATGGCACACTATTCATCATTACCATTCGTCAGCAAGCCAGCGACATACTGGGAACGTCCATTTGCTGAAAACTATGTTCAATTCTGCATGATGATCGGAATTCGAAATGTAGCTGATGACCTAACAATATTGGCTGATTTAAAATCGTGCATATTGGAAGAGTTTTCAATTCATAATGAAGAGTCTATTAAAACGGCGATTAAAATGAATTTAAGAAGTGACTTTGGAGAAGTGATTGAAGCATATGGACAATTCAACCGAATCTATCTCACAAAAATCATGGTTAATTATCAAAAAAAGTTGCTGAAAGATCATAAAAAAGCAATTGAGATTCGGAATAAACTTTCAGAGCCTGTAGAACTTACGGATGATGAGAAGAAGCAAAAATTAATTGAATCAATTCAGAGTGTATTCATTGAATTCAAACAACAAAATCATGATAGTATTGATTTGATATCACATGCAATTTATGATTATCTGGATTCAGTCAAGAAAATCCAATTAACACCAGGTGAGAAGAATGGGTTAATGAATGAAGCCAAAATATACTTATCAATGTTGCCGAATAATAAATACAAGATGTCGGATATGGGATTGGATGATAAGTCAAGAAATGAACTGGTTGCGATATCAAAAAGAATTGCAGTTAAAAATTATTTCAAACAAACACAAGCCCTAGATATTTAATGCGATACTTAAAAATTATTTCAGGTGTTGGGAGAGGAGAACGAATAAGAGCTGTGGTCCTCTCAAAAGAATGTGATCCGAAAGAGATCGCGGCTAAATGGTACATCAATTTGGAGAGACTACGATCAGTGAAAGTATATCTATATCAACGGAGTAAAATAAATAACCAATGAGTGAAATGATGAGCGTGGCAGAGTTTCGCGCGAGATATGTTGATAAGGTTGTCGTGAAGCCCGACACCCCTAAAAAGTCAAAGTACAAAGCAGAGAAAACTGAACGAAATGGATTGAAGTTCGATAGCAAAAAAGAAGCTGATAGATTCGACGAGCTGATGTTCATGTTCAAAGCCAAGGCGATCAGCCGGCCAATTCTTCAGTATGAATTTGAATTGGTTGGATGTATATACAGATGTGACTTTCTGTACTTGGATTATTCAACCAAGCAATTTGTTGTTGAGGATGTGAAGTCACCAGCCACCCGAAGACTGTCAACATATCGAATCAAGAAGAAGCAAATGTTTGAGTTGTACGGAATTGAAATTTTAGAAACTTAAAATAAAAACTAAACGGTAAGGCTACCAGATACAGCTAAAAATTATATGAGTAGAAGAGATTTCATTCAAATGATTATGATTTTAATTAGTCCAATATGTTTTGGCGGAATGCTTGTAAGCATTCCGATAGCTAAATATGTGAATAGTGAAGATGCTTCTTCAATTGTGTTGATAGCATTCATTAGTTACTCGATTATTTGGTATAGCATTAATGATAAATTGATTAATAAAAAAGGTTCTTAAATTAAGGAGGTGAAGCGTTTGGTAGACGCAGATGAGTACTTGATATGCACACAACTAGAAGTGTTACTCCAATCAGGCATATCGCTGGTTCGACTCCAGCCATCTCCACTAAAATTACAATTATGAAAGTAAAAATTGAAATTGAATGCGAAAACGTAAAAGATTTGCAGAATTATCTAAAAGAAATTTCTGAAACATTAGAAAAAAGATCGCTAGGTCATCCAGATTGTAAATTCGACTTCGGTACTTGTTTTGCCGATAGAAATAAGTTCGGAGATTACAACGTACTTATTACGCCAGAAAATTAAAAATTAAAAAGTAAGGCTTCCTTTCTGAAGCCGTATAAATATGCAAGGATGTATATGCAAAATACCAAAGCCAGTAAAGGTAGAAGGTGCAAAATATGATGGATGCGATAACTGCGGAAGTTGGATATTACCATCTATTAAACACGAATCAACATTCGTTGGCGCCAAAAAGAAAATTACCAAAATTAAGAAACCAAAGAGCCTCAGAGGTTCAAATATCACTCCACCAAAAAAGAAACGAAAATGAAAGTACTATCATTACTCCAACCGTGGGCGTCGCTTTGCGTCCACACAGATGAAAATGGCAAAGCATTTAAACAAATTGAAACTAGATCATGGAATACAAAATATCGTGGTGAATTACTGATACATGCGAGTAAGAAAGTTTTAAAAAATAAACCTTTCACATATGAAATGAACGAGCACCTCGAAGCGATCGGTATTATTGAAGAATGGAGTAATCTACCGTATGGCGCCATCATTGGGAAGGTTAGTTTGGTAGATGTCTATCAATTCAGAGCAGACTTACCAGAAAGTTATGCGCCAACAAAAACAGTAGATGGTATAATTGAAATTGATAAGATTTGGGAATTTACTTCACAGGAACTTGCATTCGGGGACTATTCGCCAAATCGTTACGGATGGTTATTGTCGGATCCTATTCTATTCAAAGAACCGATTCCATGCAAAGGGCAGCTTTCAATTTGGAATTTGCCGAATGAGTTAGAAAGTATTGTAAACATCAAATTGAAATAGCATCATGAATCAAAAGCAAATTGATAAACATAGATTAATTGAACCATTGAAGTTCAATAAAATTACAGCGTATAGTTCATTTACTCAGATCTTAGGAAGTAACCCACAAGATTATACACCTGAACAAAGGAAGGAAAGGTGGGCAAAACATATGAATTTATTAAATGATGTTGCTCCTGAAATGGCAGATTATTGGAGATTTGGGAGTGAAGAATGCTGTGAAGGATGTATACATAGAGATATGCACGGGAATCATTGGTGCAAGTTTAGTGAATTACCATGCCTATATAATCCAGTTATTAAAATGTGTGGAATGGCATGTTGTGGATTGGGGCATGAAACTAATAAGCAATTAGATTTATTCGAAGACTAAAAAAACCGCTCCTTTCGAAGCGGTCGGGTGATAAAAGAAGGTATCTTTTACCGTGAGGACAGCAAAAATAGGACATTGCTAAAACTTTGAGTTTTTAAATTTTGTTTGATATCTCAATTTTGGTAAACTATGATCGATACATCCAGCATCCGAAAAGGGAATAGATTAATGTTTGATACCAATGAGAAACGATATCCACCGAAATATTTAATCCCCGGCATTGTTGTTTCTTGGACGCGAAATGAGATCACTTTCGAGAATGATGTTGTTAAGCCGGCCACTCACGTTTGTGGTGCGCAACTTTCCGAAAGAATCATAGAGGATATGGGTTTCCAACAAACTACCGTTAAATATGCCAATGGGAATACGTCAGTCGGGAAATTGTGGCACAAGGACGGATATTTGATTCGAAACTTTGGACCGCGTTTCAGAGTTAAGAAAGTTGGTGAACCGCATATACTGATCATCGAGTACATTCATGAGCTGCAAAATATTCTTTCTGGCGAATTGCCATTGGTCCCAGAGAAGTTGGATTTTCATCCGGAGTGATAGCAACTAGATAAGAAATGAAAGCATTGATTATGAGGACAAGTTCGAAACGAATCTCATCTTAGCCATACAAATAACAACAACATGTCAAACGCAAAATTCAAATCAGGTAGAGATATTATTGAGGCTGCAAAAAAATACGAAGGAGAAGATAAAAGTAGTCTAGAATATGCAGCATCATTAATTAGCGATGGGGAATATGGTTCAGCAAGTGTATTCATCGCAAGTCTTGATACGTTGTTGAGAGAAGAATGCTATGATGTGATCACTCCAAAATCTGATGATTACGATCCTCAATTCTTATTTTCTGGAACAGCAACCGAATTACTTACAATGATTGTCAAAGGAGAAATTGACGCGAAAGAACTTGCATGGAAGCAACTTCGCAACCGTGGCCAAGACGTTAACGGATTGTGGGTTGGATTCGGAGAGGGTAAGTGTAAGAAGCCTTACTGAGTCATTCAATTATTTCGTTAAATGAGATGATTAAACTACCTTACAGTAAAAATAATTCATGAGTAAAAATAGTGTTCATTATGAAGTCCTCCATGGGAAACCAATATATGTGCTTACAAGAAGTAAATTTATTAAAGGAGAGAATAATCAAACCGATAAATGTGCGTTTTGTGGCAATAGACATATTCACGGAGAAGGCGATGGATTAAGAGGAGCACATTGTAATACTGGATCAAAAATATCCATCAAAGCTGAAGATGGAACTGAATTATTTCAAAGTGATGGATATATAATCAAAACTACAAGCTAATGGCATTCATATAAGATCTAACTTACGAAACTAAATGTAGGAAATGTGGTTTAATAAATGAATGGTGTGCAGGCAAACGATGGGATATGACATATTCTGCTTTCATGACTTGGATATTGCCACAATTAAACAATCCTGTATTATTGGAGTGCGAGTGCACAACCAGAGAGTTGACGGTTCAGGATATCGTTTCTGTCATCAACGATGTAGATTTTAAGCCAACGAAACCAAAGTTCACAAAAATAAAAAACCCGCGTCAGTAGTCGCGGGTTTTGTTTTCACTCAAAATTATGTATACATTTAACTGAGTCCGGGATATTCTGTTGCTCGGCCTTCTTGGTAGTTAAAGTTTAACTCTGGTATACTTCGTTTATCAAGTGTGTAAGTAACAGAATGACTCACACTGGTTGAGGTGTCTACAAATTGCACATCCTTGGTAGGCGTACAGCTTGCACACGAAGTAAAGTCTTCGTTCTCTTTTGTCATCGTTACAAAATGATTTGGAATTTCAGCAACATACAGGGCGAAAGATTCATCGCGAGCTGTAATTGTGAACATCGGTGAATGATCAGTCACCGTCTGGGCGAATGTCGATTCATGCTTTTGCTTCGCCTCCAATGGAGGTGGATGTGAGCATAAACCGCTTGTCAGCGAAAAGCATGCTAACGCTAACAAGATGAATGTTTGTTTTTTCATAGAGTAAAGATATAATTTCTTTAAATAAAGTAAATAATTTATTTACTTATCTTTGTTTCATATTGCTTCACTACAATGCTAGACGAGATAAAAAACAGGGTTATAAAGAATGACGTCATAAATTGGCGCGAATTAAACTTCATCCAACAGGAAGATTTTAAGGAGTTGCCGCCAAACGAACGTGAAAGATTGAAAGCGTCATTCATGAAGAATGGATTTGCGGATCCATTCAAAGTTTGGGAAGATCCAAATGGGAAAGTTTGGTGCCTGGATGGTAAACATAGAACGATATTGTTGGAAGAGTTATGTAATGATGGAGTAACAATTCCGCCTTTGTTGCCTGCAGTATTCATTATGTGTAAAGACAAGAAGGAAGCCGCAAAACTCGTACTGGTTTATTCATCTCAATACGCACATATCACACAACAAGGTATGCAAGATTTTATTGAAACATATAATCTTGAATATTTTGAAATGAAGGATTATGTCAATATACCGGAGTTTAGTGAAGAGCGATTTGAACAAAATTTCAATATGTATGGCATAGATGATATCGAAGAGCCAGAGGTAGAGGTTTCCTCAGATGAGTTACTTGTTAATTATGGCGACATTTTTGAAATCAATGGTCATAGAATTATCTGTGGAAGTTTTGAATCTGAAGAAGTCGTTGAGAAACTAATGTTAGGTGAAAAAGCAAGAATTGTGACCTGCGATCCTCCTTATAACATACCAATTTCATTATACAAATCAAATGGTGGTGAAAACCATAAAGATTTTGCAATGGCTGTTGGCGAGATGAACGATGAAGAATTTGTAAGGTTTCTAGAGCAGTTAATGAAAGTATCAATTAAGAATACTTTGCCAGGAGCGATACACTATATCTTTATGGATTGGCGGCATGTTTGGCATATGACTGAGGCTTCAAAAAGATCGTATGGTAGTGTGCAACCGAAGCAATTATGCGTTTGGAATAAAGATCGTATGGCTAATGGATCATTTTATAGAGCAAAGCATGAGCTTTGTTTCATCTTTAAAAATGGCACTGAAAAGCATTTAAGTCATCTTGAATTAAAGAATCGGATAAGAACGAATGTATGGGAGTATGCAGGCGCAAATAGTAAAGGTTCGGTTGATAAAATTGATCTAAGTGAGCATCCAACACCTAAGCCAGTCCAAATGATTGCGGATTCAATTTTGGATACAACGAACCCCGGCGATGTTGTGATTGATTGGTTTTTAGGTTCAGGTACAAGTTTGATTGCTTGTGAGCATACTAGACGGTTAGGCCGTTTTACTGAGATTGAACCAAAGTATGTTCAAGGTGACATTATTCGTTTCATAAACTATTGTTCAAAGAGAGACATTGAAGTTAAATTTGCCCACCTAAACGGCAACTTAACTTTAAATGACTTCGTAAATGAAAAAGCTTAAATCTAATCATGTGGAAAAGATAGTTACTTACTTAAAAGAGAAAAGAGCAAAAGCTGAAACAAGGCTAAAGGAGTACATGGGCCCAGTTCTTTCTGCTGAACTTAGAAACAGTCCTCATATGCAAGTTGAGCATACTAGAATTACTACAAGTATTGAGCTATTGGATGATGTTATAATGACTATTGAGAAATTCTGTGATGATGTTTTACCATCGGAGGAATCCAAGCCAGTTAAACGAAGAAAATCAAATGTCAAAGCGAAGTGATCAGATCGAATATGAAAAACGAATCAGAGCCGTTCAGGAGTGGATAATTAATAGCTACTCTTATGTTGATATTGTAAAACAAGTAGTTCAATCGTGGGGTGTCACAGATCGACAAGCAAAAACTTATATTAGCGTTAGTTATAAACGTTTTCGCCAAGCAAATGAAATAGAAGTTGAAGAGTTAAAGGCAGCTTCAATTGAGAGAAGAAAGAAGATAGCTCGTGAATTGGATCCTGAATATAAAAAAACTCCTTCAGGAGTCATCGCACTTCTCGCTGTTGAAAAGGATATTGATAAACTTCGAGGTCTATATGTCGATAAACATGAATCGCGTTTGGTGGACAAAGACGGTAATGATGTACCGCCAGCACCAGCCCAAATTGTGATTCAAGGAGTTCCAGCACCATTCCCAAACCATGAAGAAAATGTAGATGGAGGTCAATGATCTATTTTATCCAAATTATACGACAAAGAAGAAAATTGTTGTCAATCAGGGAGGGACATGGAGTGCTAAAACGTATACTATACTTCAAGTCCTTCACCAAAAAGCAACCGAAAGTAAAGTTGTAATTACTATCGTTGGGCAGGACGTACCCAATCTAAAAAAGGGTGCAATTCGTGATATGATGCGAATTTTGACAGACCCATCAGCTGCTAAATACTTGAAAGGTGGTAGTGTTAAGATTGGATATAATCAGTCTGATAAGATCTTGACGTATAAGAATGGTTCAATTATTGAATTTACATCGTATAAGGATGAGCAGGATGCTAAAAGTGGTAAACGTGACTACCTATTTGTCAATGAGGCAAATGGTATAAGTTATGTAATCTTCTGGCAATTATTCATCCGAACCGGGATTCAAACATTTGTTGATTATAATCCTTCTGCAAGATTTTGGGTGCATGAGCAATTGTTGCCTCGTGAAGATTGTATATTGATAATTTCAGATCACAGACGAAATCGATTCATTACTCAAGAAATGCATGATGAAATTGAAGCGATATCAGATCGTGAACTATTTAAAGTATATGCACGTGGAATGACCGGTAAGATTACTGGATTGGTACTTGGTCATTTCAAACGAATATATGAAATGCCAAAGTGTGATAGGTATGTTTGGGGAATTGACTATGGGTATACAAATGATCCGACCGCAATTGTTAAGATCGGAATTATAGGACGAATTCGATATTATCAAGAATGCTGTTATGTTAGCGCAAAGGATGAAAATTTCCATGAGTATCTTAATGAGTTGGTGCCGTCTGATTTTAAGCCTCAAACTATGGGAGCTGTTCATATAAAAGAAGTCTTTATGAGATTTGGTTGGCAGCCTGGGCAACCAATTTATTCAGAGCATGATTCTGATATGATTCTTCAATTACGTAAACTTAAACTTCCTGTTGCTCAGGCGAGGAAAGAGAGAGTGCCAGGGTTGTCTAAAATGAAGGAATTTGAAAGTTATTATATCGGAGAGAATTTTCATAATGAAGTAATGAATTACAAATTTGTAACTGTTACTGATGCACTGACTGGGAAAACTGTATATACAAATGAACCGATGGATGGTGATGATCACTTGTGCGATGCTGGTCGTTATGGATGCTATACTGATACACTCGTCAATCGCAACAATCTTTAACCATTTAGTAAATAAATTATTTACTTTTAATATTAGTAAATATATTTGCTTATCAATTAACGGGTATGTCTAAAAAAGCAATTTCAGCAACGATAGAGGAATCAACAGTAGAAAAGATAAATAGTATCTGCAAAGAAGAGCATCGGTCATTTAGCCAGATGATTAATATTTTACTGGAGTTGGCAATTCCTATTTTCAAAAGTGGTAAAAAAGTAAAATAATAGCAATGAAATATATACTTATAATTCTAGGCGTAATATCGGGGCTATCGTTTTTAAACATTAATTCAAACATGTATGCAGCTCTGGGAATACTGTTATTGGTATTTAGTTGCATCCTCTTATTCAGCAAACAATTATTTCAAAACATAAAAAATAAAACAAAATGATTTCATTAATCTTAGGGCTATTAGTAGCAAGTGCCTTAGCTACCACATTGGGAGTCTTTAAATCTGCAAACTATCGGAATGGACTAATTAAACCCATTCTAAAGTGTGCGGTGGTTGTAGTAGTATTTATTTTAGTGCTAGTAATTAATCCAATAGGACTTCAAAGGATCGATGCAGGTTGCGTCGGAATAAAAATTGATAGGATTGGGAACGAAAAGGGTATCCCTGTTGCGCGTCCAGTTAAGGGATGGGTATTCTATAATGAATGGACAACTGATGTCATTGAATATTCAATCAGACAGGAGCATATTGCATACAATAAATTTAACGTTACTACAAAAGGAGGAACTCCAATGGATGTTTCTCCAAGTTTTAATTTTGCTCTTAAACCAGATAAGGCAGCAGATGTTTATATCAATCTTATAAAAGGGGGGGCATTTTCTGATTTAAAAGAATCATGGATTATGACAGCTACAATGATTGCGTTAAAGAATGCGACAAATGAATTTACAATAGATAGTATTTTTAATAATCAGTCAATTTATCAGCAGGCTGTAGAAAAGGAATTGAATAAAGAAATGGCAAAGTATTTTATTGTTTCCCAAATAAATCCAGGTCAGATAACACCTCCAAGTATGGCTGATATTTTACAAAGAAAAGCTGCTGCAATTCAACAAGCCCAACAAGCAGACCTCGATAGAAAGACGGCAGATGCGCAAGCATATACTAAAATCGCCACAGCAAAGGGAGATAGTGCAGCGCAAGTGATACAAGCATCAGCCGACGCAAAGATGATTCAATTAAAAACCAAGGAACTTACTGATAATTATGTTCAATATATAAAATGGGTCGATGTTGACCCAAAAGTCCCACGTGTTCCACAAACGGTTCTAGGTTCAAATACTTCGGTTTTATTGAGTAAATAATAATCATAGTATAATGGATCAAAAAATCACCAACAAAGAGGAATACTCTGTAAGTGTTTGGCGAAAGGCATATCCTTTTCATGCCCAAGCTATCACAGCAAAAAATGAAGTAGGAGCGTATAAACATCGGCCGGATCAAGTTAAAGGCGCCGCTTTAAGTTATGTGGATGCAGTCATTGCAAATCCATATTTACAACAAGGGCTGCCAGTTGAATTTTGGCATGAAGTAAGGTTTATGGTGTCTATTATTGAACATGGAAGGTATCATCCAGAGAAATGGGAGAAACACCTTGAAACGTCTGAATTTTATTTGAAGACGAGCGAATCATTCATTGAGGATGCGGATGATTGTCAATAATTAATCCCACTAAACTTAACAACATGAAATTGAACATTAAAAGCGTTGAGCGCGCAAACGAATGTATAAAACAAATCAAGCTGCTTGATCAGGATTTAAAGCACTTCGAAAAGTATGCAACGATCCTTGCGAATAACGAAACGCGAGTATCATTTGAAATGAAAATGAATGATATCACTTCACAAGAGATTGAAGCCGAAAAAGTAACCATTGATGTACATGGCAATCTGATAAAGGGTGGAGTCGAAACTTCAGATTCGCATCAGGATATTAATAGGTATTCGGTTGGCCTTGTGTTCCCTGGTGGACCAAGTTTTTTCGATGGCTTACAAAAACGTATGGATGAAATCTCTACAATGCATAATAAATCACAAGGCAAACATTCTCATACTCTGAACGGTTTACTTCCATCTTCACTCGCGTTACAAATGCTTGCCATCATGACTGGTGATAAGATGATCCTTCGTCAAAAGTATTTGGAGGAACTTGCAGAGTTAGGAATAGATGTAAATCGTAGATAATCAAATCAGTATATCACAATGAAAATAAAAAGCATTTACAAACGAAGGTATTTTAAATGGCACCTAAAAAAAGAAAAGGCACTACGAAGGGCTTATAAGATGAGCAAGTTCAGAACTAGTATGAGGTATGCATCATTCATCAAAAAACTGACAGGTTCAAAGGACTGGCTTAAATACATTCAGTGGGATTAATCAATCGAATAATTAAGTAAACAAAATTCAATAGTAAAATGGAGAGTCAAAAGAGTACACCAAGGACAAATACATTACGTTCAGCCGGGAAGAAAGCTGCAATAGATTGACTCCGTGACGCTACTTCTGACAGGGTACTAACAGGGATGAGCCTGAGGTAAGATGCGGTTAATGAAAAAAGCCTGCACGTCAATCTACTCCACAGCCATATAATATACCAAACTCTCCATTTGCTATTGAAATTAAACAATAATATTCAAAATCAACATGAACAAACTAACGAAACGCCTGCTTAAAGTTATTCGATTGCTAGATGCAATCCTGAACTTAATGAGATACTTCTATCTAGGGATGACATTTGCCCTTTGCGCCGTATCGCTTCACTTTATGTTTACTGAACACAGTATCATTTCCACATACTTATTCATCATCAATTTCATTATGATATTCAGGTGGATTGACATTATTGAAAACAAGTATGAATCTAAGTTTAAAAACTACTTCAACAAATAATCGTTTATGATAGCAGTATTTATAAGACACGAACGAGAGTTCGATATGTGTTTCGGAGAATCAACTCCCAACCTGTTTAAAATGATAAGAAATATTAATGACGTGCGCGGCATAAAGTTTATTGGCGTCGTAGTAGTGCAAGGCTGGTGGCATATGAATAGTCAAGGGCAATTAGATGATAAGGAAAGAGCATTAGCTGAATTAGAAATACGTCAACCAGAACTTTTTAAGAAACAAAAATAAAACTCAATAATCCATGCTATTCCAGATAAAGAAGAAGAGTAAAAACTACATCGGCCTGAAAGTAAAATTCATTCATGATAAAGCAAACTACTTATTTGTTATAGTCCCTTATTCGAAAATGCCGTATACAAATGTGATTGAAGTTGGTTGGTTAATATTTGAATTTAGATTGTCGTGGTGGTTTGAAAACAACAAAGAAAAACAATGAGGAATCCAATGGGTAATACATCGCATACTGGCGGTTTTGTGAATCAAAAAAGTAAGGCTACTTACAGCCACAAATAATATGAAAAACAATGATTTAAAAAACAACACCTCTGTTGACGCAAATAATGCGTTAGCGGATAGTGATTTTTGGGTGGAATGCAATGTGTGTAAGACACAATTAAAAAACTGGACAGGCTCAACACCCTGTTGCGGTTCAATTGCTTGGATGATTGAAGATGGTAAACCAACTAAAAAACTATCTCTATTTGTAAAAAAAGAATGAAAATCAATAATACCATGGTAACTAAAAAAGAATGGTCCGAATTCAGAAGCACTGGTTTAGTGCTTATCATCAACCAAATACTCCACATATTCGGATGGGCGATAGTATTTGCAATTGACAAGGAAACGCAAGAAGTCGTAAGTGTTTATCCTGCACGTGTCAAGTTCAGAGGCTTTGACGATAAAAGTGTTATAGATGCATATAAGAGCGTGAGTAAGTATATGCTTAAGAATGCAAAGGAATTAAATGATGAAGCACAATCATAAATATTGAATCATGAACAAAGTAAACCAACTAATCAAACGATTGAACGCAGTTAAGCCGAAGAGAAAGCATTGGTTAGATAATGATGCATTTATAAAGGCTATTTCAAACCATGTATTGAATGAAAAAACACGATTCGGGTTTGATTACAATAGATGCGGAAATTGTAATCAAGTAGTAAATATTATTTCTCCTGGTCCGTCTATAGGTGAGACTCGTATGCGTCACACAATCGACAAAATTCCACCTCCTGAGATAGTAATTGCATCAGATTCAGGAATGGCTTTTAGAAATGTGATGAGAAAATCTGTTGAGCGGAGAGGCATACCAGTGATTCCAATAGCATCGATAGATTGGGTTGATCTCGCACAATAGAAATTAATCAAATGTCAAACGGGCACTACAATATAAAATTTCAATTCAACAATGGTGGACTGCCTATCGAAGGCACTGAGAAGCTTATGTTTAATACTCAACCAGCTCAAGGTTGCACATTCATTTTGATATTCATTGAAGAATTGAAAACACATGATTTTGCAGTTGAATTCGTAAATATGATAAGTCAATTGGACCCAAATAAGGTAAGTTGATCTTAGCTGATAAATATATTGTTACTTACCTTATGCCTATTTAGTCTAAAAAAATCAAGAAATTTTAGAATAAAAAGTAAATAAATTATTTACTAATGTATATTTGTTATCGCAATGAGCGACAAGAACCCTAAATCTGATTTGAAAGCATATCGCTGTCATAAGTGTAACAAGGTTCTTTTCGAAGCTAAAGCAAAAGGTGGAAGCGTTACCATCATCAAGATTTGTGAGAATAGTAAGTGTAAAACAAGAAACGCAATTGAGGTAAATTAACCTCTCGACTCCTGCAGTCATAATCAGCGCACCCATCGCGGAGCCATAAAACCAAACCGGTTCAATGGCTAATTTGTTTCATAAGATTGGTAACGCGTGGGATGCCTTTAAAGGCTCTGGGTATGCCAGTAAACAAGCAATACAATCGTTTGGTCCAGCATCGATTATCGACGGTCAATTCTGGCAGGAATATAAATCTCTAACTACTTCATTCTTTGGCGTTTCATCTGATCATGAGATCATTAATGCGATCACTGAATGTCCGCAAGTTGGCGCTATTCTGTTTAATAAATGCAATGCCTATATCAATGGCAAAATGCAAGTTTTACAAACGTCAAATGACAATCCTGTAAAGGGAATAAAGAAAGACTGGCAAAAGCTTATTGATCATCCTAACATACTTCAATCAGGAGCACAATTTAGAGCACAAGTCAAATTTTACATTATGTCATTCGGGTATTGTCCTGTGTTAAGGATTATGCCAGATGGTTATGATTATGGCACCAATGTAACAGGATTATGGGTTTTGCCTCCACATTCAACAGAGATTGAATTCAAGAAAGGAACACCGTTTTATGAAACCGATTTCTATAATCTTATTGATACAATTAAGATTGTAAAGGAGGGTAAGAAATACCCAATTCTAAAAGAGGATGTATACATTTTTACTGATACAACACCACTTCGTAGCGATAGCTATTTACCGACATCGCGAATCTCTATTTTAAAATATCCGATCAACAATTCTGTCAAAGGAATGAAGACGGAAGGTCGTGTGATCAGTAAGCCGTTAGGGATGTTCAGCAACCAGGCGAAGGACAATATTTCAATGATGGCTGTTGATGCACTGGATAAGCAAGCATTGCATGATGACTTCAGAAAGTATGGTACCGGTGAAGGAATGGAAGATGTGATTATTACAGATGCAGCATTGCAATGGCAACACATGATGTATCCAGTACGTGAACTTCAAATGATAGAATTGCGTAGCGCTAACACGGCTCTAATCTGCGATGGGATGGGCTATCCATTTGACTTGATGGGAAAGGATAAAGGAGGGACTTTCAACAATACAGGAGAAGGTGGTAGAAATCTTTATCAAAATAACATTATCCCTGAAGCTGAAAATATTGATCAACAATTTGATGAATGTCTATTCGCTGAAATAAATCGAGTAAAGTATGTGACCGACTTTTCACATGTGCCGGCATTGCAACAAAATGCAAAGGAGAAAGCTGATGTGAACATGACTGATGCTCGTACTGCTCAACTCAAGTTTAATGCATACGCAATCACCTATGGTGAGTTTCAAACTATCTGCAAGGCTAAGGAATTGTACAAGCCTTGGGAGAAGCTATACAAATTTCAAATTCCTGAATTCAATAAAAAACAAAATGTCACAAACAACCAAAATCAAGGTGCCAACGGAGGCTGAGATTAAAGCTGCAATGGATGATAAAGCCAAGCAAATAAAAACGAATAAACCAGTAATAAAATGAACTGCAAAATCCCACAATTCGGCTCACGCAAAGAACTATTCAATTTCTTAAGAGAGAATAAAGAACTGCTTATGATGCAGAAGACATCTGCAATAAAGCATGGTGATAGTTTCTATTATAATCCTCCTGCAGGTGATGCTAGTGATCATGCTACAAAAGAAGTTGGGATTATTCAAAGTGCTGATATCAACATGCTGAATGTAAAGGCAGCTATCAATACAACAAACTTCCTTGACGGTCATGGCGATGTACATATACCAGGTCTCTGGAAAAAGAATTTAAAGGAGCAAACTGGTAATCGTTATGCCTTAGAATGCCACCAACAAAAGTTTGAGAATGTCATGGCAAGTGGAAGCGATGTAAGAGCCTATACCAAAACCATGACATGGAAGTCTCTCGGATATGAGTTCGAAGGTTCGACGGAAGTATTGATCTATGACTTTGATCTTAAAGCCAACCGCAATGCAAAGATGTTTGAGCAATACAAAAACGGATGGGTGTATAATCATTCAGTTGGAATGTATTACGTGAAAGCCTTCTTCTGCGTGAATAGCGAAGAGAAGTGGTGGAGAGATGAAAAGGAAAATTTCGACAAGTACTACCCACAAATTGTAAATCAGGAAGTAGCTGATGAAAACGGTTTTTTCTGGGCAGTAACAGAAGCAAAAACTGTTGAAGGAAGTGCAGTGTTATTCGGTAGCAATTCAGCAACACCAACGCTATCAGTCACAGAGCAAAACGAACAAACAGAAGATATCGCAGAAGCCGGCAAGTCCACTTCTGATAATCATAATGAGCCGCCAGTAGGCACTCGCAGTACGGAAATAAAAAATTTTTCAAACACAAAATTCTTTTAAAAAATGAAGAAGATTCAAATCCCGATCGCGCGACTGCCTAAAATGAATGGCCGTAATAGCAGATCACAATTCGCTGCATACCGTTCTGATGGTGGCGAGCAAAAAACAGTTGTTATCAAGAATACCGAAGAGGAATTCCTGGAATCAATCAAACATCATCCTGCTGAAACTCAGGAAATTTTAAAAGCAGTTCGTCAACAAGCCTTGTCAACTGTTTACAGCATTCAAGCAAACATCGACACGACGAAAGAAGAGATCGATGAGAAACTTGAAAAGCTTAATAGCGAGCATGCTGAAAATAAAGCTGCCATGTCTGTGATCGAAAAGATCCTAGCTAACCATGGTACGACTTTAAAAGGCTTGCGTGCTGGTTCAAACAATGGAGTTGATGTAGAGCCTAAAACTTTGCGTCAAGAAATTGCAAAATCAATTGAAGAGCCAGAGTATCAGCAACAACTTAAAGGCATTTCCAAAGGAAGTGGTGTTGCAGAAATGACCGTGAAAACAAACTACACGCGTGCATCTGTTACCTCATCTTCTCAAGCTCAACGCCTTGAAGGATTCGGTTTGATTGCCACACGTAAGTTGACAGCCTATGATTTATTCCCGAAAATTCAAGTAGGTGAAGAATCAAATGGTACCATTCGTTACATCGATCAATCAACAGCGACACGTGCTGCCGCAGCAGTTGCTGAAGGTGGTACATTCCCTGAATCTACATTGGTTTGGACGGAGTATTCTTTAACGCTTCAAAAAATTGGAGACACAATTCCAATCTCTGAAGAGGTTGCAAAAGATGCAAAACGACTTGCTGCTGAGGTTGAGAAGTTCATTAATTTGAACATTGCAATTAAAGTTGATACTGACTTAACCACAGGTTCTGGTGTAGCCCCAATCATTAGTGGTTTGATCACGTTGGCCGGTGCGTATACGCCAGTTGCTTCTGGTATCTCAGGTGCTACGATTTATGACCTTATCATTAAGATGAAGGAAGATATCGTTACGACTGGCGGTGCTAAATATCAACCTGACTTTGTGATGATGCCAACGGCTGCTATCAATAAAATGAAGCTGTCTAAAGATACAACAAACCAATACTTGACTCCTCCATTCGCTGTATTGTCAAATGGCACGATGATTATTGATGGTATGGTTGTTATCGAAAATAACGCACTTACATATACAGCTGCTGGTACTCAGCAAATGGTTGTTGGCGATAGTCGTTATGCAACTATTTATGAAGTTGAAGGTTACGAAATCTCAGTTGGTTATCAAGGTACTCAATTCGCTGCCGATATGATGACTTTAAAAGGTCGTCAACGTTTAGCACTTCTTATCAGAAATGCAGATCAAACAGGGTTCAAAAAACTGTCTGGTACTACAGCTATCTCTGGCGCCTTAACCACACTAGCTACATAATATTTTATCACCAATTAATTTCTAATAATGAGAAAGATTCAGTTCGTAAAAGATTATACAACTAGATTAAGTGGCGACATATGGGATGGTTGTGAAGCGCAATTGGCATCAGAACTGGTGTCGATGAAAGTAGCCAAATACATCGATGAAGGTGAACGTGCTTCATTTAAGCTTGTTGCTCCGGATGGTGCACAAAATGAATTCATCATTACTGATGAACATTTAGAAAATGATCCGTCGCTTGTTGATCAAGGTGTAAAAGTAGGTGACAAGGTGATTGTGCATGCTACATGCATTCCTTGTACTTCATCAACTGAAAGCAATGATGTTGTTGATTCGGATGTTGTTGATTCGGAAGACGCGGATGCAGATATCAAGGCGGATGAAAAACCTATCGAAGAAAGCGAAGTAAATGCACCAATTGAAAGCGCGAATAATTCGAAAGAATTAACCGACGAAGTTTCGAAAGATGCTCAAGCAGACGAGAAACAACCTGAAGTGAAACAACCTGAAGCTCCAAAGCCTGCGAATACAGCAAAGCCATCAACAAAAAAGCAAAGCAAACCAACCAGTAAGTAAGCAATGTCGAACGCTACCACATATCTTCATTTTGCCAAGCATCCGGTTCACATTCCAAATGCGGCACCGAATACTGGCAATGCAGAAGCAGATAAATTACAGTCGTTCATCGATCAGTATGAGGAGCAATATCTCCGTTACATCATGGGCTATGAGTTATCTGAACTCTACATTCAAGGTGAAGGCGATTCTGGTATCTATGACAAAATAAGAAACGGTGATACGTTCACTGATCAACTTGGCCTTCTGCAAAAGTGGGAAGGTTTTGCTACTGCTGGGAAAAATCCAATTGCTTGTTACATCTATTGGTTTTGGCAAAATTCAAACGCATCAAATACTTATGGGATAGGGGAAGCAACCGCGAACGTTGAAAATGCGACTCGGACTTCCCCTGCACCTAAGGCTCGTATTGCATGGAACAAAATGGTTGAATTGAATAAAAAACTACATGGTTATTTGTTCGCCAATCGCAATCTGTACCCATCATATATCGGCTTGACTTATTTACCGACAGGACAGTTATTCAAGGGACTCAATGTTGAAGAGCTGAACAATTATCAAAATCTATTCGCAAAACAAACCTGGTTATAATGCCAAAGACTTATGACTATCTACCGTATGATATTGCAGAACTGCTACGCAGTATTGTTGCAACTGTCAATGATAATCTGAAAACAGAGCCGTCATTGACAATCCCACGTGTAAGTTATAAGGCTGAGACATGGAACGAGTTGTGTAATCGATTAAAAGCTGATAGTGAAGGTAAGAATAGCGAGTCTCGTTATCCTATGGTCGCCCTCATAAGAAATTATGAATACGACAATGGTTCTGATGATCCATGGGTAGATACATCATTGACGATTGTAATTGTCACACAGACAACTTCAACCATGTTAAGCGAGCAAAGGCAAATACAAAACTACCAACCAGTACTATATCCAATCTATACAGAACTGATGGAGCAAATTGCATTTAGTCGTTTCTTTCAAGGGCCTTATAATCCCTATCCCGCTCATAAAATGATTGAGTCATTTAATTTGAGTAAATCAGAGTCGGGGATTGATAAAGCTTTGCAACTTCCTGAATTTGTTGATGGGATTATCATCTCCAATATGCGTTTGCGTGTCAATCGTCCACGAGTGGCCGCTTTCACATATGGTGCTACAAAACAGTTATCATATTTGAATAACGTAGCGAAGCTAACCTGCCAAACAGGTGTCCGTCAATTGACAGTCAACTTTGAACAAATGAATTATATCAATACGGCTTTAGGAGCTCCAACTCCTACGTATGCGATTTACTTCAGTCATGATGGTTCATTTGATAATCACTTTGGTCCGAGTCGAAGCTTATCAAAAAGTTTTGAAGCTGAAACAGGAGATTTTTATGGATACATTCAATGCAGTGATGGTCTAACGATCAGTACCTTATGGTTTTACTACTCATTGAATGTTGGCAATGTTGTAAAATATACGCCATCCAGTCAATTTAAGTTAGCGCAGTTCAATCTAAATGGATTTGATTATCCTGACTATCCATTCAATGCAGTCATGCAAACAACGGCGAATAAACCTATTATTCAAGGTCGCAGCATAAGTAGTGATGGCGGTAATGTTTACGAAGAAAAAGTTTATACACCTTCTGTGAATGATACGCAGGAAGTCACGACTTCACTAAGTTTTCCAGTTCCTACATATTACCGCGACATTGGTTATCAGGTTGCCATTGATGGACTACATAATACCACAGTTCTTCTTGAAAATTTCTCTTATTACAAATTACAATAAAATCATTTTAATAAAATGCCATACGCAGAAAATTACTCCCAGTTCAGACAATACTTGAATACAGGAGTCAACGCACAATATCTCATCCCAGGATTCATTCATAAATTGATTCCAATCCCTAAGGATAAAAACTTTACTCAATCAGAATGTCAATCAATGTTCGCAACATTATTGGCTTTGATTTCGAATAATGCGGATAGCTTGAGAGCCTATCCAATTGGAAACTTTACCGGCATGGAAGATAAGTCTTCTAAGGCAACGATTAATACCACTCCAGTCGGAACGTATGTATTTATCAAAGACGGTAAATATCATATTGAGTTTACTTATACAAAAGGCGGTATTCAATTGCACAACAAATTACGCCGAATGTTCCATGGCGCTCAGGATCTCTTTGATGTTCTGATTGTTGACAAGGATACCAATTGTATCATGGGAACAAAACCAGCCTTGAACGCATTGAACTACACAACCAAAGGTTACACGTTGGATTTGATCTATGTTGAACAATATGATTTCAACAATGCAAACGATGAAGCTAAATTTAAAATTGGTTTTGTGTTCGCGGATGTTGATGAGTTCAACGAACGCGTATCAATTGTACAAGTTCCGGAGACACAACCATTGATGACACTTAATGGATTGAAAGATTTGGAATTTGTTACGTTTCCGCAACCTTACCAACCTTTAACGGCTGGTGTTGCGAAAGTTCGTATCACAACTGGTGGAGGTGCCACAGAATTGTATGATCTGTATGCTGCACAACTTGTTGCACTTACAGCAAACTTTACTTTCCGTGACGCATCAAACAATGCATTGACTTGCGCTGTATCATTGGATGCAGCAACCAAGACATTGGTATTCACATTCTCTGGTGCTTCATTTACTGCACTTACTACAGGTGCTATCATCAGCTGCTATTCTCCTTCTATCTCACAAATGACCGCTACAATCCCAGGATTCGCAAACGGTTATTTCGAATTGACGAAATAATATTTATTAACCGTGTGATCTGGTCTCAGAAATACTTAGATCAGGTCACACACATTTTTTTTATTTATGAGTAATACACACATCATTATTGACAAAGGAACTCCGCAAGTAGTCGGCCTTCCTTTAGATTTCATTACAGGTACAGATGAAACATCGTGTAGTGAGGATGTCGATCAATTTATTGCAAAGTGTAATCCTGATTGGGGATGGACGGAAGCAAAGAAGCGCGAAGTATTCGCACTAGCTATGGCGGAAATTCATCCACCTGCACCGGAAGCGCCTAAAGCTCCAAAGAAATCGGCAGCATCAAACGGAAATTCATCAGCGAATCTTCCAGAAGCTCCGACAAATCCTTAACTGAATTTGAAAAGGATACGGTGAAATGCCGTACCCTTTTCATTTCTTAATTCATCATCATGACAGCAACTGAAAAACGTGATAGATGGCGAAAGCTGAGAACTGAATTACCAAACCTTGGAATGCAAGTCCTTCGTGAAACTCAAAAGGAATACATCGAACTGAATATCGATCAACTTAAAAGAGGTGAACGATCCACCGGGAAAAAGATTGGTAGATATTCTAATCCGAGTGGATGGTATGCTAAAAGAAAATTCAGACAGAATCCGCTTGCTGGTGAAGGAAATGTCGATTTGATAAATCTAGGCGATTGGTCCGAAAGATTGCAGATTATGTCACAAGGTGAACGATTCGAAGAATTATCTCGTGATGATAAACATAATAAGTTAATGGGCACTTATGGAACTGATGTTCTAGGACTACAACCAGATAATATGAATGCGTACAGAGGGGAAACTTTCATGCCGGGATTACGCAAGAAAGCCGCAAAAATGACAAAAGGATAAATGAGCAACGAGACTAAAAAATATTCAACAATTGACATGCCAATGCGTGTATTCATCAACGCGAAATGCGATGGTGATATGTCTGAGGTTGAAAATTTTGATGATGTTTGGTTCCAGTATATCGAATCAATTAGCGGCAAAGAGTTGCAATTAAAAATTAAGGATGAAAAGGAGAAAGAATTATTAAAAGGCAAAATCCTTTTGGCGCAATTAGCGATTAATATTCTGTCATTAAAATCATTTACGAGTGAAGATGAACCGCGTCGCAAAGAAGTGTTTGAAATTCTAAAAGGATTGAATTTTCATGCACTCATTCCGGCGCCTGATTTAGATGATATCGAAAAATATTGTGAGCAAATTGAAGGTCATATCAAACTTGCAGTTATCAATTTGATGGAGATGGAAAATGAGGAGAAGGATAAAAAAAAGAAGAAGAATGCATCGCCAGAAATCGTTTACACCAGAGATATGTTCGCCGACAATATGTTGGAAATACAATCAGCTTTAAATATCAGAATTACAGAGGATGATAGCGTTCGAATGTACTGTCGGGCAATTGTTCGACATGCAGAATATAGGCTAAATCTTCAACAAAAAAATAATAAGAAACGAATATGAACACATTAAATTTCACACATGGCTTCATTTGGGGCGCTATTGGCGGCTCCATTTTCATGTTTCTATTCCTTACATTATTCAGATGGTTGTTGGTCAAAATAAACGATTGGGCATACCAAATAAAAGTAAAGGAAGCAAAGAGTTACACTCAATTAAGCTCCGATCTCAATGTTGCAATTGAATGCTATAATATGCTTTCATCAGATGAGAAACATAGCGATGAGGGTAAAAAACAATTCTCATTTATTCAAGACTTGACAAACAAGTTGAAGAAAATGGAGGCCGCAGTTGGTATACGTTATAAAAATGAAATCTTAAAAATAGACAGTGAGTAATTTCGGAGACATAAACGAAATGGTCGGTGACCAAGCCTTTAAGGAGGTCGACTTGATGAACACCAAGCTTGATGCTATGGTGGATAAATGCGTTGAGGTTACCAAGGTTGCAGCCGCTATGAATGCGGCGTTTGGGAAGTCATCTGGTGGTGGTGCGAAATCGCAGATTTCAGAGGTGGAAGAAATGGCGAAAATGAATGATACTCTTGCTCGTTCGAATGGTGATCTTGCGAAACAGAAAGCTCTAGTTGCCGAGCAAACAAGACAACAGCGTAGAGAAAATCAATTATGGGCGAAAGAAACTTTAGCGGCAATTGGGAGTTATGACCAATTGAATGCACAACTTGAAACTGCAAAATTGAAATACAAAGCCCTTACCGATGCTGGAAGGGAAAATACAGCTGAGGGGAAACGGTGGCTTGCGCAAATGCAACAAATATCTGATAAGCTGAAGGAGCTTGATGCCGGAATGGGAGATCATCGCAGAAAGGTCGGAGACTATAGAGGGCAGCTTTCAGAACTTACTGCAGAAATAAAAAAGTTAACTGATCAATTTTCAAAGATGACAGATCAGGAAAAAAAATCTGCTGCAGGTCAGGAATTAAAACGTCATATTGATGAACTCAGTTATACGTATCGTGATTTGAATGGAAGTATGAATTCTTCATACACAAATGCACAAAAGTATCAAGGTCAATTATTCGGACTCACACAAGTATTCCGAGAGTTACCCGGATTTACATATTCTGCACAAACTGGTATTCTTGGTTTGTCAAATAACCTTCCAATTCTTGCTGACAATTTTAAAACAGTCGCGACAGCCACCAATGATGCAACTGGTAAGGTAAACGGTACTATGGGCGCGTTGAAGATATTTGGTGCATCAATATTTTCATTCGGAAATGTATTTGCCATCGCCATTGGATTGTTTACAATATTTAGCAAAGAAATATTCGATTCAATAAAAGGTACCAAAGAATTGGACAAGGAATTAAAGGACCTGTCTAAAACACTTGGACAGGAAGTTGGTATTTATGAAACACTATCCAGAACATTAAAAAGCCATACTGCATCATATAAGGAAAAGATGCAGGCGGCCAAGGAAATAAAAGAACTTCAACCTACTTTATTAAAAAATTATAGCGAAGAAGAAATCGCGGCAGGCAAAGCTTCAAAAGCCATTGATAATATCAAGGATAGTGTAGTTGCATTAGCAAGAGCGCGAGCAGTTCAATCTAAGGTAGATGAATATACAGCACGCCAATTTGAATTGGATGCAGAGAAGTATAACAAGCAATTTGAATTGTCGGAGTTATATCGAAAACGTAGAAGTCAAAAACAAATTATTGACTTAATGACTCCTGGTTCTGATCGCGTCACCGCTCAAATTGAAATTTACAATCAGATCAATAATAAGATTGAAGATGCAAAGAATGCAATCCGTGATATCAATTCTGAATACAATGCTACAGGTGACGCCATCGACAAGTTAGTTGCTAAAATTGGCAATCTTAAAACTGTTGTTCCTGATGGGTTTGATGAAAAATTGAAAAAGGAGAAGAAGCCTAAAAAAGAGAAGGAAGTCAATAGAATAGATGATTTGAAAAAGGAGTATGAGAATGAGAAAAAAACGTGGGAAACTCATTATAACAATGGAGAAGTTGATTACCTAAATTATCAATTGGCATTACTACGTATTGCAAAAGAATACGCGATCAAACGAATACTTGTCAATGATAAATTAACTGATGCTGAAAAGCAATCTAAAATTGATTTCATCAACAGTATTTCAAATGACCAAAAGGATGCATTGAATGGCCTTTCTGAACTTGGGAAAGCTGCCGCGAAGGTTTTAGCGGATGATGTTTCGAAAGGAGTGAAGGAGGCGAGTGAGAATATCAAGGAGCATTCAAAAAAGATGGTGTTTCATCTTGGAGAAGTTGGGAAGGTTACCATTCACCTCAATACAACTTTAGAAGAGTGGGCGGATAATCTTAATAAAACATTGAAGAAATATGAAACTTCTGTTCAAAATGTTTCCACTACTTTAAAATCAGTTGCTGAAATAATTACGAATTCCGCTGAGTCTAAATATGAGGCTCAGATAAAATACATTGATGCGGAAGAGAAGGCACGACTTGATAGTCTTGATAGAATCAGCATGAGTGAAAAGCAAAGGGATGACGCTCGAAAGAAAATTGAAAATGATGCTGAGGCAAGAAGGAATCAGGCACATCGAGAGGAAATACGACGATTAAGACAAGCAGCTGTATTGAAAAAATCAGCCGCCATTCTTGAGATCGCTTTAAATACTGCCATAGGTGTAACTGGAGCATTGGCACGTGTTAAAACTGATGGTCCGTTAGCATACGGTGAAGCAATTGCTATTGGTATATCTGGTGCCGCTCAACTTGTTGCCGCAGCTTCACAACCCCTTCCTCAATATGAAGATGGTCGTATCGGCGGACCTGCAACGATGGCCGTAGTTTCTGAAAAAGGTGAGGAGCTTGTTATTGAAAAAAGTGGTAAGATGTGGCTTACTCCAAAGAAGCAATCAACTGTATTTATTCCAGAAGATGCCGACGTTATTCCTGCAGATTTTACCAAACAAATTCAGAATGCAGCATACGTAAGTTTAGCGGGGCAAGGAGTAGTGACACTTGATAAATATCAAACTGCTTTACTTGAAAAAGCTGAAGAGCAAATCAATGAAACGAAAGGGTTAAGACGTGACTTGCGCAATAAAGAAATGTCATCGACCTATTATAATTTATCCGGCTTTGATGCCTACAAATCAGCTAGTATAAGCTAATGGCACAACCGAAACCATATAGACATTTTCTGTATTATGACGATTCCGGCATAACGAAATACTTCGTTGTGTCTGGTGGTGCAGTAACTACAACGACAACCAAAACAGAATTGAAAAGAGCGCCATCAGGATGGAAGGATTATGAAATAGGTTGGGAACGTGGATGGAAGTATTATGGTTTATTTCGTTCATATACAACGCCGCTCAAATTCCTAAAAGACGGTGCAATGATTTTGCGATCATTGGCCTATCAAACAGGAATTGAAAGTAAAGTTCAATTGCTTGTTGAACGATGGAATTCCGATTCGAGTGTACAGGCTTACGAAACGTTTTTTATTGGCGATCCTGATTTGTCACAAATGGAGGATGAGTTTGATTATGTAGTCATTCCGATTATGGAGAATGGATTTATTGCCAAACTAAAGGCCCGAGAAGATACGCCGTATGAATATAGTATCGATGGTAATCCCGATGTCCAATATGTTTACATGGATGGCTTGAAATTGCAAGCATTACTAAAATGGGAGGGGCAATCGGAACAGGATTTAAGCGGATATTATAATCCTGAATTGTTTGCAAGAGATGTAGAAGGAACAAACTTGTATCTGACATCAATTAATCAGTCTGTTTTTGGCGGTGGTGCTGTTCGTTTTGTTGAAAATAGATCTGCTGTAAATCAGGATATTAATTTGAAGCTGGATTATAATATAACAGTTGATATTGATGGATCTGTGGCTCATGATAGTCATTTCTGGATACAAGTTAGAGAGGTTGAAATTTCAACAAATACATTGATAGGAAATACCTATTTATTAAATTCAACATATTCACATCCACCAGGAACGGCGCATGATTATATAGGAACTGCAAACCTAAGTATGACTTTGTTGCCTGACAGAAGATTAGAAATAACTTACAGGGTTTGGGAGTATGTATCTGCAGCATTTTTGTTGTCAAATGTTGATTATACTATTATCTCTCATAAATCTGACCTCAGCCTTTATTTAGTAAATATTTACGAACCTTCGTATGTACCAGGCTTATATGCATCCGATGTTTGGCGGTACTTAATGAACTCGATCAGCGCAGATAATCTTGGTGTACCTGATCCTATGATATCGCTTATCAGTGATTTGCTATATACAGAATATGGGCAGCAATTATTTATTACAAGTGGTGATGGACTTCGAAATTTAGCAGGAAGCAAACTCAAAATAACATTCAATCAATTCTTTACATTCATGAATACAAAGTTTGGAATTGAATTTGATTATGATTCGCTAACAGGTGATTGTTATCTTGAAAAGAAGCGCCGCGTTTTCAATGGCAATGTGAGTAGTATTTACCCATTAATTGAAAGTGTAACCAATTTCAAAGCCAAACCTTTCACAAGCGAAGCATTTGTGAATTTGAAAATCGGATCTGGAACATTCACGTATGATCAAAAGGGTGACGGGATCACAGAAATTACCAATGGTAAGGATGAATTTAATAATACTGCCGAATGGTTATCGCCATTGGTTCGCATTACCAAAACGGCAGATTACGTAAGTCCAATTCGATGCGATATGTATGGCATTGAATTTACTCGAATCAACTATACAGGAAAGGAAATATCAGATTCGTCAAGTGATAATGACATATTCGCCATTCATTGCGAAGCAGATAATTCGAGTACTTATTACAATCCTTTAAATGGTACGACAATCAATTATCATTTGCTTTATAGAACTCCAATTGTAGCAGGAACATGGGAGATTCAAAACATATTTTCACCAGAAACCGCCTTCAATATACTATTCTCTCCAGCTAGATCCATTGATAGAAATGGACCGTATTTCCGTTCACTTTTAAAGTTCAATGATAATGATTATTTGAATTTCCAATTGAGTGGAAAGAATAATGCAAGTAGCTTGAAAATGATAACGCTTACTGGTGGTGTAATCGATTTTAATGAAGGTGCCGCTATTCAGATAAAAAATTTATGTACAAACGATCAAGTATTATTTCAGCCGGTATTGTTTGAGTTCAATACAAAGGAACGGATTAATTTATACAAACTAATTGAATCAGATAAGTATTCATACATCGAATTCAAACACCGAGGTAACACTTATGGAGGATACATTATTGGAGTAACAAGTAAGCCGACTTTGAGACCAAATGCCAAATTCAAATTGATTGCTTTTGCAGGAACAGACTTAACAAAATTGATAAGATGATAGGACTACTTTTTTATATAGCAACTGACTGTAGTAGATGCAAGATGTCCACCATTATTCCATTGGTAGCTATTTTCTTTTCCGTAATTCTCAGCGTCCTTTTTAGTCCATCCGCAATGCCCATCATCGTAAGTTACTGTAGATGGGCTCATCCCATTATTGAATATGGTTGCGCATGTATAGCATTGCTTTTTTTCACAAGAAGAGAGAAGGATGGCGGCAAGAATAAAAGTAAAGACTGGTTTCATAGGATTCAATTTCTTTTCAAAACTACAAATTATTCAATAAATGCCTAACGATATATTCATATTTCCAGATGCCAATCCATTGGCGCCAGTCTTCCAAAGTGATAAGCTGCCATCCAACAGCGCGAATGATTACATGAAAGTGTTTAATCCTTCATACAACTTTAAGGACTTTAGAGCTGATCTTTTCAACCGTTCAATTAAGCCGTGGGAAGATGATCAGGGATATGTACAACCGTATCAGCAATCGGACTACATCCTATTACAATGGCTCGGAAATGATTCTACGGCCTCAAATTATACTGCGAGATTACTTGATAAAAATGGATCAGTATTTACAGGCAAGTCGGTTTCAGTTGTTCAAGATGCAGGAACATACACTGCGGAGGTTAACGGAGTTTTGCTTACAAATTGCAAGCTATACACAATTCTTATCACCTTGTATGATGTGCCGGAAGGGTACTATTTTGTTCAAACAAGACACGGAAGCGGATCAATTCACTTGAATGTCATTTTCGAACCTGTTCATATTAAACAGATCCACCGAAACACATCGCGCATTGATTATCGTAATACGTACAATGATCAAGCAATGATCTATCCATCAACATCATATTTGCCGCAAATTAGATTTCATGGATTTGTTGAGGATCCTGAACCAGACGCGGAATTTAATGTATACGAGGACCAACCTAAGAACACAGAAATGGTATCTGGTATTCCTTTCCGAGTTCCTAAATTACAAATTGGATTAAGTACAACCGGCATTCCGAAATATATGTCAGATAAAATTAATCGTATCTCAATATGCGATGTGATGTATATCAACGGTAAACAGTATACACGTGAGCAAGGGAGTAAACTTGAGCCGAAAGCTGTTGAAGGCCAACCACTCAGCGCATATACTTTAAACCTTCGTGAGCGATTCAATACATCTACAGTTGATATTGGTTATACACGCGTAGTGATGGGAGCGATGCCGCAGACAAATTACTTCTGGGTTGAACAAATGACTGTTTTAGGTGGCACGTCAGTAATCAGAAAAGGATTCAAAGGGAAGCGCAATTTCCTTGACTATTTGAACACTCAATTTAATCTTGGGTTAAGCATATTCGGCGTTCAAGGATATTGGTCTGAAGATGATATGAATCAACTTGTTTTCCAAGCAGATGATTCTTATACAATATCAGGAACATGGTCACTTGCCGCAGCTGATGTTATTTTATATGGTCAGCGTATTGTAGTCAATGGCGCTGGAACTGTTAATCTTACTTTTTATAAAGGCGCAATTGGTAGTACTGTTTATTATGCCATCGCCCCTGGTAACGGTTCAGCTAATGTCAATAAAACTGCATATACAGGTTCACCGAATCCTAGTTATACATTCACAGGGAAAGGAGAGTTTTTTATTTACTTCTCAGACTGTGAACAATTAGAAGATACTTCTTCAACTGCAGTATGGGAATCATTCGGCGGAGACTTGCCACCATCATTCAAGGATTTACGTATCAATCATTCAGCTACCAAGTTGAGAGCGATCGATAATAATATTTTTCGTTTTGTCAATGCGAATGGCATGACCATGATATGGTTGCAAAATCAAAGTTTAGGTACTTATCAAGTTGATGATATTGTACGAATGGGATATGATAGTATTGGTAAATTAAACGTGTCTTGTCAAGTTTATTTGGATGCTCAATCACCTTCCGCGCCTCCATCAAAGAGTGATCCAGGGATTAAATTTTTCATTTCTAAAATCGCTTCGAAAGTAAGCACATTCCAAACAGATTAACATGGCAACACTTACTAACGCTGATCGCGGCAAACGAAATTTATCCATAGGGATTTCCACCATCAACAATAATGACCGAATATTAGTTGAAGGTGGAAAGTCTATTTCTAAAGCTGATTTTATAGCTGTTATTTCCGCTTTACTTACAGTTAATTGGGGTAGTATCGGAGGTGAAATTACAGATCAAGATGATTTGAACGCAATATTTGCAGACATTACTTCTGTATTAGCTGGGTTTGATGTGAACATAACAAGCCTTCTAACGGCTGGCTACATTACTAACGAAGCAGTAAACGGCGTATTTGTTCCATTCACAGAAACAACGGCTGATTTAGATTTCGGCACAACTCAAAAAATTATTTCGAAGAATCAACAAGCGAAAGATTCAAGCGGTATCATTTTTAAAAACAATACAGGTGATACGGTTTTAGTATTAGGTATTTCAGGAGGTAGAGCAACGACTTTTTACGGTAATATGATACCAGATACAGATGCTTCGCGTGACATTGGACAAGTTGCATCGTCACTACAAAACCCGAATAACATATATGTAGCACGAAGCATCATTATCAATCCTACGGTTAATGTGACTGCCGTTTCGATGATGGATATACTAACAGATGCGACGAATAAGATCGGGCAAATTATAAAGGCGAAATCAGCACATACGGCTAATTTATCGGAGTGGAGAGATTCGGCAAATGCAGTGCTTTCAAAGATTACAAGCGGAGGTTACTTTATCAGTAAAAATTACATTTGTCTATCATCAAGCTATACGATAAACAATAATAACACTACACTTAATACAATTACTGGGTTTTCATTCGATGTGGAGGCTGGTAAAAAATACACATTAGATGCAAATTTATTTGTGTCGCTACCAACATCAGTAGGTGGCAAATTCGGCATTGGAGGCACATTTGTAGCTGGTACAATATTTAGAGTTTTCGGCGAATGTTACACTACTAGTGGATGGTATAATGGGACAGTAACAGCTAAAGGACAAATTTTTATAGCTGGAGCAGCTAGTACTTCAATATGTAGAATAACTGGTACGATCGAGGTAGCTACTTCAGGAACATTAACGCTCACATTTTGCCAATATATATTCAGCGCATCTAACACATCAGTACTTAATGGATCAACTTGTAAACTAAATCAAATCGATTAAAAATGGCAATGATAAAATTTAAAATAGAAGGGGAGTTTTCAGAGGCTAAAAGCAAGTCTTTAGCATTAATAAAAGGATGGAAGGAGTTTGTAGATGTTGAAATACCACCAACTGAAGAAGGTGAGCCATCAACATTCGGAACTGAACCAAATCCTCAAACCTACATTCAATTTATTGAACAGTACTATTTGGACTTTTGCGCAAAAGATATCGCAAAGGAAATGCAGCTTCAAGAATATCGAATCAAGGAAGCAGCCTTTATCGAAGAAATAAATAACATCAATTCGTATATAGAATCTGATGTTAAAGCATCAATGACGGTTAATTCAGAAATAATATAAATCATGTTAAAAATATTCAACGCAATTCATCATTGGATTCAAATCCATTTTGAAAGCCTGGTTATTCTCGGTGGTGGATTGACAGGGGCATTATGGAAAGTTCAATTGCATCAAGTAATTGAAGACTTATGTACACTTCAAAATTTGGAAGGACTTATTAAAGTCGGAATCAAAGCTTTCATCGGCG
>ERZ650304.189-NODE-189-length-38858-cov-12.972476_pt1 | contig 38858 bp, 38 predicted proteins | sample MGYA00376240_ERZ650304 | MGnify/ENA primary metagenome ERZ650304 (study PRJEB26733, sample SAMN07839271) | wastewater metagenome | biome: small river; feature: stream; material: water | place: USA: North Carolina | collected 2016-03-01 ... | reverse complement strand
TTCCCGCAGGCTCTGGGCTTATTGGTACTTATTTTAATAATGGTTTTTTTAAATGCTATATTACTTGGACAGCAATCATACTACCTGACAATACACCGATTAGCAGCGCCAAAGGTGTAGCTATATCAGGCTGCCATTCACGTGCTGAACTTGCCGAATCACAAATCATCACTGCAAAATGGAATTGAGAAATACTGGCTATAAATTGTAACAATCTAAACTTTATTTAAGCTCCGCAACTTGACTGACAGTTTTTAATAAGCTCTTGAAACTGTCAGCTTCATATGCAAATATATCACATGTTTAATCGTAAAATTAACATTTAGCAGATACTACCATCACCTGACTAAACCTTAATTTTTTAATGATCTAAATATAACTCTGAAAAATCCCCAATAACTTTAGCTCTAAGACTTGCTAAATGAGACGATACCGTCTTTGGTGCAACTAACATCTGTTCCGCAACTGCTTTTACCGTATGATAGCGCTGCCTGTATAGCAAAGTTTTTATTTCTGCATCGGTTGGTAATTCATAAAATAAATCTTCCGCTTTAACATAGCTAATGAATTTCTGAATTGATAATTTGCTGTGTTTATATAAATGCTGATATAAGCGATATAATTCAATTAAGTTAAGCCGGTTAGTAACCTGCTCACTCATCGTTAATATCCATGTTACTTTATTTAAGGCATTACGTAATGGTAATTTTTTCATATTATGAATTGCCACAAAGCCATTAGGCAGCAAAGATATTTGCCGATCATTAATAATTTCAGCTTGTTGAAATTTAAGCTGCTCATCAAACATCACTATTTTACTAGCTAAGCTTCCCCAGTTTAGACGCATGTGTTGGTCAATATCCAGAACTGTCAAGCCGATTAATTCTTGAACATTCGAAACGCCTATATTTGTAGCATTAGTTTGATTACTAAAGAAGTATTTGCCTGAACTTAACTCTTTTAAATGCGCAGAACCATTAAAGCTATTGATTAAGCGCTCAGCAAAATCTAAGGTAATGAGATGATTTCCTCTTTGCATTATATTCTTCTTGAAACATAGTGTTTTTTAATTCAACTAAGATTTGTCTAGGTCATTTTAACGGAGGTAATATTTTCCTCTATTGTATACAATGATGTCAAATTAAACCGCTACTGACAATTAAAATTTTAAAAGGTTATAAAATTATGATAAAGATAGAACACATTGCAATCTGGGTAAAAGATATTGAATTAATGAAGAATTTCTACTGCAAATATTTTAATGGTACTCATAATAATAAGTATGAGAATAAAGCTAAGGAGTTTACATCCTACTTCATTGATTTTGGCTCAGGTTGTCGACTAGAGTTAATGCATTCGAACAGTTTAATCAATGACAAAATAAGCGATCGTAAGGCACGGTTAGGAATCAGTCACCTAGCAATTTCTCTTGGAAGTAAACAACTTGTTGATGATTTAACTTACACGCTAGAATTAGACGGATATAAAATAGCTATTTATCCGCGAACTACAGGAGATGGATATTATGAAAGTTGTATTTTTGATCCTGAAAATAATCAAATTGAACTTACTGAATAATACTATCTTTGGTATTAATACTGTTACAAAAAAAGCACCGTTTATATTTACGGTGCTTTTTTATAAGTGAGAAATAAAGCTTACGCTTCTGATACCACGCTAATTTTAACTTTAGAGTGAACATCATGATGCAACAGTACATCAACTTCAAATTCACCAATAGTTTTCAATGGACCATGAGGTAATGCGATTTCAGAACGTTTAACTTCAACACCGCTAGCATTAATTGCTTCAGCGATATCCATAGAAGTAACCGAACCAAATAATTTACCATCAACACCAGCTTTAGCATTTACAGTAAATACTACGCCATCAATCTTAGCATGACGAGCTTGAGCATTTGACAAGATGTCAGTTTGGTTGCGTTCGTATTCTGCACGACGCGCTTCAAACTCTTTTAAATTAGCCTCAGTAGCACGTTTTGCTTTACCTTGAGGAACTAAGAAGTTACGAGCATAACCATTTTTAACGTCAACGATATCGCCAAGGCTACCCAAATTTGCTACGCGTTCTAATAAAATAATTTTCATTGTGATTATCCTTCAGTCTAAATTAGTGTTGATCGCAAAATGGTATTAATGCTAAGAAACGCGCACGTTTAATAGCTTCTGCCAACATACGTTGGAATTTAGCTGATGTACCAGTGATGCGAGATGGGATAATCTTCCCTGTTTCAGTAATGTAGTTTTTTAATAATTCTACATCTTTATAATCGATTTCAGTATAGCCCTCTACTGTGAAGCGGCAAAACTTTTTCTTTCTTAATATATTACGTGACATTGTGTATTCCTTTAATCCAAATTTTTTAAATTGGTAATATGTAAAACTAATTTTTTTTGCGTATTAACGCTCAGAAACCCAGTTACACTAACGTGGTGATCTAATAGCTCCTGACTAATTTCTGCTGCTACATAAACGCAATAAATTCGACATTTAACGTAACGCAGTGCTCCACCCTCCATTTGCTCAGAATTATGCTCAAGCACGATTCTGGCAACCTTTACCCCTGCTGGAGTAATCATTGGCGGATAAATTTTACTAATCAGACCTGTTAACTTTACCTCGTTTTCTTGGTGCATCTTAGATTAATGATTTGCTTTTTTCATCTTTCATGAATACTGATGGCTCAGTAACTGCAGCTTTTTTGCTGATGATTGAATTACGCAAAATAGCATCATTAAATTTGAATGCGTGGTTTAGTTCGTCTAAAACTGCGTTACCACATTCAATATTCATGCATACGTAATGAGCTTTAGCCAATTTTTGGATAGGATACGCTAAATGACGACGACCCCAATCTTCTAGACGATGAATACTACCACCATTATCAGCGATAATTTTTTTATATCTGTCAACCATGTTGACAACTTGTTCACTTTGATCTGGATGAACAAGGAAAATAATTTCATAATGACGCATGAAAACTCCTTACGGTTTTAAAACATCTCCCGCCCATGCTTTGGCGTAGAGAAAGGTTAATTTAGTACCACTGCAAAAGGCAAGCTTTATCATGTACAAAACTGGTACTACCCACACAAAAATGCGAGTCCAAGATTATAGCAGATTTCATACTCATCAAGCAATTATAATTGAGCATCTATGTGAATTTTTATCTTAGCAATTACTAACTTTGACTGCACGGCAAGTATTTTAATGTTATTACAAATACATCAAACACATTGATTTAACGGCTTAAATAGAGGCAAAATCGTGCTTAAAACCTCATAAAATCGTCAATTTATCCACAGATAATATGCTAACTAGTTTAAATATTGCGCATGTCATTTATAAATCAGATTACACTACGTAACACACTGTTATACTTAATGTTAAAAATAATACATTAATTTAGGCAACTATTTACAAACGCTTATGCCCCAATAGTTTAGCCCCCATTCACAATACTTACTAACAGAGTTACTAACAGCTTTTGTGGATAAGCTAAAAATCTCTAAATATACGGTAATTTAGCATTTATTTAGTTAAAGCTAATATTACATATCAATCAATTTAATTTGCAACATTTTTTATTTGCTGCACATATATAAAATGGCACTACCCAAATAGTACCATCAATTTATGTACGTCAAGTTTTGTACTTAGTTTCTTAGAGTTGACGTTCATCATCGTGATGATGAAGCTTATCATGATGCTTATCATCAACTATAACCTTAGTATTTTTACTTGATTTTGTCGTAGTTGTAACTTTTGCATCATGTTTCAATTTTTTGTTATTCGCTGTTGTAGACTGAGCTTGTTGTGAAGAAGTACTGTGCACTGAATCTATTTTATTTAACTCATTTTGTTTGGCTTGTTGAACATTTGCATTTTGACTATTTTGAGCCGTGCTTGGTTCTACATAAACATTATTAGCTGAACCTTGAGCACTATTATTAATTGCGTTTGCTGTTATCGCGGCAGCTCCAAGTGTTGCTGCTGCGCCGACAGCTGCTGCGGCAACGTTACCACCCCCTGATGAGCTACTGGCAGATGAAGTCGGTGTAGCAGTAGAGCTGTTACTACTTTCCCCCGAATTATTTGCCGATTCATTGCTATTTGCAAAACAAAGCCCCGAAATTACGGATAAAATTAATAGCATTTTTTTCATAAATAATTTCCTAATTGCATAAAATATTTTTAACAATAGTAAAACAATTAATAAAAAGCCTCAACAATTTTGATCTTGCTCAAAATTGTTGAGGCTTTGTAATAATGTTTAATGATTATTTTTTATATGTTGCTACAGGAGTTAACTCAAGTTCGTTAACAATTTTAGCGCCATGTGGTGATTGAGAGATATACGGGGTCAAATCAGTACCTGCAACCATTCCTTTGTAATGTTTACCACCCTTCCACTCATCAATATTTGTAACATCATAAACTTTACCATTTAATGCTACATAAGCTTTATGACCATTTTTTCCATCAAAAGCTTTCAGTTGTGCTGCTGACATTGATTTAAGAGCTGCTGCTGAAGCAGCTTTAGGCGCAGAAGAAGCGCTTGAATCAGCATACACTGGAGCAGAGATCACAAAAGAGCATAATAACAAACTACTAATTAATTTAACCATATTCATTACCTTTAACAAAAAATTTAAGCAACTAAATACATTGAATTATACCAAAACCAGTTACAAATAGCATAAATTTTACGCAATAATTATACATTTTTTATCCAATTATGCTACTTTATAGAATAACTTATAAACTATTGCAAAAAATGAAATCAGTACGATTCCTGAATAAACTACAATTCTTTGCCCATCATCGCAGATCATACCTAAAATAACCAAGGTATTGAATATAATTCCGAGTATTGGAATTAGTGGATAACCTCTAACACGGAATGATAACGTTGTGGCATCAACGCCTTCATGTTTTAAATAACGGCGAAAACCAATATGACTCCAGCTAATCATGATCCAAATCAAACAGCCAACCATTCCAGAAGATGAAACGATCAAAATAAAGACTTTTTCCGCCCCAATAAATTTACTCAATAAACACAAACCAGACATAGCTGCAGTTACCAGAACTCCATAATATGGAACTTCATTCTTATTTGTAGCCGCGTAAATGCGTGGTGCTTGTCTAGAACCAGCCATTGACCATAGTAAGCGAGCACAGGCATAAAAGGCAGAATTGACAGCTGATAGACACGAAGCAACAATTACAACTTGCATAATCGGGTAAATATATGGAATTTTAACTTGTTGCAAAATTGCAATAAATGGGCTATTACTTACCGATGATTGTTGCCATGGCATTAATAAAGTAACAATAAATACCGAGAGCACAAAAAACAGTAAGATTCGCACACCAACATTACGGATTGCACGTTTAACGTTATTCTCGGGATCTTCTGATTCACCTGCTGCGATTCCCACCAATTCCGCACCTTGATAAGTACAAACGATCACCACTATCCCATACAAGAAAGGTAAATAGCCATTGGGAAACCAACCATTTTGATAGAAATTTTTGAAACCAATTACATTGCCAAATTGTGGAACCATGCCAAATAAGACAGCCATACCTACAAGAATAAAACCCAATATAGCAACAATCTTTATCCCCGCGAACCAAAATTCCAGTTCTCCATAAGCCTTAACTGGAAAAAAATTCAGCGAACAAATCAGCACAATAAAAATCACGCTCCATTGCCATATTTCCAGCACGGGAAACCAGCCACCAACAATAATCGAGGCGGCTGTCAGTGACGCTGCGGCGGCAGTCACCCAGTTAATTAAATAAAGCCATCCGGTCATAAACCCAGCCAGCGGGGAAATAAAGCGTGTGGCATAAACCTGAAATGAACCAGAAACTGGCATTGCTACTGCCATTTCAGTAAGACTCAGCAAAGCCAAAAACATAACTAATCCGCCTAATACAAATCCTAAGACGGTACCAAATGCTCCGACTTGCTTTAGGATATCGCCAATACCGAGAAAGAAACTTGCCGATATCGTTCCACCAATCGCAATCATCGATAAATGGCGAGACTTCATGCCACGCGATAATTGTTGTTCCTGTTTTTTTATTTCCATAAGCCCCTCCGACAATAAAAAAGTTGACCCGAAAGCCAACTTTTATAGTTTAAATAACCAATATTTAGTAAAGAACACGTGATTTAATTGTACCATCGATTTTTTTCAGTTCGTTAATCACCTCTTTGTCGTATTCAACATCAATATCGCTGATTACATAACCAACGGTTTCATTAGTTTTTAAATACTGACCAAGGACATTGGCTTTATGGCTTGCTAACACCTGATTAATCTGTGCCATAATTCCTGGTACATTATTATGTAAGTGAATCAGACGATGTGCTTTACGCAATTCTGGTAATTGAATATTTGGCATATTGACGCTTTGTGTCGTGTCCCCTGCGTTAACATAATTAGTAATCCGACGCGCCACAAATTCACCGATATTCAACTGAGCTTCCTCAGTACTACCACCAATATGCGGTGATAAAATTACATTATCAAAACCACGCAATTGGCTTACAAATTCTTCTTGATTATTTTTAGGTTCAACAGGGAATACATCAACCGCAGCACCCAAAATTTTTCCTGATTTTAACGCACCAACCATTGCATCAATATCAACCACATGCCCACGGCTCAGATTAATAAAGATTACATTGTCTTTCATCATTTTGAATTCATGTTCACCGATGATTTTAGAATTACTCTTACGTCCATCAACATGTAAGCTGACAATATCCACACTTGATAATAATTCATCTAAGGTATCGCATTTACGCGCATTACCCAATTGTAATTTTTCCATTACATCATAGTAGTAAACCTGCATCCCCATTGATTCGGCTAGTACTGACAATTGTGAGCCAATATTACCATAACCAACAATACCCAATTTTTTGCCGCGAATTTCAAAGCAATTATCCGCAGATTTATCCCACTTACCTTGGTGTAACATAGTGTTTTTGCTAACAATTTTACGCATTAGCATAATAATTTCACCGATGACCATTTCAACCACACTACGGGTATTGCTATATGGCGCATTAAATACACAAACACCTTTTTCAGTTGCATAAGCCAAATCAACCTGATTAGTACCGATACAGAAACAACCGATAGAAATCAAACGCTCAGCAGCATCCAATACTTTTTTAGTCACATTGGTTTTAGAACGAATACCTAAAATAGATACATCTTTAATTTTTTCGCATAGCTCATCTTCATTTAAGCTACCTTTAAGCGTTTCAACGGTATAACCTTCGTGTTGAAGCATCTTAATACCATTGGGATGTAAATTTTCCAAAAGTAAAATTTTAATCCGATTGCGTGGATAAGAAATCGCACGTGGAAAATCATGCATGTATAAAAATTCATCAAAGTTTTTAATTACTACATCAGCTTTCTCAACGACTTTAGTCCGAGCAACATTTTCAGTAAACGCATAGAATGCATTTGCCACACCAGCCTCACGGATTTCATAATCGGTAATTCCATCACCAACCGCCCAGATCGTACCTTTTAAGCCTAAATTACGCACCACACGAACCTTGCCTTGATCTTGTGCTAGTGGATTAGCATCATCCAAACCGTTGATGCTACCACTAGCGTCAAAAGTAAAATTATTAGCAAAAATATGACTAGCTTTAATCCCGAATAAAGTCACAATCGGTTCAATGTATTCTTTAAATCCACTTGATACGATATAAACATTATCGCTAAATTGATTTAAAAAAGCTACATTACGTTTAAATGATGGAGATACTTTATCTTTTAAAATTTCAACTAGTTGCGCTATATGATTTTTATTGGCACTGAGTAATTTAATCCGACTAGCCAAACTTTCACTCAATGAAATTTTACCTTCCATGCCTTGGGCGGTAATCGTTTTGATCTTTTCAACGACACTCTCGCTCTCTGGATGATCCGCCAACGCAATCGCGGCTAATTCATCTAGCGCTTCTACCTGAATAAAGGTACTATCAAAGTCTACAATTAGGTATTTATTATTCACGTCTGTTCCTTCTTCTAATTTAATATTTTATTAATAATTTCCACCGGATGCGGTAAATTTTTCCCTGCAAGCTTAGCGCTTTGTGAGCGGCACGAAAAGCCACTTGCCAAATAGTTAACATTCTCGCTAGTTACGGTATTGTGCCAATTAAGCTTAAATAAGCCTACCGAATTATCCTGATGTTCTTTTAAGTGTCCGTAAGTTCCTGCCATGCCGCAACAACCAAGACTCTTAACTTCAAGTTTCACGCCTAGCGCATTATAAATTTTCTGCCAATTCGTAGCTTCAGCTGGCATCAATGCTTGTTCACTACAATGAGGTAATAAACAGTAGCTTACAGTACCAGCAACCTTAGTCTTACATTGAGTTAGTTGCTCAATGTATGTACTAAAAAATTCAGCTAAACTTTGCACTTGCCCACTTAAAGGCGTTGCAAATTTGCGTACTTCATCACGGAATAAAGTCGTTAGCGTGTTTTCTAAACCCAGCACTGGAATTTTGCGCTCCAGCAATGGATTGAGCAACGTTGCTAATTTTGCACTATTACGCTTAAATTCATTAATAAAGCCACCAACAATCAGAGATTTACCACTCGCACGCGGATAAATAATGTATGGCTTTAAGCTTAATTTTTGGGCTAATTCAACCGCAGCAAAGACAACACTATTATCCAAAAATCCAGTAAATACATCGACAAAAAATACCACGGCATTGCTAGGTAATTCAGAAGCCTGAGTGCTATCACTATAAATAGCTACATCCAGCCGCTTAAGCCCGCCACTCAAAGAATCAGTATTTTGAAATAACGGAATATTGCTTAAACCAAGACTTGGCGCTAGACGATTACGGTGAATAAAATTCCACATTTTAGGAAATTTAGCCGCTAGTGGTAGTAAACTCTCAATATGTCCGATCATCAAATCGCGTAAACTACGTTTTTGATAATCACGATGATAGCTATGTAAAAACTGCGCACGTAAATCAGGAATACTCACTTGGGTTGGGCATTTTCCGGCACAACCTTTGCATCCCAAACAACCATTAAGTGCAGCATAGGCAGCATAGGCAGCTTGTTGATGATTGCCATTTGGTTTAGCTTTTTCGCGTAACCATTGCTTAACCAGCATCGCACGGCCTTTGGGCGAATGAATTCGATCTTTAGTAATTTTGTACGATGGGCACATTACATTGGCTGGTTCTTGATTGAAACACGCAGCATTACCATTACATAACATCGCACCAGCAAAAGCTTTTTGTTCTCCCTCAGGGATAATCTGATCCAATTCACCACGCATCGGTACTAATTCAATTCGCTGTAATTGTGTCGCTGCATCAGGTGCAGTTAGTTTCCCAGGATTAAAGCGATTGGCAGGATCAAATAAACGCTTAATTGCACATAAGGCAGGATAGAGTTTTGCACCAAAAACAGCAGGGACAAACTCACCACGGTAACCTTTACCGTGTTCACCCCACAAGATACCCTGATATTTATTCAATAAACGGATTACAGTTTCGGTAATGGGACGAATTTGCTCCCGATCAGCCACATCTTGCATATTCAGCGCTGGACGCACATGGATACAACCGACATCAACATGTCCATACATCGCATAGTTATAACCAAGTTGGTTTAATTCAATCTGTAGATCTGCAACAAAATCGGCTAAATTTTCTGGCGGTACAATTGCATCTTCAACAAAGGCAATTGGTTTCTTGATACCTGGTAGCTTACCCACCAACCCTACGGCCAAAGAACGAATCGACCACAATTGATTAATCTGTGAATTATCACGAATTGTTACATAATTAGCTGATTTAGCGTTTAGTGCGCTTTCAATTTCTGCCAATTTAGCATCAAGTTCTGCTTGAGTATCAGCAACTAATTCCATAAAATTAGAAATATAAGCTTTGCCTTCACAATTCAACATTTTGGCTAAGGCTGGCCAATTAGGCATGGTTTGTGCGCTCTGTTGCACTTTTTCATCAATTGCTTCAATCGCCAACGGGCTAAATTGAATCAAAAACTGAGCGTCGCGTAATGCTTCCAAAAAGCTTGGGTAATGAATAACCATCAATGCTTTAAAATTAGGAATCGGCAAAAGCTTGAGTTTGGCAGCCGTAACTAATCCTAGCGTCCCTTCAGAACCAGCAATTAAGCGCTGCAAATTCAATGTGCCATCGCTAAAGCATTGTTTGATATTATATCCAGATAACGGGCGTTTCAATGGTGGAAAGCGCGCTTCTATTTCTGCTTGTAGCGGTGTAAGTAATTCGCTAATATTTTGTTCAATTTTTTGTAGCTGTTGTGATGCAGCTGGATTATCATTCAGTGTATCCAGAACACTGCCATCAGCTAAGATTAATTGCATTCCCAAGAAATGATCTGCAGTTTTACCATAAATTAGCGAACCTTTACCTGCAGCGTCAGTGGCAATCATGCCACCAATCGTTGCCCGATCAGCAGTAGAAACATTTGGCGCAAAAAATAAACCATGCTTTTGTAACATCCGGTTCAAATCACTAAGAATAACTCCAGGTTCAACTACAATAGTTTGCTCTTCCGGATTGAATTCTAATACCCGTGTCATATAACGGCTAAAATCAAGAACAACTCCATTGGTTAGAGATTGTCCATTGGTTCCAGTACCGCCGCCACGCGCGCAGAAATACAAGTCATGAAACGGCTCTTGTTGAACACAGTTAATCAGACGCAGTACATCCTGATGATCTTTAGGTGCAGCAACTGCCAAAGGCTGCACTTCATAAATACTATTATCAGTTGCATTAATCAGACATGTTGCTTTATCGGTATGAAAATCCCCCAGAAAACCGTCGTTAAGCAAAACGGTTTCGAGTAAATTAACTAATTCGTGATGGTTATTTCCTGCCATTTAAAGTGCGTACTTTTTAGCAAAGTGTTGCATAAACTCAACTAATTTATCAACACCAACTTCAGGCATGGCATTATATAAACTAGCACGTGCGCCACCAACCAATTTATGACCGTTGAGGTAACCCAGTCCAAATTGCCCTGCTTCAACTAAGAAGTGTTTTAGCAAATCGTCATTTGGTAAGTTAAATGGTACATTAATCTGTGAGCGGAATTTAGCTTCAACGGTATTGCTATAAAAACCATTGCTATTATCAATTGCGGCATAAAGTTTGGCAACTTTGCGGTGATTAACTTCAGCAATCTTAGCTAAACCACCTTGTTCTTCTACCAGCCAGTCAACCATTAAATCCATCATATAAGCCGGTACAGTCGGAATAGTATTCAACAATGAACCTTGTTCAGCTTGCAGCTTATAGTTAAATACTTCTGGCGTAATATCTTGTGCTTGATCCAAAAGATCATCACGGATAATCAATAAGGTAATTCCAGAAATGCCAAGATTTTTTTGTGCAGAAGCAAAAATCAAACCAAACTTAGTTACATCTAGTGGTTCAGATAAAATTGAAGAGGTAAAATCAGCCACTAACGGTACATTGCCAGTTTCAGGAATTTCAGAAAATTGAATACCATTGATTGTTTCATTAGGACAATAGTAAGCATAAGCAGCATTTGGATTTAATTTCCATGTGCTTTTATCAGGAATATTACTTGCGGTAGCGGTAGTTACAATATTAACATTTGCATAGCGTTTGGCATATTTAGCTGCCCGCTCTGACCAAGTACCACTTACTAGATAATCAACATCACGATTTTTACCAGCTAAATTCATTGGGATAAAACTAAAATGCCCTTGGCCACCACCAGCTAGAAATAGTACTTTATAATTATCTGGAATTACCATTAACTTGCGTAACTTCACTTCAAGGCGTTTCAACATATCCTGAAAATTAGATGTGCGGTGTCCAATTTCCATAATCGATGTTCCGGTGTCCTGCCAGTTTAATAATTCTTGTTGTGCACGCATCAAAACTGATTCTGGTAGCATTGCGGGACCTGCGGCAAAATTAAACACCCTAAACATAGATAATCCTTTATTATAAAATAGTTGCTGAAGCAAATTATACTAAAACTAATAACCCGATATTATAATACAACAGGCGGATTTAGTTGCGATTTTATCCAATTGATTTTGCACATTAAAATCTAAAGTTGATCTCAAATATTAGACACCCATAGTTTAAGTATTTCTCGGCAAACTCATTAGCTCAGCTTTGGGGCTATCGTGCTAATAAAATAAATTAAGCCGTAAGTAGTACTTGCATAGTGCTTTTACAACTCAGCTTATCTTTATTAAAGCCTATCAAAAATCTAAACCTTACACCGTAAAACACCCTATAGAATAAAGGTTTTAAAGGCAATATGACATGATATAATCAAAATTGAATTTAATTTTTAGAGGAATATAGATATGCATAAATTAGAAAAAGTTGTTTACAGTGCTACCGCTAAAGCAACTGGCGGACGCGAAGGTAGTGCATCTGGGACTAGTCCAAAGCTAGAACTTAAATTATCAACACCAAAAGAATTAGGCGGTGCGGGTGGTGATGGCACTAATCCCGAACAATTATTCGCAGCGGGATATTCAGCCTGCTTTATCGGCGCGTTGAAATTAGTTGCATCTCAAGAAAAAGTTGCCCTACCAAATGATGTTTCAATTGAAGGTACAGTAGGTATTGGACCGATTAGCCATGGTTTTTGTATTGCCGTAGAGCTTAAAATTTCAGTACCGGGTGTTGATAAATCAATTGTTACCGAATTAGTGAATAAAGCACATCAAGTTTGCCCATACTCAAATGCTACTCGTGGCAATATTGAAGTAACGCTAAGCGTCATTTAATAGACTAAACTCTAAGTAAGTAATAAAAACCCAGAAACTAAACTGGGTTTTTAAATCCTAATTAAGATGTAACCACTTGTGAATTACACTTGCCAATAACACTTGATATGGTATGCCCTCTTCAATCGCTTTAGCTTTAGCAAGCATATAATCATCTTCAGTAAGGCGCATATTAATCTGTTTACTACGTTTGTTTTGAGCTTTCGCTATTGCACTAAAACGCTTAACTAAATCATCATCCAATATTGAGATACTACCTTTTACCCCATCCAACATTTCTAATTCTTCATTATCTAAGTGAAAACCTTCATCAATCTCAAAATTGTTTAAATCTAATTTATTCTTAATCATTTTCACCACCATTCAATAATTTGTTAAACTTCCTCGAAGGAAATATTGTTTTTAAAAATATTTCCTTTTCGGTTTCAACAAAAGGTACACAACAAACATAATCACTGACTATACAAAATAGATATTTTTGATTTTGAAAATTAGGATTATCCCGAATATCTAGTATTTTACCGCTCTCAATCAAAGAGAGAATCATCTCAAAACCAATTCCTCGCTCTGCTTTTAATTTAGCATTTTTATCTTCGTTCCATTTTATGACTTTGTTTTTCATTAGGCACACTTTAAACGTCATCTATTAGGATGTATTATATATTAAAAACCTGAAGTAGTCAAAGCATTAAACTCAATACAAAACCTTTATATAAACATCAAGGTTAATCAATGTTATTCTATAACATACCTCAAAAAAAGCACATCTAAAAACCTGTTTGGTGCTTACTTAGCTAAAGCAATAACTAATTGCTTGAGTCAGATTCTCAACCACAATCAGTTCAACCCCTGCAATTTTCTCTTTCGGGGCGTTGGCTTTTGGCACAATAATCCGAGTAAAGCCCAATTTAACCGCCTCTTTAATCCGATCCTGCCCTTTTTGAATAGTACGAATTTCTCCTGAGAGACCAATTTCACCAAAAACCGCCAATTTATCTACAAGAGGTATATTTTTGAACGATGAAATAATTGCTAATACCACCGCCAAATCAAGTGCAGGTTCAGCAACTTTTACTCCACCGACAATATTCAGGAAAATATCCTGATCGTACAACTGCACACCCAAATGACGCTGCATAATTGCAATTAGTAACGACAAGCGATAGCCATCCATCCCCACTGCCAGACGCTTAGCTGGCATCATATGCGACTGATCAACCAAAGCTTGTACTTCGACCAATAGCGGACGGGTACCCTCTTCGCTGATTAAAATACAGCTTCCTGGCGTATTAGCACGATAAGAAGATAGAAACAGTGCCGAGGGATTATTAACTTCGCGTAAACCTTTATCGGTCATAGCAAAGATCCCCAGTTCATTTACCGCGCCAAAGCGATTTTTTACTGAGCGTAGCATCCTGAAGTTAGAATGCTGTTCTCCTTCAAAGTAAAGCACGGTATCAACGATATGCTCTAAAACTCGCGGGCCAGCAATTGCCCCATCTTTGGTAACGTGTCCCACTAGTACGACAATAATTTGCCGACTTTTTGCCATGCGCGTTAAAATACTCGAACACTCACGCACCTGTGCAACCGAGCCTGGTGCTGACTGTAAAAAATCTGAATAAGCAGTTTGAATCGAATCAATCACCACGACATCCGGTTTTTCTTGCTCAACCTGTGGCAGAATCGCTTCAATTCTAATTTCAGACATTAAGCGTAGATTGGGATTACTCGCTATTTCCAGACGTTTGGCACGGAGTGCAACTTGCTGCACTGATTCCTCACCCGTTACATACAATACTTTATTACCAGCCTGTGCCAAATGAGCTAAAGTTTGTAACAGCAAGGTTGATTTACCAATGCCTGGATCACCGCCAAGCAAGATTACCGAACCTAATGCCAGACCACCACCCAATACCCGATCTAACTCATCAATATGCGTTACTTTACGACTGACATCCTGAGCCGAAATCTGATCTAAATTGACTACTTGCGACTGTGTATTGAGCGCGGTAAAGCGGTTAACTGAAGTATTTTTTGCCGCTACCTCTGCTTCTTCGACTACCTCAATTAAGCTATTCCACGCACCGCAACCGTTACACTTACCCTGCCACTTGCTATGTTTATCGCCACATTCACTACATTCAAAAACTACTTTTGCCTTTGCCATCGATTTTTGCTATCCTAATATTCACAATTTATAACTTGGATTTTAGCACACTTGAATCTTAATAATCCTGCTTAGCTTAAAATATGAAAGATACAACCAAGTCCAAGACTCAAAGGCGATGAGGATAGATTTCATTATATAACAAAAACGTTACCATGCTATAATTCATGATCTCAAAATCAAATACTTTGGGTATATTTCCAGCTTTAATTGAACAACCTAAACCTAAAAAACTTACATGAACGGAATGATACATTGGCTATTCAACACACAGAGTTCTCTATTTCTGATAAAAATCAATTGTTTAAACTACTGCAAGAAAACGGACGAGCATTAGAGTACGCTAACCATGAATTACGCGCAGATAAAGAACTGGTACTTTGCGCAGTAAAACAAAAAGGTCGCGCATTAAAATTTGCCAGCCCAGAGTTATGCGATGATTTTGACTGTGTTTTAGCTGCGGTAACCCAAAATGGCAAAGCACTGGAATACGCATCTGATGAATTAAAATCAAATCTTGAGATTGTTAGCGCCGCGGTTAAAAATAATGGTAGTGCTCTAGTTTTTGCTAATGATCAATTAAAATCATCTCCAGCCGTAGTGCTAGTCGCAGTCGCACAAAATGGTGGCGCACTTAAATTTGCTGCAGATAATTTACGCAGTGATGATGAACTGGTTTTAGCGGCAGTCAAACTCAAAGGGCGCGCGCTAGAATTTGCAGCGGAAGAACTTCGTGCAGATAAAAACATTGTTCTTGCTGCAGTTGGTGAAAACGATTGGGCTTTTGCTTATGCTAGCGATGAATTACGCGCTGATAAAGATTTTGCCATGCAGGTAGTTGCGCTAAAAGGACGAGCTTTGGAATACGTGAGTTCAGAGCTGAAAGCTGACCCAGAATTAGTACTTGCGGCAGCGGTTGAATATGAATGGGCGTTAGATCATGCTGATTCGACGCTAATGTCAAACCGGACGTTTATTTTAGCAGCAGTAAAGCTACATGGACTAGCACTGGAATATGCTAGTGAGAATCTTCGCGCTGATCGCGAAATTGTTTTAACTGCTATAGAAGAAAACCCTGAAGCATTAGTCTATGCCAGCTCGGATTTACGTGCTGAATTTGCTAAAAATTTAGCAATTAAACTGGATAAATAACTTCTACTAATACAGACAACTTAGTCACAAATACTGCAAAATGGGTGAAAAATCATTCGGTTTTCAGAGTAAAATAGCGGATGAAACACTTATTTAATTTCTAAAGATAATTAAACCCACAATATGCATGATAAAAATTATATAACTGTAGCCGGTTATGCGATTCTACGTGAAGAATTGCACAATTTAGTAACTAAAGAACGTCCGCATTATGTACATTTAGTAAACTGGGCGGCAAGTAACGGTGATCGCTCAGAAAATGCTGATTATCAATATGGTAAGAAAAAACTACGCGAGATTGATAAACGCATCCATCAGTTAACCAAAAAAATTGAACATGCCGAAGTAGTAGATCCGCGTGTCCATGATGGTAAGGAGACCGTTTTTTTTGGTGCGACGGTAACCATTTTACGTAATCAAACTCAAGAGCAAACGGTGACTATCATTGGACAGGATGAAATTGATCCCAGCACTAATAAAATCAGCTGGACTTCACCACTGGCTAAAATACTTTTACGCAAAAACCTCGGTGACACGTTTATGTTTACATCCCCACAAGGGCGTGATGAAATTGAAATTATAGAAATCAGCTATGACACCTAAAAACAAAGTTATTACTATCATCGGTGGTAAAGGTCAAATGGGCGAATTATTTTGCCGCTTATTTGAATCACTTGGGCACACTACGCATAAAATTGGCTCACAGGATTGGGATGATGCTAAGCAGTATATTGCACAATCCGACTTAGTTATTGTGAGCGTTCCGATCAATCGTACCAGCGCCATTATTGAACAAGTTGCAACACTAATGCCACCAGAGGCAATTTTAGCTGATTTTACCAGTATAAAAGTTGATCCGTTACTGGCAATGCTAAAATATCATTCTGGAGCGGTGATTGGACTTCATCCGATGTTTGGTCCTACCATTACTAGCACCCAATCACAGGTAGTAGTATGTTGTGAAGGACGCACACCACAGCAATCACAATGGCTATTGGATGATTTAGTACAATTGGGCTTCACACTAAAACAAATGACTGCATCTGAACATGATCAAGCGATGTCATTTATTCAGGGGGTGGAACATTTTATTACTTTTAGCTTGGGTACATTCTTACACCATAAAAATCAGCATCCAGAAAAATTACTCGAAATTGCCAGCCCAATTTATCTGGCGAAGCTACTTCTGATGGGGCGGATTTTTGATCAAGATCCCAAGTTATATGCTGATATAATTATGGCAAATCCAACTCGTATTGCGTTAATTGCCGAATTTGCTGAATGGTTACAAAACTGGGTGCATAAACTACAAGCCGATGATAAAACTGCTTTTATTGAAGAATTTAGTCGTGCCACCAAATGGATGGGTGATTTTACTAAATATTCACAAAATATTAGTGATGATTTTTTGAACATTGATTTAAAGAAGTAACGAATCATGAAGAAACCTAGCAAGTACTTACTAATATTAGCAACAACAACTATAACAAGCCAGCAACTATTTGCGCTTACTAACTCTGGAATGAATGTTACATTACCCCAAACAGCCCCAGCACCATCAACTGGAGTTTACTATAACTCTAATGGCAAATACGCTGGCACAACTCAATCAGTGAATGGCAGCACTAGTTATTACAATAATGGACACTATCAAGGGCAAGCGCCCAATGGTAGTAATGAATATTATAACCAGCAGAACACCCCTGAAATAGTTAATAGTTCGGATGGGGGCATTGACAAAAATTATTAATGCTAATCACGGTTTATTGCCGTAATAACAGGCATCAAAAAGCATCAATTATGTCGTTATCCAAAACAATAATAGATGCTCGGCAAAGACTTTGTGGTATATATTTGTGATAACCGAGCTTAATCGCGCGATCTATTAATTCTCCAGTATCCGCATCAAAGATTTCAAATTTGGGGCAAATTGACTCTACCGTAATCTTTGCCAAGTTACCACGACTGATGTTTAAAACATCCGCCGCCTGCCTTTGACTTAGTCCACGTACCAATAAAAAAAGAATCTCGTGCTGACGAGGAGTAAGCTTTATCGGTAAATCATATGCTTTAATCGTTACCGGTTCCAGATCTTTTTCTTGCAGAATAGTCAAATATTCAGTTATACCAAACAAATTGCAATATGAAGAATAAGTTTGTAAAGCTACTAATTCACCACTATCATGAAAAACTGGGATGTAAGACACCAAACGTGAACTAAATATATTTCCACGCGGAATTAGACTTATAAAGCTAACCGGTATTTTACGGCTAACTACTATCTGTTGCAATTTAATCATTTTTTCACAGGCGATGCGAATTGCTTCAATATTAACCTGATCACTAAACCCCGTTAAGATCGCTATATTTTCATCAGTAACATTACTGAGATGAAATGATTTATTTAACACCGTCAAAATATTTTCAATGCCAAACTGTCTTCTGGTTTCATCGGACACGACCAATAAACTACCATCCAAATCAAATAGTGCCGAACAGTTTGAGTTCTGCGTAAGCTGAAATTTTTTTATTAAAACGTTGTGAACGTAGTCATACTTTTCTCGTTCTGAGAGAGCCATGTGTATAACCTTTAGAACTTAGCGATGGTTTCGCCGATTAATTTTAAACGTATAGATTTAACATGATCTGCAGCTTCAATCACTTTCTCGTAACCAAGCGGTCGGTCCATTGTTGATTTTGCCAAATTACGTTTTTGAATAAATTCTTTGGCTTATTGTATCTCATTAGTATAATGCATTTGATTCTTTAATTGCTAAGTTTAGTATAAACCATATTTTACTTAATTGCCACAAACAACGTCAATGTTTTCCAGAGTATATTTCATAAATGCCAATACCTGTTTTATACACCCCATACCATTTTGGAAGGTTAATAAGCCTGCTCTAGTTTGCTACAATCCTGTTATTGGTAAAATCGATATATACTAGCATAAAATCATGCATTCCACAATAGCCATTTTTGACTATTGTAAAGATGTTTTTGTAATGCGACAATATCGCGCGCAAGCAATCTGAGATATTACAAACTATTTGATTTTTAAGATTATAATTAAAACCAAAATCTAACAGCTAAAATCATACATTATATTTTTGTATAACAGTTATACAAAAATATAACAGTTAATGGCTGTGGATAAGGAGTAAAATCGCGGTATAAGTAATATCAGAAATTTGTATTACAAATTGTAGAGAGGGAAAATCTAATATGAAAATGTATAAATTAAATAAACGTCACCTCAGTACGTTAATAGCAGCAACTTCGCTGCTTAGCGCCTGTGGAGGTGGAAGTAATATTGGCAGCGGACAAAATGCCACTGGACCAACCATTCAGGCCGTAACACCAGCAGTACGTGCTTTATTTTCTACTCAACAGTGTCTATCAGGCAGCCTGAGTGCACCGACAAATAGTGGCTGGTACTTGGGTGGAGCTACTATTAGTATCACGAATAGTTGTGACACTGCTATTGATCTGGCAGATACTTCATTGTCATTTACATCTATTGATAATAGTGGCGGGTTTGCTTCATGGAGTGATGCAGGTGTTTATGTCAATGATGCTAACTATAAAATCAGCTTTACTCAGGGAAGTGGAAATACCGAGATTGGGACTATTACTGCAGATAAAGCTTGGACAGGCAAAAACGATAATGGAGCAATTTATCCACATAGCTCAATCGTATTTGGTGGTACAGGAATTAATACTACAAATGGTGGAAGTTACCAACTAAATCTTGCTAACAATACGCTAGCAATCAACGGTTCTGCACCAGTTGCACAAACCGGAACAATGACGGTATCTGTTAATACTAAAAATGCTGGCTGTACCAAGGATATTTGTAGCAAAATTACAGTTGCAGTAAATGATGTTAATGGTAAAACAGTAGCAACGGTAGCAGTTCCTACAACTAGCATTGGCGCAACCTATATTCAAACAATTGAAAGTTTAAATGTAGGTAGTTATACTTTGTCAGCATCAGCAGTGAGCAATAATACAATTACTTACACACCAAGTGTTACTCCAACAGTTGCAGCAAATACTGATACGCCAGTAACGGTTACCTATCAACAACCTCCAAAAGCAGGTTATGCAGCAATTACTTTACCAAATGTGTATAGCAGTTACAAAGGTAATATCGTAGTAAAATTACTTAATACAAAAGAGTCAAATGCGGTAGTTAGTGCATATTCAATGACACAAGGTCAAACCCTCACAACTGAAGCCTTACCAATTAGTGACACTAAACATCAATATGCAGTTCAGGTGCAAGGTATTGCAGATCCAGCTGCTGGTAAATTCTATGTTGAAAGTGGCTTACCGATCATAAAGATTACCAACAATGCAACTACTGCAATTACTGTTCCATTCAAAACATCGACCGTAACTAAGCGCACGGTTAGCTTTGCACTTAGCGGACTTAACAATAGTACAGCTGGGATTAATTTCCAAGATTCAGCGCAAAAATATGCCTATCTAAGCTATAGCGGTTTAACCAATTCTACAACAAAATATTATTTTGAAAATAATACGACCTTGGGTTATTCAGTTAAAGCTGCAACTGGTAACTATAAAGTTAACCCGATTGAAAGTAGTAATAATTTAATTACAGCTAATAAAACCATTGCAGTTGGATTTGAATCTGCAGCCTTACCGACACCATCCAACTCAACAGTAGCTGGTTGGCCTGAATACTTGGCAATGGGTGCAGTTGGTGGACCAAATACCGACCCAGTAGCACAAGTAAATAGCGGTGGTGATGATTCGTTTGGTGGCAAACCTGTCGATGCAGTATTTAAATACGCTGGCGTTAATGGAAATGGTGACCCTGGGGTTATTGATCCGCCAATGAATGCGATTCGCATGGCAACTGATTTGACAGAAGTGGCTAAAGTCAACGACCGTGCTAGTCGTGTTGTAATTGTTGAGTACACAGGCGAGATGAGTGGTGGTGAAAACTTTGCTGATTTTACTAACAATAATGTGCCAAATCCGAATAAGCAAAATTCAACTTATATCATGGCACGTCATTTTGCCAGTCTAGCAGCAGATGCTCAAGCTTTGGTTGATAAACCAGTGATTAAGGATGGTAAAAAATATTATGGTTCAATGATCCTCAATCCTGACTTGTTAGGTGCAATGGAGCAAAACGGCTATATTGACTCTGTTAATGCACAATTACCAGCTAATGCTGTAAATACCGCAGTTGACCAAGCTTTGTGTTTATTAACCAATTCGCGTAGTTATACCAACACAGCAACGCCAAATGGTGATGGTAATTATGTGTATAAAGGTAAAACTTATACTGGTACGCCGTATCAAATTCTAAGCTCTATGTTAAGCGATGGCTATCCAGCATGGTCAATCAGTAATAGCGGAGACGCTTACTGGGGTACAAGTATTGACAATAAAGACTCTCAAATCGCTAAATGGTTTGATGCCTGTGTAGCAAACCCTAGTTACGATAAGACTAAATATATTCGCCCTAATTTCCCTGCTGGATTTGATGGTTGGGTACAAGCGAATAACTGGTTAATCAGAACTTTTGCTGCTAAATCAAGTGGTGTAACGTTTGCTTGGCAAACTAATATGTGGGCAGTTAACTCAGGTTTCTGGTTGCATAACGAACTAAGCGCTAGCGATATCGCAGCACAATACTCAACTAAAGTTAGCAACTGGTTAAAAACCTATGCACCAAGTAGTATCATGAATGTTGGCAGTGAACTAGCACCAGATTATTTCGTCTTTGATCGTTATGAGATGGATGATAGTGCAGCACCTGGCTCAGCTACATTATACAGCGCGCGCTCATGGGATAATTACCTGATTGCAGTTGGGCAAGTTAGCAAGGCATTTAACAATATCCCTGTAATGCTGTGGCAAATTCCTGGTTCACACTTACCGTATGTAGGTGAGGTAGCTCCAGAATTATTTGGTGGTAATGCGGGTAGTTATATCTTTAGTACTGCACCAGTATATTTCTTTGGTGATAGCAACCTGAAATCAGATTTAAGTAATTTGATTATGGGTGGCAGTGCTGGTACTACTAATACTGCAGTTGGTAGTTATATCGTACAGAGTAATTATAATTGCACAATCAGTAACTGTAATTATCAACAATACTTGAAATTTTATGGTGGTAAGACTAATAACTATGACTGGTCACGTGATAATGGTAAATTAGCTCTGGCTGCATCAAATGGAGTGTTCGCGATCCTTTGGGGTGGTGGAAATACAACTAATGTTATCAAAAACTTTAGTAATCCAGATGATCATGGCTGGTTGGCAAATAAGATTAAAACTTATTACCAAAATCCACAAAAATTAAAAAATTAAAATAATGTTTGATTTAAAAAAGGTCGCGTTAGCGACCTTTTTTTATTATATACTTGTAATTATTGTGGGATACTTAAATTCGCAATCGCTGAAGCAGTCAATTGATTATAAGCAGGACTTTGTGGAATCCCTTTCACATTACTAAACGCTTTATCCAAATGCTTTAAAATCGTAGGTTGATTACAAATTTCAATATCACTCAAATTATTAATTAACTGCGTATAAATTTTGTCATCTAAGGCATTAATTTGCTTACGTAATGAATCAATTCCCGGTGTTACTTCTGGGTCAGGTTGATTGTCTTTATTTGCATTCCAGCGCGCAATCCAATAATCTTGAATAAACTTCGCCTGATCCATCTGAACTTGCGCAAAAACCATCAAATCCCCACTATCAATCTTATTTTTCTTGGCAATATCTTGAGTATTTTGTAATACTTTTAATTCACGCGGAGCATCATAAACGGTTTGTTTATTAATAAATTTATACGCCGCAACACCTTCCATCAGTGCACTTCGCGCAGCCATAGTAGCAAATAAATCATCAAGTTTTTTGGTGTTGCATTCTCCCGCAAATACGTTTTGACTGAATGCAACACAGCACAAAGAGCCAATAAGTAATTTATTTAATTTTGAGTTTACAAGCATATTATTTCCCTATAAAATATAAAATAATCAATATGATAATACGTTAATTCAATTTTAGATAAATTAATTATACCACTAAAAATGATGTAATGATTGTAGTAACACCCTTCTATATCATCATTATCAAATTTTCACATCGTTACTTTACCAAATGTTTTATGCTTGTATCCCATTCAATCAATAATCATATGCCATAAAAATACCATCAACAACGCAAAACTAATCATTGATCCGTTTTAGCCATACAGCAAGTCCCTGAGCATTAATCTGCATATCTACCCCGACTAATTCCAATACCCGTTCCGAGCTTAAATCTATGCCACAACTATGTGCTTCTCTCACAATATACTTTTCAAGTTTAAGCGTAATTTCTGCGACTACATCTGATGCCCCTGCAGATTCGCGCGCAATTGCCACATAATCAGCAATCATTCGGCGTAAATCATTGGCAATTTGTTTAATAGCTCTAATTTGACCGAAATGAGTTAAATAAACCGCTTCTGGTGTTAAAGATTCAATTAAGCCAATTGACTGCAACATTTTTTCTGGTGAGAAATTAACGGGAGTGGTAGTTGGAAAAACAAACACTCGCTCAGCTAAAACCAGCTCGGGATAAACCACACCAAAAATATCACCACTAAAAATTCCACTAGTTTTACTATCCACGATGATATTATGATGATTAGCATGCCCTGGCGTGTCACGACAAATTAACTGACGTCCGTTCAGATTTATAGTTAAACCATCCTCAGCATTAACAATCCGACTCGCATCAATCGGCGCTAGCTTACCATAAACTTTGTCAACAAATTCTTGCCCGTAGACACCAACTACCCCAGCCTCCAAATAGCTTGGGTCTATCATATGCTGTACACCTTTGGGATGCACAACCAATTTGGCATTGGGAAACGCAGCCATATAACTATCTGCACCACCAGCATGGTCAAGATGAATATGCGTAAGTAAGATGTATTTTACTGCTTCAGGAGTTAAATTTAACTCACTCAAAGCTTCCAAGACATATTTTAATGATGGTGCATTTGCGGTTTCAACCAACGCAACACTATCACCCTCTACTATCATATAAACCGCAGCTAAATTATCGCGTAAATAATGCGCATCTAATAAATAAATCCCATTGTTATAACTTTTCATTGCTTAACCTTTGTAGTAAATTTTTACAAAATCATTAGTCAATCTCAATATTTTGTGTATCATGTATAAGCCAATATTATGCTCTGTTTTTGCCATATTTGCTGAAATATAATGTTAAACAAAGTGTAGTATCAGCAAGAATTAATTGTAAATCAAACCAGTCTTACCCATCTCTAAAAAATATCAGCATAATTTGCAAAGATACAAACTCACGTCTAAAGAAAATAGTGTACATTATAGCTAGTAAAGATAATTTTATACGTTTCAACAATCTCACCAGAGGAAATAGAATTAAATGTACACACAAAATAAAAACTTCATCTTTACCATGGTTGTGGTTGCTATTGCAATCGGCAATGCTGGCTCGACACTATATTTACCCGCTTTGGTAACCATCGCGCACAAATTAAATACAACAAATAGTTTGGTAAAAATATCTCTGGCATGTTATTTACTGACATTTGGTTTATCGCAGTTACTCTACGGGCCAATGTCTGATGCATGGGGACGTAAAAAAGTTTTAATTAGTGGTCTTGGAATATTTTTACTCGGTTCAATTATCGCATCTCTTGCAACTAACATTAGCCTATTACTTTGTGGCAGATTAATCGAAGGCGCTGGAATTGGAGCAGCTAATGCAGTTGGTTATGCGCTGATTCGAGATATTTATAGCGGCAATGAGCTAACCCGCAAATTAAGCTATGTCAGCATCTTTGTTGGAATCACTCCGATAATCGCGCCTCTATGTGGTGGATATTTGGTGGGATATTTTAACTGGCAAGCCTGCTTTATTACACTATCTATTCTTGCATTTGGGTTAATTTTAATGCAACTTTATAAATTACCCGAAACCAACCAAAACTTAAATAAAAAAGCGATTAATCCTGACATAATAATAAAAAACTACTATACCGCGCTAACAAATCTTAATTATCTGAGTTATATTTTAGCCGTAAGCGTAGGTTTTGCTGCAATTTTATGCTTAAACTCGGTATTACCATTTATAATGATTAAAAACCTCGGTGTGAGCCCATCCCACTACGGATGGCTAACTTTATGTACTGGGGCTGGATATTTAAGCGGATCATTTGTCGGTGGCGTAGTTGCAGTTAAATTTGGCGCCAAGCTTACGATTAAGATTGGAGCAATTATACAAATAGCTGCGAGCGTACTGGGCTTAGTTGTAGCTTTCTTTTTTTATGACATACAAGCCGTGCTACTACCATTAATCATCGTTCTCTTTGGTGTTGGATTTATTGTTCCAATTGGCGCTGGTGGTGCAATGGCGATCTTTCCGCAAATGGCTGGCAGCGCTGCAGCACTCCTCGGCACCATGATGTTTGGTATTTCTTCTATATTCACATCACTGGTTGCTCATTTACCCACTGAGACACAAAAACCACTGTTTATATTTCTATTATTCTTAGGGGCATTAGCCTGGTTTATAGTTAGTTTTATTGGAGCAAAGAAAAATGTTTAGACATATAGTATTATACGGTTACAAAGCAGAATATAGTGAAGTTGAAATTGGCAAGGTCTATACAGAATTAGAACAAATTTCAGGAAGACTACCCGGCAGAATAAGCTATAGTTGGGGCAAATATAATAGCCATGAAGGTAGAAACAAAGGATACACTCATGCCTTAATAACTGATTTCATCGATGAGTATTCGCGCAATCTATTTATTGATGATGAAGTAAGAATCGCTTTTTCTAAACGAGAGGTTTTACCTAAAATGGTTAATGGAGTTGATTCAATCGTATCATTTGATTTTGAATGGAATCAATAAACTCAGCTGAATTCATGACAGGCTAGCTTATACAATCCAAGCTAGCCAATACTCTGGCATTGCAAAGCGTGCTTACTCGACTTATTTAACCAGACACTTAAAAATCCATAAATTAGCTGCTTTAGGTTCACAAACTATTCCATGGTTGTTGGTTATAATCTGAATTGACTCTTGAAATAAAAGCGAAATATTATCTTGTGGCATTACAATCTCAATCACTGAGGATGTTTCTCTATCATTTATTCTTATTTGCTTAACATCTAAAAGCGGAAGCTGTTCTTGATCATTCATAATGGAATAAATTTGTGGCAACCCAGTTGAAGCAAATTTAACTTTAACATCAGCTAAAGAAGTTCCGGTTAGTACCAGTGGCTTCATCCAAACAATATTACTAGACGTTGGAGCTATTACTAATGTACAACTGGCATCCGCAGTCTGTGTCCATTCGTCCTCACCATACCACGCTCTGCAAACGATACCTTCAGGTGTCCACTTATCGTCAAGGTCAATGCTAATATTTGCGCCATTATTAAAATGTAAAACATATTTACTGATTGTAGTAATTTTTTTATTACCCGCAGAATCTACCAGTATTATTTCTTTTTTCATAATAAAACGCTTTAATAAAATGTCAGAATTAAAATTATAACCCCTAGCCGTCTAAAATTTCAACCCCAATTATATCCCTTAAAATTTCTGCCGAATTAACTCACATAAGCCGCTATGGCTAAATCCCAAAACTTTAGTATTAGTTATGTCGTGCTTAAATAATTTTTTAAGATATTCAATAACTTGATCTTGTTCTATAGTCGTCATATTTTTTAATAAATCCAGCAAAATAATCCCTTGCAGATTACGTAAACAAATTTGTTGATAAATCGTGTCTAACACCAAAAAATTTAATTTGCTCCGACTAAATTTAGCTTTGTCACTATTAACATCAATCAGGTTAATTCCCGATAAGCAATGTATTTCCAAACTAGCGCCATTGCTTAAATTATGACTAGAGCTCGCAACTAACCCTCGATAAGCAGCTAGCTCACTCTCCATATCCAGACGCGGATTATATTCAATAGCGTCGAGTAACCAACAGTCCTGTAAGTCTAAAAGCTGTTCATCAACCAATTTGTCATTACTGATGATCAAACATTCTGGAGCTAGTGACAATGAACGTAATAATTTTAAATAATTTGGTACACCAGCAATAATTTCATCGCCTGTGTTAAGTGTAGTTAACTTTGTTAGCTGCGCCCCGATGCGTTCGATCTCAACTAAAACAGGCTCAATATCATTCAATTGCTTAACACTACTGCGCAAAGTCCACTTCGCTGGATAGTGCAGCATCGCTTGAGATAAGGTTTTACGCTGTGCGACTGAAGCTCGCGAACAATCTGCACTAGCACTACCTGACAACGCAGCAACTAGATATTTGCCAACAAACTGCACACTTGTACGAAATTTAGCCTGCTTGCTCTCATCACCAAGCCAAGTTAATTGCACTAGTAGATTTGCACCATCTTGTAATTTAGCGCCTTTAGCCAAATTAACAAACCCTGTTTTACCCGATGCATATTCAATAAAAGCGCTGTGTTCTGCGTGATTAATTTTGATTATCTTAGCATTAAATACCGCTTCACTGGCAAAACCATCATGATCATGCGTGACATAGCATAATTGATCTTTAGTATAGCCAAACCCGTAGATAACTGAACCCTGACGATAGATGATAACTTTATTTAGCATCGCTATTTAGCTCATGCAATAAATTACGGACAGTATTGAGCGGTAATCCCATAATTGCATAAAAACAACCATCAATTTTTTGGATATATTGCCCAGCCAAACTTTGGATACCATAAGCACCAGATTTATCCTTATAATCCCCAGTTGCCAAATAAGTATGGATTTCTTCATCACTCAACTGATCAAAATGAACCCAGCTTTGGCTAGTTACGGTTTTCTCAAAATCATGATATTTTAAAGTAACCGAAGTAATAACCAAATTACGATCTCCAGCAAACATCCGCCACATCCGAAAGGCATCATCATAGTCAACTGGTTTACCCAGCACCTGTCCTTGATAAATCACCTCAGTATCCGCAGTTAAGATCGGGAGTATCGGCAATTCTCTATCTAACATATATTGCCAGCCAGCTTCAGCTTTTTCGCGACAAATCCGCTGCGAATAATCAAAAGGGCTCTCCCCATCTGCAACTATTTCTGGGATATCAAATGACAAAATTTCAAAGTTTATACCCATTTGAGTTAAAAGTTCAGCCCGCCTTGGACTTTTTGATGCTAGATAAATTTTTGATATACTTTTATTAACCATATTTATATTCTTTATTTAAGATTTTTTGTGAAATAATATTTGACAACGCTAGTGTTCCCAACGTATAATACCGTTCTTGAATAAAACAAAGCCTCAATAGCTCAGACGGTTAGAGCGACGGACTGTTAATCCGCAGGTCGTAGGTTCGATTCCTACTTGAGGCGCCATCTCCAGCAAACCCACACTTTCAAAAACAAATTTTAAAACCCTTAACACATTGAAAATTTTAGATATATAATTTGTTTTGTGCTGCACTTTGTATTCCAATCATGATCTAAACTACTCACTCATAAACTACCACAATATGCTGTAAAGATTACCCTGCAGTTAACTCACCGACTAAATTTTCACTCATCGCACTTTTAATTGTCTCTTTACTCATTTTGCTCGACATCAGCACCATTAATTTTGCCAATGCAGCTTCAATAGTCATATCACAACCACTTACAATTCCTAAATCATGTAAACAGCTACTCGCGTAATCATTAGAAACTCGCCCTTCGTTAACCTGAGTTATATTGACGATGATAACCCCACGTGCAACTGCATTTTTAAGCGCATCAACCAGTTTTAGATTACCCATTGGAATATTACCGCTACCGTAGGTCTGTAACACCACCGCATCGAGCTCAGTATTGTTTAGCGTATCCGCAATAAAATCGGTAGTAAATCCCGGACGCAGACTCAGATCAAGAATTTTAGCATTTTGCGGAATCACAGGGGCAAAACTAAAGCGAGTTGCTTTAAGCCAGCGTTTGTTAAACCAGTTAATCTGAATCCCAAACTCTGCCAAAGGCTCTTCATCTACCGAGTCAAAACCAAAAAAGCGATAAGTGCTGACTTTCTGGGCACGACAACCACGGAGGAGTTTATTATTAAACGCAATCGCAACCTCATGCAAATCATCACGACTGGCAGCAAAGAGCGCATCTATCAGATTACTCCAGCCATCACTCCTACGATGAACTAGCGGCAGCTGTGACCCGGTCAATACCACAGGCTTATCGAGACCGCGCAAAGCAAAGGCTAGTACACTCGCAGTATAAGCCATAGTGTCAGTACCATGAATAACTACAAATCCGTTATACTGATCATAATTATCGGAAATATCTTGTATAATTCGTTGCCAGTGCTCAATTCGAATATCTGAGGAATCAATTAACTGTTCATATTCAAGTAAATCAACAATAACATCTTTAACTGGATCTAGCGTCGCAATCTGTGACTTAAATAGCCCAGCCACGGGTTGCAAGCCATTTGTCGTGTAGTCCATTCCAATCGTACCACCAGTATAGATAATCAAAATTTTACGCATATTATTTTCCTGTTGCAGCAACTATCGTATATTGCTGATTATACTTATCCCAAAATTGCTGATTTAAGACATAATTATATTTCTCGCCAGCATAATATAAGTTAGCACTAAATTCTCCAGGATTTTGGCCGGCTTTGTCAATCTTCACACCAAAAAAGGCCAAACTCTTTGAACTACGGTAATTTTGCAAGTTACCAAAGCGGAAAATACTATCATCAGTTCCAGCAGCTCGATCTAGAGCAATATTTTGCATTGCCTGTAAGCTGGTTGCTGACTCTCCTGCAACTAAATAACGAGCACGGTTTAAGCGTGTGGTGCTAGCAAGTAAGCGGGCTTTTTCAGCTTCAGTATAAGGATAATTTTTGATTAATTTCTCATCTTGATAATTATTCGTATGGGCATATACCCCACGGTCAACTAGTTTATAACTAAACTTATGATTGGGTGCAACTTCAATTGATAAGATATTTTTAGCATCGGCAACTTGATAAAATACTGGATCAGGAAATTTGGCAATTAGTTTGGGTAAATCAGGAATCACATCCTTAGCATTAGTATAATTTTGCAATATATCTTTACTAAAATCATCAGCAATTCCACCTTTGGCTAAAGCTGAGTATTCAATAGTCACTTCATTAAACACTGCTAAATTTTTCTCATTAATCCCAGCCGAAACAAAATCTGGTACATCCTGCCGCGAGAGTGCAAGATATTTCAATTTACCTTTTTCTGCAACTACTTCGATCACTTGGCGATCAGGATTATTATCCCGATTTTTCGCCATTAAAAGCGTATCATCAGCGCCATTAAAAGTAGCAAACGTCGTGCATGCAAAACTGGTGGCAATACCACACGTTAATAATAAAGCTAATTTTTTCATAAGTTACACCACTTAAAAGAGATACTCGCAGTATTTTAATGCCAAATTATACTATATGTTACTAAAAACAATATTTGTACCGCAGTTACTGTCAAACCATTTTTAATCATCGCTTTCACATTTTGACTCTCAGCAAAACCCATTGCCGCAAACATATTTGCCCCAGGAATCGCAAAATTGGTAATCCGGGTAGCCAATAGCATACTAAAAGCAAAAGTCATAACGCTCAAATTCATTTCCAGCGCGACAGGTGAAAACATTTCGTGCAACATCTTAATCACGGCAGCAGATGCAGCAGGCATCCCAAAAGCCCCAGTAATTCCAATCAGGATGGATAATACTATTTTACCGCCAAAATGTTCTAGCGGTACAAATAATTTCATCAATGCGGCAAAGCCTCCAGCTTTTTGTACCAAATCAAGCATCGGACCAAGCAAAAAGAAAATAAAGAATAAATGGAAGTTTTTCTTCATACCTTCAACCAATAAATGAAAAACCTTACCTATTCGTAAGCCACCAACTACCCCAGTTAAGATTGATAAAAACAACATTACAAAGATAACATAAGATGTTTTAGCCTGAAAAATTAATCCATAAGCTACACAAGCAATAAACGCCAAAATAAAAATGATCGTTGCGGTATTTTGCTGCTTAGTCGGTACAAAACGCTCCTCTGTCGCATCATGCGGAAAAGTTTCATGGGCATACTGTACTTGTAGACGTGATGCCATCACCCAAGTAACAACAATCGTCACCAAAGCAATCGGAATTGAAGCATAAAGTAGCATTGAACCATAACTAATACCAGTAACGCCTAATAATGCAACCACGGGTGGCGCAAAAGGTCCTAAGATCAAAGCTTCTTCACCTGCTGCCTGCATCAATACTGCCATACTTGGGCGCGAGAGCTTGACACTTCCGGCAATCGGGCGTAAGATTGGTGCCAAAATCGCCAAACCACCAGCCAAAGTTCCAAGTACTGCAACAATTACCACGGAAGAAGTAACAATACCAATTTTAACCCGCCGTTGGGTATTAACTCCGATACTATAAACAATCTTGTGCACCATGGTATGACTTACTTTGGTTTCAGTCAATATTTCGCCCAAACCACGCCCAAGCATAATGATTAGCCCGACCAAAGCCATAAATGAACCCAGCGCCGCTTCCATCGTTTTACCAATTTCAATTGGCGAGGATAAATTAAATAAAAATCCTAAAACCACGCCAATTGCGGTTGCCACCAAAGGATCAACATTGCGAAATACCATAACAGTATAAAGCACGATAACCAATAAGCTGGATAATTGTACAAAAAAATGCCAATCCATACTATGCTCCAATCGTTATAACAGCTTCCAAGTCACCCAAATGCGTAATTCCGAGCCCCGGTAATTCTGATAAAGAGAGCGTTGCACCGTTGAGAGTTACACCGCCTTGAATAGGATTATACTTAATCATAGTGATCGGATCTAGATCAACAAATTTAATGTTACTGCGTCCAACCACAAAGCTCGCCATCGCAGCTAAACCAATTGGAGACTCGAGCATACACCCCGCCATACACGGGATATTATGCGCCGTTGCCAAATCATAAATTGGACGTGCAGCATGAATACCACCGGATTTCATCAGTTTAATATTAATCCCATCGGCAATTTCACCGCTGATAATTTTGCTTACATCACGCAGATTAAAGGCTGATTCATCGGCATAAATCGGAATCCGTGAATTATCGCGCACATATTTCAAATTGTTATAATCCCAAGCTTTGACAGGTTGTTCAACCATCGCAATTCCTAGGTCATTAGCTGCTAGTGAGTCAATAATCTGCAGTGCGGATTTGGCATCCCAGCCCTGATTGGCATCACTTAAAATATGAATCGAATTACCAACAGCCTGCCGAATCGCTTTTAAACGCGCAATATCTTCGGCGGGATTAAGTCCAACTTTAATTTTTAAAGTTTCAAAACCTTGCGAAACGAATAATTTAGCATCTTCAACCATTTCTGCCGCATCTTTGACGCTAACCGTAGTTAAGATTTTTAACTCAGGCTTACCACCACCCAAAAACTTATATAAAGGAACTTGCAACTGCTTAGCAACTAAATCATGCAAAGCAATATCCATTGCCGCTTTAGCCGAAGTGTTATTTACCAGAGAGCTTTGTACCAGTAAAAGTAGCTCTTCAAAATTAGTTATATCTTTACCAAGTAATTTGGTAGCTAAAATCTGCAACGCACCGATAATTGACTCTTGCGAATCACCAGTAATAACCGGAGTTGATGCAGCCGAGCCATAGCCGAGTACTCCATTGTTAGTAGAAAGAATCACCACGATGTCTTCGACATGCTCAGTACGTCGTAGCGCCGTAATAAAGGGGCGAATCAGCGGAATACGTAACTTAGCAATTTGAATTTGATTAATTTTCATAAAATTTTACCTTTTATTTAGTAGGATCCACTCAGGTATTAGCCAAAGCAGTTTGAATGGTATGGTGTAATATCTTGCCAACATTCACAATTTACTCCAAGATATACAATCCTGAATCATCGCAAATTTTAGAGTATCACAAACAAATTAAACGTAAGCCTGATTTTATCCTTCAAATGAAAATTCAAACCTCAGACACACAAAAATCTCTCTAATACATTGCAGTGCAATAGTTACAAACGCAACACATGCTAATCTAACTGGACACTAGTGAAAAAATACCAATCCGACAAACAACAACACCCAACAACCAAAAAAACAGATTACTACAACTGCAAATATTCCTTTAGTTCCGCTAAATATTTTATTTGGCTTGTATTCTCGCTTCTGCTTTTCATAATACTCTTCTAGATCACTCATCATCTTACCTTGTTTATGCCATTATTCACTAAATTCCGATTGTATCTCAAACCACACACTAAAAACATTATGCAATGCAACAATTACTCTGTAAAACAGCAAATTAGTTAAATTTTATGCATACCGGAGTTGCATTTATGCACACAGCTTAACTAACTCACGCCCTTCGAAAGATGGTGCATCGCCTGTAATAACATAGTTGTAGAGATTATTAGTATTGCCTGAGTAATAGGATTGATAAAGTTGATTATTGAGCTTGGCATCCGATATATTTTCATTCAATTAATTCAGTTGTTGGTAAAGTTCATTTGAATTAGTTGGTGGGTTTTGTTTATCGGCAAGTTTGTCTAAAATATCTTGCTGGCTCGCATAATAATCATCAATGGTTTATTTATCAATTAATTCCAGTTGCTCCAATGCAGGAGCACTGCTTTGCGGGCTAAACGCATAACTTTCTCCACCATAGCTGATTGCCAGCATCTGGCTAATCGCACCACCTTGATCAAACCCAACAAAATCTAGCTGACCACCACCATGTTCAGCAAGATATTTAGCGGTTTTTGTGACTAACTCGCTGGCTGCAGCATATGCTGACATATCAGCTGTGCCATTACTAACCAAGGCATATTCACCATTGCCATCCGTATATACAAAACCATTGTAACCATCTTTGGTTGACGATAAATCATTAACTTTTGTCCATAAAGTGCTATCTTTACCTGCAATGCTATCCGCACCTACACTACCGCCATTGGCTAGCTTAGAGCTATCCTGATACGCTAGTGTTTTATTGGCAATAGCTCACATAATTGATTGACGCTAAATTCATTAAGTTTATCGTAAGAAAAACTGTTTGGACTATGTTGCGCAAATACAGAACTCAAATCCTGCGATTGTTCAGAGCCATCTTTGACCCAGTAGTTTTGGTAATAGGTAAATGGATATGTAAACTGTGTTAATTCAAGATCATTTAGAACACTCAATCTAATTTCTTGACCGAGCTGTTTATAATAATGCGAGCTAACTAGATCACCAGTTATCATAAAATTAGTGATATTCTGTGGGTCGCTACCAGACTGATAATGTTCAATTAAGTGCTGCAGTTCAACAATATACCCGATAATCCATAAACTAAATTGTGAGTTTTTAATGCAGCGCAACAACCATTGATACCAAGTAAATTGATGCATTTGGCTACACATTTCCTATATATCTTGTGCAAAGCACAATAGTTTCAGCACATCTCTGACAGAAGAATAAATTTAATTCAAAAAAACCAATTCACTATCAGCTGGGTTATAGTAGAATATTGAAAGAGCCTCTGAAAAGCAGAGCAGTTCGCCGACTAATTTGTTGAATAAAATAATTTAATCAACAAGCTAGCCTGTAAATTAGTTTTCAATTCTATTAGTTGTAATAATTTTATTGGAGTACGCAGATGTCAAATCGTGAACAGCAAATCGCCGCCCTACAACAAGATTGGGATAATAATCCACGCTGGGCAGGAATCAAACGCAATTATACCGCTGAGGATGTAGTACGCTTACGAGGGTCACTCGCTGTTGAGCATACTATCGCTAAAACTGGCGCAATTAAATTATGGAACTTGGTTAACAATGAACCGTTCATCAATGCTCTTGGTGCGTTGACTGGTAACCAAGCAATGCAACAGGTCAAAGCTGGATTAAAAGCTATTTATTTATCAGGCTGGCAAGTGGCTGGAGATGCAAATGTTGCGGGTGAAATGTATCCCGATCAATCACTCTACCCAGCAAACTCAGTGCCATTAGTCGTAAAAAGAATTAATAATACCCTAACTCGTGCTGATCAAATTCAATGGTCTGAAGGTAAAAATGATGTTGACTACTTTGCACCAATTGTAGCTGATGCTGAAGCTGGCTTTGGTGGTGTATTAAATGCTTTTGAATTAATGAAAGCTATGATTGAAGCTGGTGCATCAGGCGTGCATTTTGAAGATCAATTAGCATCAGTTAAAAAATGCGGACACATGGGCGGAAAAGTATTAGTTCCAACCCGTGAAGCAGTTGAAAAATTAAACGCTGCACGTTTAGCTGCTGACGTAATGGGTGTGCCAACACTGATTGTTGCACGTACTGATGCTGAAGCTGCAGATTTATTAACCTCCGATGTCGATGCTAATGACAAACCATTCTTAACTGGTGAACGCACAGTTGAAGGTTTCTTCAAAACTAAACCAGGTTTAGAACAAGCAATATCTCGTGGTTTAGCGTATGCACCGTATGCTGACTTAGTATGGTGTGAAACTGGTAAACCAGACCTAGCTTATGCCAAAGCATTTGCTGAAGCTATTCATGCTAAATTCCCAGGTAAGTTATTGGCGTATAACTGCTCACCATCTTTCAATTGGAAGAAAAATTTAGATGATGCAACGATTGCTAAATTCCAAATCGAATTAGGTAAAATGGGTTATAAATTCCAATTTATTACTTTAGCTGGATTCCACTCATTAAATTACAGTATGTTTAACTTGGCACATGGTTATGCACGTAGCCAAATGTCAGCGTTTGTTGAATTACAAGAAGCAGAATTTGCAGCAGCAGAAAAAGGCTTCACTGCAGTTAAGCATCAACGTGAAGTTGGAACTGGTTATTTTGATGCAGTAACTCAAGCAATTCAACAAGGACAGTCTTCAACTACCGCATTACATGGTTCTACAGAAGACGAGCAGTTCTTTGAAGCTAAACATTAAAATTCTGAGTATTATTTTAATGCTAGAAATTTAAATTATGAATACCGTTGGTTAATCTTGCCAGCGGTATTTTTATTAAAGAATATAAAGGATAAAACTATGACTTCAATCAAACTACCTCATGGTATGGAAATCAATGCACCGATTAGTGCCGATTATGCCAAAATTCTAACTCATGAGGCATTGGAATTAGTGGCAAAATTAAGCCGTAAATTTGAGCCACGCCGCCAAGAGCTATTAGCTGCACGTGTTATTCGTGCCAAAGAATTAGATGATGGAGCATTACCAGATTTTTTACCAGAGACCAAATCAATCCGCGAAAGCAACTGGACAATTGCGCCGATTCCCAAAGCATTAGAATGTCGCCGCGTGGAAATAACGGGTCCAGTTGAGCGTAAAATGGTAATCAATGCACTTAATTCAGGTGCTGATAGCTATATGACAGATTTTGAAGATTCAAATACGCCAAATTGGGATAATCAAATCACCGGCCAGCTCAATATGATTGAAGCGGTACGTAAAACAATTAGTTTGGAACAAAACGGAAAAACCTATAAACTTAACGATAAAACCGCAACATTAGTAGTTCGTCCACGTGGTTGGCATTTAGATGAAAAGCATGTTTTGGTTGATGGCAAACGTGTTTCGGGTGGTATCTTTGATTTTGCTTTATTCATGTATCACAATGCCAAAGAACAACTGGCGCGTGGCGCAGGACCGTATTTCTATCTACCGAAAATGGAATCTCATCTTGAAGCACGCTTATGGAATGATATTTTCATTATGACTCAGCAAGAATTAGGTATTCCGCAAGGTAGCATCAAAGCAACGGTATTGATTGAAACAATATTGGCTGCCTTTGAAATGGATGAAATTCTTTATGAATTACGCGAACACTCATCAGGACTAAATGCTGGACGCTGGGATTATATTTTTAGCGGAATCAAAAAATTTAAGCTTAATAAAGATTTCTGTTTAGCTGATCGCGCAAAAGTTACGATGACTTCGCCATTTATGCGTGCCTATGCCCTGCTCTTGCTTAAAACCTGTCATAAACGTAATGCACCAGCAATCGGCGGAATGGCTGCGTTAATTCCGATTAAAAATGATCCAGAGAAAAATGAAACTGCAATGGCTGGAGTTCGCGCAGATAAAGCACGTGATGCAACTGATGGTTATGATGGTGGCTGGGTAGCACATCCCGGATTAGTTGAATTAGCGATGACAGAATTTACCAAAGTGCTTGGTGATAAACCAAATCAAATTGCCAAAAAGCGTGATGATGTGGTGGTAACTGCCGCGGAATTACTTGAATTTAAACCAGAGACTCCAATTACTGAAGCTGGACTTCGTTATAACATAAATGTTGGAATTCATTATTTAGGTTCGTGGTTGGCTGGTAATGGTTGCGTTCCAATTCACAATCTAATGGAAGATGCTGCAACTGCAGAAATCAGCCGTTCGCAAGTATGGCAATGGATTCGCTCACCTAAAGGTGTTTTCGAAGATGGGCGTAAGGTAACTGCAGAGATGGTACGCACAATGATTCCAGAAGAGTTAGCTAAAGTAAAAACCGTTGTTGGTAATGGTAGTACTTATGATCGCGCAGCCGTGATTTTTGAAGAAATGTCAACTTCTGCAACTTTTGCCGAATTTTTGACACTACCATTATACGAAGAAATTTAATCTATACTCATCGTATTTGATTCTTGGACTTTGTCGAATTTCAAAAAAGACGCCTTATGTAGCTCTGTTACACTACGTCGTCTTTTTTATCAATCCGTCGCTCTAGAGAATCAAATACTTCGAGTATATTTGGGTATCACGCCCCCAAAAAGATAAGGTTTTCTGTTAAAATAGCGCCTAATCTAAATTTATAAAAAAGGATAATCAATGTTTGATAAAGGTCAATTAGCCGGCTTAATGAAAAAAGCCCAAGAGATGCAAAAAAATCTGGAAAAAGCTCAGGAAGAAGTTGCACGTCTAGAAGTTGAAGGCGAATCTGGTGCTGGAATGGTCAAAGTTGTCATGACTGGAAAACATGATCTAAAAAAAGTTACGATTGACGAAACCGTAATGGATGATAAAGAGATGTTAGAAGACTTAATCGCTGCTGCGGTTAATGATGCTAATCGCAAAGTTGAAGAACAATCACAAGCCAAAATGGGTAGTGCTACTGCTGGTATGCCTGCTATGCCTGGCGGATTTAAGTTCCCTTTCTAAAAAATCCATTAAATTTACCCAGCTTAAATATTCCAGCTGGGTAAATTCATCTAATACTTAGTATTTATCAATTGACAAAAAATCATATATTTTAAATTCTCAGGTAAATTTTATCGTCCTGCAATAGACTATTCCAATTCATAATATTGTTACTTTGACATTATTATACCATTTGAAATATATATCACGGTAAATTAACCCAATCACGATGCATGATTGATTTCACCAATTCTATGTTTTTGCTTAATGCATTCCATGCTATACATGCTTTATCAACAATTTGCTGATAATTATCATAACATTGATTAGCAAAGCGATGGTTGCGTAGCCACTCCCAAACTTGTTCTACCGCATTTAATTCGGGTGAATATGGAGGTAATGGAATTAAGG
>ERZ650304.188-NODE-188-length-38930-cov-11.654251_pt1 | contig 38930 bp, 87 predicted proteins | sample MGYA00376240_ERZ650304 | MGnify/ENA primary metagenome ERZ650304 (study PRJEB26733, sample SAMN07839271) | wastewater metagenome | biome: small river; feature: stream; material: water | place: USA: North Carolina | collected 2016-03-01 ... | reverse complement strand
AACCTTTATTAGTAACTACTTGTTCACCACTTGAAAGTGTCATACCAATATAACCTTTCTTCATGATCTTTTCTCTTTTGCTTTTGCGGTTGCGATCGCAAAGTCGAGGTTAGCTTGCGCTTCGTGGTAAGCCTTGTACACAGCAAGCAATTCTTTCGCAGCAGCGTCTTCGCCGATCATTGAGTCCGGGTGCCACGTTCCTTGCGACAGGACACCGCCGGCGCTTTCGTAGCGGAGTAATTCTTTAACACTAACGACCGTTGCCATTTGCTCTTCTCCTCTGTATGCCGCTATTGTAACGCATTGTGACTTCCTTGTCACTTGGAGAAATGTAACAGAATGTTAAACGATTCCGAAGTAGTCCTTGAGGAACTTGTTAAACAGTTCACGGACTTTTTCAAATTCTGCATCGCCTACCGACAGCGTCAAAAACGGAGCAACCCAATATCCTTCGTGGTCTCCTGTGTAAACGCAGAGTTTAGTTGCATCGTAAGCAACTTCAAGGCAAGTGTTTGGAACTACGTAACCGAACGGACCAGCTTCGAGGCCGTTAAGCCGCACTTGTTTGCCAAAGTACGCGCCAGCCCCGCAGAACTCAACATCGACTGTCTCCGAGTCGCCTTTGAGCATTTCCAAGAAAAGCTCTGTGAACAAAGCGGTCTGTTCGACGCTTTCCGGCTTTGGATACGGCAGCGTGTGCCATTCCTTAACAAACTCGCTCAACTTGGAAAATTCGTTCATTTGCTCTTCTCCTCTGTATGCAGCTATTGTAACGCATCTGTCCAATATTGCCAAGAGAAGAAATGTAACAGAATGTTACAAGCCGTGCCCTAATCGCTGTGCAACCCGGAAGTTGATGTCGGCTTGCCATTCTTGCACTTGTTCGTCTGTAACTGTGCGATAGTGCTTCCTCGCATCCTCGATCCCGTGCAATGCAGCGTCGAACACAAAGTGGCGCTTGAGCTGTGCCTTGTCCCACAGGTCGCGTTGCTGGATGAACTCGTCGATTGTTTCAAGGAATGTTATTGTGTATTTCTTGCCCATACGGGCTTCGACTTCCTTTTCGCTTGTTGAAAGGACAATGTTTCGGAAGTTGTCCTCCCAACGAGATAGCAAAGCAATCCTCGGTTCACCGTTCACGACAGGAAACGAGATATCACCGTCGTCAACAAGTGCGTGGTGGATTGTGCTAAGCAATGCGTCACATTCTTGAGCAGAGTGAAGGTTACCCCAACCGCTTACAAATGCCGAAAACAAGTTCGACTCAGTAGTAAGGATCCAGTTTGTGATTGCTGCCATATCTGGATCGAGGGTGTACCCCTCAATCACTTTGAGTGAGTCAATGTACGATTTGCGAAAGCCGTCAAGCCTGTTCATTCTTTATCTCGCTCTGGGCAGCTTGCGCTTCGCAAAATTCAGTAATAATGCGACGCAATTCTTCTTTCAGCAAAGCTGCGGTGCGGTCTAACATCGGGTTCACGACATCACGAATGTCAACGACTGCTTTGTCCAGCATTTCTTCACTGATTACAGGGCGTTTCATATTCTATCTCACTTTGTGTATGCTGCTATTGTAACGCACAGCGACGTCCTTGTCATCCAAAGAAATGTAACAAAGTGTTAACGAGTCCCGTGCTTCAAGAGGTACTGGTTGCTCACAGCTTTCCAGTGTTCTTGTCCTGGACCGCAGTTCTTGAACACAAGCCCTTCGCGCAGCTTTGTTGGCGCAATGGCACTCTTACCGTCAGCCATTGCAAGCACTTGGTCCGGAGTGTACGCAGCAAGCGACATTTCTTCAGCGATCACAGGAACATGCTTCAACCCGAGATGTGCAACAATTTCACGCCGGGCGCGCGGACTCAAGTAGCAACCACGAGCAACATCGTACACGGAGTAGACGTAGAAGTCTTGTCCCTTAATGCCATAGTGGTTGTCTTCGACTCCTTCGCCGATCAGTTCCCCCTGGAATACCAAGTTGTCCAGCCCTTCGGCACGCATCTTGTTCTCAAGGTCATACCGCCGCGCTTGCTTCCAGAGGCTGTTACCCTCAGCTTCAGCAAGGTTAAGGTTACGGCTGCACACAATGAATTCGCCGTTAACCATACCGGCAGTCATGGAACTCCCTTCGAGCTTTTCGGTAACCTCGTACACTAAGCTGGACAACAAAGGCCACTTCTTAGTTAAGTTCTGGATGCGTTCCTCGTCGGTCTTGGGTACTTGCACGGGCCAGTTACCCTTCACAACACCATTCAAGCAAGCAGGAATCGGCGCTTCGTACTTCACGATACCCATGACTTCGGTTACGTCAATTGAGTTGTCGCCATCGGGGTTGTAAACGCGAGTCTTGTGGAACGCACCGACGACCGCAGGGTAATCATACAGGGGCAACAGCAACCCTTGGCTAACCTCGCCGCGCAGCTTAACAGTCCGCAGTCGCTCACCTTTGATCCCGTCGTACTCACGGGGAGCAACTGTCTTAACCAGGAACGGAGCAACCTCAACAGGAACCCATGAGTCAACCTCGAGGTAGATCGCATAGTCGCCAGCGGTGTACTCACCAAGTCGGGTAACAACCTGCCACCCACCGATCATGCAAAGATCAAGGGTATCAGCGTTTGGGTGTTTGCGAACACTGTCGATTTGAACAATTCGGGCAAGTTTGCGAGCCATAAGTTTCTCCTTAATTCGTTGTATGCAGCTATTGTAACAGCATTGGACAGCATTGTCAACCAATGGTTTGTAACGAAAGATTACGAAAAGTTACCAATCACGTAGTCCCACGAACCTTCGCCCGGGATGGAAAATGCATCGTTGAAGCGTCGTGGTGGGTAGCCGAAGATACTGCGTTGGGTGATAACCTCTTCAAGTTCAGCTGCTGTGATCTGGTTACCATACTCATCCAGGATGGTTGCTCCCGGTGCTCGCCAGCATGCTTGCCACTCACTATAGGTCTGAGGGTAGCCCTTGCGAGTGGGTTCAATGTGCAAAGCAAAACACCAACCAGCCGACGACTTACCAATGTGGTTGGAAAATCGTCCTTTCCCCTGTATCTGATCAAAGAGTGTCGTAAGGTAGTAGTTGGTACTCATTGCAGTACGTGTTCTGTTGGGCGAGCAATGCCACACACTTGGTATTCGTGGAATTCAGTTGTTTGTAGCTCAAGGGTTGCGTTGCGATTGCCGCCTTTTTCGATCTTCTTAACCAAGTTGCACATGCGATACGCTTCTTCGAGCATTACGCGGGCAGCTTGCAACGTTTCGTCTAACTTGCTGCTTCCGCCGATATCGCGAAGACTTGTTGGGAACTGCGGCTTCCGCGAAGCATAGTACAATTTCGACCGGGCGTCCTCGATACATTTTGCTTTGTATTCGTCAGCTCGCGTCTGTTCCCAATACTCACGAGCCGCAGCTTTGTCTGCCTTCTTCATGCCGCTTTCTCCTCGTTGAAGTAGCGATACGGCAAGTTTGCACAGTAGCACAGGAACTCGCGATCACCGTTACAGTTGTATTCCTGATCGATCCAGCGAAGTGCAGTTGCGCGGTCCTTGGCACCGAACTTCTCGATCAAGTCGCGCACGTGGTTCTCAAAAGCAACAATGGACCGCAGTTGTTCTGCTTCTTCCTCAGCAAACACAACTTCCGAGCGCTTGATCAGCGAGTCCATTTCAGCACTTGCAACTTCGAGGGTCCACTGACGCATGCCTTCAAAGCGCGGACGGCACCCCCAAACATCTTTGTAGAGGTCGCTGTAATCGCTAAGCAGTTGTTCAAGTTCGCTAACTTCGGGCAGTTCGTACATGATCTTCACTCGCAGTGTTTGCTCTGTATGCTGCTATTATACGAAAAGAGCGACACGAAGTCACTCTCTGTTGTGTAACGAAATGTAACTTACCTGCAGGCCGTTATCGCCTCCGGATTAGCGCCTGCAGCAGTGAAGCACACCTGCCGAGAGTGTTCGGCAGTGTACGCAACGACTCCCATCATGAGCATACTTGCAACAATAACAATTGCCAACACCTTTTCAGCCCCGTCCATTTACTTTCTCCACTGATTGTAGTTTGCCCTGCTCGTAGGTAGCATTGTACTCGAGCCAGACGTTGTTCTCGTACGAGTAGAAGTTCACAGAGCCGGAATAGTCCATAATTCCATTCGGGCCAACGAGGTGACCGCTATGAGTCAGGACATACGTGTCGAGCGCACAATCGAAGTCTTTAGTCTGCCAGGTTTCGAGTTCTGGATTTGGGCAGTCTTCGAGCTCGATCTCAACTTGCACATTGTCAAACATTCCCATCTTTCTCTCCAGTTAGATCAATTTGCACTCAGGGGACTTGAACCCCTTACAATAGTGGATTTCCTCGAAACAAGTGGCCTACTTGCACGCAACGCACTCTTAGGGCAGCTTATCTCCCGTATCAATGCGTCCCACTTCTTGCACGAGCCTCGAAGTGCAAATTGATCTAACTGCACAAGGGCAATTACAGGGCGCACCTACGTCTTCGTTAGGAACATAGCCCGCCGGCAATGCGTGTCAGTGTGATTTATAACAGCGCGACCTGTACAGTTTCACACTCAAGTAGGGAATCAGCCTTTCACTTCACCCTATGCATACGCCCTGTAATTACCCTCTGTATGCTGCTATTGTAACGCTTTACGACATCCTTGTCTACTAAAACATTGTAACTGTTTGTTAACTCAGCAACGCCATGTAATCTTCGTAGGTCACAGTTACGGTGAAGTCACAGTGATCTTCTTCGCAGCATTCCTTGTCAGCACGGTGGTGAACTTCGTCAATGATTGGTGCTTGCTTGTTAAGTTCCACCTGCATTGCAAGCAACTGGGCGCGGCAGGCTTGCAGCAATGCCCGTCGCTGCGGAGCACCAGTTGCAAGGACAAGGTCGATCTGGGCAATCAATTGTTCAGTTGCATTCATGTTGCCTCTCCAGCTAGTTGCTTTGTATGCAGCAATTATAACAAGTTTGGACATCCTTGTCTACTAAAACATTGTAACTGTTTGTTACGTCTCACCGAAGCGAATGAAGAACTTGCCAGCAAACTGACCGACCGTGCCTGTCCGGAAGTCAAACGTTTCGATCAGATTGTGCGAATAGTTGTCTTCGCCGATCTTAACTTCTTCGGCTGTCCCGTAGCTTGCGTATCCGCTTGAGACTACGCGGACTGACTCAACTTCGCCCTCCGGGGGCAGTGTCTGCAAGTATTCGATCAATTGTGCAATAGTTGTCGCCATGTTTAGCTCTCCTCTGTATGCAGCTATTGTAACGCAGTTCAGTGAACAAGTCATCCGAATAGATGTAATCGTTTGTAACAAGCACAATAGACGAGTGAGGCAAGTGGCTGTCTTTGCTACGATTTTTGAACGCAAGATCAATGACTTAGCAAGGAGTTGCTCTAATTACAGACGAAGCAGTGTAATGCTACACGTTTAAGCATTGTAGATAAAAACCCCTGTTAAATCAATGCTATTTGTTTTACAGGGGTCTATATGAATCAATGACTTAGCGGCGCTCGGACTTTTCTTTGCAGAACACGCACATTGTACAGCCTTTGATCGCAACTCTGCGCTCTTCGGGGATCTCGTCGCCGCATTCAATGCACTCGTGCAAGCTTGCGTAGGACTGCTGTTTGAGCATCTTTTCGCGGTGAGCTGCAAGTGCATGCATTGTATCGATCATGTCCTGCACTTGCGCGATTTCATTTTCTTCGGTAATATTTTCAGTAGGTAATAGTTCAATCATAATAGTTTCCTGGGTTAGTTAATGGTGATAATGATTATCACAGGTTGGATTTTGAAAAGTTTAAGGGCAGTTAGTCGAGTGTTTCCGCTGACTAAATGATAATGGTTGTTGGTTTGTAGGATTATCGGTGTTTCGAGGAGTTTTGCAGAAATTTGATTTAGTACGCGGGATAAGTTCTTTCCATATTGTCTTGACATTCGCCATACTGTAGAGAACTTATTGGTAATTTGGGGATCGTTAGACTCTGTATTTTCTAACACGCCCCATATACTTTCATGCAATTGTGTGAGGCAGCTTAGTTCATAAACTGCCTTAATCTTTTCGACTGGGATCGAGAAATGGGCAGAAACCCGCTCAAATTCCTCAAGCTCGGTTTCGAAGTTTGGTTTGATCCATTGGATGTCTGTCATTGCTCGCCTTAATAAAGTGTTATTTATTTGACCTTTGCGAGTAAAGCTTGTGCCGTACAAGCAGGGCATCGCTCGATGCAATGCGCGCCGTCGGACAGCCAGTATTGCTTATGTGGCATCTCAGAAGCGATACGAACAAACTCAAGCAGATCTTTGTTTCGTTCAACAAGCCGCTCGACTTGTGCATCCAAATTCTGAATACGCCGCGCTTGGATTTGAGTCTTCTCTTCCAGTTCAGAGACATTGCGAATCACTAAATTTGTGAAGTCTAGTAGCGGGGCCTGGGGCTTTCCTGCTGTCCAGAGTTCGACGATTCGACCTACTTGGCTCTCAACTGGCTTCATGCTGTTCTCCTGACTGTGAAGGTATTGTACAGGAAGTCCTGCTTGTTGTCAAGCAGTTTCTTCTTCGTCTTCTTCCGTTTCGACAACTTCGTTTTCGATTGTCCAGCAAGTGAACATGTTCCGGACTTCGCCGGTGTTGTTGAATTCCTTCTTCACTTCGATTGCTTCAGCTTTGGAGATGCACACTTGCACTACTTCGCCGGTCTCGTCCAGCACATTCCAAAGGTCTTCGGCCTTGTTGTACTCGATCGTAAAGTTCATTTCGGTTACTCCGTGTTTGCTTTGTATGCAGCTATTGTAACGCACTTGTCCAAAAAAGCAAAGCGAAGAAGTGTAACAGATTGTTACTCGTCGTCGCCGTAGAAGATCGGAGGAAAGCTAACAACATTGCGGTCTTCGATTGCAGCTTGCTTGTCTGTCTTCTCAAGCAGTTCTTCGCAGGTCACTGTGGCATCGTGCATGACGCGCTCAACGCAGCGCCCTAAGCCCACAAGCGTCTTTGTGCCGAAACTTGTCTTGTAGCGTCCGTCTTTGTCTTCCTTCAAGCCGAACAACTCGGCAACCTGCTTGCCAACTTGCATCGCCGTGTACTCGTCGAGACTTGGGGATTTGTAGTGCATAGCATTACTCCTTCGGAGCAGTCATTGCAACCGCGCCCCAGATCATCAGCGCCAGGCCGACCACAGCAAGCGTACCTTGCGACACGAAGCTCGCAGTTTGATCAACATCAAGAGTTCCCACAGCGCCCCACATGATCAGAAAGCCCAGTGCTACGCGAATCGAACCTTTCATGTTACTTCTCCAGCTAGTTGCTTTGTATGCAGCTATTATAACAAGAATGGACAGCAGTGTCACTCAGAGAAATGTAACAGATTGTTACTTGTGATCGCTGTCGTATTTCTCAAGGAACTTCTGATACTTCAAGTCGTCAACGCCCCACATTGCAATCAAGCAGCCAACGAAGATCAGAACGCACTGACCGGCGACGTTTATGTGTGCGATGTAAGCAATGTTCAGCAATGCGCCGACTATAACTCCGAAGCCGCAGATGATTCGTGTAAGTCCCATGGTCGTGTTCCTCTTAGGAGTTGACAGCACTTTGGTCTTGTAGTGCAGGTTCGAGCCTGCGCTTCCGGGCATCTTCCCAGAGTCTTCCTAATTAGGACGAACTACAAGACCAAAGTGCTTTCTTGTAAAACAAAGTGACCGTACTGTGCAGGATTCGAACCTACGTCTCCGGGCGTCGCGCCCACTGTGTCCTAGTCCACTAGACGAACAGTACGGTCACTTTGCTCTATTTGTTGCAGCTATTGTAACGTATCCGGACGTCCTTGTCTGTCGGTCAACTGTTAATCCATTCGGCTCCCGGAGTAACACTTAACTTCCAGTTCCTCACGGATCACCTTTGTAAACGCATCTGCGGCAATTTCATGCACGTCAATGCTCTGGCAGGGTTGCCGACCGGGCATCCAAAATTGCAGTCCGCCTTCGTATGCTTTGCGGAAGCCCGCAGCAGTCAGCGCCTTGCCCAGCTTCGTGCTGCCCTTGACATTGTACACTGTAGACCATGCAAAGCCTACGGCTCCCCGATCAGTTCCGCCGAGCTTACCGTTAAAGTATGCAGACCCAGCGGCAAACGCGGCTTGTTCTGCGCGAGCTACGATGCTTTTCACTTCTTCAGCGGTAAAAGTCTTCATAGTGTGCGCTCTCTTGTTTGTGTATGCAGCTATTGTAACGGATTTAGACTTCCTTGTCTGTCTGTCGATTGTTACTCGACCAAAAACGCTTCTTTGTAGCCCTTGAGCGCTTGCTCTTTGTAGTACGCCACTTGCCCACGGCTCAACCCGGCAAACATCAAGCGTCCGTCACGGAACACTGCCCAGCTATACGCATCGTCGCCGCCGTGCTTGCGTGCAGTTATTTTAGGCTTGCGGATCTTAGTTGCAGTTGCCATTTTGCTTCTCCGAAGTGCGTTTGCTTTGTATGCAGCTATTGTAACGCATCTGTCCAAAATAGCCAAGCGGAGAAATGTAAACAAATGTAACTAAGATTTCCTAAAGAGAGCAGGGGTGTTTGTCTCCCCTATGTACTAGTGCTGCCGTAATTATAACACCATTTTGGAGAGTGATTGTATTTCGAATGTAAATGAGCCACGAACAAGAAAATTCGGGGTAAAGTTGAATTTTTTCTTTAATAAAAACAATGACTTACAACACCGTTTTTACCGAAAACTCCACAGAACTGTGCCTGTGTGTATCTTGTAAAAGAAACGTGGCAAAAACTCGCCACGTTTTAAGTAAAGACTCTTGCAGCACAACGGTTTGAGCGTTATGAGTTGACTCGCTCAAACATCCATTCGGGATAGCAGACAAATTCGCCGCTTTCGAACTCCACTCCGACGTCATTTGGGCGGTTGCTGTAAGTGCAAACAACAACGCCTTCTTCGGACGTATTGAACAAGCGAACCTTGTCGCCGACTTTAAGAGTTGACAATTAACAACTCCCAATCTATCAGTGCAGGAAAGCTCTTCAACTCGGATGGCGAAGCTTTGTAAGTCCACCCTGCAATATCGCCGTCTGGTGACTGGTCGACCTTCTTCAGATCCCACTCTGCAATGCCTTTCGGAGAAACGACCCAAATACGCTTTTCTGGCACACGAACTCGCAGCTTGCTAGCATCTGCAATAAGCAGCTTGCTTGCCTGTACAACGTCGAAGCGCTCAATGCTGAACTTCTGATAATCGCTCTGCGCTGGTTCAGCAACATAGCGACCCTGACTTGCAACATAGTTCCGCGCATACATTCCGAATCCGCCAGCCATGTTAGTTCACCTTCTGGAATTGATCAGCACAGTCAAACATTACATTGCCATTGTCGTCTTTCGCAGTAACGTAAAACTCACCGCTCACATCTTGCGTAACAAGCTCAACGGTTACAACATCGTCGGTCGGTTCTCCGCGATGCAGCACAACAACTCGGTCACCAGTTTCGAAATCGCACATAACTTTGCTCCTCTGTATGCTGCTATTGTACTACGATTTCGGCAGCATGTCTGTCTATCGAGTGTAACGAAGCATCGGCTCTGGAGTAATAGTGAACTGTACGAACTGCACAGGTTGCCCGGTCAAGTAGCACTTTATCAAGCGATGCATGCCGTCCATTATGTGACCGGTCGCAGACAGGATGATCGGATAGGACAAGTCTGCTTCTTTAATACGACGAAAGTGATCGACGTCGAACTGTGCAATCCTGCGACCATCAGGCGCAACTTCTGTTTCGAAGTTGATCCACTTCTGGACCGCAACATTAAACTTGTCAACGGGCGCAACTTGCACAGGAAGGGACTCAGCAGCAGTCCACAGCTTCCGAACGTCCCATGCGTCAATTCCTGCGATAGTTTCAGTGCTGTACGAATGCTCAGCAAGCAATGCGTTAAGTTCGTCTTCGGATTTGCAAAAGTGTGTCATATCGAAAGTCCTGCAACAGATTCAGTTGAGTGAATTACATATTGACGTACACCGAGCATGTCGTAATGCGCCTCGATCAATGCCAACATAGCAGTGCGGTCGGCGCATCTGAGTTTGTAATCTTGTGTAAACGGCTTGCCGGACAGCGGAGCAACATAGGTCGCTTTGACTTCGAAAGCGGCAGTGTCCGGGTAGCTTCTTAGATTGATCACTGCGGGCATTTGTTTCTCGCGTTGTTTGTGTATGCAGCTATTGTAACAGGATAGGGGAGTTGAGTAAAGCGGAGATGTGTAACAGATTGTAATTGGTGCCCTTGCCCAGAGTCGAACTGGGATCTTGCTAACTAGGATTCAGCAGCTCTTTCCAATTAAGCTACAAAGGCGAATTGGAGTCCCTGCTAGGAATTGAACCTAGAACTCAACGTTCGTAGCATTGTGTGATTTCCATTTCACCACAGGGACATAAATTAGGATAGCGAGTCGGTGCTTAAGATTCTGGCATCTGCTACACAAACAAGCTAGCACTTAACCTACTGTGCGATCGGGGCTTGTAGATGACCGAAACTAGGATACCACCACTCTCACCTAGTCCTTTTATATGCTCGAGTTACTTACGAGCATCGCTACAGTGTGCGTAACTGCTATTTCCAGACAGCAGTCATAGGCAGAGCGGGTCCATTCTTGGCGCGCCTGGACGGACTCGAACCGCCATCTTTGGAGGTAGAAGCTCCATGCTATATCCGTTAAGCTACAAGCGCAAACTTGGCGGGCCATCCAGGAATTGAACCCGGAACAAAAGTTTCGAAGACTCTTATGATATCCATTTCACCAATGGCCCAAATTGTTTTGGTGGAACCGGTGGGACTTGAACTGACAACCTACGGATTAAAGGTCCGCTGCTGCTACCAATTGAGCTACGATTCCATTTTGTTTGGCGGAAGAAAGAGGTCACGATCCCCATACCTTTCGGTACCAGCGGTTTAGCAAACCGTGCTGCACCCCGTGCAGTTCTTCTTCCAATTGTTTGGTGGGTCCGGTCGGACTTGAACCGACAACCTTTAGGTTAAGAGCCTATTGCTGCTACCAATTGAGCTACGAACCCAAACATGTTTGTCCTGTGCCGGAGATATGCAAGGAGAATAAACTCAAACTTGCATTACCCTAAGTCGTGCCCGGCCTTTCGATAAACTAAGTTATACCACAGTCTATCTCGAACAAATTTGGCTCCCCACTTCGGAATCGAACCGAACTAACCAGTGATTAACAGTCACGCCCATGCACCTTGCTCGGGTTTTGAGGAACAACTCTTCTACATGCAGCTATTATATCTTCTCTAGCTGCAACAGTCAACATCTAAAATGTAACTGTTTGTAAATTATTTCATTCGCCTGCCTTTTGTCCATCCTTGTTCAATATACAAGGGAAGCAGTTCTTTTTTAATTTTTAAATTCTTTTGCAACTTTTCACAAAATACCCAGCAAGTGCCAGACTGTGAATTGTTACTTCCTGCCCCGCGCCCTGCATTTGCAAGACTTATTTTGTTCTTTGTTTCAGCGGAATGTCTTTTATCTTTGAAATTATCATGCGGCACTTTTCCTGCTGCGTGTAACTTCTGTAATTGGGCACTTGACCGGTCTTTAAACTGCTGATAAAGCACCGGGTCTGCCTTTCTTTTATTGTTTGTTGCAATTGCTCCACTAGAACCGTTGCTTGCCGAATTATTCAATCCGGACTTGTTTATGTAGTCAAATCCTCCAGTTCCGCCACGCCGTAGATTGTAAACATCAGCGCGGCGTAGGAAATCGTCATTGACTACTTCTTTCTCTCTAGCATACATCGCAGCCGGATTATCAAAAGTTTCTAGAATAGTCTTGGTAAAGTTTTCTATTCCGTACTTTTCAATTGCCTTAGCAATTACCTTTCCTGATCCCATATATCCGTCATTAAGTGACTTCGTTTTATGGACCCCTACATAAATTTTACCGTTGACTGTGTTTTTAATTTCGTACAAATAATAGTAATTCATACTTTATTTATGTAAAACATGCGCCGTGAACGGGGATCGAACCCGCCTAAACTTGATCGACAGTCAAGTGCCCTCACCAGAGTGCTACCACGGCATTTATTTGGTCTCTCACCCCCGATTCGAACGGAGATCTTCTACGCCCCAAACGTAGCGACTTAGCCAGTTAGCCCAATGAGAGGTTTATTTGGTGGACCGCCGGAGAATCGAACTCCGATCACTAAATTGCAAGTCTAGGATAATCCCATTATACTAGCAGCCCATTGTCTCTTTGTATGCAGTAAGTATAACATCTTTACTGCAACAGTCAACATCTAAAATGTAACTGTTTGTAACTTGGATGCGAACGGGCAGAGTCGAACTGCCATCTCAGGGTTATGAGCCCCGTATTCTACCATTAAAATACATCGCAACAAACTTGGTAGGCATGGTGGGAGTCGAACCCACAGAATTTAGTTTTTGAAACTAACACGTATGCCGTTCCGTCACACGCCCATAATATGTAATTAAAACTAACAGCGATACCAATGCCAATGAAGGAATCGAACCTTCCCACCGCCCCTACCGGGCAGTGTGCTACCATGCGCTAATTGGCCACCTTCGCGTCTCGTCCGGCAAGATTAAACACTTAGGGGATATCGCTTTCGTTTACCAACAGTTGCCGCTGTTAGTTTTAATTACACATCTTACAACAAATTCTTTTGCTTACCATCCAGTTGGTCGTAAGTCTTTGAAACCCCAAATTTCACTGTTCATAATCATTCCTTAGTCGACGCAGTTCTGCTTTCAAAATAGCGCGGACTGCTGTTCCGTCTTTCTTGTGTTTCGTGCTCGAACTGTGAGAACGATCATTTAGCTTTCGCTAGTTTGCTTTCATTGCTGCGCTCCTATCTACGTTGTATGCAGCTATTGTATCTTATTTATCAGCACATGTCAACATCTTAATTGTAACTGTTTGTTGTTGTCTTACGGTTTACGTACAATCTCTTGTACGCACACTCAGGATTCGAACCCGAACTACTTGCTCGCAGACAAATGTTTTACAAGCAACAAACAGTATTTGGCAGCTCCGACGGGATTTGAACCCGCGATCTCTTGCGTGACAGGCAAGCGCATTAGGCCGCTATGCTACGAAGCTATAATTTGGTGGAACCGGTCGGACTTGAACCGACAACCTTTAGGGTAAAAGCCTATTGCTCTACGCGGTTGAGCTACGATTCCATTAACTGTGAGTAGGTGTGGATCCAAGTAAGGACAGCACAACATATTTGGTACTCCTGACGGGTTTCGATCCCGCTTCTACTGCTTGAAGGGCAGTTGAATTAGCCACTATTCTACAGGAGCATTGTCTCTTTATGCAGCTATTGTAACAGCTCTAGCTGCAACAGTCAACATCTAAAATGTAACTGTTTGTAACATTGGCAGGCCTGTGTAGAATCGAACTACAGTGCGCTGGTTCAGAGCCAACTGCATTACCACTATGCTACAAGCCTATAAATTGGTCGGGTATGTAGGATTCGAACCTACGACCTTCGCGCCCCAAACGCGCTGCGCTAGCCAGACTGCGCTAATACCCGATAAACTTGTGAAGTAGCTGCCTACAATACAGTCTGCACAATACAGTCTGGGGGGACAGCTACCTCAACAATTTGGTGGACACGCCGGGATTCGAACCCGATCACTCTTCTTGCAAGGAAGATGCATTCCCAGTTATGCTAACGGCCCATTGTCTCTTTATGCAGTAATTATAACAACTTTCACTGCAACAGTCAACATCTAAAATGTAACTGTTTGTAATTTGGTGGACACGCCGGGATTCGAACCCGATCACTCTTCTTGCAAGGAAGATGCATTCCCAGTTATGCTAACGGCCCATTGTCTCTTTATGCAGTAATTATAACAACTTTCACTGCAACAGTCAACATCTAAAATGTAACTGTTTGTAATTTGGTCGTTCCTGACAGAATCGAACTGTCGTTAACTGCATGTAAGGCAGCGAGTCTACCATTGACTTAAGGAACGATAACTTGGTGCGTTTAACTGGATTTGAACCAGTGGTCTCTCGATTATCAGTCGAGTGCATTTGGCCGCTATGCTATAAACGCAAAACTTGGTGCCCCGGGCGGGAGTCGAACCCGCATGGCTCACGCCGACGGATTTTAAGTCCGTTGAATATACCAATTTCTCCACCGGGGCAAAACATTTAAACTTGGTAGTGATACCGAGATTCGAACTCGGACTTAAAGCTTATGAGACTTCAGTGCTTACCAGTTACACTATATCACTATTGTTTGGTGGGCAAGGTAGGACTCGAACCTACGATGTATCGTTGTGACGGATTTACAGTCCGCTGCTTTCGCCGCTTAGCACACTTACCCATTGTCTCTTTATGCAGTAATTATAACAACTTTCACTGCAACAGTCAACATCTAAAATGTAACTGTTTGTAAATTAGTTGCTGCGGTAACGCAGCCCTCTACTTACACAAGCACGATCTTTCGAAAAACTTGTGTCTCAAAATTGGTATCCCTGGACAGAATCGGACTGTCTTCTCTAGTACGTCAAACTAGGGTTTTACCATTAAACTACAGGGATAAATGCCGGAGCAGTTTGTAGGAATCGAACCTACGTCTTCAAGTTGGCCTTGATGCACTTCCAATTGTACCATCGCTGCATATTTGGTGCCCATGGTGGGAGTCGAACCCACAAAACCCAGTTTCTAAGACTGGTATGTATTCCGTTCCATCACACGGGCAAAACTTTAATTTGGTGCACCCTGCTGGTAACGATCCAGCCTCATCTGCTCTTCAGGCAGTTACACATCCATCTATGTCAAAGGTGCGTTATTTGGTGCCCTAGTACAGAATCGAACTGTAAAATGCAGATTACAAAACTGCTGTTATACCATTTAACTACAAGGGCGAAACATTTGGAGCGGAATAAGGGAATCTAACCCTTCTCCTTAACTAAATATTAGCATGAAAACGTCTATCTGTCAACACTGCTTAACCCAATTTACTGTAACTCCGGGGTCACTTGGTAAATTTTGTTCTCTATCATGCGGAACAGCATTTCGTAACACTGCAAAGCTTGCTGCTGCAAAGTTACACTATTTATCATCACCTACATTGTGTGCTAAGTGCGAAATTTCGTTGCCGTATGAATCTCGCAAAAACAAGTTCTGTTCGAGAAAGTGTTCCGCAAGCATGCAAGATAAATCAACTCGCCGATGCGGTCCGCTTCCTAAGGAAGTACTGCCTTTCTCTACTATTCGGTTTATATTATGCAAGCACACTAACCGATACTATTCAAACCGAAATCCGGACGGAACAATTCGAGTAGGTTCGCCGTACACTAAGACTGCAAAAGCAAAGTATTATGCCGCTGCCCGCTTTAAATTTAATGTGTACCGTTATCCGGATGAGTTTGATCTTTCACTGATCAAACAACACGGGTGGTACTCGTGTCCTGGTAAAAAACGCAACGGCTGTATTAAAAATACAAACGGCGTGAGCCGGGACCACATCATATCAGTAAGCTACGGGTTTGAGAATCAAATCGATCCTGCTATAATAGCACACCCCGCAAACTGTCGCCTTATGCTACAATCTTCAAACAAGTTAAAGGGCAGTGAATGTGCCCTAACCCTTGAGCAGTTGCTTGTACGCATAGAAGCGTGGAATGTAAAGTACAGTGAGCGGCATGGCGGTCTCGAACCCCCGACATCTAACTTGGAAGGATAGTGCTCTACCAACTGAGCTAATGCCGCTCACTGTACTCTAGTCTCTTTGTATGCAGTAATTATATATCCTCTTACTGCACATGTCAACATCTTAATTGTTACGTTGTGTTACTTTAGGTTGGCGCTCACAGAGTTCATTAAGTAGCTACACTTCAAGGCAAGCTATCCACTTTATAAATGGTTCTTGCGTCTACACCAATTACCAGACTTTGCTCGACCTAAATTTGGAGGATGCAGTTGGATTCAAACCAACGTGGTCTCGTTTTGCAGACAAGTGCGTAATCACTCCGCCATGCATCCATTGTTTGGTGCCGCCTGGCCGGTTCAAACGGCCGACCTGTTGTTTACTAGACAACTGCTCTATCAACTGAGCTAAGGCGGCGAAACTTGGTAGCTGGATCGGGAATCGATCCAGCTCACCCTAACCTCGATTATCTTGGTGCCTTCGACACGAATCGAACTTGTAATAATCGCTTATCAAGCGACTGTTATACCACTTAACTACAAAGGCGTTTTATATATTCGTCGTTAATTTTTTCTTCTGTTAAGATATACACCTTAACATTATTCTGTTCGATGACTTTATCTATTTTTACTTGATCTATTTTTGCCAAATAATCATTTTTAGGATCAAGGAAAATGTCATAATCAACTAGGTAAAAATCTGGAAAGTACCTTCTGTTATCATAGATTAATGATTTCGGTCGGATCCATCGTATACCTAACTCGTCTAAAATCTCGCTGCACTTTAGTTCGAATGTGCTTTGTAAACACACAGCAGTTCCGAACGAATCTGTTACGTGAAACTTTTTACTTCTTCCTGCATTAGGTCTATACCCGCCTAACTTACCAATGAACTCAGGGTTTCTTAAATCCGGCTTACTTCGTATACCTTTGTTCCAAGCAACTCTTGTTCCGTCTTTGTACCCAGAATTTGGGTCAAAGTCTAGTCCACGAATCTTTTTTGCCTTAGCACCCTTGCAAACTGCACTATGCCGGGCAAAATTATTTTGTGTTATCTCTCTCGAGCACCTATCACAGTGTTGCGTAATTTTGCATGCCATTTTGATCTCCGTATTGTATTTATCTAACGGATCAAAAAGTGCTCTGCCACTGAGCTATCCAGCTAAAACTTTGTAAGCACTTAGGGGTGTAGGACGGGATTCGAACCCGCATAGGCCAACTTCACAGGCTGGATCCTTAACCAATTAGGATACCCACACACCTAAGTACTCACAACAATTTGGCAGGGGGTAAAGGAATCAAACCTTTACTTTAAGCTTCAAAGGCTGCTGTGCTATCACTACACCAACCCCCTGTAACTCTTTATGCAGTGATTATAACAACTTTCACTGCAACAGTCAACACCTTTGATGTAACTGTTTGTAACATTGCTATCGTCATACATGCCCTGAAGCTATGCTTCTCCGACACTACCTTAGGCGCACTTTACGTAAAGTGCGCGACTAGCAACATATTTGGCGGGTCGCTAGGGAATCGAACCCCAACTGCGACAAATTTGGCATCCCGCCAGGGACTCGAACCCCGAATACTGATTTTGGAGATCAGCGTGTTGCCATTACACTAGCGAGACACATTCTTTCTTGGCATGCCGCCGACTACCCACCCAGCTGTCAAAAACTCTGATAGTTCTGATTCGGATATCCGTTTGCCTACGGTGCCATTATTAACTATTATTTTTCCTACATTAACTGCTGCTAATCGATCTCTGTGTTCGTCCGAAAGTGTTCTTCCAGTTAACGACTTTGAAATCCGATCAACAACTTCTTTCGAGCGCGGCTTTGATAACTTCCTTCGTTTCTCGTCAGTTGTTATCTGTTTAAGTGACGCCTGTCGCATTTTTTCCTTAGTTTCAGCAGTATGCGTTCTTCCAGTAAACGCTCCGACTATTCCGGGATTTCCGCCGCTGCCGCCAATTTTTAAATTATATGTTAACGGGTCATTAACAAATGCCTCATTCACTATTTCTCGTTCTAACGAAAACATTTCTTCTTTAGACGACAGCAAGTACAAAATTTCTGATTTGAAATTCTCTTTGCCATACTTAGCAATAGCATGCTTTAATATTTTCCCAGAACCAATGTACCCGTCATCTAAATTTTTAGTCTGGTGAGCACCGATATAAAACATTCCGGTTATAGCATTTATAGTTTTGTAAATTAAGTAGTACATACACTTATTTATACAAAACCGCAGTGCTACCACTACACCAACAACCCATTGTCTCTTTGTATGCAGCTATTATATCTTCTTTTGCTGCACTTGTCAACTTCTTTTTGCTCGATAACTTATATATCCATTTGAGCAAAAACTGCGTCATTTCGATTTAGCCGCCCGAAGCATGAGCTCCCAAATGAAATTAAACCCGTAGCAAAACAAACAAGCACGGATGAACTTATTAACGATCGGCTCTGACATTGTAGCATCGGCACCGACTGCAATAGCAATGCCGAAGATCACGCCCACCACAACAGTTGAAATGGCATTTTGTCTGAACCAGCTTGAAAGCATAGTAACCTCTTCAACTGAACTAAATTGGTACTCCTGACGGGTTTCGATCCCGCTTCCACTGCTTGAAGGGCAGTTGAATTAGCCACTATTCGACAGGAGCATTGTCTCTTTGTGCAGTAAGTATATAGCATCTTACCGCACATGTCAACATCTTAATTGTTACTTTGTGTTACAGAACGTCCTTAAACTCGTTCCGCAACTTGTCCATCTTGGCCAGTTCGTAGTGGCAAGCAGCAGCTTTGCGAGTAAACTCAAGCAACCGCTTGCCCTTCTTTTGGTCTTCGGGTGACTTAGAGGTCAACAGTTCGTAACACTTCGACCCTTCCATTACCTTTGTGTCGCCGACGACAAGATGCTTCATTGAAAGTACTCCGGATCAATCACTGCTTTTCTGCTCTCTCGCAGCACGAATCTTTGCAACTCGAGTTTTGAGAAGGGTTTCAATTACGCGAACAGAATGGTCGCAGAACCCCTTCGGGTACGCATCGAAATTTCCGTGCTCGTTCACTACCAACAAGTCGCCGTTGAATGCAACAGCAAAATGATCGCGATCGATCTGTTCCTTAGCAACAAGCAGTCGCAGATGGTCGATTACGATCCCGTTTGCAACGACGGTGTCAACGCCGTCTGCAATAATCTTCGCTGCTTCGGCTTCGGCAAGTGCATCAGGCACAGCATATCGGATTGCAGTCGGGTCGAACGTTACGATGATCATTTTTGAGCAAGCCTCTTCATAACAGCAAGATACCAATCACTCTTAAGCATGCGTTCGAATCGTTCGTCTGCTTCTTTGCGACGCTTGCGTTCTTGTTCTGTCATTACACTTACCCCTTGAATGTTTCGGGGTCAAAGTCGTCAACAAGCACATACGCAGTCTCGTCTTCAATCTCTTGCCCGGTATCTTCGTCGCGGAGGATATGCTTGTACCCGTTCTCGTAAACCTTAAAAAAGTAAAGTGACGGGTTAAATTTCATGCAAACATACGCGCCGCACTTGTCGTCAAACTCGTCAGCAGTTACAAACGTGACCATTGCAGTTCTCCTCTGTATGCAGCTATTGTAACAACAACCAAGAAGCTAGTCAACATCAAAAATGTAACTGTTTGTAAATTGGTGGGCCCGGCCGGGCTCGAACCGGCAACCTCGGAATTATGAGTTCCTCGCGCTAACCACTTGCGCCACAGGCCCAAAACGGTAGGCAAAAATCCAAACAGGACAATAATGCCTTCCTTTATTTAGTGCTCCTTAGAACGGCGCGTCTTCGTCTTCGTCAATCGGCTGCGGAATCTTGTCGAACGTTGCATCGATCTTTTCGTCAATCTCAGCAGCGATTGCAGCAGCAACAGCAGCTTCGGCGGGCACCGGAACTGTTGCAACAACTTTCGCAGGCTTCGGTTCCTTTACTGCCTTTGGCTCTTTGGCCGGCTTGGGCGTCTTCGGGCTGTTCTTGACAATGAACTCGTCAATTGCAATCTGTGCTTCGCCGTCTGCAAACTCAGGCAAGCCCTTCATCAGCAACACTGCGTCCAGCTTGTTCATTGCTTCGTCGAGCTCAATGAGCGTAATGTCAGTGTGCCCGTTCTTGTCAAGCACTTTGACGCGCATGACGTCATTGGCAAAGCGAACTTTGGTCTCGCCCTCGTGTGTAGAAACGCCAACAACTTTGAACAGTTTGTCAGTAGCCATGTTTTGAATCCTCTGTGTGTTTGTGTCTTTGTACGCTAAGTATAGCGCAAAGCGAAACGGTTGTCAACCTTTTTCTTTACTTTTGAGCAAGATTTTGGACAGGCTAGTCCTGCGAGACCTTCTTCGATTCGCGGCGCTCCGCTTTCCAGAAGCTCTTCTTGCCCTCATTCCGCAAGTGCTTGCAGTGGGACTTTGGACCAGTAAGCGTACCTTTCTTAACAGTTGCCATTCGTGTTCTCCTCTGTATGCGCTATTGTAACAGCTTTGGACGTCCTTGTCATCCAAAGAAATGTAACTGTTTGTTACGTTACTTTAAACACAACTTTAAAGTGGGAGTTCCGAGCGACAGACTCTCCGCCCCGGAACGGAGCAAAGTTGTCACTAAGTTCTATTACCTCAACAGTGTATATTGGTGCAAGTGCCGAAACAATCCGGGCGGCGAACGCCTTCGGAGAGTTTCCCATTTTGTAGAAATACCCCCGACGAGCAGTAAACGTGCCGTTCTTGCGCGACCACGTTACAGTATCACATACGCATTCGAGGGTTTCTTTGATCACTTTAACATCAACTGAAGACAACATAAGCTTGCTCCGTAGCGTTTGCTTGTGCAGCTATTGTAACGCATTTGGACGTCCTTGTCATCCAAAGAAATGTAACAAAGTGTTACTTGTTGCGAAAGCGAGCAGGAATCCGATAGCCCTTGATCTCGTCAGTCGAGTGCCAGCGCACGTGGCTCACCAGGATGTCAGCATAGTCCCAGTCGTCGGTCATGTTGTTTTGTACGCAGCGCCGCATTTCAATAAACGCAGTGTATGCAGACATCGGGCATGCTTTTTCGATAACAGGGAACAAGATCTGCATTGCACAATGCCCGCTGAGATTCTGTCCGCTTGCAAGATAGAAGCGACGATACACGCTTTGCAACCGCTGTTTCGGGTTAGTGCTCTTGCAAGCGCGGATCAGCATTTGCTCAACTGGGCGGAGTTCTACAGTGTTCATATTGACCTCACAGAGTCTTTGAGCGAATGTTTGCATCCGCAATGTGTTGGTACCGGACTTGAAAGGCCCAAGCCAGCTTTGTCATTTCAATTGCGCGGTCATCGACATACGTTACAACATAGTCGAACTTTCCTTCGCCTACTTTGCGAGTTCCGACAATTGTTACAAAGTAGTTGCTGCCGCTGCACGGGACCCACCGCTCGCCGAATGCAAACGCAGGACCGTTCGGCTTGTGCCACTTAACTTTCCCGTTCATGATCTTCTCCAAAAGCTTCGTCTCTATGAATGCAGTATATAGTAGATTGGAGAAGTTGCCAACCAAATGATTGTAAACAAATGTAACTTATGCAGGGTACACTTCAGTCTGGGACAAGGGTATCGTTTCGATAGTCCCGTCAGACACCGTGACAACAACATTGCCCTTCTTTGTTACTTGCAGGATTTTTGCAACAAGTGTATGCGAGTGCAGCTTGTGCTTGGGGTCAATGTGATACACACGCCGGCCGACATAGTATTCAGAACGTGAGGTCATATCTTTGCTCCTGTTCGCTTGAGCAAGGCTTCGATCTTTTGCTCGGGTGTCATGTGAAATCCTCTTTAGGAAGCAAGTGTAACAAATTACTCTCATGCAGTCAAACGATTAATTGTAACTGTTTGTAACTTTAAGGCTCAACGAGTGACGCAAGTAGTTGTGTTTGTTGAGGTTTTTGAACGAAGGATCAATGACTTAGCGAGGTGTCGCCTTTTCTTTAAGAAAGCAGCCCAATGATACACAAACGGAGCACATAAAGAAAAACCCCTGTAAAATCAATGGTGCTTGTTTTACAGGGGTCTATATGAATCAATGACTTAGCTGTACCTAGCAAAGTTAGTCCGTAAATCGAACTCTCGTTCAATGAGTTGTTCGATGAGCTCGTCGAGGGTAGCGCGCGAGCTTACGACAACTTCGCCGTTCGGGTACTGTTCAGTTAGGTACTCGCCCTTGTATCCGCCCTTCCCTGCATCGAACCACCAGACAATGCTCGGAACAGGATACGTGGGCTCGCAGTTGTTCACATCGTCCCAGTATCGGCGGATCACAGGAAAATTAAGTCTCATCGTGCTTTTCCTCTTTGTCGTCTTTCACGAATTTTCATGTTGAGACCATTTCGATAAGTTGCTTGTTAAGCAGCGACATTTCTTCGTCGCTCATGTAAAAGTCAGTACGAGGATTCCAGTACTTGCCTTCTTTCGGATCGTAGTAGAGGACCATGTTATAGCGCCCAAACAAGAACGGGCCTTCGAGGCCCCTTCGGGGACCGTACCCTTGCAACAGTTCTTCAGTTTTGCCAATCACTCGATAACCCATTGCAGTTCTCCTCTGTATGCTGCTATTATACAGCGTCACAAGGTTTGTGTAAAGTCAAAAAGTGTAACAAGATGTAACTGCCCCAGGGCAGTTACATGAACTCTTTCACAATGCGTTCTGCAATTTCTTCAATGTCTTCTTCCCTGATACCAGGGTTGCTACCATAGTAACTGTAATGTTCCATTTCAGTCACATACTCTTGCATCATCTTCGCAATGGCAGCTTTGATCGCTTCGTTGAACTTACATTCTTGTTCGCACATGTCGTCTACTCCTGCTCTGTATGCTGCTATTGTAACGCAGTTTGGACGACATGTACACCAAAGAAATGTAACTAGTTGTTACACGTCATAATCCGACCACTTCGGTTGAAACGTGGAGCAAAGTAAGCCCTGTTTACAGTTACCCGCGTCCAGTATTGTACTCCGTCAAGGCAAGCAACCGCGAAGTCCTCTTGAACAAAAGTTGTCGGAGTTGCCCGGTTCTCAGCTTTGCACCCGAATAGCACAATAACAGCACACAACACAAGGAACATCTTCATTCCGCAGTCTCCAGATAGAGGGCATAGAAGCCCAGCGCGTCCTTAGCTGCGATCTTAGCAGCACCTTGTTCGCCCATTTGCAGCAAGCGCCACATGGCTTGCATGTTCACTTCGTACTTAAACAGCATTGTCGTTCTCCGTTACTTGTCGATATCGTAGGCTTCGACTTGCTCGATCAGTTCGTTGATCAGTTCAATTGGCCACGATGCTTGTTGCAGCTCATGGCGGATAGCTTCGAGCGCTTCTTGAGAAGACCACCCGCGATGGCGTTGCTTCAAGAACTGCTCAACGTATGGCTTGATTTGCGAAACTAGCATATCCACCTCGCTTTGTTATGCAGCTATTGTAACGCGATCATCGCAGCAAGTAAAGAGGAGTTATGTAACGATGTGTTACGACGGCAGGTTCTCGAACGTGATCTTTACAACACAAAACGACGCTCGATCGATAATTCTTCGTTGCTTTGCTTCGTGTTCTTTAGCAGCTTCAATGCCGCCGTGCAGTGTTCCAGCGCGGGCTGCTTTATTGATATACATGATCGAATACTCAATCATCGTGTGCCATGTTTTGTAACACCACGCAAGCTCAGCTTCTGCGGATCCTTGATCGTCATGCAGTGCGTTAACAGACAAGCCAAACTGAAGTTTGTTGCGCGACTTCCGCAAGTATTCGACCTTGCCGTCAATTGTCGCTGAAACTGCGTACTTAATCATTCTTGTCGCTCACAGGTGACCGCAGGGCGCAACATTGCATCGCGCCCTGCGTGGGGATCAAGCAGCTTCAGCAACAGCAGTCTGGGAAGCCAGCGCCGGCAGCGCACGCTTGAAGTCCGCAACAGTCAAGCCAACAGCAGCCAGTTGGGCAACAAGGGCATCGTAGGCTTCGCCGATTTGCTTGGACTTTTCAGCTTCAGCAGCAACAGCAGCAGTCTTCGCAGCTTCCTTGTCGAACTTGGCGTTCATACGCAGGGCTTCGGAATGCAGCTTGTTCAGTTCCTTCACAACAGCACGACCAGCAGCAGTAGCGGACTTAGTAGCGGCCTTTGCAGCAGCGCGTTCGGCTTTGGCAACTTCTTTGGCTTGGGCCTTCAGTGCAGCAATCTGGGCCTTCAGGGATTCAGCGGAAACAACAGTAGCTTGAGTAGTCATAGTGTTCGCTCCTGGCGAGTAGTTTAAACAACAAGTTTGTTTTGCGTCATTACCACATTATTATAACAACTTCTGCTTGCTTTGTCTGTCTATCAACTGTAACTTTTGTTTTGCTTTACTGCGTGTGTCTCTGTATGCTGCTATTGTACTGCTTTACGACGTCCTTGTCATCCACTTCTTTGTAACAAAGTGTTAACCGGAAAACATTTCGCTCACGATAGGTTGCGGGCGGGCTTGCAGCGTATCCGCAACAGCAGACTCGCACTTTGGCTTTTCTGCGTCACTTGCGTCACCGATGTAACAAGTAGAGCCTTTCGTGGCGAGCCAAACAATGCCAGCGCACCGCGGGCGATGTGTAAACGCACTTATCTGACCGTCGATGTCAACTGCGGCCCAGTTGTAGTGTTTTGGAATTGCGTTCCAATCGAGCTTGGTCATCTCGTGTGCTCCTGTCTCTGTATGCTGCTATTGTACTGCGTTATGACGTCCTTGTCTGTCGGTCGAGTGTTACATTAACCCGGGCGACCGAACTGTGTTTCGTGGTTCTGTGGGAACCGTTTAAACGCCTTCCGGGTGTTGTTGATAATTTCAACAACGTTCGCACGTTCTGTTGCAGTTGCTGAGAGCATTTTCCCGTTGAGCAAAGCGACCGCAGTGCCGAGTGCAAACTCGTAGCCGCATTCGTCAGCAAGTGAGTACAGCGCATCTTGGACTTCTTTAGCAGTTGACATAGTGTTTGCTCCAGTTGTTTGTTTGCAGCTATTGTACTAGCAGTTGAAGGAATCGTCACTCGGGGAATTGTAATCAAATGTAACAGCACAAAAACTAAAACCCGCGGATCTCTCGGCGGGTTTCTTGTTTGCTTGCGGCACGTTTAGCTTTACCGCTCTTCTCGTGCTTTCCACCCTTCGACAGCAACGGGTTAAGGACTAGCATGTTGCGCGGACGAGCAAGCAGTTTGACATTTGACTTTGACTTTGACATAGCGGTATCCTCTGCGTGAAGTATTTATTGTAAGCTCTCTTCAAACACCCGTCAACTACATCATTGTCTATCGAGTGTTAATACTTCACCACTCGATCAACTTGGTCCAGGTACGCCCAGTTGCCTTCTTCAGTTGTCGAATGCTCGCAAACATAGCTAATTCCCGGATACCCGTTCTTCACATCTTCTTCAACTTCGGTCACTCTTGCGTACACAGGCGCACCGCTTCCGAAGTTACCGCGCACATACACAAAACTCCCTACACGCACATCTGACAGCTTGATCATCGAACGCATTGCAGTTCTCCTCTGTATGCTGCTATTGTAACGCTTTTGGACGTCCTTGTCTGTCGGTCAAGTGTTACGCTTTAGACACATGCACCCGAACAGTGGGCTTCTTGCGGAGCTTCGTTACGGGCAGCACAACAATCCACGCAACTAAGCCCGCGCGTTCGAGCAGTTCCTTTGCAACGAGATACTCTGCAGATCCCCATCCCCACACCTTTACGCTGCGGCTTCCGTCCGCCATCGGATCGTTGAACACTTGCGTTCCTTTGCCCGTGATTGCTATTGCCGCGTTGATCACTGTACGAGTTTTGGAAATAGCCATTTTCGTTGCTCCTGTTTGTGTATGCTGCTATTGTAACGCTTTTGGACGTCCTTGTCTGTCGGTCAAGTGTTAAAACACACGAAAAGTTCCACGCTGGTTTCGCACTTTCCACTCGCCGTTTTCAAACAGGTAGTTAAACTCTTCGTCTGCATCTCGCCTAGCAGCAGCGACAGAGACATACTTCTCTGGGCCCTGCTCTGTTTCCCCGCGATCTCGATTGTAATAGATGCAGGTTCCCTTCTCAGGTGCCTCAAAAGAGTGCGGGCCAATTGGGTCAATGCGCTCATAGATGGAGCTCATATTGCCACCTGCGACGAGCTTCTCAGCAAGGGCAAGCGTGTTGTAGTGCTGCTTCAACATCTTGCCGGCGTGGTCAGTGTATCCGTCCCAGTGCAAGTAGGCCGAGGATGCAGTTCCGTCTTCGTGGCGAACAATGATTCGAGCATGCGTTCCCATGTACTTCTCCGCGTGTTTGTCTGTATGCCGCTAGTGTAACGGATTCAGACTTCCCTGTCTGTCGGTCAAATGTTACGACTCAGTTACAATGTGTAAGCAGCTCAGCGGAATTGCGACTGGGTTTTTTCGGTGATCAAACTTGACCAGAATCTGGCACCCTTTGCTAACGCCGATGATCGCCCCGGGCTTCCCGATGAACTTGCGGCACTTCATGTGGATCTTCTTGCGTTTGGACAAGATCGAAACGCACAACACACGAGCATCTTTAAACAGTATTTCTTGGCGCGTCATCATCGAACCCCTTGTTGTCTATGCGATAATTATAACACTACTCAACAAGCTAGTCTACAACTCAATTGTTACAAATTGTACTCAAAAGAAATGGACCTATTGCGGGTCCATTCTGTCTAGTGTTGCACTGTGCGAGTGCAACGGTTACCAGTGCATACTGTACTTCTGGATATCATATGCACCATGTACTCTCTGTGTCAATAGTGTATCCTCTTACTAGTTTGCGTCTTTGTATTAGCATTATATAGCTAAACTGTATTGAGCGCAACCTATTCGGCAACACCCAATTATAATAAGTAGAGTCAACGGCAATCCGTTGCCTAATGACTCAAAAATAACAGAACACCGAAGTCGACCTACGGAAGACAGCAGCTACAGGAACTGGCTATTGTTTTTGGTATTGTAGTCAGTTAGGCCAAATCATTCTTATGTGGGGCTTATTGTTTTTCTAAAGCAGGCAATCAAATGTGCCTTACACGTATATGCGGGCAGCGGGGCCTATGCATAATAGTTCACATCGTCTTCAATACACTGGTATAAGAAACTAAAGTTGAGTGTCTCAAGTAACTTCTCAACTCCTGCAATGTCTTCTCGGTTAATAACAAACAAGCGGCTCGAGATAAAATACGCATCGCAGATACCGTAGTGGTAATACAGGGTATCGATAACAAGATCTTCTTGAGCAGCAGTAAGCATAGTCACTCCAATTTATTAGCCAACCAAATAGCAACAATTCCGACCCAGTCGCCGACTTGCCATCCGGCAATGCCCGCGACAATAGCGACGGTCGCCCGCGGAGCCGAATGCAACCCCATGTCAAACAAGCCAAGGGCAATTGACAGCAATCCGATTACAGACAGCACCGTAACCAACAACTTCTGATACTTCAGATCCATTTATATTTCCTCAGTAAAGGTTTTCGCTGTAGAGGGTGCCGCCATGTGCTTCGTCACCGCCGCACCGGCGAATAATTTGTCCAGCAGCTTCTGCAACCTTCCAAGCCTCTTGACGTGTGAGGAACTGCCAACGATTGTCGACGAATCCTTGTTCGTCGTCGAACTCGAAAATAGCTTCTTCTTTCGAGTTGAATGCCATGTTGCAGAACTTGTCCCAGTGTCGGACACTGCAAATTACCTTGCCGGTCTTGCGGCACCGCATAGCAGCGCACACTATACGCTGCCGCGGGCGTTCAGATTCAGTTGTCATTACCACACCAGTTTAATGTTTTTCTTGAAGAACGCCATGGCCTTGTCATAGCCGTGCTCTTTAAACAGATCGTGGATGATCTTGTTGGCTTCTTTGGAACCGTACATCGCAACATAATCGGCGTCCAAAGTTGCTTCAAGTGCTTCTGCATTTGTAATGCGGCCACCCCCGTCTTCAGCGCACAGTGCTTCAATATCGCCGCCGATGTTTTCCCAGGTGCGTTCGATCGGATGTTTGATCAGGTCCAGCGTAGCTTTATCGAGGTTCATGCAGTGTTCTCCGAAGTGCGTTTGCTTTGTATGCAGCTATTGTAACAGCATCAAGCGGCAATGTCATCCACTACTTTGTTAACATTTGTAACAGCATCGACGTATTCAGTTACAGTCATCGATCGGACTTTAACAAAGGCATGTACTGCGTACGGAGTTGTCCACTCGTGCAGCGTCACCTGTTCCCAAACTGACATTGGCCCTTGCTCAATTTCAAACACCTTTAGTTCAGTAAAGTGGAACTTCTCGCCTGTCTTAGTCGTTACGACAATGATATTTGTTCGGATCTCAACTGACTGCACGTCGCCAATGTCTTTAACAATTTGGTCAATACAGGCCGCAAATGCGTTAGCTGGGGTGAGAAAAGCACTTAGGTTCGGCGGACTAAGTGCGTCAGATTCAAACGTGCGAGCACAGTACAGCGTTTGAGGAATGTTCATTCATCGCCCACCATCGAGAATGCGCCGGGGTTGTTAATGAGAAACGTTGCTAAGAACCGACCGTCAACGTCTAGCGAAACATAATCTTGCCCTTGCATTCCTTGCTCACTGTAGTGTATCGTTCCTTGATAACCGAGCGAGTTGAGATACTCCCGGAGTTCTTTAAGAAACAGCGGATCGGTGTAGATAATGCTGTGCTGCTCTCGGTCCCAGTCATTCACGTTGAAGTAAACACAGAGTTCTCCGAACGTTAACTCTTCGTTCACATATGGAACTTCAAGGTCAGTAATGTGAACTGCTGCTTTGCGACTTGACCAAAGTCCGGTTCCGTCTGTGTGCAGAGTTGCATTCACTTCAACCGCGTATCTATTTACTTCCCAAAACATGAACTATCTCCAGCTTAGGTAACTTGGGCAGTATAACACTTTACACAGCAAGACTCAACTATTACGGCTGTCGGATGAATTCAAGTTCTGCGTCGTAGTCGCGTTCTTCGGGCTCGTCTTCGGGCTCGTCCAAATCGAGCCCTACGCTGACCAGGTAGTTGTCCAGCATGCAGTTGTAGGCAACCGGATCCAAGCGGCGCAGTATGTCACTTCGGTCAAACGTAACATCCCCGATCAACACTTCACCTGCACTGTTCAACATGTCAACAAAATCTTGTTCAGCTTGTTCAAGTTCAGTTTGCGTTGCCATTTCTGTTCTCGCTTGCTTGTCTGTATGCAGCTATTGTAACAAGAACGGGCGGTGTTGTCTACTGCCCGTGTGTTAAGAAATGTTACGCGTCTGCGGTTTCTTTGATAATGAAGCCCATCTCGCGAGCTTCTTCAAGAACCGCTGCACGCTGACCGTCATTGAGCATGCAGTCTTCCCGGTCCATGTAGTCCAACAGCGCATGCACACAGTCCATCTTCTTGCCCGGCTCGTCAAGCTCAAGCAACAGGATCTCAGTGTGCCCGTTCTGCATGAGCACCTTTTGACGAGATGCACTGCTTGCATAGCGGACCTTGTACGAGCCGTTATTAAAGCTCACCCCAACAACCTTGAACTCTTTTTGCGTAGCCATTGTTGACTCCAGTTGCTTGTTTGTATGCAGCTATTGTAACAACATCTGACGTCCTTGTCTGTCGGTCAAGTGTTACGCGGACCAACGCAGGTAGTAGTTGCCTTGCTCGTCAGCAGGCTGTGAAAGCACATACTCGATCGTCTCGCGCACAATCAGCAGCGACTTGAAGTACCAATCTTCTTCAGCAGTCGGCGGGCGTTCTGCGTCGACGATCAGGTAAGTACATTCACCGTGATCTTTACCGCGGATGATACCGAACACCTTAACGCCTTCGAGGTAGAAATCGCCTCGGCCGGAGCTATAGCTACTGAACGAAGTGAACGAGTTTCCGGTTGCTTTGCGAGCGGTGTAGTCCTCCAACTCCTTCCGAAATACCGCCAAAGCGTCTTGTTCGCTTGTAACGGGCTGACTGAACCCCGAACAGCGAATAACGTCGTACGGAGTTGCAAAGTGCTTGCGATACTGGTCGAGCACTTCGTTTACCTTGATCAGCGCATCGGTCCAGTCCGGCACAACTTCATATTCATCGCCGACTGAGAAGATGTAATTCAGGGTCGGAATTCCAGCGCGTCGCAACACCGCGTTTATGCCGCCGGAGTTGTAACTCGAACGGAAGTAACCGATCTTGAACATGTGCTCAGGATCAGTTGTGCTGTTAATCTCGATAGTTTCCTTCGCAGGGCTTTCTCCCCATTCGTCGAGACCGAGTTCCCGGTTCTTTGCAGCAATCGATTCCTTGATTGCTTTCTTCTGCTCGTCTGTGAGGTCATTATACGACCCCGGGGCAGATTCCCATGCAGCTTCGGAAAACTCACTTGCTTCTTTTTCAAGTGCAGAAGCAGCAGCACGGTTCGGGCATTTTGTAAGATAAACGTCAAGTCCCATAATAGGCTCCGGTGTGTTTGTGTATGCGGCTATTGTAACTGAAACAGACGTCCTTGTCTGTCTGTCGAGTGTTACTTCATAAGCGTCATGCTTGCAACACGCTGCCAGCGGGCGGGCATACTCTTGTACAAGCCCGCAGCTTTAATAACAGTCCGCAAACTGAGCTCGCGCATTTTCGCCTTGTTAGTTTCAACAAACTCGACAATTTCATTATGTTCTTCAGTAGTGAAACCATAATCGTCAAGCAAGCCGTCTGCGATAATCTGCTTAATGCGCAGCATTTTCTCGCGTTCAGTATCGATTGTCAAATCCAGATAATGGCAGCGCGATTCAAGTGCTTCCAAATGGTCCTTCAGTTTCTTAGATTTAACATTAGCGAACTTAATGTTAGTAACGAAAATAACTCCGCCGTGAAACTCGAAACTGTTCGGCAAATCATTTTCACGCAAAATACGCGACTCAGTATTCCAGTGAATAGTACGCTTTTTCGAAGTATCCAACGCAGCCTTCAACAAGTTAAGCGACAGCTCGTCCATAAGCACCGCGTCGCAATCGTCAAAAACCAAAATCGACTTATTATCGGAAAACTCGTACAGTTTCTGATACAAACAAATCGGAGAAACCGCACCTTTGATAATCTCGTACTTTTTCGGTTTACCGGCAACAGCGGAAAACAAATCGGATTTTGCAAGCACAGCTTCAATACCAAAGCTCTTGCCCACGCCCGGAGGACCGGAAACAATCATTGCGCGGACGTCGCCTTTTTTAACAGCATACGTCATATCGTCAAGAATCGAAAAGCGTTCGCGCAAGCGCTCGATAATAGTATCGTCGTCTTCTTGCACAACGGGGACATTAACAGCATGCTGGACAGCGGAATTAACAACATCGTCTGGACGAATAACTTTGTAACCCATTTTGCTTCTCCGAAGTGTGTTTGCTTTGTATGCAGCTATTATAAAGCATCCCGTAGGGCGCGTCTACCTCTATTGTGTTACGGTTTGTAAACAACGGTTTCGCCGGTCCCGTAGTCTTTGAAGCTGCCCGACCCGTCCTTGCTTTCGATTGCAATGTGCATAGTCTTACTAAGCGTGCGGCGGATGTCAGCAAGCACAGCGTGATACTCCGCCCAATCCGAGACTGCGAAGTACACAATTGCAGACGGCAAGTTATGCTTCCAGTGTTTCACGTTATTCTTGTCGAGCACAGCTTTAAATGCTTTTTCGGAAAACGGATTGGCGCGCGAGTTGCTGCGAGCAATAGTTGAGCACACAATGAGTTGAGACATATAGCTGCTCCGTTGTTGAGCAGCTATTGTAACGCGAACAGGGGTCCGTGTAAAGCGGAATGATGTAACAGTTTGTTAACGTGCGAGCTCCTCAACTGTGACCCGCACTACGGTGAACTCAGTTGTGGCGCGGGCATTATATTCGGCAATTGCGCGATCATAGCTTGCTTGCCGTTCGGGAGTTTGGTTCGCCGGGAACGGGATAGCTTTGCAAGCTAACGAATATTCAGTGTCGTCGATTACTGACTTGTTCAGCAGCTTGTAGAAGCGAGCAAGCACTTTTGGCGCATCTGCGAGATCGTTGAACATTCCGCTTCGTCGGGGAGCCTTCGAATCAAACTGGACGCGGCCGTAACTCGTGTACGCATACCCGGACAAGTCCGCCTTTGCTACGCAGTAAATGGTCTTTTCGATTGTCATGTTTGCCTCTCAAACAAAAGGGCGAAAGGGCGATGCAATGTCGCCCTTTCTTGCCGGATCAAACAGCTTCGGTCTTTGCAACAGCCAGCTTCGGCAGGGCGGACTTGAAATCCGCAACAGTCAGGCCAACAGCAGCCAGTTGGGCAACCAGGGCATCGAACGCGTCTTGCAGCATCTTCGCAGCTTCGATCTTGTTCAGTTCCGCAACGCCCTTGTCAAACTGGGCGTTGATCTTCAACGCTTCAGCATGCAGCTTGTTCAGTTCCTTGACAGCAGCACGGGCCGCGGCCTTCGCAGCCTTTTGGTCCAGCTTCGCGTTGATCTTCAACGCTTGTGCATGCAGCTTGTCCAGCGCACCGGCTTCCTTCGCAGCAGCCTTCGCAGCAACACGAGCAGCAACCTTCTCGGCCTTCGCAGCAGCCTTTGCCTGGGCCTTCAGTGCAGCGATTTGGGCGTTCAGTGCATCAACAGCGGAAACAGTAACAACAGCAACAACATTGGATTGAGTGTTCATATTGTTCGCTCCTGGCGAGTAAGTAAAAACAAGTTTTGTTTGCTTCTTTACCACATTATTATAACACTATCTGCTTACTTTGTCTGTCTACCTTGTGTTACATTTGCTTTACTTTGTTTCTTTACTGCGTGTCTCTGTATGCTGCTATTGTATTGCTTTATGACGTCCTTGTCATCCACTTCTTTGTAACAGTTTGTTACTTTGCATTCCCGATCCACACAACATCGCAGCCGTACTGGGCCTTCAGTGCCGATATTCCCTCGCTCACACTGCGGCAAGTAAAGTTCACGTCCATGAAGCCGACTGCCTTCAGATACACTCGAAATCGATAGTTACACATTTTCGTTCTCCCGCACAAAGTGGCAGTATTGGTCAACGCGGTCGACATACTTGTCGTCGTCATAGTCGTCGCCCCAACACGCTTGCGGGCAGCGATTGTAGATAAACTTCACAATGTCTGCAAGTGCAGCGCGATTCTCGCTGTCTGCTTGCGACACAGCGCGAAACAGTTGGTCGTTCAGCACAGCGCACAGGAAGCCGCCTGGACGAATGCCTTCGTCAATGTACAGGCGCAATGCGTGTTCAGTAGTCGCAGGCAGATTGTAACCCGTAAAGATCAATGCAGTCATGTCACGTGCTCCTGTTTGTGTATGCAGCTATTGTAACGCAATCGAACAGCAATGTCTGTCTGTCGATTGTTACTTGTAGAACAGGCCTAGTACGTAGATTGCAAGCAGGCCGCCGTTGACTATGATCAAATTGAGATCGCGAATGCGGATTGCCCAAGTTAAGTAGCCAAACGCACCTGCATTCAAGAACCATATGTTTACAGGATCAATCCGCAGGCTTGTGCATAGTGCGCCCGTTAGCACACAAACAAGAGACGCCCACTTTATGCAGGCGTCTATCGAGTCCTTACGCTTCGACATAAGTGTAGCGCTCGCCCCAGCCGTTAGTAGCAGTATTGCTGGACGCATTGTTCAAGTTCGTGATCAGCGACTTGATCGACTTGGGATTGCGATTGATCTTCTTGTTGCCCGTTTCGTGCTGCCAGCTTTCGCCGCATTCGAGGGTGTACCCGTAATAGCGGATCGCTTCAGCAAGCGTCAACGGTTCGCTTGTATAAGAACGCCCGCTCAACGCACGAGCATGAGTGATTACATACCGCGTTTCTTGCTTAGCCATTTACATGCTCCGGTGTGTTTGTGTATGCAGCTATTGTAACGCAACCGAACAGCAATGTCTGTCGGTCAAGTGTTAGCCCCACTTGACAACACGAAGTTTGAGGATTTTAATTTGCTGCTCAACAGCAGCAGCACGAATCTTTGCACGGGCTTCCTTTGCAGTATCAGCATAGATGCCATGAAATTGCGGAACTGGGCTCCGCGGTGTAGTTACATAACACTGGAACAAATACATAATTGCTCCTTAGTTTTCTTCGCTAACTTCCGGAGTAATTTCTTCGAAGACCCAATTATCAGTGAATTCGCCAGTTTGGAGAGCATCCCCGACTGCTTCCGGAACCCACTTACGCGGGTGACCTTCAGTAACAGTGATCTCAAACGTAACTTTGAAAGTTGCCATTTACATGCTCCGGTGTGTTTGTGTATGCAGCTATTGTAACGGATCTCGACGTCCTTGTCTGTCTACCAAGTGTTACATCGTCCAATATTTCTCAGTGCTCGGATCGCATGGCCCGCCAACGTCACTGAGCGGAATTTCGACAGCTTCGCCGCCCATCAGGTTCTTCACCGTTACCTTCACGTTGCTGCCCACAACAGCTTTGAAGCTTGCAATTGCAGCAGCGCGTTTCGACTTGGGCAGCATGTCAACAACAGCTTTCAACTGTGACAGCAAGAAGCCCGCAGTATAAGCATCGCCGTGCTCGTCACGCAGCTTGTCGGTGTAGTGATCAAAGATGAATTCCGAAGTGGTATCGAGTGCCATGTTGCGTGCTCCTGTTTGTGTATGCAGCTATTGTAACGCGTCTTCGAGCAATTGTCACTCGAAGAAATGTAACAGAATGTAACTGCCTTTCTTACAGGGAGCGGTAGTGTTTGTCTCCCTCAAGTTCTGCTGCTGTTGAACAGTATAAGAGGAAACGAAAGGAATGTCTGTTGATCAATTGTAACCTGCAATCACGAGGTTGAGAGACCTGCACACTTCGACAAGGGCTGTTCGTTGTGCATATGACGCAAACGTAAATCCGATCAATCCCTCATACGGCCCAAGGTCCTGCGGGTTCTTTATGATCGGAATGCCTGCTGCGATCAATTGCTCGTTAACAGCAGCGCGAACCTTTGCTTTAAGTTCGCTCCCAATGCAGCTACTAGGAACCCGGACAATGATAGATCCCTTACTGCCCTTTTCACTCATAGCAAGTTTCGCCCTAAGGAATCAATTACTTTGTCTGCCCCACGCGGCGTGACCCACTTGTTGCCTATAAAGACCATAAGTGCCTTGTTCTTAATCTGTGTACGCAGCACACGCTCTGTAGTGCCGTTTTCCTTTTGATACCAAACGCCTTTCATTAGCTCTGCATCGATACGCTGCCTTACGGGATTCGGAATGTTCGCCATGTTCTTCTCCTTCTTAACGAGTGACGCAAGTCACTGAACATTAGTACTTATTTGAACGCAGGAACAATGACTTACATCGTGGCCTTCTTTACTACAAGTGGAGCAGCGTAATGCTACACAAGAACAGCACGTAAAGAAAAACCCCTGTAAAATCAATGTTACTTGTTTTACAGGGGTCTACGTAAGTTGTTGATTTAGTTATGTTCAACAAACGGTTGAGCTTCGTAATCGGAAAACTCAGTTGCTCGCTACGTGTCGTCGGGTAGTGTGTCTGCTGTTGCTATTGCTTCCTCAGGAGACTCACCCTCAACAAACACAAACTCATGAACGGTTCGCAGTACAAGATACTCTGCCATACTTGCTCCTTACTGTTGCTTACGATAGATGTCGTTGATCTCTTTGGAAACGTCGCTGGTGAAGTCGTTCAGCAACTCGCGAACCTTGCCCATGTTAACGCGGCGGCTCAGATACACTTCGCTGAAGTTGGCCAGTGCGCGGCGGTAAACTTGCGTAGCAGCAGCAAGTTCGTCATAGGCTTTGCGGACTTCACGTTCGGAAGGAATGCTCATTCATGTTCTCCAGTTGTTTGCTTGTATGCAGCTATTGTAACGCACTTCACCGCCTGTGTCATCTACTTCTTTGTAACAGTTTGTTACCGTCCGCGAATTTGATCAGGAGAAAGAAGTACACGATGACGAACTTGCGCCATGTACACGATCGGAACATCAAGGAGCACAGTATGCTGAACAGTTCCGCCATACTTAACTCGCGAGTCTTCAACACGCCCGCGAACGAGCTGCCCGTGCCAAATGCCAGTTACATGTTGCCCAGTTAAGTTCCACATACTATGTCTCCTCTGTAGGTTGCTATTGTAACAAGCTTTAGTAAAGGAGTCAACAAAAGAAATGTAACTAAGTGTTACTTCCACTCAATCCGCATTGCTCCAGGGATAGTTGAGTTAAGCACTCTGAAACCTTTGTTAGCTAGAAACTGAGTGAACGGGCCGATGTTAGATTGTTCGTGCTGGTTCGGAGTGTAGTCAATAAAGAAGTAGCCAACTGTGGCGCGCACCTTAATGGCGTCGAGTACAGCGGCGAAAGCAACAACCTGTTCTTCGGTTGTTGCTAATTGAGTTTTGGCTTTGAAGGCAAGAGCTTCTTCCCGTGCCTTCAACATTGTATATGCTAATCGTTCTTGTTCGTTCATAGTGATCTTCCTTGATCACGTATTTAAGCAGACCAATCGTCCGTAATAGACACGACGTTTTTATTCCATACTTCGTAGTATTTCAAGTCACACAACTCGATTGAACCCCCGTAGTATCCGTTACTGGAGTTCCGGAACACTACATCGCAATATCCCTTGTTTGTAGTAATCTTGTATCCGTACACTTCGTCATACTCTTGACGACAGCGTCCATCCTCAACATTATAGCCATCCATGCTTATGCTTTCGACATTAGTTACAGTTCCGCCGATTAATGCGTCGACTCCGGTGATATCCGAGAACCAAGTTTCAGAGCAGCAGTCGCCATAAGCAATATACGCGATCGTCTCATCAGTTGTGTCAACAGACAAGATCGACTGGTCGTCGTTAATACGCAATCCTGTTACAGTCTTTCCGATTAATTCTTTCATGTTCTTCTCCAAAATAAGTTTAAGCAGTTACAACGATCTTCCAATCAGCGTAACGCGGATAAGCAACAGCGTCCATCGGACTGAGTGTAAAGGTCCAACTTGCTTCGTCTTTCTCAGCAAGGTACCAGTTAGTCAAAGTTCGAAAGCTCACTAAGCGAATCATCGGCCCAGTGATCATAGTGCCGTCGAACTCCCCCACTACAGCCTTTGGACAAGTAAGAGTCTTTGCAACCGGATCACGAGCAAACACTGCGGATGACTTCATATTACAGCCCCGAAGTTGAGTGAGTCACATCAGCAAGCATTACGGTCACTTCATAAGACCGCTTTGCTTTGAAGTGCTTAGCTGCCATCTCTTGCGCGTTATACGACGAGTTCGCAGTCAGCTCGTATTGTTTGCCCTTGTAGAAGGCAATGTACTGGCGAAGCGTAGTTGGGTCCCACGACGGAATGTTCGACATTTGCAGTTCTCCTCTGTATGCAGCTATTGTACTATAGAACCCGTTCGGGAACAAGAACTACTATGTAACGAAATGTTACTCAGTGAAGATCGCTAAGCGCGTAACTTCGATCTGGCTGCGAATGTCAATCTTCTCAAAGTCCCCCGCAAGGTCTTTAAGGAAAGCAAGTGCAGCAAGCGAATCGAGATTGCACACTCGCACAGTGAAAGTCTGCCAGCGGATGTGGTCATTCAATACTTGATTACTTTTCTCAGTTATCTCAAGTTCGTCGCAGTAATGTCGACCAGCGCACCCTTTGATCACTTGCGAAACACTTATATGCAACGCAGTCCGCACTGAAGAAGAAATTTCAAACTCGAGACTTATTGACATTATTGCGCTCCATTCCACAGTGTGCCTTTTATATGCTCTTCGGCATCAACCCGCACTGCATTAAACGCAGCAGAGTCGCGCACATTGTCGAGCTTTCGCGCAACGTATTGCAGAGTCTTAATGTCAATAAGACCTGCTTTATAGTCCAGCTTTGCCTGCCCAACTTCTTTCTGAACAGACTCGACGATATTAGTGTACGGTACGAGTTTCATACTACAACTCCTCAATTGACCACAAGTATAACAGCAAACAATCACCAAGTCAACCAATCAATTGTAAAGAAATGTTACAGAGCAGAAAACGGCACTAAAGCCTTTATATTTCGATTTAAACTCCGGGGCAATACCCGTTTGCCAACAAGTGTATTTTTCATGTTGGTCTTACTAAAGTTTCTAAATTGTCATAAACTCGTTACCACTTACTGCAACATCTTTGAGCCAACTGCTCTGATAAGGTTTATGTTACTACGGTTACTGAACAAGTTAATCATTTGGCCGATCCCGACTTATATGACAAAGCAATGCAGGGACACTCAGAGTTAACGTGTTGCAATGTATTTATAACAATTGACCGACAGACCGATTCCCAATAAGAGACTATACTACACACAGCAGCAGAACTTGAGGGAGACAAACACTGCCGATCCCTAAGATTTGTCTGTAACAGTATGTAAAGTTACAATCGATAGACAGACATTGAGAGCAGAGTATTATACAATACACTATAGAAAGCGCGCTATGGCACCTGATGCGGGGGGAGACAAACACTCAAGCTGACTTGAGTAAAGTAAAATCACTCAAAGTCGATCCCTACGCAGTGAGAATTTCACTTTTGATTTTGAGTACGGATAAACCCAGCGGTTTCAGCTAGATCCAGCAGCTTGATGCCTGATTTGCATCAAAGTCGATCCCTACGTAGTGAGAATTTCACAAGTGATGCAAATCACCGTGATGGAACGGTCTGTAACCACCTAGTTTCGTGGAATCATGATGAAATCACAAAACGCAGTGATGACATCATGATTTGGCGGTGATTTCATCATGATTTGGCGGTGATGACATCATGGGAGTTATGATGAAATCAACTGCATCACTTTCATCGTCGATGTCGAAGATTTCATATTCGCAGATTTCTTCTTCTCCAATCGTGGCGGTTTTGAAGCAGTGAATCAAAGTCGGAGTCCGTGTAATCATAACTCCGTGGGTCCGAAACCCTACAAACGCTTTCTCATTCATAGAAATCACCGTAATTTATAGTAGAACTATACAGTATTTACATAGTTCTGTCAACCAGAAAAACCCTAATAGAATCAAGAAGCTTTAAACTCAGCATTTTTTGTAGGTTTAACCAGCAGTTTTTGTAGGTTTGGCGAGGTGGCGAGTGGCATAGTTCAAATAAAAATAGTCAAAAATCGAAAGTTACAGGTCTCAATCGAAAGTTACAGGTCTCAATCGAAAGTTACAG
>ERZ650304.187-NODE-187-length-38999-cov-9.476582_pt1 | contig 38999 bp, 40 predicted proteins | sample MGYA00376240_ERZ650304 | MGnify/ENA primary metagenome ERZ650304 (study PRJEB26733, sample SAMN07839271) | wastewater metagenome | biome: small river; feature: stream; material: water | place: USA: North Carolina | collected 2016-03-01 ... | reverse complement strand
TGTGTTAGTACCATAATTTCTATTAGTAGATTCATCTCCTACATATGCAAATATTTTCGCCTTTAAATCTTTTAATTTTTCTTCATATGTCCTATCTCCAGAAGCTGTTGTTAGACTTCCTGTAGCAGATTGTCCAACACCTAAAAATTCAGAATATAATTTTTCTTTTTTATCAGAATAATTTTTTAATATATCTTTATCTTGTTTTTGTATTTTTGAAAATTCTTTAGAAAATTCTTTTCCGAATTTCTTAGTCAAGTATTCGTAAGATTTAGAGTACTCCTTCTGTGTTTCAGGAGAAACATATTCTCCAGAAGGAGTTGTTAAAATTGCATTAAAAATTTCAAATTGTTTTACATCTGCTAAAGATACTGGTTTACCATTTATTGTATAATTTTTAGTATCAAATTCTTGATTAAGTTGTCTTTCTATTTCTTGAACAGCAGCAGATGTATTATTAAAGTCTTTTGAAATATTCCTATATTTTGAAATTTCTCTGGATAATTCAGGATTAGGATTAGCTCCGTTTGCTGTTAATCCATTTATTGATAAATTCATCCATCTATCTAACCAAGCTTCAGGAGTAATACCTTGACTTTTAGCAACATTTTTAAAATTTTGCTCTATTTCAGAAGCAGATTTATTTGCTAAATCAGGTCTGCTTTTTCTAGTTATGTCTAAATAAAATTTTAAAGCAGTTTGATATTTTTGAGAACTCAAATCATTTAATAATTTTTCTCCCTCTTTGATAGCTTCAAATGTTCCTGATGAAGAAGCATCAAATGCTTTATTGTCATTAGGGTTTATTATTTTACCACCTTTACCTGCTGTATATCTATTTCCTGTAACAGGGTCTATAGGATATTTCATATCAAATTCCATCCAGTCTCTTTTATTAGCATCTCGGCTTAATCTAAATTCTTGATTCCATTGATTTATTCTTGTAGATTCTTTTTGTTGGTCAAATCTAAATTTAGCATCTTCCATTTGAGCTTTTTTACCAGGATTGTCTTCTACAGTATTGGATATATCACTTTTATAAAATTGATTAAATAAAGAATTTCTAAAATTAGATTCGTATATTCTTCTTTTCATTCCTTCAGGATTAGATAAAGAGTATGCTTGAATTTTAAGAAATTCATCATTTAGTTCTTTTTTAGATTCTTCTATTAACTCATTCCTTTTTGTTATTTTTTCAATTTTATCTTTATCTAGATTAGTAGATTGTAATAATAATGTATTTTCTTGTTTTTCTAAATCTAATATTGCTATCTTTTTATCTGCTTCTGATTTATAATTATTAATTATTGATTCTACAGGAGTATTTCTATATGTAGCCCAAGTATTTACATTCATTTGTTTTTGAACACTACCTTCACTTAAAACATTGTTTATTGTAGCTAAAACAGCATCTTTATTATTCATCATTTTTTGAACTGTTTTAACATCAGCATATCTATACCCTGTATTTACTTCTTCTATAAGTCCTGTTTTGGGATTTTTTCTTTTTTCTTTAAATTCTAAAGGTTTGCCATCTTCCCCTGTTATAAATAATTGTTCTGCTATTTCTTTTCTTTCCCCTATTTTTTCTAGGGCTTCTCCCATTTTTTTAATAATGTTTACATATGGAACATATTCTCCATTAAAGGATTTTACTTTACCTTCATCATCAAATATTGGAGTGGATAAATATTTTTGTTTTTCATTCATCCAATAATTATCATTATTAGCATCTGATTTTCCTTCTTTTCTTAATTTATCAGCTTCTTCATCTATTTGTTTTATTCTTATACTATCTTGTAATCCTTGTTTTACAACTTTATCATTTGTAATACTTTTTATAGCTCCTCCAATAGAGGATACTAAGGATTGATTTGAAAGGTCTCCTGTTATAGCTTCTCTTGTAGAATTTTTTATACCTTCCATTTTAGAATTAAAATAGGAGCTAAATTGGGAATCATAAAATTGATTTTCTAATCCTTTTGTTTCTTGATATGTTGTTTGTAGTCTTTGAAGATTTTCGTCATATCTTTGTTGACGTAACAATCCTGCTGTTTTCAATGTTTCAATTGGAACAGTTTCTACATAAGGATTAAATGTCATCACTTTTGATATATCGTCTGTATAAGGCATGGTGCAAATTTAAGTGAAATGAATGATATACTAATTAAGATTTTTCATCATTTTAGTTATGGAAGCTCCGTATTTTTCTTTTTTTTTTGGAGAAGACTTTTCTTGTCTTACTTTTTGTCCTTGTTTGTTATAAAAATAATCTGTTACTTCTTTTCTTTGTATAGGAGTTAAACCATCCAATGAAGCATTTTCATTACCCATATATTCTAATTGAAAATCTTTATTTGGAGAATATTGATTAATCATATTATCATAAAATGCTTTTAAATCATTTTGATTTTTGTCATGTTGCAATCTTTTTAAAGCCATTGAAGATAGTGCTCCTCTATTTACAGCAAATTTATTAAATCTTCTTATTGCTGTATTTTGAGTATTTTCATAATCTGTTTCATTATTATATGCTTGTATTCTTTTTAATTCATTAGCATTTTCTTTTCTATTTTGGTCTTGTAAAGATTGGTTTATATTAAACTCTTTTTCATTAATTCCTTGTTCGTCTTGTAAAGCATTTGCTGCTAAATATGCTTGTGCTTGAGGATTATCAGAATTTGCTTGTATTAAAGAATTTAGAGTGGAACGTCTTCTATTTCTTTCATTTTGTAATGAAATATTAGGACTATCTGTAAATATTGGAGATAGTCTATTCTTTACTACTACATCTGGATTATATAAAAAAGAAGCTATTTCTGAAACATCATTCTTAGAATTATATTTATATTTTTCAAATGGTTTTTTAGATGTAAATGGAGGAACTTGTAAAAGTGGAGTATCATCTGATTTTAAATTACTTTTTGCATTAAATGACATTTTCTCAAGGTTGTTAAAACCTGTTAACTGAGAGTCTAAATTAGGAAGTTTAAAACTATAAGGTGTGTTAGGTTCTGTAAAAGGTTTTTTCTTAGGATTAATTGCAAAATTTATCCATTCTCTAGTCCTAACCCCATCTAAACCATCTAAACCAGATAATACATTATCAATAGATAATTTTTTAGATTTTCCAAAATTTGTATTACCATGTTTTTGTAAAGATGCCAATACTTGTTCTGGATATAGTTCTGCAATCTTTTGTTGAAAAGCTAAAGTTGCTTTCCCTCCTTTAGGATTTTTAGATGTTTCTGATTTATATGCTTCATAATAGGGAGCTATTCTAGGGTCTATTTCGTAATCATAATTAGAAGGATTGGACATAGCATCTAAATTTTTAGTAATATTATTAGCACTACCTGTAAGATTTGCATATTTAGGTTCGTATATACTAGTTATACCATCTGGAGCTTTTGGTATTGTTTTTCCGTTTCTTGCTTTTGGAGAAGGAAATAATGTATTATCTATTTCTTGTAATTCTGCAAGTTCTAATTGTTTATCTCTTAAAGAATTTAGTTTTTTATTTGTGGATTTTAACATTATTTCTGAAGTATTATTTGAAATAGAATCAAATTGAGATGTTGGATTATCCACTATTCTATTTTCAATTTTATTAAATTGTTTATCTAATTTATTTTCTTCTTTTCCTATATTTCTAGCAATAGATTTATATGTTTGTTTTCCTCTAGTACCATCTAGGTTTAATATTTTTTTAGCACCAAATATGTGTGCTGTTCCATTTGGTTCTTGAATGAATGGTTCTGTACCTTCTATTTCAACTAGGTTATTACCATTTTGTAATAAAGAACCTCCGTCTTTGTGTGAAGGTCCTGTTGTTTCAAATGTTGTAGGCGATATGGGTTTATAATTATTGTTTTCGATAATCATTTCATTTTGAAGAGTTCCTCCATTATTAAACTTTTTATTTTTAACTAGGTTAATACTATCGTTATATAATTTAGCATCGTAAAAATCTTGACCTGCTTGATAGGCACTAACAAATCTACCTATTCCAGGTACAGTTTTATAAGACTGTTTTAAACCTGTATTTGATAAAATTTTTTTATTATTTTTTAAAAGGTCTAAAGGATTTATACCTTCTTCGTTATATATCCCATAAGAAATACTAGCAACATCAAAAGCACTCGACATACCTGGAGGAGCAACAGCACTACCTGTGTTTAAAGCTCCGCTTATTAGTTTTTGATTTCTTTTATTAGTGTAATATTCTTCTGTATTTAATTTTTTAGATTTAGGTTTAGAAATTAAAGTTTTATCTATTGAAGGTTTTACATATGTATTATCTTTAACAGATGCTCCGTCTGGATGCTTTGGTATTGTTTTACCATATTTAGAAATAGCGGTTTGTCCTATTCCTTGGTCTGGAGTTAAATAAGCTCCATAAGGATTATTATTAAATGTTAAATCTTCAGAAGGTTTTATTTTGTTTTGGTTTATAGGGGTTTCCATTTGTCCTGCTAAAAATGCTGCATATGTATTAAATGTTTTTTGAAACCCTTCGGCTAAATTAGAAGTATCGATTTTTAATTTAGGTTTTTTAGAAACCATTTCTTGTAATTCTGCATCCTCGAAATCTACAAATGATTTTTGTTTATTCTTTTTTGGTAGGGTTAAATCATTTTGAAAATAATCTGAGGGTTGAAACCAACCTTCTCTTGTTTTTGGTTTAAAATTTCCTCCTATATCTAATTTCTTTCTCATATTTCTGAAGATTGTGTGTTTGTTATTTGTAATGGTGTTTGAATATTTATGTCATCTCTATTATCTAGAATCATCCTTATTTTTAAATCTTTGGTTCTTATAGGATACCTATTATATGAACTTTTGTTATAATTCATATTTTCTTGATTTAATTTTTTAAATTCTGAAAGATTATCACAATTTTTTAAGAATATTGGTTTTTTTACATTCTTAGTTATATCCCAAAAAGTATTTATTCTATATAAATGGTCTACTTTAGTATATAATATTTCTTTACTTGAATTATTATATTTTGGATATTCCATATATGATTTAAGATTTGAAATTGGTTTTTTAGTTAAAACTAAATTACCAGAACATTGTTGATTTGTGTAAAGAATCATTTTATTAAAATATTCATCCTCTGATTCTGTAAATGATTCAAAATCATCATGTTTTAATACTATAGAATAGTCTGTTACATTTTGTAGTATTTCGTCTTTTAATTGAAATTGATAAGGATGTTCTATTATATATGGATGTATAGAATTATAAAAATTATTATATTTTATATATTGAGAATTGTGATTCCAAGTTTTATTATTATAAAAAGAAATAAAATAGTTTTGTTCTGATATATAAGAAGTTGGAATGTAGGAATGAAAACTTATCCATGCTCCATTATTTAAATCATATGATATTGTAAATGATTTATTACAAAAATATTGTTTATCCTCTAATGATAAATAATCATTTCGTACAGGAGGTTGTTTAGTACAAGTTATTTGTACTATTCCTACAGATGATATTTCTGATGAGTCTTGAACTACAATGGTATATTCTCCATTTGGAATATTATTAATTTGTTGTCCTACAGCTCTTGGAGTATTATCATATCCTGAAATATACCAATTATAAGGAGCTATTCCTCCAGATACATTTATTACATTTATAGTTCCTCCATTTTCACAATTCGATACTATTTCAAAATCAAGATTGTTTGTTGCTGATACAGCAGATTCTGCTTTAGGAGTTTCTAAATAAAAACCTATTCCATCCCATTTAATGTTTTTATCTAAAGGTAAATAATCTTTTTTAGTTATAATTATTCTATTATATCTTTTATCATAAACTCCTGTAATTCCTATTCCTTTAAACACATTATCAATTGGGTAATTAGGAAATTGTTTTAATATTGAAAATTTTAAATTCTCAATTAGAAATTTTGAAATACCTTGAGATATATCTTTTGCATTCTCTCCTAATAAAAATATTTGACCTCTTTTAGCATCTACTGTTATTGGTCCATATTCTGTTTGTAATAAAAATCTATGTTGAGAACCTACATAACCTACTTCTGAAATTCCAAAATCTAAAGGAGGTGTATTCTTTGAGAATAGAGATTGTCCTAAGTATACTTGTAAAGCATTTGTAGGCATTGTATACATAGCATTGTATAATAATGTTCTATTATCAAACCTTACTAAGACTTGATTATTTTTAATACTATTTATACTTGTTAATTTTCCATATGTTTGAGGAAAATCAAAAAAAGATGTGGGTTTATAAACTAACCAATTATTTCTATTTGAAGGATTTGTTAAATCTTTTGCTTGTTCTGAAAAAATTGTTCTAAATGGAAAATATTGTCTGCATTTATCAAATGTCCAATCTTGAGGAAGATATGAAAAAAAGTTTTCCTTATTTTGTTTTGAAAATGTTTTATTATAATAATAAGTATTATCAAACGCAATAGGAACATTTATTTCTTGCAACCATTCATTAGGAATTGAATTACCTACATTTGGAAAATAATTACCCTCAAGTGCATTAAATGCTTGTCTATTATCTACATTTACAGTGGATTCACAATAAAATGTTGGTATACCATAAGCATATAAAAACATTTTACCTGTTCTATATAATATTTGAGATTTACTATCAAATAATCTATGGTCTTTAGTTCCAAATAGAGTTGATGCTATCTTAGATAAAAAACCATCTCTTGTTTGTGCTTTAGTTCTAGACGTATACCAATATTTAGCTTCTCCTACATTTGATAATTCGTTATAAAATATATCTGCTCCATCAGGTGCTCCAACTCTATCATCTGTAAAAAAAGGCATTTTTATTTTGAATGAGAAAGGATTTATGTAACAATCTCCTCCAAATATATTTTTATATCCTGTTTCTTTAATTGAAAAATAAGTACCTGTATCTAAAGATTCATAAGAATATAATTGTCCCCAAAGATTAGGTATTTCATTTTTTATAGTTGCATAATAACAAGATGCTTTTGATAATATAATACTTGTTGGTTCTAATCGAGGAACCATGTTTTTAGAAGTATCTAATAATGTTCCTGTTAAATCAGGAATTGCATCCTTTGTTTTTAAATATACTGATGATTCTCTTTTCCAATTATTTATATTATATACATCTCCTACATTTTGAGTTCCGCTTACTAAATAATTGCCTATTTCTATATTTGTTTTAAATTTAAATTTTTGAGTTTTATCTAAATTAGAAATAGAATTAAATTGATAACAATAATTTACAAAAGGTACACATTTTTCTAAAATATTAGAAATGATTTGATATGTTTGTATTGCTGCATTACCATCCACTATAGTTCCACCTGTGGATAAACCTACTACAACCCATCTAGATAATATAGAAATAACACCTGCTGCTCCTATGGATATGTAATATAAACCATCTGTATATATTTTATATCCTGCATGATTTTTTACTTGATATAGTCTTCCTTTTGTTGTACCATATTCTATAGAATCTACATTTAGTGTAGAACCTAGAGCAGGTTTAAAAAAAGAAGTATCTGGAGAATGAAATGTAAATCTTTGTTTGCAATCATCTCCAAATGTTACATTAAATAAATAATTATCTTGAGGTACTCCATTTGCATCAGTTCTTATTCTTGTATCATTAAAAATGTAATTTGGAAAATAGAGTTCGTTTTCTTTAGAATTAGCAAATGAAGAAATTGCTTGTACTGGATTATTTATTCCTAATTGAGCATCATTATATTGTTGAATTAAATCATTTATAATATCTATACTATTTTCAACATATACATAAGAAGATTCTGGAATAGGTTGCCCATTTACAGGAATATTTAATATGCTTGTTAATCTTGATTTAATATCATTTAATCTTTGAGGATATGTAGGGTCTACTACATTACCTAAGGGTGTTCTTGTAGGATATAATAAACCATCAGGTATAGGATAAGGAGAAATCGTAAATGCTGTAATTAAAGATGTTATAACATCATATTGTTGTCCTATTAAGTGAGTATATGCATTATTTAATATAGAATTTCCCCAATCTCTAACATCTGATTTTTTAGCAGATGAAACCAATCTATTTAATTGTATATATATGTTTACTATAGGAGGTACAGTATTATTTATAATATTAGTGTTTTCAGGAGGGGTGTTTGTATTTGAATAACGTAATACATTTCTGATAATACCTCTTGCTATAACTGATTTATGAACTACTCTATTACCTCTTACTATTTTAAAACCTGCTATTTTTGATTTTTGAAAAATAGAAAGATTTGAAGAATTTATTAAATTATTTATTTGGTCTATATCAATTTTAATACCTAATGGAAATATATATCTATCATCATGAATGTGTGTTATTTGAGAATCTGGAAATTTATGATGTCGTATAGGTGTATTTCTTAAATTACCATATATATTATTATTTGGATAATTTTCTGTACTTTCCCAATATGCGAAATTTCCATATTCATATGGTCCTTCATATGTAGTAGGATTTGGAGAAGAAGTGTATTGAGGAAAGAAATTAATTCTATTACCTGTATTTTCTTGCTTCCATCTTGGTTCATTATTAACTATTTGTAAATCAAATGGTGTGGATTGTCTTCCAGGAATTGTAAATCTATCTGTTTGATGTCCGTTTGTTAAATAAAAAACTATTTCAAAAGGCACTATTTCATCTCTAAAATAACCTTTTAAATCAAAATTCTTACTTCCTTTGTATGGAGCATCTCCTTTAATTCTATATGTTTGCCATTGAAGATTTATTTGGTTTGCTATTTCTTGATAACTAATCCTTTCTTGAGTTGTTACTCCATACCAACCTAATACATCTTGAGTAGAATATACTCCATCTGCATTTTCATATATTGGGAATTTTGTAATTACATCCTCTAAAGATAATTGTATTGCTTGTTTTTGTCCAAAATAACTTATATCTAATGTATTTGAGGTAATAGGATATGTACCTATTAATTCTGTTGTGGATACATTATTTATTGTTTTTATAACTGCTACATTTACATAATCATAATAACCTGATGTATCTAGATTTTTAATTTTTAAATTAATTGTTTTATCTACAATGTAGTTAAAATCAGGCGTTATTACATTTTCGTTTAGAGGAATGGGATTTGTTACATTATAAAAAGAAGTATAACCTTCTCCTAAGGCATTTGCATATTGAGCACTAAATTGATATACTCCTGCTTGATTATCTCCTCCTGAAGTTATAGAAACAAATTCTATACTTGGTATAGAGAATACAGGATTAATTAATAATTTATTACAATCAATGGGATTTGAAGGTAAATCATTTATGTATGGAGGAGTGGTTAAGTCTAAGTAACGTCTACCATTTAAAGCATCTGTAAAATATACTTCCACAGAACAATTTGTTTGTTTTACAACTACATCTATAATAGGATGATTTAAATCAAAATTTAAACAATTAGCATTTATATATGTATTATATGAACATTCTGTTATTTTACCTATTTCACTTTCTCCTGTTTTTTCATTTTTTAAAAAAACCAAAATATATCCTTCCTCCAATATATTTTTATGTCCTAATAATTTAAAATCCGTAGGTAATGTACAACATTCTATATTAGCAGGCTCGTTTTGATATACTATAGAACCGTCATTTAATGAATTTTCAACAACTGCATTTAAAGCATAACTGACAACACCTTCTCCTTTTTGTGGAATAGTATTGTCTAAATTCATTCCTTTATATGGTGTAGATGTTTTTTGCATTATCTGATTTCAAATTTATTAAATCTCTGTTTTACTCTTTTTGCTGCTCTAAAACTTTTTTCTAATGTTTCTTTTTTTGTTTCTGTATCTGCTAAAATAAAAGCTTCATCTGATAATTGTTTATAAAACTCATATTTGAACTTTGATTGATTAAATGTTTCCGAAGTGGATTGATTGAATAATTGTTCAAATATTTTTTGTTTTAAAAAAGCAGCTATAAATCTTTCAATTCTATAATCTTTAGGAATCATTACATCTCCTTTAGAATCAAATTGATTACTATAATATAAAAGATATATAGTGGCTTCTTTTATTGTTGTTAAAAATTGACCATTTTTTACATCATATGTTTGAGGAGAAATAGAATTAAAATTTGCACAATACAAATTTTTAGGACATGTTAAATCATTTATGATTGATGGTTTTAAAAGATATTGCAATGACCATTGTCTATGTACTACTTGTGTATTTTTATATATTTCTTGTACTACAGGTGATTCTCCGCAAGTATTACAAACATTACAATATGTTTCACCTGTCATTTTATATGATTGTAAAACTTGACTATATTCAGCAGAAGGGAGTTGATAATTTTGATGAACATCTCTACACATCCAAGCTTCTCTAACTGATTGAAAATCATCAGGTAATCTTGATTTATAATTTTTTATGTGAAGTACAGAAGGAATTATTTCAAAACTTCCTTTACCTAATTTTAATAAACATTGTTGTGTCCATAAAGGAAACATTATATCATCCACAGCACTTGATGCAAAATAAGACCTAAGTTCTTCTTTTACTTCTGCATATATGTGTTGGGGTGAAATAAATTCATATCTGTAATAAGTTGACATTGTTACCAGTTTAAATATTTGTCTTTATAATTATTGTCTATGATATATTGTTTTAATAATCTAGACGAAACCCTACTATTTCTAAAATAGAATACATCACTATATTTCATAGTGGATGAATGTGGAAACCATTTAAGTTTAAATTTAAAACCATCTGTTTCTGCATTCATATGATAAATTATTTTACCATGTAATCTAGACATTTTCCAATCCACAGGATTTTTTATAATTAATCTATTTTGTTCGTCATATCTAGGATTGGAAGGTTTAAATTTACAAACTGCAAAACTACCAAATCCATATGGTAGTTTTTCTTTATCTCCTGTTTCATACAAGTGGTCTCTAAAATGTTCATTAAATCTATATATAATTGATGACCATTTAGAATAATCTAAATCTATTTCTGGATTTTCTTGTTTAAATACGAAATAGTTTTTTTTTGAACATTGTCTATAATCTATTTTAACTCTCATTTTTTGCTTGTTCGTCTTTATTATTTGAAGTTACATCTTGTTTTACATTAAAATAAGTAGACATTAAATTTTTATAAACTAATTGATATAAATCAAACAATCTTTCATCTATAAATTTAAATTCGTGGTCTAACGGATTTTGACATAAAAAATCTTTTGGAGGCTTTGGAGCACATTCACATTTTTCAGGAAAAAGTAATTTATTATCCACAGGTTCTGTAAAATAAATGTAAGCATTTACAGCTTTTGTAGAAGGATTTGAAATATATAAATGATTATTCATCACCCAAAAAAATGATTGATTTTGCACATTTAGTTTTAATAAATTAGCATATCTATCAGGAGAAGTTTCTTTAAATCTAGTTGAACCATCCACACTCATTATACCTTGTATGGAAAGTCCATATATACCTTCTCCTATTTTTGGTAATTTTGAAATAGATTTAGCAACTTTAACAGGTGTTACTATTTCGCAACATTCTGCTAAAGGTACTTTTTTCATTTTTATACATGGTACAAATGTAAATAAAGTAGGACTGCTCCAATATTTTTGTTTATTTAGAGATTGTCCTACTATTAAATTTGCAGCATTTTTTATTTCATTCATCAACACTCTGTCTGTTATGGCAGCATCGGAAGATATTAATCTATACATTCCTCTAATTGTTGATATTACTTTTCTATATGTTAACATTTAAAACCAAATTGGTATTGATTGAATATTTTTATCGTCTGCTTTATAAATTTCAAGAAGTATACCTGCGTCTGAATCTCCAAAATTATGCTCTACCCAAGAAGAATTAGTTGCTATAGCAGGAACATTTACATACCTCCCAGATTTACCATAATTGATATTATGTTTATGTATATCTCCTTTAATAGTTGATATATACTTTCCTTGTTGCTGATATTGTTTATAATAATCCATTAACCAAAGGTCTGTTTTATAATCAAGATTTAAAGGCATTGGAGATTTCATGTATTTTTCATCCTTACCATGAGTTAGACCTATTATGTGATTTCCAAATTCTAAAACATCTATAAATTTTTCTTGTTGTTTAATTTTTACAAATGGAAACTTAGCTTCTATCCAAAAAGATAATGCTTTATTAGCTATGTAACTAAATCCTAAACCTGTATGATTAGAATTTCCTAATGTGATAATATTATAATTTTTAGCAATACCTAATGTAAATATTTCGTCATAGAATATTTTATTAGCTATAGTATAAATATCAAATTGTTGTTTATTACTTAAAGAATTTAAATCATGGTCGTAACGAGTAGTTTTACCATTCCAACCATCCATCTCATCTCCAAGACGTATTATATATAATTCAGAAAAGGTTTCTTTAAGATTTAAAAGTTCATTAGTTATTTTTTGTAGTCTTTTAACATATGTAAGTGCTGAATACTCTTTTCCATGAAGAGAGTCGTTTAATATAAGTCCGCAATGGTCATCAGATATATAAATAAATAAAGCCTTATTGTTTGGAGTAATATTAGGAATAAGTCCTGTAAAATTAGGTTGCTCTTTTTTGAATAACTGTTTTAGTTTCTCATCAAGTTCTACAGAAGTATAGAAATCTTTTATTTTACAAACTGTAAGTATCGAATATGTCCAAGTTCCGTTCTTATGAGATTTCAACCAACTTCTATCTACAAATGTAGAAATGTTATCTACCCCTACTAATTCTTCTATTTCTTTTGGACTAAGGGGTTTGTTGCTTGTTAATGTAATTCTTTGATTTCCTGTATTATGGTCTGTTTCTGATTCTACGATGTTTTGTAATTTTTTATTTTCAAAACTTGGTAAAGACTGACTTACTTTAATTTGACCGTTTAATATTTCTCTTGCTTGTCTTTTTGCTTCTGTTACATCTTCTAATTTTGTTCCTCTAAATAAGTCTCCTCCTCTTTCTCCTCTTACAAATTTACCACTACTTCTACTTAATTGTTTTGGGTGTTGTATGAAGTAATCTATTAATTTTTGCATATAAATATTTTTACAAAAATAAAAAAAAGAATTGACATACACAAATTTATTTTGTATACATCAACTCTTTTCGTTAATTAATTTTAATTAAATTAGTTATTAATAATTATTTTGATTATGCTACATATTCAGTAGTAGCTGATATACTATATCTTGTACTAGGACTTAATGTAAAAGTAAATGTATTTGTTGTTCCAAACGGTACATTTTCATTTAATGGTGAAGTTAATACTGTGTTAGTATTTAAGTCTGTAATTACTAATGTACTTCGATTATTGTTTTCAAAAGGTATTAGTTCTACTTTTAGTATTTTACCAGGAGTAGTTAATAATGTATTAAGAGTTCCATTCAATGTAGTTGCTGCTACTTCATTTGTTTGATAAAGTAATACATATGGAGATAAAGGATTTGTTACATCTGTTATAATTAGTCTATTTCTATAATCAGTAGTCATTTCATTTAAGAAAGTCCAATCTACTTGTGCTGCTCCAAAAGAGTTAGGGCAAGATGAAACTAATTCACAAAATTTTTGTTTTGCTGTTATATCATTTTTTATATATGTATATAATCCGTTCCAAAATACTTCTTCATCTACATTAGGAGTTAGGTCTACTTTTTTAGTTGTACTATTATATGATTCAGAAATTGAAATTCCGTAATTACCTAATAATCCTTCAATTTTATTAATTAAGAAATCAGCTTGAATATCTGTTTCCGAACTATCTGCCTTTACTTTAAAAGAATCTGTACCTGTACAATTTATTACTGCTTTTGCAGGATTTGTATAATCCAATGTTACATTTGTACCTGCTTCTAATTTAGCTTGTAATGTTCCTGGAGATGTATCTGAAGTAGTTGCTGCTACAAATCTATCTATATTTAAAGGTGTTGCTAATGATATTTTTTTACCTGCACAAGCATTTCCTGGAGAAGTTTCTTCCACTGTAAAATCACTACTCCAAGTAGTAACTTTATTTACTAAATAATCATTTAGAGTTGTTAATACAGTTTGAAAACTATCTTGTAAATTTGTTGTAGCTCCTGAAGGTTGAGTTATACAACCCCATGTTAGTGTTGTTTTATTAAATGTAGGTCTTAAACAAACTGCTGTTTTTATTAATTCTATTGTTTCAACAAGTGTATTACTTGTTGTTCCTCCTATACAACTTGTTGAATTATTAAATAAAGGAAGTTGAGAATTAGTAACTAAAGCTTTTGTTGCACAAATTTGGTCAAGTAATACAGTGAAAGCATCATATAATGTAGTAGGAGTAGTTATTACTGTAAAACAGTCATCCCAAACAACATCTTGTAAGAAATCAAATTGAGATTGGAAAGAAGTAAGTTTAGTACAATATTTATTTAATACTTGTGTTAAAGAATCTCCAGTAGTAACACCTGCTGTAGCACATGTTATACTAGGATTTAGTATACTATTAAATGTATTAGTAGTATTTGTTACAAAAGTAGCATATGTAGTATTTACAAATGTATCATATGTTGTTTTATTATTACATACATATTGAGATATTGTTTCTACAAATTGTTGTTGTGTTGTAATAGCTTGTCCTAAAACAGTGGGTAAACAATATGTATTATATGTAGCATAGTTTCCTGCTGCTGCACAAAGTCTATCATTTATTTTTTGAATTGCTAATTCTACTGTATCTCCTGAATTAATAGTAGAACATGAAAGGTTTGGTCCTGTATATAATACACAACCTGAATTTTTTACATCTCCTCCACAATCAAGACAATCTTCACAATTAGCTGAAGAAAAAAATCGTAGGTTTAAAGGTATTAAACCTGAACTATTTAAACAATTAGACATTTTTTTTATTTTTAAGGTATATACATTACAAAAATCGTTCCTAAAACTGGGTGAGTATTATTGTGAGGGTCTCCATTACCAGAATCAGCCAATGTTATATTTGACAAAGAATCACCAGTTCTTACACCTGCATTATTATTATCTGTTTTGGCAAAATTATTAAATCCTCCACTAGCACTATCTCTTCCTAAATTTACAGAATGAGAGTGTCCGTTATCCGTAATAGTGTGATTATGTTGTCCATTTTCTAAAGAAGTTAAGGAATGTGTAAATTTTCCTATTTTTTGGTTTTGAGATATTGCAAAATTTGCATTTTGAGGTAATGTAGGATTTACATCAGAATCTATATTATTTAGTGTAAAATCTAGTGTAGAACCTATAGGACTTCTACCTCTATAATCTGGTAGTGTAAATGGTCCTGAAGAACTAGTAACAGTTTGCCCTAAACAAACATATATTTTATCATAATTTCCCAATCCTGTTCCATTAGAACTAAAATTAGAAAGAGAACCATGATAAGGTAATGCTACATATTCTGGATATTTTAAATATTGTTTTGTAGAAGGTGTAGTAGGAGTTGTATTAATACCTATACTTTGTAAGTATAGAGATATTAAACTATTTAATTGAGTACCTTTTACATAATCTGATTTAATTATGTTTAATTCTGATTGAAGATTACAAGTAAATGTAATTAAATATTTTAATACATCATCTCTAGTTGGGGATGTTGGAAGAGTTAAACACGAAGTAGGTACAACAAAGGGAGCATTTACTATATTAGAAACACTATCATAAAGTTGTTTTAGTGTACACTCACCTTGTATTAAAGCATCTATCAGATTTTGAATTGTTTTATCTTTACCTCCTAATATACCATCTATAAAAGAACAAGAAGAAGTTGTTAATGTAGAAGTATTTTTATAAAACAAATCTAATTCTGTAAATATTGTTTCCACTATTTTATACAAACTATCTCCAGAACATATATCATATTCTGGTTTATCTTCTCCTGTATATTTTACACATTTGTCAGAAGTTAATTTATTTCCACAATTATCAAAACAATTTGTACAACTCATTTGTTTATTAATATTTTTATTTTTGAAATAATATCTTGTGTAGAAATTTTCTCACAAGGGTAGTTACAATTGGATAATCTTCTAGATACAATCCTTTTATACCATAATAATTTTTTATAATTATTGTCGTCAAAAGGTAAGTTTACACTAAATGATTTATTTTTCCAATTATTAGATATGGATTGTTCTATTTTGCAATCTATTTCATTTAAAACACATGATAAAGTATTACAAGTAGAACAATTAGTTATTTGGTTTAGTTGCATCTTTTACACAATTTGGACATAGTCCGTTTACTAATTTACAATTTTGACAAGTACAACACCAAGTTCCGCATTTTACACAATTTGCCATTAACAACATTTTGAATTTGAAAAATCTTGAATCATTTCTAAAGCTTCATTATATAAATCTATTGCTAATTTTTCTGCACAATTATTTGCAGCAGCAATAGCTCCTTGTATATAAAACTCTATGTGGTTTAGTTTTAACATTTGCTCTCTTTTTAAAAGAGCATCACATTCCATCATATCTAATTTTAAAAAACATTTGTCAAATTCTTGATAAATTTGTTCTGTTCTAAAAAATGTTTTATTTACAAAATATTGTGAAGCTGGGTTTATAGTAAATTTTATTTTCCATATACCATCTGGTAAAGGTATTCTTTCATTTGAAAGATTTAAAGATTTAGAATCTATTACATTTACACTTCCTGTGGCTGCTTTATTTATTTTAGGAAAAGAAGGAGGAGTTATTTCATATGTAGGATTTACAATTGAAAATCCTGTAGGATATTCTGATATATCCGCTATACTTAATAATCTACTATCAAAAGTTGGTAAAATTGTAATATCCAGTTTAGGAGTTGACATATTTATGTTTTTATATATTTGAATACAAAGCCGTAAGCAGTAGGTCTATAACCATTCATATGAGAACTTATAACTTGCCTATTAAAATTTAATTGTCTACCTGCTTCGGCAATACTGCTAAATTCATCTATAAAATTATTTTTTAAATCGTACCTATAACAAGGTTTGCAAACTGCTTTATTTAAAACCTTTCTAGTTTCTTCTGATATGACTCTATTTTTAGATTTCATTATTTGAGATTGCAAAAGTCTAGTTTCTACACTGTGTTTTTTATTATACATAGGGTTTGTAGTATCTAATTCCTTTACAATTTTTATTTTCTTTAAAGGTTTTTTCTGCAAAATTATCTCTTCAGGATATAAACTTCTTACACTAGCTAATTTTACGTTTAATAATTCTGTGTTAGTATCTAAATAGCAATTTATATACAATTGCTCTAATATATCTAAATGGTAATTAGTTACATCTTTAGGTAGCTCATTTATAATCTCAAATTTATGTCCTTCCCACCCATATTTTATTAACGAGTTATAAAGTTTTCTTTGAGATTTACATTTAATATTTTTATAATCTAAAATCCTTTTATTTATATTTCTACTTTGTCCTATATATATTTTCCCAGAAGGAGATGTTAATTTATATATTCCTGTTATAATCATTATTTGTAAATTTCAAAGTGCATCCAATCAAAATCACCTTCTACACCATAACTAATAAATCCATGTTTGTAAAAAATATCTATCATGTCTTTATATTCTGGTTTTGCAAATCTTGCTGTTTTTTTAGTTTCTTTTAATGTATTTCGATTTGGGTCTAAATCTATAGCTATTCCCCAACTATGTCTACTTAAAGAATTTCCACCACGCATAAGTCTAAAATTGTAACATCCTCCAAAAAGGTCAATGCCTAATTCTTGTATTTTTGTTAAACCATAAGTAGTTAATATATCTTTAAATACATTACTTAAATCTGTAGCCACAAGTTTATGACATCTTATAGAATTAACTACAGTTTTAGTATCCCAAGCTAATTTCATAGGATATGGTAATTGTATTGAAACTAAGTTATTTTCTTCACCTGCTCTACCATATTTTTTTTGTATAAATGATTGTGTTAATTTTTTCATTATCGAATATATTTTAAATTAGTACTGTGACCTGCTGATAATATTACTTGTCTCATAAATAAAAATAAAAAAGGTAAGAGAGGAGAATAATACTCTCTTGTCTCTTACCTTTGGTTAATTGTTAATTTGTAATTAAGGATACAATGGACTAGGTGCTGTTGTAGTTCCTGTTTTGTCAGCAGGAGTTCCTAAGTAAGCTGCAAGTATTGCATTAACTGCTGTAGATTGACTACCAGTAGGTACTGCTACTACAACTGTACTATCTGTTCTTAATGCTGGATTCCAAGCTGTTTCTTGAACTAAATCATCAAATTGAACATAGTACAAGTCATATAATGTTCCAGGAGTTACATAATTTACATAATATTGATTATATCCTGAAAATCTAAATAGATGTTTGAAAGGAGCATTATAACTGTAGTAGTTAATTTGCATTTGTTCTACTTCTGCTGAAGTATTTTGAGGGAATGTAGATTTTTGAGTTAATGTTACAGTTGCTGCTGGAGAACAAGCGTCATAAACCATAAAGTCTTGAGTTGTGTTTGGTCCTTCATAAACCCATACATTAAACCAAATTCTATCATATTCAAAACTGTTCAAAGCTACATCACAAAATTTACCATATGTAGTTAATGGTTTTGAAGTAACAAATATTTTTGTACTTGAACCAGTTCCTACTTTTGTAAAAATGAAGAAATTTGAAAGAGTTAATTTAGTTCCGAAATCACTTGAACTCATTGCATTTAATTGTGCAATTGTTTTAGTAACACCTAATTGAGCTGAAGCATCTCCTGCAATTTTAGCTAAAAGAGCATTTACAACCAATTCTGCATCAACTGTATCACAAGGATTTTCACCACAATCACAACAAGGAGTTTTAACTGTTACACTTCTAGTAAAACCGTTAAAAGATATAGTGTCTAAGTATTGAGAATGACCTCTTAAACTTAAAGTAATATCTTGACTACATTTAGTAGTGAAATTTGATAATTCATAAATTTCGACTCCTAAAAAGCTTAGAGTAACTGCTGTACCTCCTGCTGAAGCAGTAGCATTTTGAGAAATTGTTAAAGCAGTTCCGCTAATAGCTGTTACAACTGTTCCATTAGGAATACCTGTACCAGTTACAACTTGTCCTACTTTAATAGCTGCATTACTAGCTCCTAATGTAATTGAAGCACTACCTGAAGTAACGCCTGTAGTAGTTGTTGCTTGGGTGGTTGCTAAACCATTACTACCTGTAATTTTGTACCATTCTTTTACATTACTTGCTTTGATTTTATCGCTACCTGTACTGTTTAGACCTAAAGAAGGATTTCCTCTAAATACTTGTAAGAAAGTTGCTGTACTAGCATTACCTGATGTTGCAGGTGTTCTAGCAGCATCTTTAAAAATACCTACTTGTCCGTCTGTTAAATTTTCTGTACTACCGCTAGTAGGTAAAGTATTTCCTACAGGTACTACGAAAAGTGAAGTTAATGAAAATGACATTTATCTTATTTTATTCGTTATTTAATAATTTTTGTTGAGTATACTGAACAGATTTTTCGTTATCTGTTATCATTGAAAGTGATTGAACTGCTAAATCTAATAATTCTTCTTCTAGGTAATCTTCTAATTCGCAATCTTGATTTGTAGAATTAGAACCATCTAATTTTATATATCCTGATATGTCTATTTCTTTCGGGTATCTTATATATGATAGATATACTTTTTTTGGAGTAAATGTACCATCTGTATAATAATGTATTTCATCAGAAGAAATATCGCATATTGTTTCTTGATATTCAAAAGAAGGTTTGTAATTATCGTTTTGTAAAAGAGTATTTATATCTGAATGTTTTACTAAATCTTTATTACAATATAATATTCTATCCTTACATTCTTCTTTATCTGCTATCATATAACTATCTACATAAAACATAAATTTTGGTGTTAGTGTAGATATGTCAGCTATATATTTATTAGTATGTTTATCACTTAATTTTAGGTCTATAGGGTGGTCTTCAAAATTTTCTACTAAAAATTGTAAATCTTGGTATCTTTTTGTAAAACCATCAAATCCTATTTTATATATATTATTTTGACCTACTTTAAGTTTTATAAGTCTTATTTGTGCTTGATTTAATATTATTAATTTATCTTCAGGTTGTATTTGTTGACTTGCTAATGAAGCCACTTTATTCAATCTTAAATCTAAATTATATAATAATTGTATAGCACTAATCATTTGCTGTTTTTTGAGAAAGTCTTGCTTTCAAAGCTAATAAATCTCTTTGGTTATCAGTATTTAATAATTTTCTAACCAAATTAGATTCTGAATCTGCTATGACATTTGAACCTTCTGTTACTTGGTCTCCTTTAATTCTATATATATTGTGTCTAATTGCTTTTTTAACCAAGTCTCTAATTTCTAATTCATCTTTACTAAGTTCCGCTAATTCATTAAATACAGTGATTGTATTTCTACCTTTATATTCACCTGATTGAAATTCAGATTTTTTTAATAAATCATCAATTAGACTATATGTTTTTTCTTCTGTAGTTGATTCTGTTATAGGGAATCCTAATAGTCTACCAATTCTTTTCAATTCTGTAGGAGTCATATTATCTAAAGCAGAAGTAGCTTTATTTATTTCTTTCTTCTTCTTATATGATAATTGTGTCTCTTGTTCTTCATCAGCTAAATAATATTGACATTCTGGACATTCACCTTTTTCAATTGCTGATTTACTTTTAGCAATTTCTGGATTTACTCTTAACCAACAATAGTCTAGTAAATCTTGAGGGTCGTCTAAGTTTAAATATATAGATTCATTTGTACCTTTTCTTAAACTTGCTTTAATAGGTTCATTACCCCAAACATCCCAAACTTTAGAAGTAGAAGAAAGATTAATTCCGTCAAATCCACTCGTGTTTTGTAATTTTTCTTTTAATTCTTGAATTTTTGCTAATTCTGTATCTCTAGCTTCTGCACTCAGGTGTTTAATATAATTAGCTTTTTCATCAAGCCCTGTTCTGTATGCACCAGATGCTTCTTTGTGAGGGATAATTGCTTTACCTGTTCCAGGTACTCTTATATATCCTTGATTAGCTAAACTTGACAATGCTGACTTACCTGTCGTTTCTTTGTACTTAGGTACATGAGGAGAAATTACTACTATTTTAGACATAATATATATTTAGTTATTTTTGCAGAATGATTGAGTTCGACTCTACACCTTATTGTGTCATTCTGTGTTGGAAAACTCCCCTCTACTGAAAGAGGGGGTGATTTTTCCGATTTATAGTGTTTGGTTTAGAAAGTTGGTTTTTCTTCGATTAAAACACATCTGCTTGTATCTTCAACAAAAGCATCGCATCTGTCTTTCATCCAAATTTTATATCCATCAAACATACCACTTGAAATCATAGCTTGAGAAGCAGCAGCACCTAAGTGATGACGAGTTCCATGAATATAGCCCCATAACATATTTGGTCTTCCTGCTCTACGAACTTCTCTAACATTTGTGATTATACCTCCGTCTACTGAAGGAGATACATTGAATACCATAAATACAGGAGTTGATTTTTTGTTTTGTCCAAACTCTAAATTAGTTTGAGGTAAATCTAATTCTTTTAAATGAATTAATTCTACTCTACCAGTTTCACGAGTTACAAAACTATCAAATGCAAAACTATATGTTAATTTTTGACTAGTATCACCCACACCTATATTTCCAGATTTAACAGCATCTACACTGGTCATTAATGTTAAACCACTATTAAATACATCTTCTTTAATTGCTTGTTGGAAAGCATCAAAACCTGCTTCATTAGTATACATTTTAACATGTCTGTCTTTAATGTCTACTCTTCTATAAAATAGGTCTCCAAATACATTTCTAATCAAATTAGCAGAAAACTCACCTCTATTATAACTAACATAGTTACCCATAGATTTCATTTGATGATAAACACCTGCTGATACTTTTTTAAGTTCTTGTTTAGAACCACCTGACCTAGCAGTACCTGGTTTACTCCAAATCATTCTATTAACTTTTAGAGAAAGCATTTCTCTTCTCATTAAAGTTTCGATAAATGGTTCCCATCTAACATCTTTGCTACTTTGAATTTGACCATTTCTTTTATTTGCATAATACATTATATCTAACGGATTACCAAATTGGTCTTTTTGCTTAATTCTTTTATCATCTGCCCAACCTGTAATGTGATGAGTCTTCATAAACTCGCTACCTAATGTTTCAAACATTTCGATACTTTCTGCTAAATTTTGAAGACCTGGTGCATCTTGGTCAAACTCACCTATAGAACCACTAATCTCTACTAATTCCATACCAACTTGTAAAAATTGAGTACCGATTGTAGCACCTACGATGTCTGAAACCAATGTTGCTGTATGTAACCAACCTGTACCATAAGGAACTGGGTCTTTAGTAATGTATACTTGAGGACCATACATTCTGTGACCAATAGACACAATTGCATGTATTCCAAAAGGAGCATCTGCTACAAATTCAAATTCTTTACCATCAATACCTATATTTGATTGACTAGCTGTGCTATCTGGTACTTGCACGATTTTTGGGAACATGTAAGGTTTTGTTACCTTCCATGCAAAAGTATCACTCATACCATCAAGGTAGTAAGGAGTACTTTTATTAATCATGTCTAAAAAATCATTAGAGTAAGAACCACTTTGAGTGTACAAACTAATAATTTTTTTATCATACTCAGATGGAGCTATTTGGTGAAAGCTTTCTAAGTGATTGCTATCAGTAAATTTACCGATGAATCTTTTGTCTTGACTTGATATTCTACCATAGGTAAGACCAGTAAATCCAGGAATGTTTTGTGGCATAGTTTTTTAAATTTTATAATCCGTCCCAAAATTTATTACTTTCGGAACCGCTTTTTGAAACTGTTTTATTTTTTGTTGTTAATTTTGAAAATAATTCGTCTGATTGTTTGGAAACAGCTACTTTTTTTACTTTAGATAAATCAAAATTGTTTTTTGCTAATAATCCTAAAATAACTCTTGTTTTATGATTTTCAGGTTTTTTAGATTCTATTATAAATTTATCTAAATCTGTAATTTGTTCTCCTGACGGAGTTTTCCATTTTTTAGTATAGACAAAATCAAATGTTTCTTGAGCTATTTTTTCAGAAACAGGAATACCTTCGATTTCTTTTGCTTTTATTGCTTCTGATAATAATTTAGTAACGTTTTGTTTAAATTCTGAATCCATTCTTTTTTCAGTTAGATTTTTTTGTTCTTTCTCTAACTCTATTTGTTTTAATTCAGAAGTATCTTGTTCTACTAATTTTGAAAGATATTTTTTAGAATGGACTTCTAATTTAGAAGTATCTTTTAGATTCTCAATTTGTTCATCTATATCAGAATCTTCCCATTCTAATCTTTTAAAATATTCTCTTACTACTTTTTCTTGATTTGAAACTTCTTCTATGTCGACATTATTCCAATCTTGAACTTTATTATACAAAGGAATGTACTCTTTAGGGTCTACTCCTTTTTCAAATATTGCTTCAAATAATTCTCTTCTATCCTCTCCATGTTTTGAAAGATATGATTCTATCCAAGAAGCTGCTCTTTCTTTTGCTTGATTTTCCCAAAGGTTTTTAAATTCTTCAGCCGTTTTAGGTAATTCAGGTTGTACTAAATTTCCTTCTTCGTCTTCATCTTGTTTTAAGATGTTTAATTTAAAAAATTCTTCAGCTAATATTTCAAATTGATTTTGAGAATCTTCATTATGTTCTGGAGCAATTTCTTCTTCATTAAATAATTCGGGAGCTGGAGGTTCTTCTTCTGAAGTTTTTCCTTCTTTCGCAGCTTTTTCTTCTTTTGCAGGTTCAACTTTTGGAGGTTTTACTTCTGGTTTAGCCAAAGGTTCAACATCAAGCGAATTAAAAATGCTATCTCCATCTCCAATATCTTCTATTGTTCCTTCAATTATATTGAAATCAAATTCTGTCGACATATTTAGTTTTTTGTTCTTTGCAAAATTGCTATGTAAATAATTAATAACAAAGCATTTATGTATTTATTTTTGAGCTAATTGTTACTAATAGCATTATAATTTCCAAATAGTGTTATAGGTCTTGTTTGAGCTATATCTGAGAAACCAAAGTCTGTTATATTCATTCCTAAATCCTTTAGTTTATCTTTCATTTTATTTTTTATTTGTGTTTGGGTTGTTTTCTTTTTTATTTCTTCCCAAGAACAATCTGTTAAATAATTTGCTATAATCTTTTTACAAATGTCTTGACAATTTGAAATTGGTTCATTTGAATCTAAAACATATTTTCTAGCATCCTCAATATTATATTCTATAATAGAGCTAATTGAAACTGTTTTACCATCTATTGTTGTTATATTTATATTTGGTATATTTAATGTATTTGCTACAAATACAAATTGTACACTTTCATCTATAAAAGGTATTTTATAATTTATACCTTGTTTTAATTCTTTTTTAAAAATACCCCATCTCAATATTATACCTTTTTCATATTGTTTGATTATAAATATGGGAGATATATTACTCCACCAAAAGTTAGATATTAACTCCCATATTCTTATTATTCCCTCAAACATTATTTTGATTTAGGTTTTTGAGATTTCAATTTTTTAGCAACTTCTCTATCTTTTGCTTTTTCTTCTCTATCCTGTTTCATTTTTTCATATTGTAATGCTATTTTTTGTTGTTCTACATCTCTTTTAGCCAAGGATTCTTGCAATTTCAAAGTATGATTTGCTATTTCCATAGCATCAGGTATGTTATTATTATTAGCATCTGTATCAGGTACTTTGAAATAGTTTTGTATTTGTGCTTTTCCAAGTTCTGTATTAGCTCTTGTTTCTATTTCAAACATTTTTAAATCTATATTATCTTGGTGATGTCTTTCTTGTTGTTCTAAAAGAGCTTGTGCTTCTTGTTGTTTTTGTTCTAATTCTTGTTGTTTTAATTCTTGTTCTTTTGCTAGTTGTTGGTCTTGTTTATCTTTTAAATCTTTTAAATTATTTTGTATACTTCTAATTGAATTGTCTGTAAACATTTGAGATGCTTCATATAAAGAAGCTCCATTTTGCATAGCTACTTGAGCAAGTTGTTTAAATTCTTGGTATAACTGATTATCTTCTGGTCTAGAAGTTAACATAACCCAAAGTGCTTTATTTCTTATTTCCGAACCTTGAACTTGTATAAATGTGGATTCTCCTAAATTATTCAAATAATTAATTGTGGAAACTTCATTTTGAGATTGGATGTATTGAGCTGCATCTAATAATGCTTGATACCATTGATTTAATACATAATTATGAGTGGTGAAATATGGTTCTGTTTGAGCAAAGGATTGAACAAGTGCATTTTGATTTGCTGTAGCTGTTTCTGTAGCTAATGCTCCTCCCATTCTTTGTCTGTTCATACCCACTAATTCATAACACATTTCTTTAATTTGAACAGCTAAATTATATCTAGATTGTATTTCATTACTTCGGGTAAGGTCTACATTTCTGGCAATGGTTTGATTTTGTATTGCTCCTTTTGTATTTTCAGGACTATCATCATCAAAAGCTACACCTCTTTCTTTCATATTCATTTCAAGATTGTCAATAGCATCTTGATTATCACCATCCTTAGGTTTTACTATTCTACGAATATTAAATATACCTACATTACCATATTCTTTTTCAAGAAGTTCAAATATTTGATTATAACAAATATTAAACAAAACTTGATATGGTTTCATTAAATCTAGGAGAGATTTGTTTTCAGTGGTATTTTTTATTTCATGTGTTACACCTATAATTGGAAGATATGGTAATAGTTTAAATCTTCTCATATGATAAATGTCTGGTCCAATTCTAGTACCTTCATATATATCATTTACCCATCCCCATTCGATAGATAGTTGTTCTGGTATTTTTGTATAATTTTCATCCACCAATTTTGTTTGAACTAATCCATCCTCATCTACATATGTTAATTTACCAATTAATTTTTTGCTGTAATGATATGATTTTACAACTACATATTTATATCCAAATGCTGATACAGAATTTGAAAGACCTAACCAATCTCTAAGTTCTTCATTATTTTCTTTTAAAGAAGACTCTACCATCATTCTTTCTTGAAGAACTCCTGGGTCATATGTTTCGTAATTAATTGAATCTATTCCTGTTTTTCCAGAAAATAGGTTTGATTCTCTAACATTTATTAATCCAAAATCTTGAAGAGAACTTCTTAAATGGTCTATTTCTTCTTTTGTTAACCAATCAAATTCTTCTATTATTTCTGAAATTTCTTTTACATACACAGTACCTATAGCATAACAAGAATTATATTCTCCTGATGAAGCAGATGTATATTTATTATCTGGGGTTGTTAATTTCCAAACATTTTTAGGATTTTCAACTCTAGTATAAAAACCTAATTTAGAATTATTTTCATATACTCCAAAATATTCTTTATTTGTAATTAATAAATCTCTAAAAGCATCTTCGGATTTTTCTTTTGTGTTAAAGAATGATTTTAATGCTGTTAATGTGTGATTTCCCCATTTTTCAGCTAGGGAAGTATATGATAGAAGTTGATTTTTTACAGAATCAAGCGTCATTTGCTGAATTTGTTCATCATCTAATTCTTGACCTTCTTGTTTTAATTTTTCAATTATTTCTTCAGAAGCTTTTTGAAGAATGAAATCATGAACTACTTGAGTTTTATATTTTAATTCTTCTGATTGAGAATCATCATCATATGCTCTCACTCTATGTACGTCTGGTCTTTTAGACATTTCTCCTACCATAGTATTTATGGGAGGATTTAGTATAGAATAGCATTTTACATGAGTAGGTAAAGGTTCAGAATCTAAAAAAGTATCTACAAAATCTTTTACTTCAGGTTGTTCATAAAAATGTTCCATAGAAATAGTACCTTTTAAAAGGTCATAATTCTTGGAAAAAGTGTCTCTGTTTTTTCTATATTGACTATATGCTACATTTGAAAAATAATCCATAGTAGCTTTAATATAATCAGGGTCTCCTAATTTTTGAGAATCTTTTTTAAATTGGTCTGGGTATTTATTTAAAAAAGCATTATTAGGTACATTCTCTTTTGTTCTTAATATTATCATTTTCTAAAAAGGTTAGATTTTCGGAAGCTTGTTTTTCTACTTCTGAATATTGGTGTATTATTTGGTTTTCTATATATCCCATTCATGTCTTCATTTCTCATTTGGACTTTTCCTACAATGGGGTCCATTATATTAGCTTGAGCTATTGCTAATTCTGCTGCAATTATTCTATCCACATTTATGTCTTCATTAAACTGAATTATTTCTTCAAGTAATACAGGGTCAAATATTTTTGAAACCCCTAATACTTCTTTAATAACAGAGCCATTTTCGTCTGTTTCTGTATATACTGTACTTTCTAAATATTTTTTTAAAGAAGAATGTAAGTAATCTCTTATTTTTTCTGAGGAACGATGTATACCATATTCTCTAGAAACGGTGGTAGCTGCAACAGCATCTTTCAACCATGTCACTTCTCCCATTTTTATAAGCATGTGAGCATCTCCTTTTGCTTTCATATATTCTATAAAAGAGATTTCATCATTCTCACAAAGAACTAAAGCATTGTAATATTTACATAATAAACGTGCTTGATTTTCCCAAACATCCTTATTATCAGGTCTAGCTGTATATGAAGCTACAAACATATCTTGATATTCTTCTCCTGATATAGAGTGCATTCTTTTATATATGTAAACTGAACCTAAAGAATCTGAATATTTAGCTTTTCCTTGTCTGTAAGGGTCAATACCTGCAATGTACAAACCTCTTGGAGCATTATCAATTGGATGTTCATATATTATTACTGGAGCATCTAAATCATCTGAAGGTCTATGAGGAAAATTAAATATTGGAAATTTTTTAGATGGTTTCCAATCTATTTTACCTTCATCAAAAAACAAGTCTACATTCCACGAACCTGAGGGATTACTTAACAATTTTAATTTTTGAAACTGAGCTTGTTCTATGTTATATATATTTTGCCCTATAGATAAAAAGCATTCATCAGGAGTTAGAGGATAATACATCTTTTGTTTTAAGAAAAGAGTTTTATCAGGATTTTGTTTTGCTTCAGTTCTTTCTTTTTCTATAACTTGTCTAGCTTTTTCTTTATTTGAAGCATAAAATTCAATATTTTCTAAATCGCTATCTTTCGGTATATCTAACTTTTTCTCTACTCTTAACCATTCTGCTAATGTTGTTTTTTCTTTACAATCTTGTCTATATAAACCTGATAAAAATAATCCTGTTTTTTTATTTGTTGTTTCATCTAATACAGATATAAAATTATTAGCTTCTGGATTATGAAAAAATCTTTCCGCATCTTTTCCATTTTCAAATGCTCCTCCAGTTCCAACTAATATAGGAATAGCTCTCCAACCATTCTTACCTTTAAAAGCTGGTTCTGCTGCTTTAAATGCTGAAGCAAAAGAGTATTTACCAACCTCATCCATTATAAAAGATTTAGCTGTAGTACCTGCTGCTACCTCTGTATTATGTCCATCTTTAGCATTTCTTATAACTATATAAGACCATATTTGGTCTTCCCCATCTGGAGTTTTATAACCTAACTTTACTTGATTACCTCTCCAAGTTTTGTCTAATCTAGGTATTGCTATACCTTCCCATAATCTTCTTAAACCAAAATCAACTTTATCTTTTAAAAGAGAAAGGTCGTTATCGTTACCACAAACAATTACATTTTGTGTATTTTTGAACATGTTAGCATTCATACCAAAAAAAGATGCTTCTAACTCACTTTTTCCTCCTTGTCTACCTCCAACTTCTAAATATCCTCCTTTTTCAGTTCTGCATTTTTCTAAATGCTCTGCTCTAATCCACTCATTATCCCTTAAATCTGGGAGTCTTTCAACTCTAATATCATTACCATATTCATCTAAATCATCAATTCTTATATACCAATGATTTAAATGCCAATATAACCATCCAGATATATATACTCCGTTTATAGTTACACCTCCTAATATTTTTTCTGTTTCCCAATCAACTAATTGTTTAAATTCTTCAGAACCAGGAGGGGGTAAACTTTTTATATTTTTAAAAAATTCTGTGGTTTTTATTTCCATAACTATTGCATTCTATAAGGAACAGTACTACTTCCTCTTGCTTGTTTTTTAGCTTCTTCTGCTGCTCTAAGTTTATCCACCACTTCTAAGAGAGAAAGATATTTAGCTAATGTGTCTTGTACACATTTTATTTGTTGTTCTGCTGTAGCTGTAACAACCATTGCTTGTCCTCCTTTGGGCATTTCTTTTACTCCCCATCTGTCTTTAATAGTATGTATTGGATTTGCTTCTATATACTCTCTCCATTGTTTTAGAGATTCTTCAGCAAAATCCAATTCTGTATTTATAAAATTATTTTGTTTTTTTGACATATTCTTATTTTATGAAATCTTCAATGGGTTCTTTTCCACAAACATCTTTAAATGTATTACATAAATCTTGTTCTAAATCTTTTCCTTCGTTTAATAATTTCTCATACCAAAGTCTTTGATTATTTATACTCAGTGTATCAGATAAGTTTTTAAATTTAGACTCTATATCAATTTTAAAATAATTAAAAAGTTCGTAAGCATCTTGCCAATCTTTGTGACATTCTATATTATCATTTATTGATTTATCTAAATCTTCATTTTCTGAAAAAATTAAATCTTCTGGTGTTTTTTCAAAATATAGAATTTTTAATAAGTCTATAAATTGTTCTAATTTTTTGTTCATTTTTTTATTTTTTATTCTATTCCCACACCTGCACAAAGCCTTGAACGTTAATATTAATCTTCTTCTTCTTCATCAAAGAGATGTGAAGCATCTCTAATAATTTCTTCTAATTCATCATTAGGAATTATGTCTTCATTTAATCTTTTTAAAGAAAGAAATCTATCCAGTGCATATAGTGTTTCTTTTTCAGAAAGATGATATGTATTATTATATTCAGCAAATGCTCCATCCAATATTTGTCCAATTGTTAAAGAAGGAAATTCTTTAAAAATTAAGGATAGAGTTGTTTGAAATTGTTTTTTGTAATTTTTCATATATTCACAGGTAAAAATTTTCCTAGAGGGCAACAAGAATGGGGACTTTTAGTTTTTGGAGAAAGAGGACAACCACAACCTTTATATTCTACACCTTTAAATCTTTGTTCATTCAAATATGTAAAATCTTGTACTGCTTCTCCTTTTAAAGAAGATGAACAAACGTTATTCTTATTAAGCGGACATGAATTACATATCTCTCTTCTTTTAGAAGAAAACTCCAATATAAAAGAAGCTTCATCTTTACTTGGTGCTAGATGATTCTTCCAACCCTCTATTATGTGCTTTACGTTTTTCATTTAAATCATTTATTATATTTTCATATATGTCGTTGGCAATATTTTTTGAAATTTGTTTATGTGCTTTAACTAATTGAGTATCAATCTTTTTTAAAGAAGTTTTAAAAACTCCCAAACCGCTAATCTCTAAAGAAGTAACATTATTATCAAGGAGAGCTTTTCTAGATTTAGCATAAGCATCCATAATAACCATTTCAACAATATTATATTCTATATCTAGTTCTTTACTAACTTTCGTCATTAGAACTTGTCTCAATTCTGACATTTATTTCTATATTATCTAGTGTGGTAATTAATTTCGGATTTATTACAACTTTCTTATTTAGAGTGGTGAAGAAACCTTTCTTTTTTAATATGGGAAGCATATTAAATATTGTTTGAGTAGAAGAACCATACTTTTTAATAAATTCTTCTTTCTTACCACCTGAGGAAATGTCTCTATTAATAGCAGTGAAGCAAATAAGGTCCATTTCCCTTTTAGTTAATGAAATATTATTAAGAGCAGCAATTGCTCCAAAATAACGTTTGAAAAAATCAAACTTATTATCAACTTTAATACTAATCTTTTGCATCTAAATCATTTATATCTAAAACAACATATTGACCAATCTTATCTAAATGTTCTTGATAACGAATTTTAAATTTATCATATTTCCAAGAACAAAGAAAATGACCAATAGAGCGAGTAATAACAGAAGTACAAGACATTAGTTCCTTATTCTCCTTAATATCATCCACTTTATATCCAGGTTTCCAAGAAGAGTGAAAACCTAAAACTTCTTCTACTGGAATAGAAACATATCCTATAGCATGTTCTATTTTAGAAATAGGTTCATCTTTTTCAACTTCTTTAATATAAGCTTTTTCTAAATCAGTATTGTTATGCAACACTATTGGAAACTCAAATAATCTCTCTATGTAGTTCATGAAGCAAATATAAAACATAAAATCATATAAAAAATAATTTTTTTACAGTGGGTTGTATTAATAGCATTAAGTTTTTTAGAGAATGAAAAAATAATTTTTTTGTAATTTTTTAATCTTTTTTGTGCAAAAAGTGTCCCTCTACACCATTTAATCACTCCCCTCTGATAACACTCTTTTAAAATAAAACCCCCTATGACTATATTTTTTAAATTCATTATTTAAACACTTATAAACTTTAGACGGAAGAAATTTAGTAAAAGAAGAATTAATACTAGAAAAATACAATTCTTCTCCAGTAATACAATTTACAGCTATCATAGGATTCCTTTTAATATTTCTTTCTTCATATGGGATTATTTTTTCAACACGCTTATACTTTTTAGGAGGGTAATCTCTCCAAGTTTTTTTATTTTCTTTTATGGGTTTGATTTTTTTGAAATTTAAATAATCGAAATTAGAATCATAATCATCTAAATAACAAAACATTAAATCCTTATAAGACCTTTTACCTTTATTAGTCCAATATGCGCAACAAGATATAATCTTATTTTTACTTAATTTTAATTCACTTGCTGCTATTGCAGTACTATCATATGTAATAAGTGTATTTAAACATATTACTTTTTTAGGTATCCTTGATGACGTTTTCCTATTACTATTTCGTGTATAAACTCCAGGTAAGCATATGTTATACCCAAATTGTCTATCTACTGTGTTAAATAGTAAAATCCATTTAGTTTCCACTTCTTCAAACTCTTTTTGAGAATAATCTCTAGGTAATTTTTCTAGTATTGAAAACACAAAACAATCTTTACCATATTTGTTCCAAGCACTTTGTAAATATATATTAATATGCTTTTGTTTTTTTAATGCTTCCTTATGAGTACTCCATCTCCACTGAATGTTTTTTGAATAACCTATATATCTTTTATTGTTTTTAATATTTAGTATTTGATAAATACCAGAATCTAATTTAGTATATGCCATTATTTATTTTTTTACAAATAAAAGGGGTACACATTTATCTACCAAATTTTTTTTGGAATTTTTTAATCTTTTTCGTGTATAATACATTATCAGACACCACATTTATCACCCCACCTTGATTTTGGAGGTGTCGGCATACTCCGTATCAATTAATTTTTCACATTACTGATGTCGAAGTAATGACTTATAAAATAAATATTATGACAAGTGTTGTAGAAAACGAAGTAGTTAAAACACATTTTGCAGACAATTGGATTGCTAATGAGAATAGTAATTCAGAAGTTACAGTTTATTCTGTTGACGATATGATTGCAGCAGGATTTAGTCCATCTAGTAAGATTGGATTAAATAGTAATGGTAATCCAGGATTATTGGTTATTGACAAAATTAATAACAGAAGAGGAATGGTTTATCTTAGTTTGGGTAAACAAGCTGAATTATTGGGTATCAATGTTGATTCTGAAGGAAAGTATAAACAAGAGTTAACTAGAATTAAATCAGTTAGTGGTTGGGCTAAACCTTTAGAAGGTTATCAATTTAGTAGAGAAAATTTAGTATTTGCTGATTTAGGAGACGGTATTGTAATATCTCGTAAAGGCGGTAATAGTAAATTTGGTGAATTTTTTAGTTAAGGTTTTAAACAAGGGGAGATTAATTTCTCCTCTTGTTTCTTTATGTATGAGGTGGGAGTGAAATGCTCGTAAGGGTTGGGAATATTAATCCAAATGTTTCACGTGGAACATTTTGTTTAACGTTGAATGAAAAAAACCCGGGATTTTTGACTTTGTGCTTAAACAAGATTAAAAAAAGATTAAAGGATTTATTGATAATCGATAAATATTTATTGATAAACGGGTTTGTAGAAGACTCATATATGTATTATATTGGTAATAATCTGCAATGAATTTGTTCTCATTTTCAATTTTATATTAATTAATAGCAAAAAACTTAACTCTTTCCAAGATGTTGAGGACACCAGTTTCTTTGAAGTATCTATAGACATTTATGTCTATCTAAGCATTAGTAATAATGTGCATTATCAAAGTTTTAGGTGTAAAACACAAACTCAAAAAATATCATTTATGAAAAAGATTATTTATTCAGTATTCACTGATACAGGTGGTGATATATTTAGTGGTTATGCTTCTAATTTTATTTCTTCTCATCTTAATAAATCTGTTGCTGATAGAATAGCAAAGATTAATTCTGGTTGGGTAGAAGAAGAATTACATCCTGATTATATTCATTCATTGGAAAGACAAGATGAAATTCATTTAAATACCATTAGTTAAACTCAAAAAGGATATGTCTTCCTTATAATAGACAAATAATGTTATGAATTTACAAACATTTAAAGAAGTATTCGCTCCTTATCCTCAACTATTAGAAGAAAAGCTTATTAGTAGAAAAGAAGCTTCTATAATTACAGCTTCATTATTTCCTCCTGTAATAGGTAAAGAAATAATGGCTGATTATAATAGTACACTTCCTGAATATAAAAATGACCATTTTGAAAGTATTGCTCATATGTATTGTGATGGATTTATACATTATGGACTTAATCAAATGGTTGTCTATGCTAAAGCTTTACATTCTAATTAATAATTCTTTGAGTTCACCTACAGATTATGCTGGGGTGAACTTATTTTATCAAGATTTTAAATTTAAACTCAAAAAGGATTGTCTTCCTTAATAGACATTAATATTATGAATTATCAAATTATTGCAGGATTGTATAAAGATTATACTGATAAAAAGTATATTAACAATCCTAAACTTGCTGAAGAGATAAATGATGCTATCAGTAAAGTTAGGTCGTTAGGTTCTACTAAAAATGGTATTGATAATTGGGTAGAAGAAATCTGTAATGCTGTTGGAGCTAAAACATCTGTTGAAAAATATATAATTATTTCTTTTATAACTATTAAAACTAATTCATTAAGATTGGTATATGACGAAGAATATGCAGAAATGCAATTTTGTTTATAAATATTTGAGTTTCCCTAGAGATTATATCAACGGGGAAACTTTTATTACATACATTAAAAAAAACAAAAATGAAATACTATTTATCTCTACCTATTAATACTAGAATATGTCTTAAAGATATGTCTTCTTTAATAATTGGTATTCCTTTCTCTATTGCTTGTTCTTTGTTTGGTTTAAAACAAACTTTAGATTTAATTGAAGATAAACTTAAACTAGAAAATATAATAAAATCATGAAAATAACACAATTAATACAATTGTTTGAAGAAGCTTTAATTACATATGAAAAAGCTGTAAATGAAAAATGGTCATATGAAACATGTGTAAACCATTGGTTACAATCAGGTTTATGTAGATTTATTTGGGGAAATTATAATATTTTGATATTTAATTTATTTGATAAAGGTTCGTATTTTTGTAATTTTTCAAAACCTAACGGTTATATTGGTCCTATTATGATTGATACTTTTGATAATAAACCTTTAAAACTAAGAATTAAGTTTCTTAAACAACAAATACCTGAATTAAAAAAATTACTTGAACAAGGTTATACTGATGTATAATCACAAAATTTAAATTATGCTTAACGAATCTTTAATTCAGTCTTGGTTTTCTTGGACTAAAACTGAAAATAATAAAACAAGAAATAGTATTAATATCATAAATGGTATTAAACCTAATATAAAATCAAAGATTAGACGTAATAATCTTGGTTTTTCTTAAAAATACAGCTATGAAAACATTTTTGGTATATTATTATATAATTCCAGGTTGTCTTAGAAAAATGGAAATGGTAGGTAATTCCTATTCTGAAATTAAAAAAGATTTTGTTTATAAGACTGGAATTTCATTAAATAACTTGCTATATATTAAATATAGCTATTAAATTGATTTATTATGTGGTGTATACAAGGTTGTACAGAATTAAAAGATTTATTAAAACCAAATACAAATGTATTAGGACATGCAGAATACTATTATTATTTCCATAAAGATGTTACAAATGATTACTTAAATAGTCACAAATGGGATTTTTCTAATTATCCTCAAGGAGAAATTATTAGTGTAGAAGAATTTAAGTTTAGATATATAGATGAATTTATAGTGGATTGTAGTAATAATACTGTAAAAGAAAGACAAGAAGTTCTTAAATTTTTGATTGAGTATAGAAATTATGGTAAATCTTATTTAAATGCTGATTATTACCCTATAATAGCTTGTAATAAAAAAGAAGGTGATAGTCTTTATGATTGTCTAGTATATACAACTAAAACAAAAACATTTCCTAATCATAAAATTTATACATTTGAAGAATTTAAACAAAAAATTAAACCTAGTATGGTAAAGAAACTAAATATTGGTGATACTGTAACTCCTATTGAAAACTTAGTATATACAGTTTCTGGTATAAAAATTGAAATCAAAGTAGTAAAGAATAGGAAAATTAAATCTTTTAGAAATGATAATACCCACTTTCAGTTAGAAGGAGATTCTTCATCTTGGTTTTTTACTAAAGATTTTAAAAAAGTAGAAAAGAAGATAATTGGTTATAAATTAACCAAACCAGAATATAGAGATGCTGTAGCTAAAATAATTGAGTCTCAAAATGATTTTAACAATGAAATTTTTGATACACTAATATTAGATGTTTCATTAAATAGTTATTCAATTGATTTGCTCAAAAAAGCAGGAGTATTAGATATTTGGTTTGAACCAGTATATGAAGATGCTGAAAAAACAATATCTGTAGGAGGTAAATTTAATGTAGTTGTTAGAAATAAAGAAATCTGGCATAAATCAGATAATATTACTACATTTGTAAAATCTTTGTGTGATAGTTTTAAAGGTACTCATAATGCTGCTAATTATACTTATGATGTAAAAGAAGTTGTATTTTCTAGAACTGGTTGTCAGAATGTAGAAACAAAATTATCAGATTGGTTAAAAGTTTTAAAAGAAATAGAATAAAAATATAAAATCACTTGCTTGAAGATATTTTTGGTAATTTAAACTATTTATTGTATATTTGAAATTATGGGAACTGTATACATATATATTTTAAAAGACCAAAATAATAATAATAATATTAGATATGTCGGTAAAACAACTAATATTAAAAAAAGATTATATTCACATATAGCTGAAGCTAAGTTAAACAAATCTAAAAGATATGTTTTAAATTGGATTAGACAATTATTATTAAACAATCAAAAGCCAATTTTAGAAGTAATTGAAGAATGTAATCAAAATAATTGGAAAGAGCGTGAAATATATTGGATTAACTATTATAAACAATTAATACCAAATTTATGTAATTTATGTAATGGTGGAACTGGAGGATTGACAAAAGAAAATCTTACAGAAGAACAATTACTTAAAAAGAAAAAAGTAATGTCTAATACATTTTCTAAGTTTTCAACAGAAGAAAAATTACATATTTGGTCTTTAATTCAAGAAGATAAGTCATTACAAGAAATATCAGTTATCTACTCTAAATACAATAGACATATTGATTTTGGAGTTAGAAATGGCAGACAATGGAATGATATTACTAATCTTAATCCAATCTTAAAAAATTCTAAAAGAATTGGTTATACTTGTAGAAATGGACTTTTTATGGTTCGTAAAAATATTGATGGTAAAACAAAAGTTGTTTATTCATCAAGAAATGAACAAGATATAATTAATTATTTAAAAAATAATGAAATCACTTGACTTGAAGATAAACAATAGTATTAGTAAGGTTGCAACTGGTCTACAGTAGCTAATATTATAAACTATTACTAGATAGTTGCGTTTATTGTAGAGGTATTCCATAGTAGACAGAAATCTGACAGTATTTAAAGAAGTTGTACACAGGAGCCTGGGACTCAATTATATTGAGAGGGGAGTATTCCACTAGAATTTGGAACAAGTGATTTTTTAAAGAAATAGGTTAGATATATTACCTTTGTAGATTGATAGTGAAAAGTTTAAATAAGCTGAAAATATGCAACTTAATCTATTAATTCACATAAAAATTATCATATCTAATTGTTTTGTAATAGTTGGGTGTGTAGTATTTATAGTGCATATCCTCAAAGTTTAGAAGTTGAAAAACTCTATTACTATTACAAAACATTAGATAATATTCTATGCCAACTTACAATGCAATCGGAGTAGATAACCGTACTGCAACTTATCTACAGTTGGTAGAAGATTATAAATTTATTGATGAAAATACTTATGTTAATCTTGTGGTTTTAAGTATATAATCTAAGTAATCAATAATGGTGACAACATGGGTACAAAATTAGATGTTGATAGATAAATTTCTATTGGATTCTTACCATGTCTTGCATTTGGTAACAAATGTATAGTAGTTGTTTATATGGAAGTTATTAAAGTTCTACTCAATAATACCTAGTAGATAAACAACATTGTGCGGAAAGATTGATTATCTTTCAATAGTTTTTAACATTCTAAAACAAAATGCAATGCAAATTTTAAAGAAAAAAGCTTCAGTAATTATGCTTCCTACACGAAAAGCAGAAAAATGTTTAATATTAAATCAAGGTGTAGGAACTAGAACTTTAAAGTGGTACAATAATTACTTAACTCAAGAATATTTACAGCAGATTTATGCTAAGAGTTTTCATTTATATTTTTTTATAGATGAAAAACCAAAAGCAAATGAATGGTATTACGATGTTAGAGATAATATTTTATCTAATAATTCGTTAGGTGTAACTCATTTTAGTAAAAAAGTTATTGCTGCTACTGATAAGGAGTTATTAAAACCTTATAGTGAACAAACTTTAAATGATATAGCTATCTTACCTCAACCATCTAATTCCTTTATTTCTAAATATATTTCTGAATACAACAAAGAAAATATTATTAAAGAAGTAATGGTTGATTATCAATCAGAATATTTTGATGAAAAAGGTAATCCTTTTGGAGAAAGCTATTTAAAAGTAGACAAAAACAATTCTATTACTATTACTCGTTGTAAAGAAGTTTGGAGTAGAAAAGAAGTTGAATCGTTAATAAGACAATTTTCTACTGACGTAGCAAGTTCTTCAAATAACAATTTTACTACTACCTCTGAATGGATAGAACAAAATTTATAAATAATATTAAATAAAATGAAAAGTCTAATAGATTTTACTCCAGAAATAAAAGCTAAAATACCAGAGTATCAAAAAAAAATATTAGAGCCGATATATAATGGTTCTAAATATAATACTTTTAATTTAGCAAAAGCTAAAGAAGCTATTAAATGGAATTATGAAAAGTGTGGACTTAAAATGCCTACAGTCTTAGTTACTGAAAATCCATTGGAACAGCAGTATTTATTTAATTATTTATTTTTAAATCAAAAAAAATATGAAAAAATATTATTTGTTCTTAATAATGAATTTTTAGAAATTACAATTAACAATATAGTTTGTAAAATTTCTTCTTGTTTTATATTGTTTTACAATTTTGACAATTCAATACTTGATAGTCAGCTTGATAGTCAGCTTTATAGTCAGCTTGATAGTCAGCTTTATAGTCAGCTTTATAGTCAGCTTAATAGTCAGCTTCGTAGTCAGCTTGATAGTCAGCTTCGTAGTCAGCTTTATAGTCAGCTTTATAGTCAGCTTGATAGTCAGCTTGATAGTCAG
>ERZ650304.186-NODE-186-length-39009-cov-9.853057_pt1 | contig 39009 bp, 63 predicted proteins | sample MGYA00376240_ERZ650304 | MGnify/ENA primary metagenome ERZ650304 (study PRJEB26733, sample SAMN07839271) | wastewater metagenome | biome: small river; feature: stream; material: water | place: USA: North Carolina | collected 2016-03-01 ... | reverse complement strand
CTGCAATGGATCGCGACTGACTACGTAATTGAAGATGGCGGGGTGATCTGATGGGGCTTTTTGATATTGCGGCCAAGTTGGTAATGCCAATTCCTGCTGTTAGAAATGCGGTAACAGATCTATTCAAAAAGCCAGAAGTTCAGCAGCCAGACTATGCCGGTCTTGCGAATCAGCAATTCGCCGCCAACAAGGACGCCGCCCGCTTCAACGCGATGAGCGGTAACCCGTGGTTCTCCAATCCCTACGGCACGCAACAGGTGGATTGGTCCGGAAAACAGACAGGGAGCACGGATGTCCCCTATGTCTCCACGAACCTGACGCCGCTCGGTCAGGAAGCATGGGACTCACAGCAGCGCCTCTCCGCGCAGATGGGCACGGCGGCAGAGAACTCGCTTTCTCGCGTGAACGATGCGTTCGCCGAACCGTTCAGCATGGACGGCATCACCGGGCTGCAAGACGCCGCACAGAAAGCCATCATGTCGCGCCTGACGCCGATCCTGAACGAGCGCGAAGACCGGCTGACGAACCAACTTGCTAACCAAGGGTTGACGGCCGGCGGTGAGGCTTACGGTAACTCCATGCGAGATTTCAACAACAGTCGAAACGACGCGGAGTCGCAGGCCGTCTTGCACGCGATCGGGCTGCAGCCGCAGATGCTGTCCTCGGCTATGACGATGCGCAACCAGCCGCTGAACGAACTGAACGCGCTGCGCACGGGCGCGCAGGTGCAAGCGCCACAGTTTCAGGGCTACACCGGCTCGCAGGCATCGGCCGCGCCGATCTATCAGGCGGGAGCGGATGCGGGTAACTTCCAGACGGACCTTTATAACGCCAACATGGGGACACGAAACGCGATGATTAGCGGACTGTTCGGGCTGGGGTCGGCCGGCATTCGTGGCGGGATGGGATCGTGAACATGCAACCGGGGATGGCCGGATTTCTCCCGCAGAACTTGCAGGCGTTCACGCCCGAGTCGATCGACCTTGCGCACCTTCGGCAGCGCCAGGCGCTCGCGGATGCCCTCTTGCAATCGTCTGCCACGCCCATCAGCACGCAACGCCAGTCCGGGCGCTTCGTGTCTGCGATCTCTCCGCTCGAAGGTCTGACGAAGCTCGCAGAGGCTTACATCGGGTCGAAGCAGCACAGGGCGATCGAGCAGGACTCGCGCGACATGGCCGGCAACCGCGCAAAGCGGTTTGTGGAAGCCCTGCGCGGCAAGTCGTCCATTGCTCCGGAAGAGCGTCCGAGCGAAATGCTGGGCGCACCATACAACGCCGACGCCTACGATACCAAGACGCCGAATCCGTACAACGTGCCGGGCGCTACGGCCCCGCAGTGGATGGACCCGACGCGTCCATCGTCAGGTCTGCAAGCGAACTCTGTCGAAGTGCGCGGCAAGGTACCGCAGGAACAGCCGCAAGCACCGGACCCCATCGCACAGATGCGCGCGCAGGTTGCCGACTACGTCGAACAAGGCGTGATGTCGCCGGATCAGGGCATGCAACTGCTTTCTGGGCTTCAGCAGAAGATGCTTGAACAGCAGATGCAGCGACCGACGTACACCTACCAGACGACCGGAGACGGTCAAATTGTTGGCCTGCCGAACACTGGCGGCGCGGCAATTCAAACCGGCGTCCGTGGCGAGCAGAAAGCGCCGACGTTCGTTGATTCCGGGGCAGGTGTGGACTCGTCTGGCCGTCCGCTGGTGGTGCCGAAGCGTTGGGACGCAGCGCAAGGTAAAGCCGTGGATGTCGAAGGCGTGCAGCCTGTCACGAAGGGGCCGCTTGCTACTGCGAGCGCGAGCGTGTCGACGAAAGACGCATTCAAGAACGAACGCGACCTGCGCAACGACCTGAAGTCCGAACCGATCTACAAGGCGCATCAGGAAGTGAAAGCCGCCTATGCGCAGATCAAGGGCGCGCTTGGTCAGAACACGCCAATCAGCGACGTAGCTGCCGCAACGAAGATCATGAAGTTGCTTGATCCGGGTTCGGTCGTTCGCGAATCGGAACTTGGGATCGCGATGTCCTCGTCCGGCCTGATGGATCGGGTGACAAACTACGCGAACATGGTCATCAGTGGGCAGCGCCTCACTCCGCAACAGCGCAAGGACTTCCAGAAGTTGGCGGACGAGTTCTACAGTGCCAGTGAACAGCAGTTCAACGCGAAATCGTCTGAATACGCAGGCATCGCCAAGGACTACAAACTAAACGAGCGTCGAGTCAGTGGGCAGGCGCCGAGCGGGCAACCGGGGGCACAGAAAGACGGGAAGCTCACCCCTGACGAGCAGCGCGAATATCTGGAGCTGAAAAAGAGGTTCGGCAAATGAGCGACCGCGAGGAACTTGAGGCACTGCGGCGGCTGGCGGAGCTTGAGGCGCGGGCGCGTGGTGGATCGCATGCGCCGGATGGCATCTCAGAGGCCGATTTAGGCTTTAATCCCGGACTGCCGCGATCGGATCGAAATGAAGAACTGGCGCGGCAAATCTATCTGAAGCGCAACAGCGTGGACTATTCGCCTGCCGTTGCGGGCATGTCCACGAGCGAGAAGTACGCAGCAGGAATCGGAAAGTCTGGTTCCGATCAGGTGGAAGGGCTGAAACAGGTTTTTCAGCTTGATACGCCCGGTGAATGGGCAGAAACCAAGAAGCGCGACGCGCCATTGATGAACTCGCCCGCTGCCCGCTGGGGGCATCTGACCGGCGACGTTGCCGGGGCAGTTATGCCCGGAACGCTCTTGCGCGGCGCGGCACTCGGCATTCGCCCGCTTGGCGGCACGCCGCAGATGGTGGCGGATGTTCGGGCGCTGTCGTCGCAGTTGATTGCGCCTCGGACCGTCACGGGCGGCGCGACACAGGGCGCGGTCTATGGCGGCGCGCAGCCTGCGGTGAACTCAGGCGACCGACAGGGCAACATCACTGCGGGCGGCATCGGTGGCGCGATTGTTCCGGCGTTCTCGCGCGGCGTAAGCACCGCTGGCGCGCTTGCGGAGCCGCTACACCAGTCAGGGCGGGAGGCCATCATTGAACGCCTCCTATCGGCTACGGCTGGGCCGCACGCGGCACAGTTGCGCGCAACCTTGCGCCAGCCGCTGCAATTGGTCCCGGGATCACGCCCGACCGTCGCGGAGGTTTCTGGCATCCCGAGCATTGCAGCCCTTCAGCGGACTGCGACCGCGCAAGATCCATCCGTCACGAACGCGATCACGCTGCGCCGTCAGTCCAACGAAGGGGCGCGGATTGCAGAGCTTGAACGGCTCGCGGGTACGCATGGGGATCGAAAGGTCGCAGCGGATGCTCGCAGTGCCTCTGCCGGACCGATGTACGACGCCGCGCTAGCGAAAGGAATTGATCCGGCTGCGTTGACGCCCGCGTTGCAGGCGGAAATGAAGACGCTGCAAAAGAATCCGTTTGTGCGCGACCTCGTGCCGATTGCCAAGAAACTGGCATTGGCGGATGGCATCAAGATCACGAAAGACGGATCGCTCCAGGGCATGCACTACCTGAAGCTCGCGCTAGATGACGCGATCGAGCGCGCGAAAGGCAAGGACAGCAAGATCGGCCGGAACGAACTCGAAAAACTCACGACTGCGAAACGATCCCTGCTGGGCGTGCTCGACCAAGTAAGTCCGGAATACTCGGCAGCGATGCGCGAGTACGCCGACAAGTCGAAGCCCATCAATCAGATGGATGTCGTGCAGGCGATTCTCGACAAGTCGCGCAACCCGATGGCCGAGTCGCTTTACCCGAACGCCTATGGGCGCGCACTCTCCGATGACACGGCGCAGCGGGTTCTTGGGTTCGGTGGGGCTACGCTCGACAACGTGATGGACCCCGCGCAACTGGCATCCTTGAACGCCATCAAGGCAGACATCCAGCGGCAATCGTTTGCCGATACGGCAGGGCGGGGCGTCGGCTCCGATACCGTGCAGAAACTGGCTTATTCAGGATTGGCTGACGCCGCCGGAATCCCGTCATTCGTGCGTGCGCTTGCGATCGGGCGCACGGGCGGGAATCTGTTGGGGCGTGGCCTGGACAGTATCTACGGGCGCACCAACCGCGAACTTGCGAGTTTTCTGGCGCAGGCACTGGAAGACCCCACGATTGCGCAGCAAGTCATGTTCAGGAAGCCGCCGTCGAAACTGCTGCAAGGCACGCTGCAAGGCGCTGCCCAACTTGGCGGGACGGCGGGCCTGTCACTGCCGAGCCTGCTAAACGCTCAACAGTAGCAACCGCTTCAGTTTGCCATCCGGCATCCATCGCCGAACCGCCATCCTAGCGGGCAAGCAAATACAGCCCAGCACGACCAGCAACAGCAGCGGCCGCAAGGCCATCGCTAGAAACGTCATCTAACGCTCCTTCGGGGGCGTTTTTCATTTGTGGAGCCACGATGTCCCGAGACGGAAGCGGAAATTTCAACCTGATTGCCGGGAACCCTGTCACAACCGGGACGACGATTGCATCAACTTGGGCCAATGACACGCTTTCGGACATCGCGACAGCTCTGACAAACTCCATCGCAAAAAATGGCGAAACCATCCCGACCGGCAACCTGCCGATGGGCGGCTACAAACATACCGGCGTTGCGAACGCTTCCGCCCGTACTGATTATGCAGCATACGGGCAAGTCCAGGATTCCGGCTCGCAGTACCTGACCGGCGTTGCAGGCGCGGACACGATCACGGCGAGCGTTACCGGACTCGCAGCCTACGCCACGGGGCAGACGTTCCGCTTTGTGAGTGCCGGTGCGAACACGGGCGCGGTCACGCTTGCTCTGAATGGACTGACGGCAAAAAACGTAACCAAGACCGGAACCACGGCGCTTGCTGCTGGTGACATTCCAAGCGGCGCAGTCGTCGAGGTGATTTATGACGGCACGCAGTTTCAGATGCTCGGCCTCGCGTCGACCGGGTCGCCGACGTTTACCGGCACGGTCACGATTGGCGCGTCTGCTGCGAATCAGACGGTCGCCACGAACATCACGCAAACCGTCACCAGTTCCACCGCATCGCGCCCGTACTACAGCATGGAGAACACGACCGCCGACGCCACCTCGGCCGCGCTGCTGTTCTACAAATCGCGCGGTGGGCTCGCGACATCAAGCAACGACGATCTATTGACGATCGACGCCTACGGGCGCGACAGCAACAACGCAACGCGGCAAGCCGCCGGCATCAGCGTGCAGGGCGGTTCACCCGGCGCGACGTATGTCCCCGGCGCCGTCATCTTAGAGACCACCAACGGCAGCGGGACGCTGCAAGAAAACTTGCGGGTCGACGCAACGGGCGTCGTGCGTCTTGCAGGCGAAGCGGCCCCGACGAACTACACCAGCCGTGGGGATCTTGTGCTCCCCGCTACGCGCGGTGTGCGAGCGAACAACACGGCCAAGGCGTGGGTTACGTTCGACGGCACAGCAGGCAGTCCGACGGCGGCGGATTCGTTCGGGGTAACTTCGATCACGAAGCACGCGGCCGGCGATTACACGATCAACTTTGCAGCGGGCATTTTCTCCAGCGCCAATTACTGCGCGGTGGGCACGGCGGGGAGCACAACGTCCACCGGGTTTTTCACCTTTCGCGGGCCGGTCAACTCGCTGCCCACAACGACGGCGTATAGGTGCCGAGTGTCTGACTCGGTCCCAAACTATCTCGACGTGAACCATATCTGCATCGCCTTCTTCGGTGATTGAGCATGGCAGATCACGGGGAGCGTCTCGCAGTGCTGGAATCGAGAATCGAGCGGGTCGAACAGTCGCAGTTTGCGATCATGGAAAAGTTAGAGAAGATCGACAAACAACTGACGAGCTATCACGGATTTCTCGGCGGCGTCGTGTTTCTGGTGACTGGAATCGGCGTCGGGTGGAACCTGCTGGGAACCTGGATTAAGAGCCAACTCCAATGACAAAAAAGTCGGCGCCGGCAATTTCGCGGAGAGGTGATCGAAGTATGAAATTTTTTGTCGATACCGAATTTAATGATTTCCGGGGCGCTCTTATTTCTATGGCGCTTGTCGCTGAAGACGGGAGCGAATGGTACGAGGCTCTTCCATGTGACAACCCCAGGCCGTGGGTTGCACAGAACGTCATGCCGATCATCGGCAAGCAGCCGCTAAACGATGCGCTAGGCTTGGCGACAAGCCTGCGTAATTTTCTGGCGCAGTTTGACAGCGTTCACATTGTTGCGGATTGGCCGGAAGACATTGCGCATTTCTGCGCCGCACTGATTGTCGGGCCGGGGCAATGTATTAACACGCCGCCTCTTACGTTTGAGATTGACCAAAACTTGCCAGATACATCAACGCATTCTTTGATCCCGCATAACGCACTGGAAGACGCCAGGGCACTTTCCAAAAGCATGCGGCGATGAAACTCACCGAACATTTCGACCTCTCCGAATTCGTCATTTCGCAGGAAGCCGCGCGCCGTGGCATCGACAACGATCCGCCGCCCGAAGTCATCGAGAATATTTACCTGCTCGCGATGGCGCTGGAAGACGTGCGAGAGCGCCTAGGTGCCCCTATCGTCATTTCCTCCGGCTACCGCAGCCCGGCGCTGAACGAGGCCGTTGGAGGCGCTGCCAACAGCGCGCACGTGCTCGGATTTGCTGCCGACATTACCTGCCCCGGATTCGGACGCCCGCTGTCGGTGTGTCGGGCGATTGCCTCCATGCCGAACCTGCGCTACGACCAGATCATCCATGAATACGGCACGCCGGCCGGTGGTGGATGGTGTCATCTGAGCATCGACCCGCGCGGGCGGATGCAGACGTTGACGATCAACCGCAACGGCACGAGAAAAGGACTCCAACCATGAAGCGCAGACGCAGCAGCAAGACCTATTGGTTCGCCGGCCTCGTGACCGCGCTAGGCGCCCTGCAAGGCCTCGTGCCGGAGCTAAAGGCCGTCGTACCTGCTGACGCCTATCCGTGGCTGCTGGTGGGCGTTGGCGTGGTTGTGGCGGCGCTGCGCGAAGCGACGAAAGACCCGGTGCGCTGATGGCTGAACCTTCCATTCTCGGCGCGCTGAGAGACCCGCAATTCCGCAGCGACACCCTGCGAAACCTCGTCGAAGCGTTGAACGGGGCGAAACGCTCGCTCACCGTCGGCAGTCTCGGCGCAGCGGGCGACATGGGCAGCACGCTCGCGAACCTCGTGCGCGCTGGCGCAGGCACGGCGTACCACGAGGCCACCGGCCGACCGATCCCGCAGGCGCTGGAATACCGCGATCCTGCGCGCGATTTCGGCACCTCGGCGAGCCTCGGGAACTTCGCGGAATCGCAGGGATGGCTACCTCCGCAGACGTTCAGCATGCCGGAACAGGCGGGTGCGTTGCTGGGGCCGATCGTGGCAATGAAGGCACCGGACCTCGCGCAAAGCACGCTGCGGGGGCTGGTGTCTGCGCTGAAGAGCGAGCCGAGCCGGAGGATGGTGGAGGGTCTTGTCGACGGGATGGGGGCGCGGCCGAAGATCTTCGCAGGCGAGGGCGCAAAGACCGCTGACATGCAGGCGCTCGCGAAGGCGCAGCAGTTAGAGAATGCCGGGACACCGGAGCGCGCGATTTGGTCCGATACCGGGTGGTTCAAAGGCGCGGATGGTAAATGGCGGTTTGAGATTGACGACAGCGGGGCGCGGTTTAACCCGTCGACGGTAAACGGCGGCATTGTTGAAAACGCGCTAACCGTAGGTGCTCCGGGCGTGAATGCTGGGCCAACTGTAGGCCCCGGGATTAGCAACTTTCTGCACCATCCGGCGCTTTATGAAGCGTATGGAGACGCGCTCCCACGGAATACGTTCCTCGGGAACAAGAACACGTTATTCGGTGACGGCGTTCAAGGCGCATTCGATGCTGCGGCCGATTCGGTAACGCTTAACGCGCCGGTCCAGCCTAGAGACGGGCGCAGCACGCTCCTGCACGAACTCCAGCACGCCGTGCAGCAGCGGGAGGGGTTCGCGGCTGGGGGAAATCCAAGTTCTATTTCTCTGTTGGACATGGTTCCGGCCGAGAGAATTGAAAGCGTGAAGCAATCGCCTTTGTATCGGCTGCAAGTGGCGCAGGGGCGAGACCCGAAGAAAGCACTAGAGGGAATCTTGGCGCCGTATCTGGACGAGTTTGGCGGCGGGAACGCTGGGAATGCGCGGATGGACGCATATCGGCGCCTTGCCGGCGAAGCCGAAGCCCGCGCCGTGCAGTCGCGCATGGACATGACGCCAGAACAGCGGCGCGCTACGTTCCCGTTCGACTCCTACGACGTGCCGCGCGACAAGTTGATTCTGCGCGATCTGCTGAAGGGGCCGGCGCAATCGGTTTACCACCGATACACGCAAGGCGGACCAGACAACGGCGCTGGTTACATGATGTATGCGGATGACCCAGCCAAAGTCGAGAACGGCTATGGCCGGAATCATTGGACCGTGGACGATGCCAAGCTGCCGCCCGGCTCAGTCATCGATGCGGATTCGCCAGAGTTCCAGAAGCTCGCCCGCCGCGCATTGGTCCGAGACCATGAAACGACAAAGCAGTATTGGAACGGGCAACGCTCATTCCGCGATCTTGTGCGGGATCTCGTGGGCGACGCCGCGCCCCGTGACATCGTGAATTCGGCGGGGTTATGGGACGCACCGGACTTAGTAGATTCCGTCTACAGGCACGGGCTAGACCCGAACATGCTGTCCGCAGTGCGGACGCCAGATGGTTTGATTTCTTTTGACCCGGCACACGCCGTCAGGTCGAAGTGACTGCCTGTAAAGCTGCGAAATTTAGATGATCCCCATCCCCCACCGCTACGCCCTAGCAGCCGCAGCCCTCGCCGGCCTGTATCTCGCAGGCTACATCCACGGCCGCACGTCCACGCGCGACGAGTTGACCGCGTGGCAGGCCGTTGCATCTGCTACGCAAACCCGATACCGCACGCTCGAAAAGGAAACCGCCGATGCCCAAGCCGCGCACGTCAAGGTCTGGACTGCTGCTCGCGATGCTTCTCGCGCTGAGTGGGTGCGCATCCGTGCAGCCGGTCGCGACAGAGTGCCCAAAGTTTTCCCCGAGTGCGGAGGCGCTGCGAGCGATGCCGGGGACCGATTGGAAGTCTCCGGCGGCGAGGCTGATCGAGTTCTACACGATGCCGTTGCAGCCCTCGAACGCGCCGACGAAGTAGCGGCGACGCTGGAGATTTGCCAGACGGAATTGCGGCAGTGTGCGGGGCTGCGGTAGCGGCGGGCTACAACAACCGCCAAAGCGCTATTAGACGTTGTGTGATGTCTAAATTACGTTAGGCAGCAATACCAGCCGCCTTCAGTAGTTCGCCATGCTCCTTCACGGCCGCCTCCGCAGCCTGCTTCAGCGCGGCTTTCTGGCGCTCCAGCGCGTCAGCCAGCAGTTCGCCGAATCGGGCCTTGATCGCGGCCTCCAGGTGCGGCGCCAGCGCGGCCGGCATGTGGTGGTAGTTCTTCGCGCCGTCGCTGTACTGGTGGTACACGGTCGGCGCGGCTTCGCCACTCATCAGGCGCAGCGACTTCAGTTCGCCAATCCCGCCGCCGCCGCCGTGATACTTGCTGCCAATCAGCGCAGCCCATGCGGCGCATTCGTCGTGTTCGCGCTTGGCGCCTTGGTATTGCTTAATCATCGTTCCCATGTTGCTCTCCTAGATTGTTTCGTTGCCGCCTAACTGGCGCTTCAAGCGGACGGCCTACGGCCGCCGCTTAAGCTGGCGTTAGACAGCAACACGCCGCCCATCCCCGCGCCGATTCACTTCATCTTGAATGGCACGCACCGAGTACCCCTTAACGCTATCAACTCCGTTTCGGTCGCACTCGGCTCCATCCCACTCATGGAAAAGCCGCACCAGAACGTCGGTCGCCATGTGTCGCAAGTCAGTTCTTGCGCCTTCTGGAAATTTCACAATCTCGCCCATCTTGGTATCCTTGCTGTCTAACCCTACGGTCAAGCGGACCGTTCGCAATAGGGCCGCTCACGGCCCCTTACCTACACGTTAGGCAGTGTGCGGGGCTGCGGTAAGCCGCCAGCCCTTGACTCGGCCAAGGTCAACTAAGGCGTTTTGCGCCGGGTGCGTGCAGTCCGCGAACAACAGCATGCCCGGCATGTAAATAGACCTGCCGTCAGACATGCGCGCCCTGCGGACATTCGACCCGCCTAGCCACAGTTCCACGCTACCAAGCGCCTGCGGAATGAAGTTTCCGCAATGCCAGCCGTGAGCGTCTTCGGTCGTCGCGTCGATCACATTTCCTCCAAAGGTAAGCCATGAAATGGGGCAACTGCTACACATTCGCGCTAGCGCAGAAAAGGCGCTGCGGCGGTTGGCTCGTCTTGCGTCGGTCGATCAAATCCTGGGTGCCGCACATGCAATGGGCGCCGGAGGGCATCGAACGCGGGGCGACGCTGATGCCGTCGTGGTGGGCGGGGTTCAGGAAAATCATGGGGCCGGATCGTGGCTATCTGATCTGGCAGACGGGCCGTGTGTACTGGCGTGCGCGCATCCATGCGCTGCAAATCGAGGAATACCTCCCGCCGCCGTGGGTCGATCGACTCATCACAAACCATTGGCTCTTCCGGACTTTTCCGTTGCATGCGGTTGTCTTTTTCGGCTGGGTGCGGCGGGGCTCTGGGGAAGAGGGGAGGACGCATAGCCTCATCGAGCGGACTTGGTCGGGACGGGAAGGGGAGTAACTCACTCTCCCTCCCTCGCCCCGATCCTGTACTCGCACTCAAACACCACCAGCAACGGCGCCTCGATCCACGCTTGGCGGTCTGGATCTCCCGGCGACGTGCGCCGCAGACAGTCGTCGCAGCCCTCGCGCCATTCGCCGTCGTACTGCGCGCCAGCGCATCGGGCGGTGTCGTATGGGAGGCTCATTCGTCACATCTCGGGATAGCCAACGGTCCGCGCCATTCAAGGCGATGGAACCACGGATAGCCGCTAGCATCGACACCGTACAGCCCGTCAGCCATCAATTCCGCGCGAACGAACCGTTCGGCTTTTGCCGCAAACCCGGGAACGCGAACGGCAACATTCGTCCGCGCAACCACAGCCCGCGTGAACGGATGCCCGCGCACGACCCAAACCAGTTCCGTCGCTTCCGGATGGTCTTCGACCCTCGGCGCGGTTCTTGTCCATGCGCCTGGCCATTTGTGGTACTGGCTCATACCTCCCCCTTCGCCTTAGCGATCCGATTGCGTTTGCGTACGATCCGGTACAAGTAACCACCATCAACAAAGGCATGCCCCGAAAAGTCACCGGACCAGTGCAAGTTTTCCACCCATTTGCGTTCAACCTGAAAACAAAGCAACCCAATCCATCGCTTCCATTTTTTATTGCGGGTCATGAGAAGCACACCCCAGACGTACAGGAATGGGCAAACAGCACTCCGTTGGAATCGTCCAAGTTCGCCTTGTCCAGCGGGACGCAGTCGCTATGCACATATGCGTGCGGGTCGCGTTGTCTGATCTCGCGGTCAAACTTCACCGCAGCCGCCCAATCGGCGGGCTTATTGTCCCGGATGTCGCGCCATTCTTCTTGCGTGTGATTCGGGCACATCCAGCACGACGAGCGAGGCGGAAGCGGCCATCCCATGCGCGCCACGATGGCAATGCAGTCGCCACGGTTCATCCGCTGCTCGATCAGCACATACCTGGATCGCCACTTCCCGAACGTGCGAGTCGCGCGGCGCTTTTCATCCGTGCTGATGCCTTTCCAAACGTCTGCGGCTAGCACGCCCTGTTCGGTCGCCCATCGCTGCACAACGCGCGTCTTCCACTCGTTCGAACAGTAGGACGGCAGCTTTCCAATTTCTCCGCTTTGGTCTGTGAATGCTGGAATGGCCAGCGTGTCGCCCTTGCTGCCCGTGTAAAGGTCGACCGTCGCGTATTGACTGGCGGGCACGCGATGCAGCGTTACGCCTACGCGCTCCAGTGCTGGCACGGTCACGCGCTCCATGTAATCCCACGTCGTGGACTGCTCGCGGCCCGTGTCTGCGATTACGGCAAGGTCGGGCTTGGGTAGTTGTCCGCTCACAATGAGTGCGGCAATCGCAGTCGATTGCACGCCACCACCTGACGACCAGATTTGAGTGCGAGGGGCGTCATCGTGATCTGGCCTCACTTTGAATCCCAATACATGAAGACAAGCATCATTCCAACAATGACCACAAAGGCCAGAAGCACTGACTGAAATTCGCTCATGACTCCCCCTTTGCCTTCGCGATCACGGCCCGCATCCGATCAGCGACCTCGGCGGTCTCCGGTTGCCCGATGGCGTCGATGATGTCGTGCGCTTCGGCCAGCATTGCGAGCAGGTCGGGAGCGGCGGCGCCCAATCGGGCGTTGGCGGCGCATTCCTCATCCGATCTTTGCGTGGCCATTACCCCCTCAAAGAAGTCTCCGACACGTTGCGAGAACTTGTCGTAAACCGTGTATCTGCTCCCCGCTCCTTTCCCCGTACGCCACGGCCCCGGCGTGAACTTGCTCATCCCTGCGCCTCCTCGATGTCGTATGCCCACGCGCGCAGGTTTCTCGCGCTGAGTTCCATCGCGGCCGCAATATTGGCCATCTGCCCAAAGCCTCCGACGTATTGCATTTCCGCGCTGAGAACCATCATGTCGTTCGATAGATATCGCATCTTTTTGGCGAGTTCGATCGGCGTCGGGTTCGGGTCGCCGAACGATTTATTCGCGGCTTGGTATTGCGGGCGGTCTTCGCTCATCCCTGCGCCTCCTCGATCTCGTGCGCCCATACGATGCAACCCTTTACCGGCCGCAGCAGATGTTCCGATGGGTCAGTCACAAATTCCCCGCGCCGCAAATCGGCGGGCTGTCTCGGGATGTCCTTACCAGACAGCGCGCACACTTCGATCAACCCGAGTTTTCTCGTTTGCACGAAAATGCACCGTGCACTATTCCAATCCGCGCAGCATGTCGGATGCCCGTCCGCGTCGCGGTACGCAGTCACATTGATCGTGCGCTGTTCGGATGTCATTTGGCCTCGCTCTCGATCTCGTGCGCCCACTCCGTCGGTCTCTGTGCCATGTCGACAAGCGAGCGGCCACAAAAGCCGATCATGTGAAACCCGCCGACGTAGTCCATAGTCCGGCCGAGTGCTTGCATGTCTTGAGCGAGTACGCGTAGCCTGTCCGCGATCTCCGCATTCGTCGGGACCGTGTCGCGCTCGGCTTGGTATTGCGGGCGGTCTTCGCTCATGACTGGGCCCCACGCTCAATACACGGCCCGCACACGATCGCCAGCGCCCGCGCGATCTCGGCGGACAGGTCGGCCCAGGATTCGGGCGTGTGCAATTTCTCGTGGACTTCGATCGCACCGACGCCCTCATCAGCAAGCCGAGCCGTGAACGCTGGCGCTTTCATCTCGTCGCTGCCCTCGATCTCGGAGACCCACATTTCGCGGGCGGTCATCGCTGATTCTCCGCAGGTGGGGAAACGTCGCGCCAGTGGGTGATCGCGCCGTTCTGGAACGCAAACCCGCTCGGCCCGCCCAGCGTCTTTCCGAAGGTCTCAACGTCACCAAATCGGAGCCAGATGAGTACGGATCGCGTCGTGTCCGGCGGCTCACTCGCCGGCCGCCATTCGTCGCGGGGCGCCTCCGCCTCCGGCTGCGCGAGGGCGGCTCGGAGGGCTTCGGCCGCACTGTCGTACAGGCTTAATCCGTCGGGGTGCATCCGCTCTTTGATGGTCAGATGCAGGCGCGCATGTTCCATCCAGCGCAGTGCTTCTTTCGCTGCTTCGCGAAGTTCGCTCACTTATGCCTCCTACAGTTTCCGCAGAACGTGTCGTATTGCCCATTTCCTCTGTAGTCGCAGAAGTAGCACTTCCACCCGATCAACATTGCAGCTTCGAAAGAGGCGCAGGCCACAACTGCATCGCTTGTCGCTGAAAACGTAGGATCGGACTTGCACCACGCAAAATGCTTGGCACAGGCGTTGCAAAGCGTGGCACGTTCCGGAACCATCTGCGCCCACGTTTCGCCAACGAGGATTCCCGCCTCCCGCGCCATGCTGATGATCTCGTCGCGGGTCATGGCGTTCCCCTTTCGCGGATGGCTTCCTGTAGTTCCATCAGCGCATGTGCTTGTGCCGAGTGCCGTTCGTAGCCGACAAACTCTTGCAGCGAGTACAGCATCCCCGCAGTGTCAAGAAGGCTCTTAATCTCGTCGCCCGCGATTTTCTCGATCGCCTCCCGCTCCGCCTTGACCGCCTCCGCGACGTGCTGCTCGACCGCGGCGCGGAGAAGGGCTCGCGGCAACAGCGAGTAGTTGGGCACCGTTGCCATCACCTCGTCGATGCTCATGGCTTCGCCTCCGTGGCGGCGAGGACCTTACGCGCAATGTCATTCCCAAAACTGGTTCCGTACTGATCCCCGTTGCCAAGGCACGCAAGCCGGTGAAGTACCTTCCGCAGCCTCTCCACCTTCGCTCGCGCCTCGTCGCGCTCTTGGGTGATGACATCGACACACTGATACATCGCGGTCAAAGCGCGATCTCTGTGATCGACCATAGCGTCGCGATCATTGGCAATTGCTCGCGCCTCGTCGCGCTCGCGCGTTGCGGTGGCGAGTTCGCGTTCAAGGGTGCGGGCGAAATCTGCATGCACTTGCCAGCCAAAGTGCGACACGAACTGTGCTGCCGCATCCGTCCTCGGCGTATCGCTCTGCTCTTCCATTGCTGCTCCTGTGGGGTGGACGGGGCGGGACTCGAAACCCGCTCAGAGGGACGCCCCTTTCTAACGGGGCGTGTGCCGGTTAGTCGGCCGCACGTCCTTCCGTGCTGCCCGTCCGTTGATCGTCAGAACGGCAATGACTCGTCCAAGTCGTCCAGCGTGACCGGCTTCGCGCGCTGCTCCGGCGCTTTCTGCTGTTCCTGCTTCGGCTTGATGTTCAGCGAGAGGAACGTCCCGCCGTTGCCCTGCTTTTTCCATCCCGCGATTTCCACCAGGACCCCGCCGACCATCGCATCACCGCGATAGTCGGGCTGGCTGCTGCCTTCCTCTTTCTTGTGGTTCGTGAACAACGATCCGGACCCTTCGCGATGTTCGTAAGCCATTACGCCGCCTCTTTGTGTGAGTAGTTCAAAACTTGCCTGACTGCGTCCTCAACGTCCGCCAGAAACGCGCGCACCTTGTCTTCCATTTCCTCGATTGCCTTGTCGTCACGCTCGAAACGCACGATGCACAACCGCGCCTTATCCGGCATCGCAGAGCAGTAAGAGACAAAATCAACCGCCTGCGCGCCCGTGCATGCCATCTGTAAAATCATTTGCGGCAGGTAGTCGGCGGGCGGTTTCCCGGCGCGCAGCGTGGCGATATGCCCGGCCGGGCGAGGGCACTTGATCTCGACCAGCAAGTCACCGTCGCGGCCGTCAGGGGATGCGCCGCACCGCTCAATCTCTGGATGCAGCACAAAGCCGGGCACGCTCACGAGGCGATCGGTTGCCAGCTCGTAGAGCGACCGCGCCATCGGCTCATCATCAATGCCGCGCTGCATGTCGGCGGTCACAAATGTTTGCGTTGCCTGCCCGGTGACGCGCTCCGCGACCAGTTGCAGCAGGTATTTCTCCCGCCGCTCGCTGGGTCCGGACTTGGTCATCGCGACCGCATCAGCGACGCGCGAAGCCGTCACGCACCCGAGGCGCGCAGCGAACCATTCGGGCGTCCCCTGCTTCACGCGAAGCCCTCCTTCGCAACATCCTTCGCAGCCACGATGCGCTCCAACGCGCGTTCGTCGTTGGCATCCTTTGCGACCTTGCACGCCAGCTTGAACGCGGCGAGAAGGTCATCTTTCGAAGCTGCGTCCGCGATGTTGTTCAGCAGATCGGTTAACGTGTTGTCGTCTAGCTGCTTCGCGCCGCTGATTTCGTAGACCTCGCCATCGGCGTCCGGCGTTCCTTCTATGGGAACGCAGAAGGTCAGGAAAACGGCGTACTTGTAAGCAATGCTCATCGCCTTGTTCGTGGACTTGTCTCCGCTATCCATCGCCTCGCCGATCGTTGCGGCCGTGTGCTTCGACCCGTCAACCGCCGACACAAAGTCGAATTCGGCGTTGACGGTCGTATAGAACAGCGCGCCTCCGTTCTTCGTTTGCCGCTCAACCGATGCGCGGTTCGTGACGCGCGGGAAGATGCAAAGCTTTTGTTCTGCGAGCAGCGGAGACAGCGCGTTCAGCACGTCGTCGATACCGCGAAACGAAAACGATGCGCCGCCGACTTGCTGCGTCTTGCGACCTTTAGCGATGCCGACTTTCGACAGGCTCGCGGTGATTGCTGCGATTGCTTCGTAAACGTGCATGACCATCCCCTTAAAGACCTTCCGACCACCAGTGCCCAATGACCCACAGCACCACCAGGCACCCGACCGCAAACACCAGCGCGAGCCATTCTGTTTGCGTCGCGTCGTCCTTCGGCTCGTGCCAGCGGCGTTCGCGCTTTGAGAAGTGGCCGCGCATCACTTGCCCTCCGCTTTGGCGATGGCGGCGCGGGCTGCGTCAACGCGCGGCTGAATAATTTCGGCGCAACCTTCCCAAGCCGGGTCGCGCTTTGCGGCTTTGCGCATGTTTCCTTGCGCAATAACCATGTCCGTCAGCAATTCGCGCAGAGCGTCGTAAAGCTCCGGCGCGGCGGCGATCAGGCGGGCGTTGGAGCGCGCGGCCTCGTCGATGGCTTGAGAGAGGGTCGACCTGCGCAAAGACGCTACTAAAGTTGTCTCGTCTGAACCAAAAATGTCCAGCCTTGAAACATTCCAGTCGATGACCCACGGTCCAGTCGTGTGCTTCGCTTCCATCACGCCACCCCCATCACATCACGCATCGCACGCCGACGCAGTTCCTCGATCCGCGCGTTAGCACGCCCCACGTCGTCGCAGGCGTCGCGCCACATCAGCATTGCGCGGTCTCGTTCCAACTCCGCGCCCTCGCGCTTCATCTGCCACCACCACAGACGGATTTGGTGCAGGTAGTAGGTCATCGGTATCTCCTAGGTTGGGAACTACGGGCTTCAGCCGATTCCGCTGCCCGGCACAGCGGTGGGAGGTTCGGACGCGTTCATCGGAGCGTCCCGACTCGCGCAGACAGATCGGCCATCCATCTGCGCGGGTCGCCTATCCGTAGCGGCGGATGAACTCGCGCCGCTGCTGTTCTTCGTAGATCACATTCAACGTCGACTCTTCATCCCGCGCCGCAATGACGCCCGACAATTCGCTGTGCGCGTTCTGCGCGAGGACGTGCGCGGGGTCGTAGGGGTAGGTGTGGTCTGCGACCCGGCGCCAGAACTCGCGGGCCTCTTCAATCACCGGCGTCGTCAGGGTCTCGATCGGCTGCTCGTCACCACCAGCCATCGCCCATTCCGCAGCGACGCGAGCAGGGGCCGACAACGTGGGCCACGCGGGCGACGCCTTGACGCGGTCCGCTTCGTCATCCAGCGACTCGGCGCTGTCCGCCAGTTCCATTTCGGCGTCGTACCAGACGGCCGCGTTGCCGGTCATGTGGTTGCGGCAGTGCGAGAATCCGTGCGGGATGTCGCGGTTGAACTCTTCGCCGCACTGGCTGCAAGACACGGTGTGCAGCGTCACCAGCTTGTCGGTGCATTCGTTTACTTCGGCGCGGATGGCGCGGAGGTGGGCGGCGATCATTTCGAGCGGTGCGTTCATGCAATCACCTGCTCTGCGAATCCAAGCGCCTTCCGGAAAGCCGCGCTAGAGATTTGGTGCTGCTCTTCGTCGCTGGCGTTGGGGAACTGCACCGCAGTGGCTGCCTGGATCTTGTCCCAAGCCGCCATCATTTCCAACAGGTCTTTTGCGAAGTTGCCCATCTCTTCCTCCCGTCGCCGCTTCGTTGCGGCATGGACGAAAGATAGGCGCACACAATCACGCCGTCAAGCATTCTTCACAAATTATTTTCATGAATGCTCAGAACACTTGACACGGCCGGCCTCGTCACGCATCCTCGGGCCATGAAAGTTGATGACCTTATCCCGACTGTTTTCCGCGACACCGAAGAACTGCGCAAGGCCCTCGGCGTTACACGTGCGGCTGTCTCGCAGTGGAGACTAGCCGGCAAGCTGCCTGTGCGGCGCGTCCTGGAAGTGCAGGATTGGTGCCGAAAGAAGCGCAGGAAGATTCCCGCGTGATCCTCTCCCTCCCCTCCGGCGCAAGCCGGGGTTTCCCGCGCCGTGTGTACTCCGGCCGGGGTTTTTATTCCTGAGCAGGAAAAGCGAAGCCCACGACACTTGCGATGCCGTGGGCTTCTGATCAACCGCAACGAAGAGGCGATGCGATGACCGATAAAAGCGTATCAGATTACGGGGAATTCCTCCGGCAGAAGTCCCAAGGCGGCGCCGATTCCGGATTTGCTCCGGTGTGGATGCCGGATTTTCTTTTCGATTTTCAGCGCGAGCTTGTCGAGTGGGCGGTCCGCAAGGGGCGCGCTGCAATCTTCGCGGATTGCGGACTTGGCAAAACCCCGATGGGTTTGACGTGGGCGTCGAACGTTGCCCGCAAGACTGGCAAGCCGGTGCTGTACCTGACCCCGCTGGCGGTCGCGTCCCAGACTGTGCGAGAGGCCGAGAAGTTCGGCATTGAAGCCCGGCAATCAAAAGACGGTGCGCACGCTGGGCACATCATCGTGACAAACTATGAGCGGCTGCACTACTTCAGCAGCTCGGACTTCGGCGGGGTGGTATGCGACGAATCGTCGGTGCTTAAGTCATTTGCTGGCGAACGACGCGGAGAAATAACGGCATTCATGCGCCAAGTGCCGTATCGGTTGCTGCAAACAGCGACGGCCGCCCCGAACGATTACATCGAACTTGGCACCTCGTCCGAAGCCCTCGGCTATATGGGCCATATGGACATGCTGAACAGGTTTTTCAAAAACGACCTGAACAACAGCGCGCAAGGGCGTATGCGTGGCGAGGTGATTAAGTGGCGCCTCAAGGGGCATGCCGAAACGCCTTTCTGGCGGTGGGTGTGTTCGTGGGCGCGTGCAATCCGTCGGCCGTCCGACCTTGGCTTTAATGACGACGGATTTCTTTTGCCGCCGTTGCACGAAGTCGAACACTTGGTCGAGGCAAATTCGCTTGCTGACGGGATGCTGTTTGCGTTGCCTGCGGTAGGACTCAAAGAGCAGCGCGAGGAACGGCGCAGGACGGTGCAGGAGCGTTGCCAGACGGTTGCGGACCTCGTGAACCATACCGGACAGCCCGCGCTTGTCTGGTGTCATCTGAACGAAGAGGGCGACGTGTTGCAGTCGCTGATTCCGGATGCTGTGCAGGTCGCCGGGTCCGATAGTGACGATCGCAAAGAAGACAGGTTAGAAGCGTTTGCGGATGGTAGGGCGCGCGTGCTAATCACTAAGCCGAAAATCGGCGCCTGGGGGTTGAACTATCAGCACTGCAACCACGTGACCTTTTTCCCGTCGCACAGCTTTGAGCAGTACTACCAAGCGGTCCGGCGTTGCTGGCGCTTTGGGCAGAAGCGTGCGGTAAAGGTGGACATTGTCACCACCGAAGGCGAGCGCGGAGTGATGCGCAACCTTCAACGCAAGTCGGACCAAGCGGACGCGATGTTTTCGCGCCTCGTGGCAGAAATGAACAACGCGCTCGCAATCGAACGAGCGAACAACATGAATACACAAGTGGAGGTGCCGTCATGGCTGTAATCGATCAAGTGGTAACCGACCGTTACGCGATCTACAACGGGGATTGCATGGAAGTGATGCAATCCATGCCAGCCGGGAGCGTTCATCTGTCCGTGTACTCGCCGCCGTTTGGTGGGTTGTACAACTACAGCAGCAGCGAGCGCGACCTTTCAAACTGTGACGACTATGACGCGTTTTTCGAGCATTACGCGTTTGTCGTTCGTGAGCTTGCGCGAATCACCATGCCGGGGCGCGTGTCCGCAGTGCATTGCATGGACGTTCCGCGAAGCAACAGCGGCACGGATTCGCTGATCGACTTCCCCGGGGACATCATTCGGTTGCACGAGCGCGAAGGGTGGCGATACACGGGGCGGCGGATGATTTGGAAGGAGCCGCTTGCGGTTCGATTGCGCACGATGCAAAAAAACCTTGCACATGCGTCTTTGTGCGCTGATTCGATCGATTGCGGCGTTGCGTCAGGCGATCAACTTTTGACGTTCCGCAGGGTTGGGAAAAACCCTATTCCAGTCGCTCACCCGCAAGGGCTTTTTGATTACGCTGGCGAACGTGTACCGCCGGCCGAGTTGATTCCGTACCGCGGGTGGACCGGAAAGCAAACCGAAAACAGGTGGTCACATTGGATTTGGCGGCAGTACGCCGATTGCATGTGGGACGACGTGCGGATGAATCGTGTACTCCCGTACCGGGAAGCACGAGACAGCGAGGACGAAAAGCACGTTCACCCGCTGCAATTGGACGTGATCGACCGATGCGTCGAACTGTTCAGTAACCCGGGCGAGAATGTGTTTACGCCGTTCATGGGCGTAGGCTCCGAAGTCTACAGCCCGGTGATACTTGGCCGGCGCGGCATTGGGGCCGAGCTGAAGCCCAGTTACTACCGACAAGCAGTGAAGAACGTCAAGATGGCCGCAGAGGGGCGGAAGGATTTGGAAACATCCGAGGCGTTTGATTTTTCCGATGAAGCGGCCGAGTCCGAATAATGTCTGGCGTCCTCGCCTTCCTAGCCGCCCTCGATTGCCGCCCCTCGGCCGTCATCGTGCATACGCCTGACCTCCATCGCGTCGCGTACTACGAGCATGGCACGGTCTACACGCGGTCCACGGACCCCGCTGTGCTCGTGCATGAGCTTTGGCACGACTGCCAGCGGCAGCGGCTGGGGGATGCGTGGAGCCGGGAGGAGCAGGTGCGCAGGGAAGCGGAGGCGCACCGCGTCGAGATTATGTGGAGGCAGTCAGAGTGAGCAAGGACCACGAAGTAAGCGGCACGGCCGTCGATTGGGCTTTGTCTCAAAAAGTCGAGCGGTCTAGCGCCAAGTTTATTTTGGTCGCTCTGGCAAATTGTTCGACTGCGGCCGGAGGATCTTCGCCCTCTATCGACGAGATTTGTTCCGCGACAGGACAGAACCGCAAAACCGTAATGAACGGCATTCGATGGCTTGTAGAGAAAGGATTCCTGTGCAAGGAACGCGCTAACACGGGCCGACCGGGACGAGCGTATCAGTATCAAATAAGGCACTATTAGGCTTCGAAGAGTTGCCCGGAGACGCGCATGCACTACTACCAGCATCACATCGGCGATTACGCCCAAGCTACGGCCCATCTGTCGATGTTGGAGGACGCGGCCTATTCACGGATGCTCCGGTGGTACTACGCTGAGGAAAAACCGCTTCCTGCCGATGCGGCGGCTGTCTGTCGGATTGTCCGGGCGACCAGCAAGCAAGAGCGCGATGCTGTCGAAGTCGTGCTGTCCGAGTTCTTCGAACTGCGAGAAGACGGACACCACCAGAAGCGCGCAGACGCCGAGATTGCTAAGCACGTGCAGGACATTCCAGACATTGAGCATAAGCGCGAGAACGAACGCGAGCGGCAAAGACGTGCCCGCGAACGTCGAAAACAGTTGTTTGAAGAACTGCGATGTCACGGCGTTGTCCCGGATTTCGACACCCCTACACGCGACCTCCAAGAGTTGTTGTCACGCGTGACATCCGGCGTGACGGACCGTGATGTCACACAGCCTGTCACGCGTGATGTTACGGCTAACCAAGAACCAAGAACCAAGAACCAAGAACCAAAGAATAAAACCCCCTTGTCGGGCAAGCCCGACCAGATGACCGAGGTTCGGGAGGTTCTGACCTTTCTCCGCAACATGACCGGGAGGGCATACCGAGAGGTTCCACCTACCGTGAACCTCATCAAATCCCGCCTGAAAAACACGTCTGTCGACGACATCAAGCGGATGCTGGTCCACAAGGGGCAGCAGTGGCTAGACGATCCCGAGATGGAGCAGTTTTTAAGGCCATCGACCCTTTTCCGACCATCGAATTTCGAGCAGTACCTAGCGGAGGCTTTGTCGACCAATGCGTAACCGCCTCTGTAGCTCCTGCGGCGTGACGAACGCTGCAACCGCCCACGAGTGCAAGGGCTGCGGGACCAAGTTCCGCGCCTACTCGTCCGCCGACTCGCAGCAAGGGGACGGCATCGACCGACAGTGCCCGTGGGACGACTACGGCATCCGCTGCAACGAGCGCGGCACGATCAGCGATGCGACGACGGGTGATGGGCCGTGGTACTGCCGAACCCATAACGCGCAGCGACAAGGTCGCACAGTGCGGCCGGTAGCGCCTGAGCGCGGTTTGACGGGCTATGGCCTGCCGATGGTGCCTGCCGACCGCGACTACGCAACCAAGGCCCGCGCATGGCTTAAGGGCAAGGTGGCAGAGATTGGCAACGCACCGGCCGGACGAAGCCGCGAATGGGCTCGATTGATCCTCGACCGTTGGGCGGATGGCGAGCCCATGCCGGACATCGCGGTGCGCTCGGCAGTGGATGCGCTGGGCCTCGACCTTGAAAGCCTCAAGGCGTCCCGGAGGGCTGCGGCATGACGACCCTAGGCGATATGCTCATGGGACGGGCTGTCACGCTACCGGACGGGAAGGTTCGGGAGCCGAGACGGCGTGCGTATGACCGGGCGTACATCGAGAAGAACCGCGAGGAGCTATACCGCAAGAAGCGCGAACGCTATGCCGCGAACAAGGAAGCGATCAACGCAAAGCGACGCGCTGGGTATGCCACAGCCGATGCCGACAAGAAGTTCGAAAAGAACATGGCCTCGGCCGAGTGGGCAGAGGAAAACCCCGAGAAGATGCGCCGCTTTCGACGCGCCTACTACCGCAGGCAGCGCAAGGCTGCACTGGCGAGGACGGCTGAGTACGTCAAGGCGTGGCGAGCAGCGGAAGACCGTGGCGCGTACCTGGAGACGCTGAAGGCCGGAGACATCGACCAGCGGCGCGCAGCCAAGTGGGCGACCAGTGGCAAGCGGTAGCGAGTCAAGAAAACGCAACAGGCGCTGAGGAAAACTTAATGTACGAGCCGTACAACGAAGAAACCGCAAGTACTGAAGACCGCATTGCTTGGGCGCTGTGCCAAATCATCGACAACGACGCGCCGATGCGCTGGACGCGACACCGCTTTGCTGCTGAGTGCATCGCGCTCAACGAAAAGCTAATGGCTGATTTGCTGACCCTGCGAGACAGGAAAGCTCGCAAAGGCGCGGCGCGTGGAAATAAATCACACAACACCTAGAAATCTCAAAAGGGTAGTGCCTGCTCACGTTGACAACGGCCCCATCCGGTTTAGGATTGTTACAGGCGACGCAACGGCGATTTACGAATGCGAACGCGACGGGCCGGGAGTGCCGGCGCTTGGGGACTTGCCCCGGGAAATGCTCGATGGGGCGGTGCTGTATGTCGGAAACGCAGGGATAGCGAGGGCGACGAGATGAGCGGACGGATTTGGGTGGTGGAGGAAAACTTAGGCAGTCGGACAAACCCGAGTTGGTATGTGATGGAAAGTTGGACGACGGTTCCTGTCGCTCGTAGTACGCGGCAGCTTGCTCGAAAAGAACAAGCCAAAGCTAAGGCGTTGGGGTATGCGTCCCGCGTCGTGCAGTACGTGCGGCAGGGAGGGGCGCGATGAACGATTTCGAAGCGGCCATGCTTTGGTACTGCGGAATTTTCTTGCTCGCGGCCTTGATTAACGCGGTGGTCAGAAAATGAGAACCGCCCGCCTGGACCACAACCCGAACGCCGGCATCACGTTCATCACGTTGGCGTCATCCGTGTCCCAGCCAATCCACACGATGACCGGAGAGGTGATGCACCCGACCGCGAACGCGCTGCAAGTGGCGCACGTGCCGAGCTATCTGCTGCTGCAACGGCTGGCGGAGAAGATCGGACTGCGCGATCTTGCGCGCCGGCTGCACGTTGTCCCGCGCACGGTTGAAAAGTGGATCAAGGCGGACCGCACGCCGACGGCCGAGACGAAAAACGAGATCATCGCGCTGTATCGGGCCGAGGTGTCGCCGCATGTTCCGGGAGTGGCGGGGGGGGCGGGATGAGTTCACCATTTGATTTGTCAAAGCAGATGGCTGGCGTTTTGCCGGGATGTCGGTTGCGCAAGTACAAATTTCTCAGACTGTTCAGAGAGCAATACGGAATTTCTGACCCGAGTAAGTATTTTCTGGGATACCGGAAGAAAATTCTTGATCGGGCTGAGAAAGATCCGTTTGGCGTGACTGAATACCAGTCGATCGATGAGTGGTGGGACGCCAAAGAGCAGGAAATGCACTACGCGCTGTTGGCAAAGGAAATTGCCGAAGAGGAAATGGCGCAAGAGGTGGCTGCATGATTACGGCCTCCGAACTGCTCGGCGAGATCCGCCCGCCCAAGCTGCGCGGCACCCCGCGCACGGTGCGTCATCTGGTGGACGTTGACCGGCTGCAATGGCCCGCGCCGGTCGAGGTGCCGAAGGTGGTGCTAATGCCGAAACTGCCGCCCGTGCCGCAGGGCAAGCGCAAAGCGGCCGCAAAGCCCGTGCGCCTGTCGCATGCGGACTGGCTCGCGGTGCAGCGGGCTAATGCCGCCAATCTGCACGCACAGCTTCGTGCAAGACGTGAGGCCCAAGCGCCGGCTCGCGAAGATCGGAAAGCGCGGATCGCTGAGGTGGGCGCGTTTATCAAGTTGCGCCGCATTGCCCTGCGCATGTCGCAGCACGACGTGGCGATGCTGGTTGGCTATCCCTCTCGCGCGCAGATCGGTGCGTTTGAGCTTGGGCGCGAGGCGTTGCCTGCAAAGCGCGTTGCATCGATGGCGGCTGCGCTGCAATGCGAGCCGGAGCGGCTGAGGGTGCCGCCGCTGAGTGAGTACCTGGAGGCAATGGAATGATTAAGCGAGCGTTGATTTTTGTCGCGTCGATGGCGGTAGTAGCCGGCATCGCATGGGTAGGCGGATACGACTTTGATAGGCGAGGGCCGGACGCCGCTATCCTGTTGATATTTGGCCTTGGGCTGTCTTTCGTTGCCTCAATATGCCCGTACAAAGAGCTTTTTAGCGATGACTAAGCGCCTGTCCTGCTGGTCCTGCCGACACTCTGCCGGGCACATTGGCGGTGCGCTGCGGTGCACATTCCACGAAAAATGGGCTATTCGGACGTGTCGGGATTTTGAGTACGAGCCGGGGACGGATGAGCATGAGCGTATCGCAGCGGAATAAAGGCCAGCGCGGCGAGCGCGAGCTATTCGGCATCCTCTCCGACCTGCTCGGCACATGCGTTCGCCGCAACGTCGATCAGGCGCGCAACGGCGGTGCCGATGGCCTCGACGTGCCTGGATGGGCGATCGAGTGCAAGCGCGTGGAGAGCGGGTTTCAAAGCGCTTGGTGGTCACAGGCGATTGATCAAGCGCAACGGGCAGGACGCCGCCCTGCGCTCGCTTACCGGGCCTCTCGACAGCCTTGGCGGGTGCGTCTGTGGCTTGGCGATGCGGTGGCGTCAGTGTCGCCGGGCCTGCATGTGCAGGACGTGCGGGCGTGGGTGGAGACGGACCTTGAGACTTTCGCGCTGATGGTGCGGGAGTCAATCGCGGAGAGTGCATGAAACCGAACGACCTCGCAGTAATCGACGCCCTCGAATCCCGCATCGCCAATTGGCGCAGGGCCGTTCTCGGCCGTGGCATCAATTACGGGCAGTGCATGAGCGCGGAAGGAAACTTCCGCAGCCCGCAGCATTGGCACCCAGAAGGGCCGAAACCGCTCGCTGTGGACATGCTGGACGCGGACCTGTTGGAACGTGCATGGCGCACCATCCGACCGCTTCAGGCGCGGCAGATCGTGCTATGGCACCACGTCTACCGGCTGGCCCCGTGGGTGATCGTGCGGCGCGTTCGGCAGGTGTACAGCAGCGCGATTGATTTCGATGCGGCAGTGATCGATGCGGACGACCGTTTCGCGCAGGCGATTGGGCGCGAGGAAGGTGCAACGACCCCGTTGCATTTGCTACGTGAGTCGTGTATATAGTCGGTTACGAACACTGCGTTCGAATAGCTGCCCGCCGGGAGGTGGGCATGCGTCTAGGCCCCGTCCAGAAATGGCGGGGCTTTTTGCTTTCTGGAGCCCGATGGCACGTCCCTCGAAGTTCACGCCTGAGCTAGCCGTTGAAATCTGCCGACGTGTGGCAGACGGCCGCAGCCTGCGCAGCGTGTGCCGGGATGAGGACATGCCGAATGCGGACACGGTGAACGAGTGGCGAATCAATCGCGCTGAGTTTTCCGAGCAGTACGCGCGCGCTAGAGAGCGACGCGCCGAGGTGCTGGCCGATGAGATCCTCGACATTGCGGACAAAGCAGAGGATGCGCAGATCGCACGCTTGCAGGTAGATGCCCGCAAGTGGGCAGCATCGAAACTCGACCCCAAACGCTACGGAGACCGACTCGACATTGACGCAACAGTGCGCAAAGCCGAAGTCTCCGAAAACCCGCTGACCGATGAGCAATGGGCCGCTTCATACGCCGTTAATCGTCTGGCGACCGCAGCAGGGGCCACAGAAGGCACTGGTTGATTGCCCGTTCTCCGAGATCCTTTTCGGAGGGGCGCGCGGTGGTGGCAAGACTGACGGGGTTCTCGGCAAGTTTGCGCTGAAGGAACGGCGCTATGGGCGCGGCTTTAACGCCGTTTTCTTCCGCCAGGAAATGCCGCAGGCCGACGACCTGATCGAGCGCGCAAAGGAAATTTACCTACCCTGTGGGGCCGACTGGAAGGAACAAAGCAAGACGTTCGTGATGCCGCACGGTGGGCGCGTCAGGTTCCGTCCGCTCGAATCCACGGCCGACGCGGGCAAGTATCAAGGTCAAAACCTCTCCGATGTCGCCGTCGAAGAGGCGGGCAACTACGCCGACCCTCGGCCAATCGACATGATGTTCGGCGCGCTGCGTTCTAAGACTGGCGTGCCGATTCAGATGATCCTGACCGCCAACCCGGGCGGCAGTGGTCAACACTGGATCAAGCACCGATACATTGACCCCGCGCCGCTCGGCATGCAGCCGATTACGCGCACGCTGCCCAACGGAGTCCAGTCGCACAAGTACGTCTACATCCCGTCCCGGGTGTCGGACAACCGCATTCTTCTTTCGCACGACCCGAGCTATGCCGACCGTCTGAACTTGGTCGGATCGCCGGAGCTGGTGCGTGCGTGGCTCGAAGGTGATTGGAACGTCATCGCGGGCGCGTTTTTCCCTGAATTCGACGGGGCGCGTCATGTGGTTGCGCCGCACGAGATCCCCGAACACTGGCTGCGCTTCCGGGCGATGGACTGGGGTTCAGCACGGCCGTTTAGCGTCGGCTGGTACGCCGTAAGTGATGGCGATGACCCACGCTATCCGCGCGGTGCGTTGATCCGATACCGCGAGTGGTACGGATCGACGGGCGAGCCTAACAAGGGCCTGCGCATGACGGCTGACGACGTGGCGCTCGGCATCAAGGCGCGCGAGGAAGGCGACTGCATCACCTACAGCGTTATCGACCCCGCAGCGTATGCGGAGAACGGCGGGCCGAGCATCGCCGAGCGCATGAGCGTGCATGGCGTGCACTTCGGGCCGGCGGACAACAAGCGCGTCGGAACACTCGGCGCGATGGGCGGATGGGACCAGGTGCGTGCGCGCCTCAAGGGCGACGACGACGGCCGGGCGATGGTCTACATCTTCTCGACCGGCGTGCATCTGATCCGCACGCTGCCCGCCCTGCAACACGACGACAAGCGTCCCGAGGACGTGGACAGCGATGGCGAGGACCACGCGCCGGACGAATTCCGGTACGCGCTGATGTCTCGCCCCTACGTGAAGGACGCACCAGACAAGCCGGGGCCGAAGTGGCCGCAACAGCAAACGATTAACGAACTCATCGAGCGCAACGCTCGCAGGTTACGAGGTGATTAGATGCAACTGACGACACAACCCGGCTACAAGGTCGCGACAGCGGTAACGCCGTCCGATTCGACGCTGGTGAACTGCCGCGCGCTGTGGGTCGGTGGCACTGGAACGCTCGTGATTTCCAACGATGCGAGCACCGCAGGCGTGACGCTGTCGGCGATCCCGACTGCGACGCTCATACCCATCGAACTCAACGGCGGGCGCGTCATGGCCGCTTCGTCTGCGACGCTGATCGTCGCGCTTCAGTGAGGTAAAGCATGGTCGCCCCGACGCTTATCAATTCGCCGAACGATGCGCTGAACTTCGGCGCGGACTCGCCGCCTATGGATCGCCCTTGGCGCATGGGTTCTTACGGCGACTCGCGTTCTGTTTCGGTAACTACCAACACACTGCTTGCAATCACGGGCAGCGCAACCGGCATCAACCCGTCCCGCGCGGCGGGGCACATCGCCGGAATCCTCGGTGATGTCGAGATTGTCTGTAACTTCGGCGTCAGCGGGGACACTGCGTCCCTTTGGGCCTCATCGTCACGCGCAAACTCGAAGACCATCAACAACCTTATTGCCGCCAATTTGTTTAAAGGTGGCCCGGTTGATGTGGTGTACGTGCAATACGGCATCAACGACTATATTGCCGGCACTTCTGGCGCCACGGTCGCGGGGTACATCCAAGCTCTGTGCGGCGTGCTCATGTCGTCCGGGTTCAAGGTCATCCTAGAGGCAACAAATCCTGCAAGTGCCGCTCAGTATGGCGCCACGCCATCCGCGAAGCGGGCCGCAACCATCGCGGGCAATGCGTTGCTGAAAACGTGGGCGGCGGGGTTCCCGTCGCAACTGGTGTTTGTGGACACGTTTAACGCGCTGGTTGATACCAGCGGCTACGCGTCCGCCTCGTACTTTGCAGACGGTTTGCATTTCAACCCGATCGGCGCGATGTTGGCCGGTTCGCTTTGCGCGACCGCCGCTCGGACAATTCTCCCGCGCAAACGCAGTTACCTTTACACGAGCGGGTCACTGCTTCAGCCCAATTTGATTGATTGGGGCGCGATGGCGTCCGGGTCGACTCTTTTCACGGTGTCCGATATTGGTTCGGTTTCGTTCTCAACGCCGACATGGAACGTTGATGCCGTCACCGGATTGCCTTATGCCGAGACAATCGGCGTTTGCACCGCGTTGTCTGGCGGGTATGCGCGCGGGCATTTGGAGGTGCACGCTAGCACCATTAGCGGCGGATCGCCTCGATACCCGATTTCTGTCGGTGATGAATTGCAGGGAACTGCATATATCACTATTGACGACGGAAACGGGGGCGTTGCGCCAATCCAGGCGGCAGTTATGCGGCAACGGCTTTATTCAGACACCAAGTTTTCTGATGACGGCGTTTTCGTGGCGGGCGCCGGCTCGACGTTTGTGCAGCCCGTCGCACGTCGTTTCATCACGCCGACGATTGTCACGGCCACGGCCAGCGCGGGCATTTCGGCCCCTGCTGCCGGAGCAGGGTTCCCATTGCAGCCGCATGTTGAGTTCAACACGGTGGGGCAGCGCGCACGAATCCGCTGCTATGCGCCGTCATTGCGCGTCGTAAGCACTGCGGCGCAGCCAACGCAGCCCACGGCCGGAGCGAGTCCCTACACCTACACGAACACGACGGGCGCGCCGGTAAACATCTACATCGCGGGCGGTACCGTTTCCGCGATCACGATCGCGCGGCAGGGTACTGCATTCACAACGGGCCTAACGTCCGGAATGTTCCGGCTTGCGCAAAACGACAGCATCACCGTGACTTACACGGTCATTCCGACCGTCACCGTCATGCCTGACGAAGCGTACAAAAGCCGCTAATGTCTCCCCAACAGGAACACCGCAAATGGGCGCGTGAACTAGAGCGCGCGCACAAGCGCGAAAACGCATGGCGGCAAGAGGGCGAGAAGATCGTCCGCATGTACCGCGCAGAGGAAAAGAAGGCCAACGCCTTCAACATCCTCTGGAGCAACACGGAAACGCTGCGCCCGGCGCTCTACTCCGACGTGCCGCGCCCCGACGTGCGGCGCAGGTTCAAGGATGCGGACCCGGTCGGAAAGATCGTGTCCGAGGTGACCTCGCGCGCGCTACAGGTGGCGCTCGATGGGGATCGCTTCGACGGTGCGATGCGGCGCAGTGTGCTCGATGCACTGCTTCCGGGTCGCGGTGTCTCGCGCATCCGCTACGTGCCGTCGCTGTCGCAAGTGGGCGTGACGGAAGAGACGCACGAGGAAGGCGCGGAAGATCCGACGCACGAAGCCCATGAGGGCAACACCGAAGAGCTTGAATACGAACAGGCGATCGTTGAACACGTCGACTGGCAGGACTTCCGCCGCGGCTACGGCCGCGTGTGGGACGAGGTGCAGTGGGTCGCGTTTCGCTGCCGGCTGACCAAGGAAGACGTGGCCGAACGCTTCGGCAAAGAGATTGCCGCAGCCCTGCAATACGACCAAGACGAAGACGACGCCCAGAAGGACAAGAGCAGCGACAAGCCGGAAGAGTCCGACGACCAGAAGACCGCCGAGTTTTGGGAAATCTGGAACAAGGAAGAGCAGCGCGTCTGCTTCTTCCAGCAGGGTTATCGCGAAGGCTTGATCTACCCGATCGGCAACGAGTCGGGCGAACCGCCGATTGAGTTTGAAGGCTTCTTCCCGTGCCCCGAGCCATTGCAACTTGTCGAGGATTCTTCCTCGCTGCTGCCGATCCCGCTCTGGCGCCTGTACAAGGCGCAAGCGGAAGAGCTTGAGAAAATCTCGACGCGCATCAACAAGATCATCGAGCAGTGCAAGGCGCGCGGTATCTACGATTCGCGCCTGTCCGAGATCGGCAACGTCCTGAAGTCTGCCGAAGGCGACCTGATCCCCGTGCAAGGCGCGGCGCAGATGGCAGCGGTTGGCGGTCTTGAGAAGTCTGTCTCGTGGTTCCCGGTTGAGCAGTACGTGAAGATTCTGGAACAGCTTTACGCTGCCCGCGAGCAGACGAAAGCCGCCATCTACGAAATCACCGGCTTGTCGGATATCGTGCGCGGGGCCTCTCAGGCGTCCGAGACGGCTACGGCGCAGCAGATCAAGAGCCAATACGTGTCGCTGCGTCTGAAGCGCATGCGCGGGCTTGTAGCCATCTACGCGCGGCAGATCGTCCGCATGCTGTCGGAAGTCATCAGCGAGAAATTCTCGCCGGAGACGCTGGCCAAGATGACGGGCGTTCAACTGCCCACGATGGCGCAGAAGCAGCAGGCGCAGATGATGGCGCAGATGATGGCGCAGATGCAGGCGATGCAGTCGCAGCAGATGGGGCAGCAGATGCCCCAGCAACCGCCGAATCCGATCCTGCAACAGCCCGCGTGGGAAGAGATCGTTGAGATCATGCGTAACGACATGGCGCGCACGTTCCGCGTCGATGTCGAGACGGATTCGATGGTCGCGAGCACGATCGAAAGCGACATGCAGGCGCTTGGGCAAGTGGTCCAGGCGCTCGGCGGGTTCTGGCAGACCGCGATGCCAATGATGCAGGCCGGCGCATTGCAGGCCGACGCCGTTCGCTCAATCACCCAAGCCATTTGCCGACGCGCAAAGCTAGGAACGGAAGTAGAAGACGCCATCGACAAGATGCAGCCGCCGCAGCCGCCGCAGGCCGATCCGCTCATGCAGGAAAAGATGCAGCTAGAGCGCGAGAAGATGCAGATGGAAGGCGAGAAGATCAAAGCCGAGGGCGCAGCCGTGCAGATGGACATGCAGGCGAAAGAGCGGGAGCACGGTTACCGCATGCGTGAAATCGAAGCGAAGTCACAAGCGACGATGATCGACGCGCAGGCTAAGGCCATGTCGCAACCGCTGCCGGAGATTTACCCCGATGCGTAGGCGCTACATCTTCCGCGACGGCGCTTGGATGGAGATTCCGCGCGACTACGTACCGGAGCCTTCCGGGCCGTTGATCATGCCGGACCTGCCGGGCTATGAGTCGCCGGCAACGGGTGAATGGGTCGAGGGTCGCGCTGCGCGTCGAGAAGACCTGAAGCGCGCCGGTTGCCGTCCGTGGGAAGGCAAGGAACAGGAATTGAAGGAACGCAACCGACAGCAGTCATACATCCGCGAGGGCAATGCCCGCGCACTGGATGAGGCGGCGAACCGCGCGTTCTACCAGATGGACCCGAGCAAGCGCCGACTATTGGAGCGCGGATGAAACTCTCCGACCTCGCCGAGGTGACGACGATCGTCATGCTGCGCGACGAGCTGGCGCGGGTAGCTCGCGGACTCGACAAGGCGCGCACGTTCTCGATTGTTATGAGCACAACGGAAGCCGGGGAAGTGTCTTGCACGTTGCCGGCGGACTTTGCGCCGGACGTTGCGAACCTCGTGCAGAAGCAGATTGCATTGCTGGACAACGAACTGAAGGGTTTTGGCATCGAGCCCTGAAACAGTAAGTAGCAGCACCCCAAACGGCCTTGGAGAAATCCCGGGCCGTTTTCATTTCTGGAGCGGAGAACCCGTGGAAGAAAGCGAAGTGATCGAAGCAGCAGAGCACGACCCGGACGCAGCAATCGCGGAGAAGTGGGCAGAGATTCAGGGCCGCATGACCGACGACGCGCCGGAGGAATCGACCGATGAAGCCGCCACGGACGAATCGCAAGAGGAACGCGCGCAGAAGGCGCGAGACGAGCGCGGACGGTTCGCAAAGGCCGACGCCGCAGCAGAGAGCGTTGAAGCGCCTGTAGAGGCTGAGGCACAGCCGCAGGCACAAGCGCCGACGACTCCCGAGGGCTGGGACATCAACCGCCCGCCCGCGAGCCTGTCGCCGTCTGCAAAGACCGAATGGGACAAGCTCCCCGAGTCCTGGCGGCGCGAGATCCACAAGCGCGAGGCCGACGCGCACCGGGGCGTGCAACAGATCTTGCCCGACGCCCGGCTCGGCAACCAGATTCGCCAGATGGTGGAGCCGTATCGGTCGTATCTCGACGCGAGCGGCACGACACCCGAGGCTGCGGTCGTCGGACTGTTGCGCACCGATCAACTGTTGCGCACCGGCACGGCCGCGCAGAAGCAACAGGCGTTTGCCAATCTCGCGCAGCAATACGGCATCGACCTCGCCGCGCAGCAGTACGCGCCGGAGCAGCAGCCGCAACAGGAATTCAGAGACCCTCGCCTTGACCAGTTCTTCGCCATGCAACAGCGGCAGGAGCAGCAGCGCATGCAGGGCGAGCAGCAACGAGCAGAGCAAGAAGTCGGTGTGTGGTTGAACGAGTCGGACGCGCAGGGCAAACCCCTTCGCCCGTTCGTCGACAACGTGCACGCCGAAATGGTCGCATTGATCCCGGCGATTCAGTCGCAAAAGCCGGGGGCATCGACCCGTGAAGTGATGGAAGAAGCGTACACGCGCGCAGTGTGGGCAAACCCCGCAACGCAGAGCGTGCTCATGCAGCAGAAGTTAGCCGAATTGGAAGCGAATCGCCGCGCAGAAAACCTGCGGAAGGTCGAAGACGCCAAGAGGGCCGCAAGTGTCAACGTCGCACGCCGTGGCGTTGTCCCGCCAAAACCAGCCGCACTCGATATGCGTGACTCCATCGCGGAGAACGCGCGCGCGCTGGGCCTACTCTAAGGAACTGACATGCCCGCAAGCATCACCAGCATTTACGCGGCTTGGACGGAACTGGCTACCACGACTTATCGCCAGTACGCGTCGAAGACCGCCGACAACGTTTAACAAACCGGACGTTGTAAAACCGGGTGAGTTCTGTAGACGCTGAAACGCCAATACAGACCGAAGCCGCAGAGGGCCCAAAGGTTCTGCGGAACGGCGAACGACTAGGCTGTGAGTCCCAACAATAACCAGCCCACGAGCGCCCGGCACCTGAAACAAACCAAAGAGGGAAATCCCGAATGGTCGTTGTGTACGCGGTTGAATGTGCCCCGACAGGGCACGCATATGTAGGCATCACGTCAGGGAAGCTCTCGAAAAGGTTTCGCGAGCATCGTTGTCTAGCCAAGTCTGGCAAGCATCATTCGGCGAAGTTGAATGATGAATGGCAGCAACACGGCGACGGCGCATTCAGCATCAAACCGCTGGAAGTGCTGGACGACGATGCGACGCTCATCGAGAAGCGATCGGCTGAACTGAAATGGCTGCGCGAGTACGACGCGCGCGGCGCATTGCTGAATCAGGCGATCATCTCATTCGCTCCGACACCGGAAGCAACGGCGAAGGGCATCGAGGCATCCCGGGCAGTGGTCGGCAACAGATGGACGCCGGAAGCCAATGAAAAGCGCCGACAGGCGCAACTAGGCAAGCCGAAAAACCACGGACACAAGATTAGCGCGACGAAACGCGCTAAACAGGTGAAGAGATAGTCTGAGCTAACGGGAAAAACAACCGTTAGAAGCGCGGGATAAAGAGCCCACGCGATAACAACCCTGTCCAAGCACAACGCGCTTTGGCGCAAGCTCTCGCAGAAAGGCAAGATCCGCATGGAAGACGGTGGCCTGTCCATCGTCACGCCGCTGGAATACGCTTCCAATAGCACGTATCAGCGGTACAGCGGCTATGACGTGCTCAACATCAACGCCGTCGACGTGTTGACCGCTGCCGAATACCCGTGGCGTCAGGCTGCGGTGAACGTGGCCGCGAGCGGTCTTGAACTGCGCACGAACATGGGCAGCTCGAAGATCATCAACTTCACGAAGTCGAAGATCACGAACGCGCAGCACTCGTTCGGCAACAACCTGAGCATCGACCTGTACTCCGACGGCACGGCCGCGAACCAGATCAACGGTCTGCAAGCCCTCGTCTCGGACGCTGGCACGGGCACGGTGGGCGGCATCAATTCGTCGACGTTCTCGTTCTGGCAAAACGTCGTGCAATCGGCTGCGGCCCCGCTGCAAGGTGGCTCCGCGATCACGCCGAGCGCGACAACGATCGAATCCCTGATGCTCCCGCTCTGGATTCGCCTGACTCGTCAGGGTGATAAGCCGGACATGATCGTGCTGTCGGATGACTATTTCACGTTCTTCGAACAGTCGCAGACGAGCCTGAAGCGGTACGCCCCTGAAGACAACGGCGCGGGCGGCATGCTGGCGATGAAGTACAAGAGCGCCGACGTGTTCTTCGATTCGTCGGGCGGCATCCCTGCGGCGCATGGCTACTTCCTGAATACCGACTACCTCGAACTCGTGGTGCACTCGGCCGCGAACATGGAAATCATGGACGAGCTGAAGTCGGTCAATCAGGACGCCGTGGTCATCCCGATTCTGTGGCAAGGGAACGTCGTGACCTCCAACCGCTCGCTTCAGGGCGTGCTCAAGGCTTAAGGGGAACACTATGACGACTTCCGCAGGCATCAACAGCATCGTTGGCTATCCGTTCGCCGGCAACGCCAACAACACCACCAACGGCGGTCTTGCCGTCGAGGTGGCAACCGCAACGTCCGGCTATGTTCCGCTCATCCCGGTGGGCACGATCACGTCCGTGGTCGATCCCTACTGGGGCGGTCTGGAACTGATCCGGCTCGCTGTCCCGACGTCCACAACGGCGATCGTTGCCGGTACGCTGGCGGTCTGGGATTCGAGTTTCCAGTACGTCATCGCGCCGAATACGGCGAACATGGGCCAGTCTCTCGGCGTGTCCATGTCTGCCATTCCGCTGAACGCGACCCACGTGCAATACGCGTGGTTCGTGATCGGCGGCAAGTGCCCGGTGCTCTGCGGCGCATCGGTGGCGGCAGATACGGCGTTCGGCATCACGGCGGCAGGCAAGGGCGGTGCAATCGCGAACGGCAAGCAGATCGTGAATGCGCGCGTTCGTACGGCTGCGACGGCGACGGTGGCGAAAGCCAACACGACGCTTCAGTCCGGATCGACGGTCTACAAGGTGGCGAATACCGATGGCTGGTTTGTCGGTCTTCCGCTGTCCGGTACGGGCGTCGCTGCTTCGTCGGTCATCACCGGCATCGACCCCGATAACCGCACGGTCACGGTGAACAACGCCGCGACTGCTTCGGGTTCGGTGACGGTGACGGGGACGTACAACGATGGCTCCGCGAACTACTGGAACACGGCCATCCTGAACCGCCCGTTCGCTCAAGGGCAGATCGTTTAACCGCAGTCCAACGCAACACGGCCCCGCTTCGGCGGGGTTTTTTATTGGGCGTTATCCAGCGTCCAATAAAAAGCCTTTCACCGTGGAGAACCCACCCAATGCAAGTCGTCGTGTCCGAGAACTCTGTCCGCCCTTTTATCCGCTTCGAACAACGCTCCGTGCAGGACCGCAACGCGAGCGAGGATGCCGGGCACCCGGTGTATGTGAACGTCGATTTCGTGATCCTGATGCAGAAGGGATCGAAAGACGAGTACGTGAAGCAGGCCGATGAATGGTTCGCGCAGAAGAAGCGCGAGTCCGCGACGGGCGTCTACAACCCGCAGTGGCTGGAAGCCTTCAAGAACGCTTACGACGGATGGAAAAAGGGGCAAGAGATCCCCGCAGACGGCATGCCGCTCACCATGTGGCCGGGCATCACGCCCGCCGAGGTGGATATGTGCAAGGGCATCGGCTGCTATTCCGTCGAGGACGTGGCGAACATGACCGAAGAGGCGCTGTCCCGCTTCCTCGGCTCGCGTTCCCTGCGTGACAAGGCACGCGCCTACCTCGCCGCCGCAAAGGATCACGGCAAGGTGAGCGAGGAAAACGCCGCGCTCAAGGTCCGCGTGAGCGAGCAGGACACGCAGATTGCCGACCTCATGCGCCGGCTCGAAGCCCTCGAAACCGAAGAACGTCGCGGCCCCGGTCGCCCGCGAAAGGAAGCCGCCTAAATGTCATTGCTCACGATGGTTACGCAAGTCTGCCGGCGTATCGGCATCGTCGCGCCGAATGCCGTCGTGAGCAGTGCCGACCCGCAGATCATCCAACTGCTCGCGCTCGCAAACGAAGAGGGCGAGGAACTTGCCAACCGCTATCCGTGGCAGGCAATGCGGCAGCAGGCGACGTTCACGACGGTCGCGACGGAATCGCAGGGCACGATGACGGCGCTTACGGGCACTGACTTCAAGTACATCGTGAACGAGACGTTCTACAACCGATCGCTTCGGCGTCCGGTGTTCGGCCCGCTGTCGGATAGCGACTGGCAGAACCTGAAGGCCATGCAGATCAACGGCCCGTGGAATCAGTTTCGGATTCGCGGTAATGAAATGCTGTTTATCCCGGTGCCTGCGGCCGGTCAGGATTGCTATTTCGAGTGGCAGTCGAAGAACTGGTGCAGCGACTCGACGGGCGCGACCACGCGCAGCGCATGGGGCGCGGATGACGACATCGGAATCCTCGATGAAACGATCATGTTGCACGGCCTCATCTGGCGCTGGAAGAGCGTGAAAGGTTTCGACTACGCCGAAGACATGGCGAAGTACGAACGCCTCGTGGACGACGCCACGGCCCGCGATGGTGGCAAGCCAATTCTGAACGGCAGCGCGAATCGCTTCGACGTGTACCCGGGCGTGCTTGTGCCCTCCGGTAGCTGGGCGCCCTGATGTTCCAGGCACTCGCCACCAAGCGTCCGCGCAAAACACAAATCACCCGCATCTCGTCCGTCCCTGCTCCGGTGGGCGGATGGAACGCGCGCGATTCCTATGCCGCGATGGGCGCATCCGATGCGGTCATTCTGGAGAACTTCTTTCCGCTGCCCTATGCGGTCAGTCTGCGGAAAGGCTTTACTGAATGGGTCACCGGCATGACCGACCCGGTCGAAACGGTCCTGCAATACCGCCCGCCCACAGGTAATGGCGAGCTTTTCGCGGCTGCTGGGGCGAACATCTACGACGTATCGGCAAGCGGTGCCGTCGGCGCTGCGGAAGTCTCCGCACTGACCTCGGCACAATGGCAGTACATCAATTTTTCCGTGGGCGGCACGGCGTACCTGTACGCGGTCAACGGGGCCGATAAGCCGCTGCTCTACAACGGCGCGACGTGGACGCCGATCGATGGTGCGTCGGTGCCTGCGGTGACGGGCGTCACGACGACCACGCTCGCGAACATCAACATCCACAAGACGCGCGTGTGGTTCTGCGAGAACGGCACGCTGAAGGCGTGGTATCTGCCGACGAATGCAGTCGGCGGCGAGGCGTTGGCGCTTGACCTCTCCAACCTCTGCCAGCGCGGCGGCTATCTCGTCACGATGGCGACGTGGTCCTACGACAACGGGCGCGGGATGGACGATTACGCCGTCTTCGTCACGAGCGAAGGCGAAGTGATCGTCTATCAGGGGACCGACCCGGCTTCTTCTGCCACGTGGTCACTCGTCGGGGTCTATGCCATCGGCACGCCGCTGGGCAGGCGCTGCGCCGTCAAGTACGGCGGGGATCTTCTGCTCATCACCAAGGACGGCGTGGTCCCCATGTCGAAGGTGCAAACCTCGACCATCGTCACCAGTCGCGCGACCATCACCGACAAGATTCAATCCGCCGTCAGTGAAGCGACCACGCTCTACGGCGCAAATGACGGTTGGCAGATTCAGGTATTCCCGCCTGAAAACATGCTGCTTCTGAACGTGCCGGTTTCCAGTACCACGCAGGAACAGTACGTCATGAACACCATCACGGGCGCATGGTGCAACTTCAGCGGCATGGCGGCGAACTGCTGGGAACTCTGGAACGACTCGCTTTACTTTGGCGGCGTCGGCACGGTCTACAAAGCGTGGACCGGCAACAACGACAACGGCGCAAACATCGTCGGCGAGGCCCTGCCCGCGTTCAACTACTTCGGCAGCGGCACGCAGAAAAAGCGCGTACCGATGGTGCGTCCGCTCATCGCAGCCGACAGCACGGCCGGCGTGTTGATCGGCCTGAATACCGACTTCGTCCTCTCGCCTCCCACGGGCTCGCCATCGTTCACGCCGACCACGGCGTCGGTATGGGACACGGCTACATGGGATTCCGGCACCTGGGGTAGCGGTGAACTCGAAATGAAAACGGATTGGCAGAGCGTGTTCGGCACGGGCTTTTGCGCCGCGCTGCACATGATCGTCGAGACCAACGCCGCGAACCTGCAATGGATCGCGACTGACTACGTAATTGAAGATGGCGGGGTGATCTGATGGG
>ERZ650304.185-NODE-185-length-39021-cov-19.788611_pt1 | contig 39021 bp, 51 predicted proteins | sample MGYA00376240_ERZ650304 | MGnify/ENA primary metagenome ERZ650304 (study PRJEB26733, sample SAMN07839271) | wastewater metagenome | biome: small river; feature: stream; material: water | place: USA: North Carolina | collected 2016-03-01 ... | reverse complement strand
ATGGGGTACACAGGAAGATAACGAATATGCATCACTCTTCGGTTCTACAAAGTACGAGCCACGAGAACTTAAGGAGAGACTACAGCGTGTGAAAGAAATCATGCAAGAAAAGTCTGTGCAAGGTCTTTCATCACAAGTGGATCCATTCTCTACAGGCGAAAACTTCTTTGAAACTAAGACAACTATGACTAACAACATAGTACAAGGCGAGAACGAAGCTAAAGCAACTATAAACACAAGTTATACTACGTTTACTCCTGAAACAAAGACTGCTGTAAAAGTACTCTTTAACAAGAACTACACAAACGCTCAAGTTGTGGAGTATTTAAAAGCTAAAGGAGTACTAAAATAAAACTATGCTATCACCACAACAAATCGCAGAGATGGATGCACTAACAGGACTACAGTCCTCTAATGTGCCTGACGTTCATCCTAATGCTCAGTCTAGAATATCAGAGTTAGACGCACTTGACGGTGTTGGTGAGTTTACTGGTGATAAGTCTGCACCATTCCAAGCGACAGGCGAAGAAGGACTAATAAAAGGTACTGCTAAGGCTATTGGTAATGCACCAGGCTCTACTGTGAAGCTAGTTAAAAACGTAGCAGATGTTGTGCTACATCCTGTTGATACAGTCAAGGGAATAGGTGGAATAGTTAAAGGGTTAGGTGCAAAAGGAGCACAGTTAGCAACTGAAGGTCTAGCTTATACAGATGCAGGACAAGAAATACTAAAGGTAGCACAAGCTCGTGGAGGTAATGTTACTGTCGATGAAAAAGGTATGTATCATCCTGGAAGCACAGAAGATACACAGAAGTTCGACCAGTTAATTAAGTTCTTCGGAGATCGATATGGAAGTGTGGACAAGCTAAAGGAGACTGCTATTGAGGATCCTGTTGGAGTACTTGCTGATGTTGCTTCTCTCTTTACAGGAGGAGGTGCCGCTGCTAGAACTGCAAAAATGGGAGCAACTGCTGAAAAACTAGCAGAAGCAGGTAAAGTTACAAATCCTATCAATGCTATTCCTGGAGCGTTATCTAAGGCAAAGACAGTGGTTGGTGAAAGTCCTGTTGGACAGGTTATATCTGATGTATCTCCTACATCATACAAGATGCTACAAGGTCAAGTTACTAAGGCACTAGAGTTAACTCCTGGTGATCTAGCTACTATTGCAAAGAAAACAGGTAACGATGTCACAAAGTTTATCGCTGACAACAACCTTATAAAAAGTACTCCTGAGGAAATAGCACACGCATTAGACGATATGCGAAAGAGTAGAATGGCAGAGGTTCGTGGTGAAATAGCAAACGTGAAGAATACATACTCTGTGAAAGAAGTGCCTAGCTTTAAGAAAGGTCTTGACTCTATATTGGGAGATGTAGAGAACGTACCAGGACTAGAAGCTGAGGCGGCACAGATAGCAGAACTATCAAAGAAGACATCACTTTCACTTGATGATATTCAAACTGCAAAGGAGTTGCTCGATAAGAACACAAACATCTACTCAAAAACAGGTGATGTTAAAAGTGCCACAAAAGCACGTGGACTTGATGTTATGCGTAAGGAGTTGAAAACTTTTATTGAAAATGAAGTTACTAAAAATACTGATGGTGCGACCAACATTAGACAATTAAACAACGATGTGATGACAACTCACGCTATCGAGGATGCTATCACTACACGAGCAACACGAGGTATGTCTAGACAGTACCTAACAGCATATGACCTCGCTCTTGGTATGGGTGGTGCGTACTTCCATCCACTAGTTGGAGCAGGTGTGGTTATAGGAAAGAAACTTGCACAGAGTCCTACATTGCGACTTGGGTTCGCTAAACTACTATCTGGTATGCCTATTAAGACGGTTAAAAAGGTAGTGAAAGAACTTACTGACAAAACTGTCTCACCTGAAACGAAGGCACTCTTACAGAATATGGTGGACGAGGTCGGTAAAAAATCACCTTACATTGAGTCAGGTGCAAATGTATTACCTGCCATAGAGGAGTAACATGTATAAACCAAGTAATATGACCCACCAAAACCTCCATATTGCTACATATACAGCTCCTAATATCATCCCCAGTGAAAATAGAATCTTACTCATAGGTTCAGTATACAACAACGTACACAACAAATAAATACCTATGTCCACTCCAATAATCAAAGGAATAGTTCGCAGAAAAGCAGCTCCTAGAAAGGTGGTGAATATAAAGACGCTAAAAACTGAAGAACTTCTAAAGAAAACCTCAAGTTTAAATAAAGAGTTGGAGTCTTTGAAGCAGGATGTCATAGAAACTGTGGACTTAGGTCTAGAGCAGGTTATACAAACCGTAGATCAGAAAATGGAGGAAGTGGACAGTGTTCTTGACTCTGTAGTAGAAAAGACTAATGAAATTATTGAGGTAATGTCGGAGTTAGAGGCTCCACAAGGTATTCCAGGAGATGATGGAGAGGACGGTAAGGATGCTGACGAAGAGAAGATAAAAGAAGAGGTACTAGCCGAGCTACGAAAGACGTTAGACAGGGAGGCAATTATCCAAGAGCTTCTTCTCCGTATTCCACCTGCACAAGTAATAGACGAGAAAGCACTCCTTAAGAAGTTGCTTTCTAAAGTACCTGAGAGTAAGGAGAGCCTTAAGATCATCCGTGAGAATATCGAGGTAGATCCAATGGCTATTATCCAAAAAATAATGGAACTTCCTGCAGGTAAGTTTAAGATTAAAAGCGATCAGGTTGATGGTCTAGAACAGACGATGTCTGCGTTCCGTAGTCAGTTAGGTAAAGGATATCTACACGGTGGTGGAGATACTGTGGTAGCAGGTACGAATATTACTATTACTACCGACAGTCAAGGTCGTAAGGTTATTAGCTCTACAGGTGGGGGAGGTGGTGGCACTCCGTCAAATACTGTTGTTAGTGAAACTACATATGGTCAAGCATCAACTGCAGGTGTCTCTACTGATTACTCACGAGGTGACCACAGTCATGGAACTCCTGCACTTCCTACAAAGGGGGATATTGGACTTGGTAATGTAGACAATACTAGTGACCTTAACAAGCCTATCTCTACAGCTACACAAACAGCTCTTGATCTAAAGGTAGACGACACAGAGCTTGTTAACTATTTTAATAAAACAACTGATGATACTGATGACATAACAGAAGGTGCTACTAATAAGTTCAATCAAACACACACTGGTGAGGTAACTGGTGCTACTGTACTTACGCTTGATAAAACAACTATTACAAACAAGACAGCTGTCGTTCCTGTTGGTGCTGATTATTTAATATTCTCTGATACATCCGATAGCGGTAACTTAAAGAAAGCATTAATCTCCACTCTTCCAGGAGGTGGAGGAGGTGGTACAGTTAACAGTGTTGTGGCAGGTGATAACGTGGTGGTCGACTCCACAGACCCTGCAAACCCTATCGTGTCAGCATACGGTGCTAACACAGATGGTGGTACAGCAAGTAGTGTGTACCTCCCTGTGCAGGTTATTAACGGTGGGGGAGCATAATTAACTGATATACTATTTTTATGGCAGACATCATTCAAATTAGACGAGATACAGCAGCTAACTGGACATCAGTTAACCCTATTCTTGCACAGGGTGAAATGGGGCTTGAGACAGATACCATTAAAATAAAGTGGGGCGATGGAGTTAATGCTTGGAACGCTCTCGCCTACTTTACCGCTGCAGGTGGCGGAGGTTCTGTGCTTAAAGGCACTGCAGTTGTGGACTTTGGAGCATATCCAGGTACTAACTATGTATCCACTACTGTTCCAAACGTGAACATTGTTGCTGCTTCATCACAAGTGATTGTTGGCATTGGTGGTACAGCAACTGCTACTCATAGCATAGATGAACACGCTATAGCTCCTATCAAATTCACAGCTACTAACTTAGTGAATGCAACTTCCTTTGATATACTTGCAGTATCAGACTGGAAGTTGAGCGGAACGTTTAATGTGTTTTATTTAATAATTTAATTACAAAAATATGGGATTTAATCTACTAGGTTTTATAACAGGAAACGGACTAGAGATCACAAGCACAAACGCTGCTAAAGCGGCTGCTTATGATACTGTCGGTAATCCTATGAGTATCATTCAACGTGGTTCTGTTCCTGCTACACAACAGGCATTGATGATAGCAGGTAAGAATGATCAGATTGCAACAATGCTTCGCACAGACAGAAAAGGAAACTTAATCACTGGGAACTACAACCCAGAATTAATTGAAAACTTTGAAGGTGCTACTGTAAACGTACAGAAGTGGACGCAAGCGTCTACAACTTTCGTGCCAGTTCAGTCCACACTCGCTGGTTACACTTTCAACTCCACAAACTTAACCACAGTATCAGCTGTGTCTATTCTCCAGTCACAACGTTTATTCTACAAGTTTGCTCGTATGCCTTTGCAAATAAAGAAACGTTACCGACACTCAATGGTGTCAGGAACTATTGCAGACTTCGGTTGGGGTGTTCCTACCACGACTACTCTTATTGTTCCTAACGGAGTGTGTTTCCGTATGACATCATCAGGAACTGTTCAAGGTGTAATGACTTACAACTCTGTGGAAATTGCTATTCAGTCAGTTCTCTCTACTGTAGGGTCAAATGGTAACACCATAGGTGCTGCTCTTAACATGAGTAACTCATACTATACAAGTAACTACTTCGTATACGACATAATCATTGACGATGATAATGCAGTGTTTACTATTCAAGATACACAGACAGGAGAAGTTATAGGACAGCTATCTCTCACTGTTCCTATCGCTTATCAAAAGATGTGGGGAGCAACCGCACTTCCATTTTACTCTCGTGTTTATAACAACACAGCTCCTGCTTCGTTCCCTACAAATATCATCACAGATTTACAGATTCTTTCACTTGACATCGGTCTTAATCCAGACGCACAACAAAATGCTGCTAACTTATCGCTTTCAGCAGGTCGTCAACCATTCACAGGAGCACAAAATGAGAACCATACTAACTCTACAGCTCCTACATCAGCCACGCTTTCTAACACTGCCGCAGGGTATACAACGCTAGGTGGTAAGTGGCAGTTTGCTGCAGTCGCAGGAGCTGTTACTGACTACGCACTATTTGGATTCACTGTACCTGCAGGATCTAAATTCTTATGTGAAGGTGTGCGTATTGAGTCACGTAACACAGTAGCAGCAGTTGCGACAACTTCTACTACACTTGAGTGGGCTATGGGATTCAACTCATCGGCAGTTTCACTTGCAACTGCTAACATAATTCGTAGACAAATAGGAACTCAAGTGTTTGCTATTGGTGCTGCTATTGATGCTCCTGCTACTCCTATTGATGTAAACTTTGGTACTGCAGAAGTTGTGGAGTCAGGACGTTTCGTCCATGTGATCCTAACTATGCCAACAGGAACAGCAACTGCTACTGAAATCTTTAGAGGACAAGTACTTATTAAAGGGCGATTCATTTAATTAAATATATGGAACACGAAGTAAAACTATCTGGTGGAAACTACGGATGGTATGTAGTCGTAGGAGGTGTAGCTTATCTCCACGATGAAAGTGGTGATGTTGTAGATACTATAAGCGATAACGTTACTGTTACTAGTGAAGAGATAACAGTTAATGATTGGGTCTATACGATAATTAATGGTGTGGCTGTATTTTCTGGAATGATTAAGTAATGTATGAAGCCTGAGACTATAGGAGAAATCAACATAATGTTTACTCACCTCATGACTGAGGTTCAAAAAATCTCAAGTGAGCTGAAAGAAAACACGAACCTATCACTACAAATACACAGTGAAGTGAAGAAGACAAACGGTAGAGTAAACGTAATAGAACCACTAGCTTTCGATTACCGAGAGCGTAGAGCACAGGCTAAAGGAGCTGTGACTATGTGGGTACTATTGGGGACAGTCGTAGTGTCAGGAATTGGTCTATTAGGTACACTATACTTGGACAAAGTTCAAAGGGAGATTACAGACGGTGTGGTCTCCACATTAGAAAGTAAATATAATATCGACTATGAAAAAGACAACCCTCAAGTTATCAAAAAAAAGTAAGCCTACACTAAGACTTAGTAAGAAGACTAAAAAGAACACATATGGAGCCTAACGAAATATACACAAAACAAGTAAAGTGGTACGAGTCATCTACTGGTAACGGCAACCTAGCCATGACTGTAAAAGGTGCATCTATCGCCTTTATTCCCCTTATCATATCCATCCTAAAGGCACAGGGGGTAGAAATAACAGAGGGGCAGGTTGCAGAGTTTATTGAGCAGGTGTTTACTCTTGTGTCGGTTAGCCTTGTCCTTTTTGGTACGGTTCGCAAGGCATACTACGCTTTTAAGCGTTAAAATGAGCACTTTTAGGTACACGTTCAGTCTGTACTTTATAAAAATAAGAAAGACATTAAGGACTATTATATCGTCCTTTAAAAAGAAGCTAGAAGAAGAAGAAAGGGAGGTATAATGGTACTAAACAAACACTCCACTTGTCGAAATCCAAGTGGAGTGTTTGCTTTTATGAAAAAATTACTTCATGCATTTCTTTCTTATATTTGGTTGTGTACCCTCTCCAGAAAGAATTTTTACTTTTTATTATAGTATATGATATCCACATAACGTACGGTACTTATCCACAGTTTTGTGTATACTATCTGATATGGATACAACAAAACAATCAGGCTTTATACCTGAAGAACCAAGTGCTGAGGACTACTTTATGGGAGGTGTAACAGGTGTGGCTAGTAAGGTGCAGGTAGAAAATGGTGACTGGACAGCGTACCAACCTAGTCCACTGCCACAGTACTTAGACGGTAAGTTTGATACGCTTTCTTGTACTACATTCTCTGCTGTTTCTATCTTGGAGACAAAACTTAACTTTCTATTAGCTAATAACAAGATGTCAGGTGCTTGTGTTTCGTTCCTTAGAACTAATGGGTACATAGTGGACAATAAAGTACACTTTTCTAGACGTTTCTCTGCTATTAAGTCAGGGACTACGATGATGGGTAATACGTTTAAGAACGTAGGTGACTCGCTTCGCAAGGACGGTCTTATACCTGATCATATGCTCTTTTTTGGTGGGACTACATGGAGCGAGTACCACGATGTGAAGAATATAGATCTAAAGATGGTAGCTCTCGGACTTCGCTTCCTAGCTTTCTTTGATATCAAATATGAATGGGTTGTGGTCAACTCTATAAACGGTCTGGTAGACACTCCTAGAGAAAAGTCATCTGTTATGGAAGCAAAACAAGAGATGCCTCTACAGATGGCTATTCCTTTCCCATCTACTCATGCAACTACGCTTATGAGTGATACGGAGATATTTGATACCTATCCACCTTATGAGTTCACGTTTAGCGATACATATCCTGTCCACTATATTTTTAAACTCTCTATAGAGGAAAGAAAGACAGATGTAGTGTTCCAGTTCAATAACAACCTTTCTCTTGGATCCGTCAGCAACGATGTGCTTATGCTTCAGAAGTTTTTAAACACAACAGATACGCCAGTCGGTAACTACGGTAAGGAAACCACCTTTTTTGGAGAACTTACAAAGAATGCTCTTGTAGCGTTTCAAAAGAAGTGGGCGATTAGTCCTGCTATTGGATACTTCGGACAGGTCACACGAGCTAAGGTTAATAGCCTAGTGTCTCCTGAGGTGGTTGTGAAGCAGTCCAGGATAGATGCTTTTTGTTATGCTATTCAAAAACATGAAGGATATTATCCTGGATCTAAGTCTTATAGAAATAACAACCCTGCGAATTTTAGATGGACTAAATTCGTACAAGACACTCTAGGTGCGACAGGTAAAGACAATACATCTTTTGCAGTATTTCCAACATATAATGCAGGATTTAATGCCTTAAAAGTTTTTATAAATATGGCTTGTACAAATCAACTTGCAGCATATAGAAGTTCAATGAACATATATGATTTCTTTAATGTTTATGCACCACCACAAGATAATAATGACTCAAAAAGATATGCAGAAGTTGTTGCGTTAGCAGTTGGTGTTTCACCGACATCATCAATCAGTATTTTGCTCAGCTAATCTTTTTTGTTGAAAGTTCATACCTTTTGGGTAATGTTCTTTCATGTGTTCGGATTGAGAAGAATGTAACTCCAAGTTTTCTATACGATTATCTCCACGTATTCCATTTATATGATGGACTACTTCTTTTCTTGTTAAGAATCTTCCTATTTTTTTCTCTATTACTAATCTATGTTCTGTAACATAACCATCTCTATCTCTGTTTGGATGTTCTTTTGAAAGTACATAGATGTATCCTTTGTGTCTTAGTTTTCCTCCTTTATAGTGTGTTGGTCGGTGATTAATTCTCCCCTTAGAAGAGCATTTTATACTACAATACTTAAATGTTTCTTTACGACATAACTTTATCTCTACATCTTTTTTACATACGGTGCATTCTATAGATATTGCTGTTTTTCTCATTCCTGTATTATAATTCCTATATTAAGTAAAAGCAACTAAAGGCACTCCCCTACTTTAGAAGCAATTAGAAGAGTTCTAAAAAACCCATATAAATATAGGTTTTTTTGAGTAGTGGGGGTACTTTTTTAATTAGAAGAGTAGGGGAGTACTATAAGTAAACTGTAGTTATTGCTATCTCTTCGGCTCTCTTTTTTGTTAGCGACTTGACTCTTTTGCTTTCTGAGATAAAGTCGTAGACGTTTATTATTGAAAACTGTCCAGGATATTTGATGACCATATACCCATCTACTGGTGGGATGAAAGAACAGTCACAAGGCTTCTCTCTTGGATCAGCATCGCTATGTTTCCAAAACAAGCCTGACTCTTGTGCTGTAACTAAGGACTCTGTCTGGCGTTTTAGGGTTTTTTTAATTGTTATAGGTAAGCTACTAGTGGTCGTTTGTTTCAACTCAAAGTTACCGTATAACTTTTTCTTTCTTACATACTGACCGAACAACGTCTGAAAGTTTGCTTCTCGTTTCATATTAGTACATCTCTCTTAGAATATCTCGCACCATCTGTCCTTGTAGATACGTGTAGGCTTCCTCGCTTTCTTTACTAAGGACCAGACCTGCACGTCTTAGAATATAGTGGGTTAGGTGTAGACACTCGTGTACTACGCTGTCTACTGTATCAATCCATTGATCTTCGTGTGAAAGTAACACAACGTATGCTTTAGGTAGTTCGGTGTAAGTAAAAGCAGAACCACTATTGATAACGTAGTTGTCGCAGTAATTCTCCTTATCTTTCAACATCTCTTCTTCTACGTGTTTCACTATCAACTTAGCATTAGGAGAGTTTATCTTTTTAATCTTTTGTAGTGCATCAGAAAATTGTCCGTTTACAACAACTACTATCTCCTGTTTGTAAGGTTTTGCTGTTATAAAAAACACTTTTTTCTTTCCAACTTTTTCGTTCTTTTTTTTCATCTTGGTCTTACGTTAGGATATAACTCACTTACTAAATCTGACTGGTACACAGCTCTTGAGTCTACGTCTAACAACGACAAAACTCCCTCCCAACCTCCACCAGTATCACAAAACGTTACTCTGCCGACCTTGAAAGGCACAGGAGAGATACGCCACACTGTAGTGTGACCAATAAAGATCTCTGCAAAGTCTTTAACCTCTTCACATAGTTGTGGTTGTTCTCTAAATCGTCTGCTCCACATAAGTTCCATCTTGTCCTGCTTTTCTAGTGGTACTCCGTCTATGTATCCTCCGTGTACGAATAGTCTATTTTTACTATCTACATAGTAGAAAGGAGTGTTCTTAAGAAAACCAAGATGTCTGTTCTTGGTGGTCTGTCCGTGCTTCTCGTAACTGGCTATGGTGTTCTGTCCTCCTTGTTTTACCCATATATCAGGTTGCTCGCCTTTCTTGAGCCAGTCTTTTAACCACTGATCGTGATTACCACGCACCATAATAAAGTTCTTAATTTTAAACAGCTCGTCAAAGCACTCAACTACCTCCGTCCAGCCGTCTGCAATGTCACCAAGAGAAATAAGCGTGTCGTTCTCATAGTTAAACTTGCTACGCTCTAGCACTTGGAGTAGTGCCTTATAACCTCCGTGTAAATCCCCTAGTACAAACGTTCTACTTTTATTGTTCATGTATTTTTTCTTGAAAATCCTCACCTGCTTCTATTGCTTTGTGACACGCTTCGTCTACTCCGCCTTTAACTACTAAATGTATATATAAGTTCTTCTTAAGTGCATCTGCTCGGAGTACACGTCCGCAACCCTGCTCATAGTCTAGATACTTATAGCTCTTGGAGGCAAATATTACGCAAGGTACGCTTTTTAGCTCGTAACCTGCACTTATGCCACACTGTGCGATAACTATGCAGGACGTAGCCTTTTCAGCCGAACTGACTACGTTTCCTCTGTCCTTTGTCTGTCCAGTTAGCGTGTATACAGTATACTTCTCTTTTTCTAGAGCCTTCTGTATAGTTTCCACTTGTGCTGTGTAGTTCGCAAAAATAAGCATTTTTGGAAACTCTAGAGCACGTTCTAGGATATAGTCTATTTTTTCGTTCTTAAAGGTCTTTGTAGACTTAACCATACGCTCGGTTCTGGCACTAATTCGGTCTAGTTCGTACTCGTAGAGCACTCCGTTTTCTATAGACCTCATCTTTGTACGCTTAACCATAGGGTCTGCTTCTTGTGAGTTTATCTCACGAATAGCGTCTTTTTGTTCTTTTGATAAATCTACGTACTTAATGATGTGTGACTGCTCAGGTACATCGAACCAGTCCTGGAGTCTCCCTGTGTATCCCATCTTCTTCACATATCCTGCAAGCTCTTCTTTGAATGCTGAGGTGGTCTTTGGGAGCCATATAGACCTATATCCCATTTTTATGTTCACATAGAACCTCTCTCTAAACTTAAAGAAGTCCCACTTCTTGCCGAACAGTCGTGCTATTGCCCATACGTTCATCGGCTTAGACGCTGGGGTAGCAGAGCACAAGTAGAGTCTCTTTGGTGGATGTCGTTCTAGGTACTTCTGTGTGGCTTCAAACAACTGTGATGTCTTAGGTATGACTGTTCCTTTTCTTGTTCGTGTATCAGGTAGCACTCCTAAGTTGTTGTGTACCTCATCAATGATCACAGTATCGTAAGCGTTTAGTTGTTCCCAGTCTCTACGGAACTCTTCTTTACTTATCACACGCATCATCTTGTATATGCCGAACTTGTGAGCGTTATTATGCCAAGTGTTATCTAGTACCTGTTGCTTAGGACATATCACTAAGATAGACCCTTCTGATAACTCAAGAGCTGTGCGTGTTTTTGCACCTCCTGTCCCAAGCCATAAACCACACATCTTAGGGTCATCTTTTATTATGTCTTTTTGATGTTGATAGAGTGGAGGTATCATAGATTCACAATAAACTCTACTATCTCGCCTAGTGATAATCCTTTGACAAACCTCTGGTTACCGTCCTCGTATACTCCAACCGTTCCTGACATCCACACATCTAGGCGTATATGATCACGATGGAAGCGAATCAGTCTTTGAGGTGCTCTCTCAAACTCTATTTCAAATCCCACTGCTTTTGCTGTTTTGATTATTGTTTCTTTCATGTGCTTATAACTAGTGGTGGATACAATACATCACTAGTTACAAACACACGAGGTGTTTGTAGACTATATTAGATAGTCACTTCGTACCAGTCACTTGCAAGGACATCTGACTGTGATGCTGTCCATACTGCAATGGATCCATCTACTGTCTTCATATCAATGTGTGGTCGGTAACGAATCTCTGTTCCTTCTGCGTAGATGACATTGAGTGGTGGTCGGTTGACAGTGAATGTACTCCCATCTACTAGGAATATAAACATATCTCTACCATTCCATCCTGCTCTTGTTAACTTCTTGCCTTCTCGCAAAAGGTTAAGTGCTGTTCCAAAGTCAAACGTTACTATTTCAGGTGTCATATAGTGTTAGTTAAATCCATCGTCATCACCATTCTCCTCTGCGGAGCGTTCTGCTAGGAACTCCTGATCCATGAGGAAAGAACCGTCATCGGCTTTTGGTGTGAACACTTTAATAACTTTTGTCTTGTTGTAACCCTTAACCTTTGCAGGTAATTCGTCCTCGAACTTAAGACCGAACATCTGACCAATCTTGACATGTGCCATTCTACTTGAGATGAACGCACGATCACCTACTGATACGATATCGCCTTCTTCTAGGACTACTGCAGGTTCAACGACCTTCTTGTCTTCATCAATGGTGTGGTATGAGCACTCCTTAACTTTGACTTCGTAGACCTTCTGCTTCTCACCTTCCTTTCCAGGAAGTGTGGACTTCACTTCTTTAACTGCAACTAATGTTCCGTATACATAGTCACCAATCTTAGACCATGCTACGAAATTATTATTTGCCTCGTTTTCTGGTGAATCCCAACTTGTTGCTTGCTTGTTTTTTGTTGCCATAAATGTTTGCTTGTTTAGTGTTATTAGTTTTTGTGGAGCCACTCATATCTCCCAATATAGTGACTATTATTTTTCCACTATTATTAGTTTAGCGTACGTTACAAGTGAATGCAAGTAGCTATATTTGGCGTATGTGGATAACTTTCTACTAATTCACTCATGATTAATTAGTAGTAGATGTATACTGAATTTTAGACGTGGCATAAAGTGAGAGTAGCCAGGCTCTCCGCCACGACCTTGTTCTATCCAACTTGTAAGGAAACCTAACATGTTCACTCTGAAAGAGTATCCTCGTCTATGCTGCAAGGTGTGTGGTGGCTTGATGCACACTACTGCACCTCGTGACCCACAGGATGTCGCTATTCATTTTTATTGCGGCTCAAAACTTTCTCAAGGAGCAAATGATGCAAAAATAAGTTTGGAGAAAAATATGGAGTGATGTATACTGTATACATGCCATATAAAGATCCAAATGGAGAAAAAGCAAAAGCAAACAGGGAGAAAAAAAGAAAGTTGTATCACCTTAATAAAAAACCACTGAAATACAAATCTCTAAAAGAAAGAGTGGGAGAACTTAATCCATTTTTTGGTAAAAAACATTCTGCTGAAACATTAAAAAGAATGAGAACAATCAAAAAAGGAGAAAATAATCCGAACTGGAAAGGTGACAAAGTCGGTTATGATGGGGTACATGCTCACATAAAAACAGTCCTTAAAAAAACAAAAGTATGTAATGAGTGTAAACTAAAAAAACCACTAGACTTAGCAAATAAAGGTGTCTACAACAGAAATGTTGTTAACTGGGAATGGCTATGCCGAAGATGTCACATGCTCAAAGACGGAAGACTAGAAGCTTTTAAACTCAACAGAAAAAGGAGAAAGTGAAATGCTTTGCTTTATGTGCCACAAGCAAATTGTTCCTGAAAAGGGATACTTCAAAACACAGTTGTGGAACGGTAGACATCTGTGCCACGTACCGTGTCAACCGAAGTTCTATTACGACAACAAACCCATAGAAAGGGACGAACGTGAAACAACAACCTCGCAAACTTCACGAAGTACAGACTGAGTACAAAGACGCTGTTGTCGGTCTTTGCATCGTGTGTGAAAAACCTGCACGTGGGTGGTACGGAAGGTGGAACGACAAAGGGACGTGCTCCAAGAAGTGCGAAGCACTGCAGGAGGCTAAACCAAAACATCCACAGAAAGGAGAAGGTGATGGACATGTTTCTTTACCTAGCAAACAAGATCCATGAACTTGGAGATGACCCACAGCGATTCTTTCGTGCTGCGTACATGTTCAAGTTCGGCAAGGACTACGACTGTGTCACAGATGTGGTACAGTACAAGCTACACGCAATCGTTCCTCACTACGTGGAGGACTACGTTAGGCATATACAGTCCTCACAAGGGATGTAAAAAACTCACCGCCATAAGCAGTGAGTTTTACTTTTTAGGAGTGCAGGATTAAGTGCAAGATGGAGTGTAGGTTACTCTATAAATATCTGTCCATCTTTCTCGTACACTTTAATCCCTTTAGGAGTAAGGTAGCTAAGTGCTAACTGCCTTAAGTGGCTATCTGTGCCTGGATTATGTTTGACGTTAAACACCATCGTGATGTTTAGTATCTGCTTCTCTTCACCTTCTTTGTATGTTCCGTCCATAGGCTATCGTTTCTTTTGCTTAGTATCTATTGCCTTAAGCCTTGTTATTGTTTTACCAAAGCTAACATCATCTAATTTCACAGTAGTTGTTTGAAAAGCTCTATTGTCATTAGTAAAAAGTAAGTCGTACTCCGTAACCCTGTCTGCGTCTATTCCTATAACCTTATTCCCTGCTTTGTTTCTAAAGTAGTGTGTCATAATTATTGGTTTCTTAATTTAATATAGTCCTCCATTTCCTTAATCGTTTGATTGATTCTAGCACTGAACATCAGCACATCTCGCATCGTTCGTTTTGTAACAAAGGATGCAACTTGTCCACCTTTCTTAAACTCTATGTTACGTTTACCGTCCATGAAGTCTTTAAACGACTGGTCTGACTCTTCTGTCGGCATCCAGTGGATAGTTGCTAGAACTTGCTCTGGTCGTATCTTTTTAGCTAGCCACAGTAATAGGCAGTAGAAGGTTATCTGACCGTGATTATCAGCTCGCTTCTGATCCCAAGCCTTTCTTCCAGTTTTATATTCGTGGAGAGGATACACTACGCCTTCTGGTAGATCGTTAAACGAGTCAAAGTATCCAACAAGCTCCACATCGCCTAGCTTCACCTGCACTCCGTATTCCATGTGCTTCTGTCGTGGAATATGTGGCATAAAGTCAGGATCAGAGGCTAATTTCTCGCCTATCTCTTTTCCAAATTCCATTTCAGCAGATGTCTTTTGCTTCTCGCCTAGATAGTACTTCCTGTACCACTGGTCTGGCGAGTACTCAAATGATGACATCTGACTCCAAGAGAACGGTCTTTTTTTCCAAGTGATTATTTTCTCTTCCATAGTTTTTTTCTTAAATTAGCTTGCTTATAAGAACACTCTTTGCACTTGTAACTCTTGCACTCGTTTGACCGTACCACCTCGCACTCACATACCGAGCATGCTCGCACTAACACGTAGTCCTTTCTCATGGGAGTATCGACCTTAAGAACCCATAGATACCTGCACCTTTCAACTTACTCTTCGGATAGCTCATATCTTTTGGAATAACTGTCGGTACAAACGTGTGGTTGTAGTTGTCCTCCATGTTCACAAAGTAGTAGAGCATGTCTACCTTGTCCCATACTTTAGCCTGAGGACAGTAGCTAGAGAGGGAGATTAGTTGTGTTGGTTTGTGTTTCATATCGCTAATTCTATTAATGTTATTATTTTTTGCATGTTCACTTTGTCTGCTTCACAGATGTCGCAAGGCTCGTTATTTAAATACTTCTTGCACTTCTGCATCTCCCTATCCATTCCTGAGTAATCGTTTAGGAGGTCTTGGAAAGTTTGACCATTGATAGTTTTCATTTTTTCCATTTTATATCTTCTAATACATCACGAATGTCTATAAGAACTTCTAGGAAACGTAACTTTTGCTCGAAGTCTATGTCTTCAGGATTATCGTTAATTGTGTGGACTACAGAGTCCATTATTTCTTGTTTCTTTCTCATACAGTTACTTATTCCACACATTACATAGCTCTGCATCCATCGTGTTTACATTCTCTAGGCAACCGATGTATCTTTTCTGTTTTATTTGTTCAGGAGTCTTTACTGGACGAGGAAGCGTGAGAAGATAAATTATAGAGCCGACTAGTAGGAACATTAAACAAAGTCCTGTTAAGTGAAACAATACAACACCGATTCGATATTTCCAGTTGATCATACTATTTGTTTAGATTACTTTTAATATACTCAAATAATTCTTTTCTATGAGGTTGTAGAATTACAGGTTCGTATCCGTACTCCTTTAAACTAGTTAAATCATCATCAATGTTCTCTGTCCATATTTCACACAGGAATTCACAATCTATGTCATTGTCTTCACTTTGTGTATATAAACTAACTGAGTGGATACTTAATCCTATCAGTTTACCAACAACACGTATTTTCTTTTCTCGGATACCTTCAAGTAAAACAGTTGTTAGTTCTTTCTCATAGGTTTCCTTCATTCTTTTAAGTTCTTCTTTCATAGTTAGTTACAATAAGGCACATTAACGCACGGGATAATAAGTGTGAACCAATACGATACCGTAAACAGGACACCGACACTTAGAGAGGTTAGTAGGATGGTTTTCATAGTTAGTTCTCTAGATATACTAAATGCTTCCCATCGTTATACGATGCCCATGCCTCTAATCCTTGCACTCGTGAAAGGTCTGCTACCTCTTGCAAGTGTTGGTCTAGTGTCACTCCAGTTGGACACTCCTTCCCTTTGTAGTTCTTCTGAAGCACAAAGCAGTCTACACTCCAGGCGTAACTACGATGGGATGGTTTACAAGAAGTAGAATGTGATCCTTTTACCTTCTCTGTATAGACTATTGTTTCGTCCTTGTTGTAGTAGCAGTTATAACCTTTAGCTTGCATACTCATGTGTGACTCTGCTTTTGCTACTGCAATCATCGTCTTTCCGTTACGTGGGAAGTAGTGCATGATCTTATCTTCAGTTGTTAGGACTTTCCGAATAACTGGAGTAGTGGTTGCTACTACTGGTACTTGTTTCTCTACTACATAGGAAGTGTCCTCGTTTGAGTAAGCACCTGCTACAGCACACCAGAGTATTGTTGCTGATAGTACTCCTACTCTCCAAGTAAAAATGTTACGTGGTTTATGTGAGTACTGTCCGTTTGATTTTCGTGATTGTTTCATAAGATTATCTTTCGTCATCATTTAATAATAGACCTGACATATCTTCTTCTTCACACTCTGCTAATACTTCTTCAAACTCCTCGTCTGTTAACTCATCTTCCTCAATGTAACCAGGTGGTAGATTATCGTCTAACATATATTGTTTTTAGTTACCTACATTCGCAGGTTTATAATAAGCGTAGCATTTCTACTACTCTTCTATTATATTTCGTGTACGTTGTAAAAGCAAACCTAAACTGGGGATAACTATGTGGATAGCTAAAAAGGCGTATCGTCACTAGGGTTTCCATCACTTTGTCGCTCTCTTTCCACCATATTACACTCGTAACATAGCTCGTACTCTTCCTTTTTATAATTACCACACGCACATATTAGGTCACCTCGCTTTGCACAGTCTACGCAGTAGAAGCCTCCTTTGTGAGCGTACATCTTAGAACCTGCAGGGACATCTTCCTCGCAGTGATGACATTGTGATGTGAAGCGGACGTTAAATGGATTAGCCATGTTTTTTAATGATACTTAGTATATGAGCAACTACATCTACGTTAAAGGCATTACCACAGCATTTATATCTCTGAGTGTTTGATATGCCTTCTGTATAGTTGTCAGGTAATCCTTGTAGTCGTTCACATTCAATGGGATGTAGTTTCCTGTAGATGTAACCATCACTAATAATATTCTCTTTTGTCGGAGCTGTTGTTATGGTATTCATTTTACCATCGTCTCTAGGGACTAATTCTTTTTCTCTTCTTGGTGAGTAGTCCTTGCCAGTTTTTTCTCGATGTTCTTTTCTTAACCTTTTAGCTTCCTCTGTTCTTCTTTCAGTAAGTGCTTTTAATTCTGCTGTTGGCACTTCGTATAGTCCTGTCTTAGCACCACCACCTCCACCTAGAGCAGACAAGCTAACTGACTTACCTTCTACACTGTAGACTCTTCCTCCTTGTCCTCCTCCAAAAAACTCACCAACTTTTATTAATTGACGTGAGGAATTCTCAAAGTAATCTCTTGGACATGCTCGTGAGTATGTGGCTGTAATACAAAGTGATTTTTCTTTTGTTTCAATTCCATCTATAAGGATATCTTTGAGTAGTATATTTCTATCTTGTGGTTGAGGAATCATAACCTGATAGTATTTGTTATCTAAGTAGGAATATGCACCAACCCAAAACAATCTCTTGCGTTGTTGTGCAGATACTAATGCAGCATTAATCATCACTGGTTGTACTCCTAACTCTTTAGATATTAGATCTCGTGCTTGCTTAGGCATACTTGCAACATTCTCTAAAATAAAGTATTTAGGTTTTACTTCTCGTAGGATACGAACGTACTCATAAAAGAGTCCTGAGCGTTCTCCGTCTAGTCCTTTTCTGTTTCTCTTTGCAATACTTAAATCCTGACAAGGCGATCCACCGATAAGGAGATCTATTTCAGGAAGTAAGTGTCTAACACTTTTTGTTATATGCTCTACGCCTTGTAAAAGTATTGTGCTTGGATAGTTTTTCTTTGCTATTTGTATTGCATACTTATCAATCTCACTAGCGTAGTAGAACTCAACAGGTATACCTGCTCGTTCTAGTGCTACTCTTGCACAACTTATTCCGTCAAATAGTGATAGTATTTTCATATCTAATTATTATCGCCTCGCATATCTTCTACGCTTGGCATCTTAGTTCCTAATAGCATGTCTAGATCAGTAGGGACTACGAACCTGTTGTTCTCATCGAAGTATCTCGTTTGAGACACTCCGTTTCTCATCACTCGCTTCTTGGTTAGCTGTAGAACATCTTGTAGGATTGACCCTATCGACATCTCTCTACCTCTATCCATCCCCTTACTGTTGGACGTGAAGTTCCCTAAGAAGGCTCCTGAGTATACGTCTTGGATAGTGACGCCCTCTCGCTTGTGATCCATTCCACACTTCGTAACGTACCAGTCTATTACTAGGTCAGTGTTAGGGTCTCCCACCTTACGTGATAGCTGTGCCTTCTTTGTTTCTTCTTCAGGGAACTCATAGGTTGTCTCCTTGTCTACCGAGATGCGATGGTATGCCTCTGCGAATAGTTGCTCCTTGTTCTCCTGTAGCCAGACTATGTTCGCTGATCCGATACAGGCTACTGGTAGCCATCGCCTGTTTCCTGTCTCGTCCTTTAGGTACTCTGACTGGTTCGTGGTCATTGCAAACACACATCTACGAGGGAAGTCCTCAGATGTTCGTCCATAAGCAGGTCGATACTTGTCCACCTGTGTGGTGATGATCGCCTTCATTCGCTTTACCTCTGTGCGTGATAGTGTTTCACCTTCTGAGAACTCGATGATAGCCTTCCCTTGAAACTGCATGAAAAAGTCCTTGCTGTCAGTAGACATAGTGGTCTCTACGTGGATGTTGTACTTAGGCGATATCTGTCCTAGTACTCCAAGAGACGTGGACTTCTTTGTACCTTGCTCACCTTCTAACACAAGCACATAATCGAACTTACAACCTGGTTCTACTATTCGCTTTACCAGTCCCTTCATCCAGTTACTCCCCACCTTCTGGTGGTAGATATCGTCAGGCACTTGGTATGTCTTAGTGAGCCACTGATCTAAGCGTTTTACTCCGTCCCACTTAATTGATGTCACGTAATCAATCGCAGAGTCGTACGTGTTCTCTCTCGATACTAGCGTTATAGCATCATAGATCATGTCCTTTCCAACCTTGCCGAAGAAGGGGAATAGTATGGACACCTTCGTTTGCACTGTGATAGCGTCAGAGTCTATTAGGTTCCTCCATTCGTTACCGTCCCTGATCTCCATCAGGTTTCTAAAGGCATCGTATCTAAACCCACCGTTAAACGCCTCGTGCTTTCGCAGGATACGAGCCATGTTCTCCGTGTTCTGTGTGTAGACTTTGACCCCTTTTTCGTTAGTCACAAAGAGTAGGTCTAGCTCTCCTGCTTGAAATTTTGCCTTCTGTTGCTCTGAAATCGTATAAACCTCCTTACACCTATCTATTGCGTTTTTGATTGACCTTGCCCTATAATCAGCCCTCTCCTTCGTTTTTTCTCGGTTACCTAGAGGTGATGATACCCAGATCCGCTCCATTTGCACTGGATCCTTCCTAGTCCAAAAGGCTAAGTGAGCCAGTAAGCTCATATCCGCCTTCGATGGGTCGTTATCGTGTGCGGTTATATCCCCATTGTATACGCTTTTTATCTCCTCTCCGTTTTTAGCACCAAACATCCTTTCCACCAACTCTCCGTCCTGTAGCGGAGCTTGATAATTGGGTACATCGGCTTTTTCTTCGCTTTTTGCTGTTTTACCGAAAGGATATCCGATTATGGAGAGAATCTGTAAGAGTTCTGCTTCGTCTACCGTCCTAACTGGTATAGCCTTATTAAAAGGATTATTGGTTGTGGCTATGAAGCGAACATCAGCATACACTTCAAAAGGAGCTTTTTTGTTTGCGAGAGGTACGAATGGCGTGGTGCATTCGAGAAAAATGTGGAGTCCTGTACCTGATTGTGATATCTCGGTAAAGGTATTAGCTTTTTTTAGGAGTGCTAGAATAACGTCCGCTTGAGCGTGTTTTACCTTTCCATCCTCTACTACGTGGTCTATATCTATGCAGATTAACTTTCCATCGTGCAGTACTATACCTACTCCTGCAAAGCCATTAGATCCATTATCTGCCGCAGTTGATACTGCTTCGTACGTGTTCCAGGTTAGTGGATCGTTTGACTTCGCCTTTACTGTTTTTGTTTTATAGGGAACCTTTGTGGTCTTTCCTTTTTCTAGTGGTACTAGCTTCCAGTTGACCCAACGCTTCTCTGCTCCGTATTTTTCTATTAGTGGGCTGTTCATACTTTGTTAAATTATTCTCAATACAAAAAAGAAGTCTCCGACCATGTAAGGTAGCTTAACACCTTGTGTTCGGAGACTTCTTTTTTGTCGTGAAATATTAAAATTGTTGTTTAAGCTGTTTAACATGGTTGTACTAAATAGCATAGCATGAGGTTTGAAAGAGTGTATTTGGCGTATGTGGATAACTATTTATTTTGTATACCTTGTATACCTTTGTATACCTAAAAACAGGGCAGGTATGCAACCTTTTAACCTTTGTGGTATATAGCTTTTCTCTCTATTTTGTATACCTTGTATACTTAATTTCTATATAAGTATATAAATAAGAGAATAGAGGGGGGTATGCAGGAGGGTATCCACCACCTCTGTGGGGTAATGTTAAGGAAAAAGGTATGCAAGGTATGCAAGGTATGCAAAATGCAAAAAAACCTTTGTGTTATATAGCTCGTTTGGTTTGTATACCTAGAAAATAGGTATGCAAAATGCAAAAAAGAGGTATGCAAATACCTCTTTTTTGTCGATTTTTAGTAAAAATTGTGTTTTTTACGCTGCTGTTTCAGCTTCTCTTTTTGCTAATTCTGCCTCCAAAACTGCAATATTGCCTTGATGTCGGTTAGCTTTAGCTTTTTGTAGAGCATTATAGATATAAGCTGTATCCATATCCTCTGTGTTTTTGAAGTCTCCCTTTGATGATTCGTAGAGTCCCATAGTGTTATTATTATCTTCGGTTAATAGGCACTTGCTCTTCGTAGTACCTGACTCCTGGTAGTTTTTTACCTAGTTTCATAGCATTACGAATAGCTGTTTCATTTGGCAGGATGTAGTCGACTGGTACAGCCGCCATATTTGTGATCTCAAACTTTTGTACTGTCTTAAATGATATAGATCCAGTATCAGTAGAAACTTTACTCTCTGGTTGCTCTATCTTTTCTATTTTAGCAACAGCTGTTTCTATTTTTAGTTTGCCTTTACCTTCTCCGATTCTAGATGCTATCTTTTCTTCTTCTAACTGTGCTAGTCTACGTGCCTCTGTTTGATACTTAGTAATCTTAGTACGAACTATATCAATGGACTCTTTTAGTAAGTCTAAGCTAGGCTTCCAACGCTTACGCTCTGCGTTAAGTGCATCAAGCAGTGGTCGTGTAACCTTTTCTGTTTCCTCTGTTATACGATCACTTGTTTTGTTAAGTTGCGATAACATTTCTGTTGCTGTCTCCATAGTAGACGAGTCCACTATATCTAATTCTTTCACTTTATTTATAATAATTGTTTCTTCTTTGTGTAATTGTATTTCTTGTTGCATACAAGGTTAAGTATATTCTGCGTACGTTAGTATGTCAATAACGTACTGGGGATATCCACACGTATTTCTTGCGTACAATACAGATAATCTATATAATTGGCGTATATGAGCGAAAAACATAGTTTGGCAAATAAAAAGCAATGGGCGAAAATTGCACCAGAGGAACGCTCTCGTATTATGCGAGAGCGTGTTCTCGCTAGGTGGAAAAAGACATCGAAAGCCGACAGGCTTAAGATAGCGAAGAAGTTAGTAAAGGCAAGAAAACTTAAACGAGAACAGTCATGAAGTACGAAGAAGCAATGAAGTTAAACCGAAAGGACAGACGTAAGTTAAAGTTTGTGGACGTAAGAGGGAACAGAGTGCCAGTGCGAGGAATTACAAAACCGTTTATTAAACCAAAAGAAGATAAATAAATATTATGGCAGTACAACAAAAGATTTCAATTGTAGGATTAGAAGCTAGAAACAAAGTTCTCAAAGGAGCGAACTACATCGCAGATGCTGTGAAGAGTACTATGGGTCCGTTCGGATTCAACGTGCTTATTGAGAAAGGTAATAGAGTTACCAACGATGGCTTTACAGTATCAACCGAGATAGTAGGTTCAATCAAGAACGAGTTTGAAAGACGAGGTGCGACTATCTTACACGAAGCATCTGCTAAGACTAACGACCAAGTAGGGGACGCAACGTCATCTTCTATGGCGTTAGCTCAGGCAATCCTTAAGGAGTCCATCAAGCTACTACCTAATGAAAAGACTTTGATTGCTAGGAAGACTCCGTCTGAGGTGCTTCGTATGATTGAAACATCATCAAAGAATGTTATAGCGAAACTAGAAGAGATGGCTACACCTATCGAGACTCTAGAGCAACTTATTAACTCTGCGAAGGTATCAGTAGAGGACGAGGAGCTAGCGAAGATGATCGGAGAGACTCAGTTTGTCATCGGAAAGCATGGCGTTATTAATTGCGAAGAAACAGCAGAGCCTACATCATCTATTCGTGTAGTAAAAGGACTTAAACTAGATAATGGGTTTGGTACTTCTCTTGTGGTTACTAACCCAGAAGACCAGTCACTAGAGATTGCTAACGTTCATACTATCCTTACGAACTACGTTATACAGGATACTGATATCATTGCACTCCGTGACACTATTTTCAAACCTTTAATCCTACAGAAGAAGAATGTAGGCGTATTATTTGTTGGGCGAGCATTCTCACCTGATGCTATCAAGCTCTGTATGGAGTCTGCTAATACAGGACTTCAAGTGTTTCCTATTAACGCTCCGTATACCGACCAAGCAGAGGTGATGAAAGACATGGCTGCAGTTCTTGGTGGTAAATATATCGATATGGAACAGTCCTCACTCCACGATATCCAGTTGTCAGACGTAGGCTTCGCTTCTAAGGTAGTAGCTAAGATTCACAGTGCTATCGTAACAGGCGAGGACAACGAAGCAACACAAAAGACAATCGATGCACGAGTAGAGGTGTTAGAGAAAAGACTTAGTGGAGAGCAGTCAGACTTTGCAAAGAAGCTCCTAAGCTCACGTATCTCACAACTAACAGGAGGCTTTGCTATCCTAAAGGTTGGAGCACGTACTGACGTTAGTCGTAAGAGATTAAAGGATAAGTGTGATGACGCTGTAAATGCTGTACGTTTAGCATATCAAGGTGGAACAGTTAAAGGTGCAGGTCTAGCGTTCAAAGAGATATCAGAAAGCCTTGAGGATGGAGATATTCTTAAGAAGCCTCTCCTTGCTATCTACGAGCAGATCATGTCATCAGCACCAGAGGACTTCGTAGTAGAAGAGTGGGTTCGTGATCCGTACCTAGTACTTAAAGCAGCACTTGAGAACGCTTGTTCTGTGGCATCAACCTTAGCTACTACAAACGCTGTTATTGTTACAGAGAACCCTAAGCAATGTAATCACGGAGCAACAACTACAGATGAAGAAAACAATTAACCATCCAATGTTAGGAGGGGACAGAGTGGACTTACGAAAGCCACTGCCTGTTCCTGTTGTAAAGAAGAATGAGAAAAGTGGACGAGAATTACTTGCTGAAGTTGGTAAGGTGTATAATAAAAGTAATGGGAAAAACAAAGACAAAACCAACAGGTAGACCCACTGACTATACAAAAGAGTTAGCAGACAAAATCTGTGAGCTTTTAGCTTCTGGTATGTCAATGCGAACTGTTTGCAAAGAAGATGATATGCCTGTTATGTCTACAGTGTTTCTTTGGTTAAGAACACACAAAGAATTCTCGGAGCAATACGCGAAGGCGAAGGAAGAAGCAATAGACGCAAAGCACGAAGAGCTTGAGGCTCTTGGTGATGAAGCAATAGAACTATCTCAGAGAGTAGATCCAAAAGCGTCAGGTGCTGTTGTTAATGCTGTTCGACTAAAAGCAGATAACCTAAAATGGGTTATGTCTAAACTTAAACCAAAAAAGTATGGTGACAAAGTAGATGTAACTTCTGATGGTAAACAAATAAAAGGGAATACTATAATGTTCGGTAACTTTAAAGAAAGTGAATAATTTTATAAAACAATTATTTTGTTTTCATTATTTTATACTACATGATTGTAGTGTTGATAGAGAGTGGACACTAAAATGTTCTAAATGTAACCATATAAGAAACTTATAATGCAACAAATAGTAAACGAAGTATATAGACCACTTTTCACTACGGATAAGCGATACATAATCCTTATGGGAGGTCGCGGAGCAGGTCGCTCTACTGTTGCCTCTCAATATGCTAATGCTCGGTTAGCTGCACCTGAGTATTTTCGATGTGCCATCATGCGTTATGTTCTTGGTGATATTCGTAACTCTATCTATCGTGAGATAACTGACCGAGCTGAGGAGAACGGAATACTTGATGCACTTCACATTAATGATAGTCAGATGGTTATAGACTACGGAGCTAATAGCATCAACGCTGTTGGTTTTAAAAAGTCTTCTAGTGATCAAAAAGCTAAACTAAAATCACTCGCTAACTACAACTGTGTGATTATTGAAGAAGCGGATGAAATACCAGAAGATGATTTTATGCAACTTGATGACTCGCTTCGTACTATCAAAGGAGATATAAAAATAATATTGCTCCTTAACCCTCCTCCTAAGTCTCACTGGATTATCAGAAGGTTCTTTAACGTTATTCCATCTGATGTTAAAGATTTTTACATACCAGAACTTAAACCAGAGATTACTGATGCTCTTGCTATTAGAAGTTCTTATAAAGATAATATGAAGAATATTGACCCACAAACGAAACAGCGTTATGAAGGATATAAAGTATTTCGTCCAAGCCATTATTACAATATGATTGCAGGACTTGTTCCTGAAACAGTAAAAGGAAAGATATATTCTAATTGGAAAGAGATAGAAGCTATACCTTACGAGGCAAGACTTGAAAGAATAGGCATGGATTTCGGCTACTCTAATGACCCGACTGCAATAGTAGCTGTGTACTACTTTAACGGAGGTTACATTTTAGATGAACTTCTTTATAGAAAAGGACAAAGTAATAAAAACATAGCTGACTTTATACGAAGTACAAAACTTGATGCACTAGTAATAGCAGATAGTGCAGAGCCGAAAAGTATTGATGAAATAAAGCTCTACGACATAAATATTCTTCCTGCTGTTAAAGGTCCAGGTTCGGTAAACACAGGTATACAGTTTATTAAAGACCAAAAGATTTCATATACAAAAAGATCTGTTCATTTGAAAGAGGAGTATGACAATTATGCTTGGATGGTAAACAAAGATGGAGATACTTTGAATGAACCTATCGATATGTGGAATCACGCACTTGATGCTACTCGGTACGCTTTTTCTACAATAGTTGCTCCAGGAGATTATCAACAAACAACGACTGTTTCATATCACGATTACTAGGTAACTAAAGGTAACTGTGTATAACAATTAAGTATTTGTACTTATAAATTGGTAGACTATAAGTAATAACTACGTGAAAAATAAAGATACAAAAACAGGGAAGTTTATAGGTAAAAGTAAAACTGCTAATTCTTGTTTATTTTGTAGGTCTTCTTTTTATTCATACTCATCTGACAATAGAAAGTTTTGTAATATAGATTGCTACCACTCATCTCTTTTGGCTGAAAAAGGAGATACTTTATATGTTTCTGCAGCAACTCGACAAAAACGTTTTAGAGAAAAGAATAAAAGTAAATTTTATGATGTGTGTTCTTGTGGTGCTGGAAAAGCTATCAGGTCATCACATTGCAGTAAATGTGCGTGTTCCTTAAAAAGGCAAGAGAATAATCCTACATGGAAGGGTGGGTATGAACACAAATTAAAACTAAATAGAGAAAGAGTTTTAAAGATTAAAGTATTAGGAAGCCACTCTCCACAAGAGTGGAACGACTTAAAAGTTATGTACAACTTTATGTGTTTATGTTGTAAGAAACAGGAACCTGATGTTACACTAACGAGAGATCATATCATCCCTATAAGTAAAGGCGGCAGTGACGATATATCTAACTTGCAACCGTTATGTAAAAGTTGTAATAGTCGAAAGTACAACAAAATTATAAATTATCTAGATTCCCTAGAAATAACAACACAAAAACTATGATTTCAGGTATAGTCACTGATGCACAAGGTAATCCAGTCGATGGAAATGGGAACAAGTTAACTGTTTCTACCTATCAACCACCTGCTGAGATAATGAAACTGTTTGCACAAGTGCAGACAGACTACGATGTAGCTTGGAGGCTACAGCACCACTCGTTTAACGAGTTCGATGGATACTCTCTACTAGAAAGAACACGCCTAGATCAAGAAACATTCGGTGCGTATGTTGGAGTAGAAGCTGTTGCACCAGACAAGAAGTGGCGATGGAAGGGTCGCAAAAATACTGCACGTAACAAAGTTATCGGAATACTAGCTCACCTCATTGCAGGTATGCTCTATCCTATGGCGTACGCTTACGATGAAGAGGATGAAGAGGACAAGATGACTGCTAAGGTTATGCGTATCCTAATCGAGAACCATCTCAAGAAGGCAGACTATGAAATGAAGTTTTTGTTTATGGTAACGTCTGCTCTAGTAAACCCTGCGGTATTTGTAGAGGTAGAATACGTGGAAGCACTACAGCGTATCAAGATAAGAAATGCAGACGGAACATATCGTGTAGAGGAAGCAGTAGACGAAGTGATGTCAGGTATTGGTCTTCATATTGTGCCTGTAGACCAACTACTGCTCGGTGATTTTTATACATCTGACATTCAGCGTCAGCCATACATTGTGCGTCTACGAAGAATCTCTTATGACGAGGCACGAGGTGTCTATCAAGGAAAGTACACAGACCAGAACGGTAAGGACTTGTTTGACTATGTTCAAGCAGGACAGACTAGATACTATATGGCAGGTCAGGAAAACCAAACACTCTATGATGTAGAGTGGACGGAAGCCGACCAGAACATGGTACAAGAGCTTACTATCCTCTATCGTGGAGAGGACTTAGAGGTAACGTTTGTCGGAGGAGTATTTATGGGTACTCAAGAAGATGTCTATAACTCTAACCCATTCAAGCACAGACGTATGTCTTGCATTGCAAACAAGTGGGTATCTATTCCTGTCTATGCTTTTGCAAAGTCAGGCTTCGAGCCACTAGACCCTGCAGGGCGTTTTGCATACTACAAGTCAGCATGTTTTAAAGAGTTCTGGGACGATGCAGGACAAAACAAGATGCATCAGATTGCATTTGATGGAACGTACCTTGATGTTATTAAGCCACTCTTTATGTCAGGAGTAGGTAAAGTAGACTCTACTGTGATGGTTCCTGGTGCTACTGTAGGAATGCCAATGGGAGCATCTGTTACTCCTTATCAACTTGGTCCGAACCTACAAGCCGCACTTGCTATGATGAGAGTAGAGCAAGACGATATGTCCGAGAGTACACAAGATAAGATCCAGTCAGGTGTTGCTTCAAAAGGCGTGACAGCATACGCTACTCAAAAAGCAGAGCAGAACGCACAGGTAATTCTAGGTGTACTTGGTCTTATGATTGCAGACCTTGTTGTGCAAATAGGCGAACTTGTTATGGATGACATCATCATGCACACTACGGTAGGTGAGGTAGATGCTACTGTGCCTGAGGCTCTTAAGATGAAATACAGAAAGATTAAGCTACAAGGTAAGGAGGCAGGTAAGGATGTTACAAACACTATCGAGTTCTCATCAGATATGATGGGAGAGCATATGACCAAAGAGAAAGCTAACGACCTTGAGTGGGATATGTTCGACAAGGCAGGAGGTATGGATGCCTCTACTCGTGTCTATAAAGTTAACCCTTACAAGTTCGCAAGAACAACCTTTGCACTACGAATGGACGCAGAACAAATAGTGTCACGCTCTATGGGTACTGATAAACTACGAAAGGATAGAGCATTCAATATGCTCATGGATCCACGTGTTATGCCTTACATCAACCCTCAAGCAGTGGTCGACAAATATGTGCTTGAGGAATTCTCCGATGGTGATCCTGATCAATTCAAGAAGCCAGAAGGAGGAAACCAAGATATGATTAGTCAAATAATGGGTCAGAAGCCAGGCGGTGAGGTTCCCACGAACATTCCACAACCTGTAACAGCAGCCCAATAAAACAACTATGAAAACAACAAACAATAAGCAACTTCCTTTCCATGCTTTCATAGCAAAGGGAGGGAAGCCAAGCAATTATAAAACGTGCTGTAAATAATAAATCTATGTCAAAACCATACACATGGGCAGCGAACCCATCAAAGCTACAACGTGCTATCGCTAAAGTAGCTCCAAAGAACGGAACAGAAGAAGACATCAAGGCGGAGTACATCCTCATTGGTGGTCTTGTTCGTGAAGTAGAAATAGAGGAAGGAGTAGAAGAAGTGTCTATCGAAGAAGGAACAGACGAGGCTCCTAAGGCTAAAAAGTCAAAGAAGAATGCTTAGTCGATTACTCTCCAGAGTTCTAGTCCTCGCTCTCCGTAGTTCACGAATTACAGGAGAGGATAAAGCATATGTAACAAGTATGCTCTTAGATAATATAGGAGCATTGCCTTTTAGGGATACGATTACGTTTGACCTACAAGGCAATGTGTATGTGAATCAAAAGAGGCTAAACCAGGAACAGTTGATTGCACTAAAAGAAAGTTGTAATGGTCTTAGTAACTCGTTTGCTAGAAACCTTATACACGAGCAAGTTAAATATAGTGCTGTAAAAATGGGAGTACATGAAGGACTAAATCCTGACATGATACTCTTTGCTAAAGCAGCACTATGGTATTGTGAACAGGAGGACAAGCTGATATCCACACTTATGGATGCATAAAAGTTTGCATTATACTGTGGAAGTATTACAATTTACTTATAACGTACCTCTCACGTAAAGAGAGATGCACCAAACGCACTTGCGGCTATAACGCAAATATCAATATATGACTGAAATCAAACAAGGAGATGGGGAAGAAAAAAAAGTTATACCTCTTGTAACTAAGGAAGGAGAGGAAGCGAAAGCTGACAAACCTGACGAACAGAATCCTTTGAAAAAAGAACTTGAGAAAGTTCAGAATAAAGGCGAAGGGAGAACCAAGAAGGAAAAGTTGCTCTACACAAAACAACGTGTCGAAGAACAACTCCGAGAGTTGGAAGGTGACGAGGAAGATGATCTAGGTGATGAAGATGATGATACTCCTGTAACAAAGGGTATGCTCCGAGAAATACAAGCAAAGAATGCTGTGAAAACTGCATTAGACCTTACGGAAGACATAGCTGATGAAACAGAAAAGGCACTTGTTCAATACCACATCAAGAACTCTATCCGTTCAACTGGTAATCCTGCCGAAGACCTTAAACTCGCACGAGCAATCGTAAACTCTGTTAAGAACAGTCAAATAGCAGAGGAAGTTGTAAGGAAAGGCGAAGCAAAACAACACTCATCTGGTTCAGGTGGAGCAGGAAGGAGTGAGAAAACTCTAGAGCTATCAGCCGAAGAACTCCCATTCACAAAAGCACCATTCAATATGACCAAAGAGCAGATTATTGCTGCACGACCTAAATAGCCAGGTCGCAAAGGTTTCTGTAACTTATAAAGTTTATAATTTACATTAACCAACTTATGGCACGATACGATATCAAGCTACTCTCACCAATTGAGTCTCCATTTGCACAGACCCCTATTGTGGCGTCTGGTGTAGCAGGTTCAATCAAGGCAGGAGAACCTACGAAAGCAGGAACTGCAGGTGCAGTAGCAATCATGGTGGACGGTGATGGTACAACATCACAGCGTTTTACTGGTGTTGCAAAGTCTGACTCAACTGATACAGTTGCGGCAGCAGGTTCAGTTCAAGTATGGCTTCCATTGCCTGGAATGATTTTTGCTGCTAAGGCAAAGTCACTCGCAGCTGCAGACACACAAGCAGAAATTGATGCACTCTATTACAAGCGTGTTGTTTTCGATCTAACAGGTACAGCTTGGACAATCGATACAGCAGCCGCAGATGCAGCAACAAACTGTGTGGTTATTGTCGGTGGTGAGTTCCAGACTGGAACCGTTTACTTCGCTTACTCATACACTGGTACAGTGTTTGAATAATCTTTTACTAATCTCTAATCATAAAATAATATTATGGATCAGAATACCGGACCGAATCTAATACTCGTCAAAACAGCTCTTGATAAGCTCTTTGACGAAGCAACAATTGAACAAGCGGTAACAGGAAAAGCTCTTGCTACTGACTCAGTTGTGTTCACACAAGACTCAGCAGATAATGCTGCAGTTGTTTCAACTGTGATGGGAGGTGGAGGTTACTTCGATAAGACTCTCAATGATGTTGGTCTTAAAAAGAATGTAACAGCTTCTGCTGCAACTCCAAAGACTACTCTTATCGCTCAGTTCAAGAAGGACTTGCCTATCGCTCGTACTTTCATGGCTGACCAACAGCTTTCAGCAGTTTCTAAGGCAGTTAAGCAGCAATCACTCACATGGACTGCTTCACAGCAACGTAATGCATTCGGAGTTTACGCTCTCGGATTCACTACACAGCTCACTATCGATGGTGTAGCACTATTCAGTAACTCACACGTTAACCAGAACGGTGATACAGTTGATAACCTTGAAACAGGAGCACTTAACGATGCTAACCTCAACATTGTAATCAACTCACTTCGCACACAGCTTTCACAAACTGGTGTAGTTCTTGGTTACGAACCAAAGTTCTTGCTTACTCCTTCAATCACTCACCAGACTGGTATGACGGTTGCTAAGTCAGTTCTTCGTGCAGGTACAGGAAACAATGACCTCAACTACTTCTCTGAGATGTATCCTGGAATGAAGGTTGTTTACTCTCCATTCCTTGACGCAACATCTACAACTGCATATTTCGTAGGTTCTTCAACTCACGGTGTAATGCGATTCGAACGTGAGGCATTCTTCACAAAACTTACTCCTTGGGATGCTGATATCAACGATCAGTACCGTTACAAGATGCGAGCACGTGAGGAAGTTGACTCTATCGAGTACTCAGGTCTTGTGGGTTCAAACGGAACAACAGCGTAGTCTTATTAAATAATCTAATAAACTACTATGTCAGTAACAACTCCACAGTGTACAAACTTCACAAGAGTTGACGTAGATCTTGGTACTGGAACCTCAACAGCAGGAGCAGCAACAGTGAATACCCAAGTAGGGCAAATCACAACAGAAGCTCTTACTACAGCAGCAGCAGCAACTTATACGTTTACTCTAACCAACTCGCTTATTAAGGCTACATCAATTGTCTTGGTATCGATTGGGAAAGGGACAGCTACTACAGGAGAACCTGCACCGCATTTTATAACACCTGCGGCAGGATCTGCGGTTATCTTAATTCGTAACGATGCAGCAGCAGCTGCACTCAACGGTACGATTACGATTAACTTCGCAGTCTTCAATATGGCTTAGTGCCTACTCGATCCATGACCCACAGGTCGTGGGTCGGAATAGGTACTATATTATTAAAATAACAACAAAAAACTATGCAAGGACAATATAATCCAGTCACAATAACATTAGCCACACAAAAAATATCTCTTGTGCAGCTTACGCAACAGGGTGATGTTAAAGTTTCGATGTCATCACTCTATGTAAATGTTACAGCATCCGTTCTTATAAAGACTGGTCCAGGCAATCTTACAGGAATGACAGTCGCATCACACTCATCAGGAACTGTGAAGTTCTGGGACAACACGTCTGCTGCTACAACAACACTTGTGAACACGATGACACTTACTGCTTCAGATAGATCAATTAGTTTCTTCGGAGCGAAGTTCAACACAGGGTTATTTGTAACTATTGGTGGAACTGCTGATATAACTGTATTTTATAACTAATACTATGGCTATACTCAAAACCGTATCAAATCTAAGAGATTCGGTTGCAGCTATCTTATCAGGGATTGATATTGATAACGTAGACAACCTAAATGGTGCTCTCGAAAGAGCGGCACGTACTTTGGTGCAAAAAGCTGACGTTCCTGAGGCTTCTGGAAAACAAAACATAGTCCTCTATTCAGGTGTTACTAACTATCTTTGTGACACTAACATATTCGGTACAGCAGTTAACGATATTCGTCCTCAAGGAGTCAGTAGACTTCCTAACGATATTGTGGCTAAACGTCCCGGCGAGCAGTTCGATAGAACAAAGGGGTATCTTCCAAACGGTACGATGTTTACCTTTGAGTATGTAAACGGTGTGCCTACTATCCGTATAGTGTCGCAACAACCTACACAGAGAATAAGCATAGATACGATGGATGCTACAACAGGATGGACTGCGGCAGGTAGTGCGTCACTTCTTACTCAAGATACAGGCGTATACTATGAAACTCCTGCGTCACTTCGCTTCAAACTAACAGGTGCTTCTACAGGAACGCTTACTAAAAACCTAACAAATAGCCTCGATATGGATACATACGAGGATGTTGGTGTTGCTTTCCTTGCTATTCGTATACCAGACGGTGCTACAGCCTCAAATCTAACGTCTATTAGCCTTAAATTAGGGTCAGACTCAACAAACTACGACCTCGTTAGCAATACGACAGGCTTTCTAGGTGCTTGGGTATCAGGTGACTGGCTACTTGTGGCGTTTGACTTCTCTGCTTCAACGTCTACTGGTACTCCTAACTGGAGTGCGATAGATTATGTGCAAGTATCTCTAGTACACGCAGGAACATTCACGAACTTTAGAGTAGGAGGTCTATGGATTTCTATGCCATCACCTGCACAGATTCTTTACCAGTCTGCTGCTATCTTCAAAGCCTCAGGTGCGAATGCTTCAACCACTATCACAACAGTAGATGACAGCATTCTTCTTAATGACCCTGCGTTTACTCTCTACGAATATGAGTCAGCAATAGCAATTCTTCTTCAAACAGGTGGTGCTATGACTGATTCTTCGGTAGCAAAGATAACAAACATCCTAGAAGGTAACCAAGTTAACTCATTTGGTCTCTATGGTCTTTATAGAGGCGATAATCCAAGCGAAGAAATACGAACAGTGGGCAATTATTACGAATAAAACACTATGTCAGACCAGTCAATGGCTAAAAACTTCGACTTCAAGACTATATCCGACTTCGGTGGGTATGTTTCGTCACGTGATAAGACAAACCTTACAGCAAATACGGTTGTTGGTGGCTCACAGAACGTTTACAAGACAGATTCAGGGACTTGGGCAGTACGTCCTGGACAATCTCGCTTAGGTGTAGCCGATTCAACGCTATCGGCAGTATCGTCCGAATTCGTATGGAGAACCTCGTGGGGGGCAGAATATCCCCTATGGATTACAAATAGTACGCTACAGGTCTATATTAATGGCACATGGCTCACGCTTTTAAGCGGTCTTACACTAACAAGGTACGTTTTCGATAAGTGGTGGGATAATACAGAAAAGAAAGACCGTCTATTGTTTGTGAACGGATCTGATGACCTATTCCACTGGTCAGGTGGTTATACAACAATATCCTCTAAAACTGTCAATACTATCACTAAGACTGGCACTACTACATGGCAACAAGCAGGATTCTCCACTACGGTAGGTGAAAAAACTGTGGTTATAAATGGAACAACCTATACTTACACAGGTGGTGAGTCTACTACTACGCTTACTGGCGTTACTCCTGACCCAACTGGTGAAGCGAATGGCTCTAACGTCCTTCAAGCAGTACAGACTACAATAAACACTCCTGCAGCTAACTTTGCTAATGACTTTATTAAGGTAATCAATAATCAGCTCTATGTAGGGTCTTATACATCACGCCTTTGCTACATTTCATCTAATACAGATTTTAAGAACTTCACAGTAACCTCCCCAAGACTACCAGGCGGACCAGAGTTACTAACGCTAGACTCAACACTAAAAGGTATTGGTGTTAGGCAAGGTAATGCTCATATCGGAATAGGAACAAGTGGATGGGCAGTTATATCATTTAACGATATAACGGTAGGTACTACTCTTACTCAAACAACGAAGGTGGACGTTAAGCCACTAGCGGCACTTGCGGCACCTTACGCTCATGAGTTTATCGATACAGTAGGTGATTCACTTGTATACCTGGCACAAGATCAGCAGGTGCGAACATTTGGAGATTTCGCTAACCTTTTCTCTCCAAAGTATCCGTCACTTTCTCAACAGATTAGAACAGAGTTAGAGGATGAAGTGTTTACTGGTGGAGCATTAAAGTGTATTGGTGATATAACCTACTTAACTGCTCCGAATTCAGGCAAGGTGTACCTCTATAAAGTACGTGAATCAGTGGATGCTTCAGGTAATGTAGTTGCAGAGCGTTTATGGTTCGCACCTTTTGTGTGGGGTATTACAAGAGTGGATATATACAACGGCATAGTGTACGGATTCTCAAGCCAAAACCCACAGCTCTATCAACTATGGGATACAGATCAATGGTTTGATGATTCTCCATCAGATGAAGAACTCCCCTACTCCTGTGTGCTTGCTTTTGCATACAGAACAATGCCAAACAGAGCAGACTTGCAACACTTTGATAAGGTGTATTCAGAAGGATATATGTCGCTAGGCACTCCACTTAATCTACAAATAAACTATGGCTATGAAGGTGCTACTAATCAAATATCTGTGCCTGTAAATAATGACGCACTTCCTGCGTATATGTTCGCACCTTCTGTTTCGTCCTTAGGAGATGAGTCACTAGGTGACGCTCCTATGGGAGACGGACTGGTGGAGAGTGGTGTCTTTTTACCAAAGTTCAAAGTGATAAACTCGTTAGCCGATACTAACTGCTTCGAGTGGCAACCAATTTATTATTCAGATGATGCGAACGCAAGATGGGAGATTCTTGCAACAGGTTCTAACGCACAGAAAGCAGACGAACAACCTGTGTATATTATCAACAAACGAAGAACGTAATTTAATGATACAATAATTATAAATATATGACAGCTTATAACCCAGCAGGAGGAAAAACATACACACTAGCAGCGTCTATTAGTTCTACTGCTACGTCAATAACTCTGTCCTCTTTTGCTCTCCCTGTTTCTGGTACTCTAATCACGATGGCAGTTCTAAACACTGACATTGCGTACGGTACCATCGGACCAAAGACATCATCTGCAGAGTTCATATCTTTTACAGGTATTACACAAAACGCAAACGGTACAGCAACGCTTACAGGTGTTACACGAGGACTAGATAAAGTGTCACCTTTTACAACAAACGCAACATACAAACTACCTCATAGTGGTCAAACACTTTTCATTCTTTCTGATGCACCACAAGTATTCAACGAATACGCTGCAAAAAGAAGTGATAACACTTTCACTGGTACAAACCTATTCAGTGGAGTAGCACCACAAACAAACGTAGACCCTGTAGCAGGTAATGACTTAGCACGTCTTTCATATATTCAAGCTCTCGTACTTGGAACACTCACAACAATTAACGTTATTGTACCTGGTACTGCAGGAGAAACTCTTGCAAATGGTAACCTAATCTACTTAAAGACAGCTGACAACAGATGGTGGAAATGTGATGCTGATGATCCTGCTACTGTTAACAACGTTCTGTTGGGTATTGCACAAGGTGCAGGTACAGCAGGTAACGCTATTGCGAGTGGTGTTCTTCTACAAGGAGATGATGATGCACAGTCAGGGTTAACAGGTGGAACGATAATGTATGCATCTAACACTGCAGGTGGTATCTCTGCTACTCCAGGAACTAACGAGGTTACTGTCGGTATTGCAAAGTCTGCTACAGAATTATACTTTGTGCCTAGATTTAACCAACAACTTACTGAAAACCAACAAGATGCTTTAGATGGTGCTGAAAGTCCTACAGCAAGTAATGTTTTTATTACACAGTCTCGTTTTCAAAAGAACTCTGAGAAGTACGCAGCAGATGCAGGAGGTACTGACGCTTATGCAATAACACTATCACCTGCTCTTACAGCATATACAACAGGAATGCTTGTTAGTTTTAAAGCTAACACTGTAAATACTGGTGCTGCTACTCTTAATATAAACTCACTTGGTGCAATAACCATTGTAAAAGGAGTTAACACAACATTATCTGATGGAGACATTCTTGCAGGTCAATTATGTACTGTTATTTATGATGGTACAAACTTTGTACTTCAAAATCCTGTAGCTACAAACTCTGCAGTGTCTTCTATTCCTAAAGTTCATATATCAACAGCCTTTGAAACTGCTGCACGTTTTACAGTTGCAGTTACAGGTTCTGGTGCAGGATCATTCGGTACATCTGGTAGAAGCATAAACACTGGTGGAGGTGTTGCAGGTTCTGCTGATACTTTGTTTAACTTGGTACTTGCTCCGTATCTCGGAAGTCCAACATTTACAGCCAATGTAAACTACACGGATCCAGGAGGAGGTGCTAACTTTACTAGTTTCGTAGGAATTGGTGCTTTAACTGTGGCTACAGCAGGTATAACATTTACAGGTAGACACATAGGATTCAAGACGGTTGGACTAAACCTTATCGCTACACAAGCTGATGGAACTACAGAAACAGCGTCAGGAACTCTAACCACAATTACATCAGGGGACAATATAGACTTAGCATTTAAGATAAATGGTACATCAAGTGTTGATTACTACTGGAGAAAAGCAGGTGGAACATGGTCTGCTGCTACGAATTTAACAGCAAACATGCCATCAGGAACGACTACCACACTTCAAATTGCTACATCAAGTAACTCTTCTGCAAACGGTCTAACATTAACAAGTTCAGGAATGGCTTACGAACGATAACTATATGGACACAACCACCAGAACAAACGTAACAGATACAGGGTACTCATACGGTGGGAAAGACTATACCTATGAGACACGATTAGATGCGAACAACAACCCATACAGGGTTGATGTTCCTGTTGGAACAGCTCCTGCATTAAATAAGGCACCAGACGGTACACAACCTCTTGTGTACGGAGGACAGCCAAAGGTATCGACTACCACTATCTCAAACACAAACAAAATAAACGAGGTGCCAAAAATGGTGTCTAACTTCGAGCAGATGCAAAAGAAAGGAATCTCTACTGATGCTAGTGGTGTGCCTCGCTACGCAGATGGATCACAAGTGCCTGACTATACCGACCCTACAATACCAGAAGGAACAACGCCTATCTATGGCACTGTGAACGGTGTGGGAAACCGTATTGTAGGCTATAACACTCCTAACCTTACAAGCGGTGGAATGACATCAACATATCTAGACTCTACAGGACAGTCTACTGCAGGAACATCACCTGAAGACGCACAGATGAATGACTACTTAGAGCAAATGAAGTCAAGTCTAGATGCTTCTACAAAGACACTTATTGATAACATTCAAAAGAAGTTTGATATTCGTAGACGAGAGCAGACGGATATTAACGCAAGACAAAAAGCAGGATATACTAACGCACTTCTTATGGGAGGTGCTACAGGACAAGGCTCATCAGCACAGTATGCTCCTATCTCATCAGAGGGTATTATTGGTGCTCAGGAAGCGTTCGGTATTAAACAACTAGCCGACCTTGATAGCGAGGAAGCTGACCTTATTGCACAAGCTAAAGCAGCACAAGAAAGTGGTAACTTTAAGATACTAGAAAAGAAGATGGCACTTGTGGAACAAAAGCGACAAGAGAAAGTTGCGGCTGCTACAAAGTTAAATGAAACTATCGCAGAGCAGAATAAGAAGCTACGAGAGCAAAACATTGCATCTCTGCGTGATCAGAATATCTCAGACGTATACTCACAAGGTATTACCGATGTGCCTACTATTATCGCTACACTAAAGAAGAACGGTGTTAATGTAACGTCTGCACAGGTTGCTGATACTCTTAAGAATATCGTACCACCTGGACTTGATGATCTTGTAAAAACAATGCGTATTAATAACGCTCCTCTAGACAAGATCCAAGCAGTGCTTTCATCTGGTAATATAAATGATGCCTACAAAAATGCAGGTGTTTATGGGAATGGTGGGACAGGTATTACTGGAGAGTATAACCGTTATGTTGCAGACGCTACATCACGAGGACAGATTCCTATTAGTTATGACGATTTCCAAACAAGAGACATGAATAGAAAAGTATCTCTTGCTAGAGCAGGTGTAGCAGGAAGTAGCAACGTGGGAGGATCTAAGACATACGCTAACGACCTCGATGCGTTTATTGATAATGTGGTTAACCTTATACCGACTAAGTTCGGTCAAGAGACATTCAAGACTTCTATGGCTAAGGCACGAACGGATGCCGATAAGATACGAACTGCGGCTACTGTTGTGCTTAAGAACTCCCCTGCTCCTGTAAAAGAAGCGTTTGCTAACCAAGCTGTGGGTATGAAGGAGATTGATAAGGCTATAGCGTTACTAGACGAGGGAGTTAAGACAGGTGCTGTAGTAAACGGTAAGCAGTACGCATATAACGTAGTTGGTAAGGACTTCGACCCTAAACTAGCGGCAATAAACGCACACATAGTAGGTGCTATTCAACCATATCGTAACACTGTTACTGGTGCTGCATGGGGTACACAGGAAGATAACGAATATGCATCACTCTTCGGTTCTACAAAGTAC